>Ga0209697_10001664_pt1 | contig 33647 bp, 30 predicted proteins | sample AliMusrvi5mmetaG_FD_184115 | JGI IMG/M metagenome (GOLD analysis project Ga0209697, IMG submission 184115) | Freshwater lake bacterial and archeal communities from Alinen Mustajarvi, Finland, to study Microbial Dark Matter (Phase II) - Alinen... | ecosystem: Environmental > Aquatic > Freshwater... | reverse complement strand
GGATATAAACCTTCATTGTACAATGAACTGAAGGTTTGTGTTCATTTGTACATCGAAAGAAACCCGTTTTCATGACTTTATAAAGCCAAGAATTGCATAAAGTGTAAACCGGTAAATGAAGGATGCCACTGCGGCATTACTGTTTCAGGACACGACGTTAGCCAATGAAAATCTTGGGGTACTTAAGGCCTTGTGGGAGGTAAAGGTTGCCTGTCTGTACGATAGGCAGGGTGCTGTTTTTGCTAAATTGTTGAAAGTGAACGATGCAGAATTAGACTGTCCCATGGCTATTGATGATGAACGAACCGAATTTGACACAGTATATTTACACATAGTCCAGCCAATTATTGTTGATAGTGAAAGGCTAGGGGCTGTTTATATTTATGCTGATTTTAGGAACTCCTATTGGCAAAAGATAAAGTTTATAGGGGAATTGATCCTTGTGTTAGTGGGCGCATCGATACTTGCTTCCTTTTTAACGTCACCCCTCTTAAGGCTTATTTCATTACCAGTTAAAAAGTTGTTGGAAACTGTTAAAGCTATTAGCGACACTAAAAATTATTCATTACGAGCGGTTAAAGTTAATAATGATGAGCTGGGAGTTTTGGTCGAGGCATTCAATGATTTGATCGGTATTGTTCAAACTCAAAATCAGTCTTTGACTCGAGCAAAAGACCGTTATCTGGCGCTTTTTGATGACAATCCAACAATGGTATTTAATCTCTCCAATACCGGTGTTATCTTGTCTATTAACCGTACTGGCGCTAAACAATTGGGTTTGACTGTTGATGAAATTCAGGATTGCTCTGTATTTGGTTTTATTAATCCAGGTGATTTGCTTGTCATGGAAGGAATCATTGAAAATTGCTTGGCGATGCCCGCGTCTGTGTATAAGCAGGAACTCAGATTGATTTGTGAAAATGGACGGATTATTTGGGTTAGAGCAACCGCTAAAGTATTTGAAAATGAACAGCGGTTAAATAGTTTATTACTGGTTTGTGAGGATATTACAGAAACACGAGAATTAAGCGAGCAAATTGCTTATCAAGCTACTCATGATGCATTAACTGGTCTCGCCAATCGCGGCCAGTTTGATATACAGATTAATGAGGCGATAGCTATAGCTTGTACGGAACACTCCGAGCACGCTGTCTGTTATCTGGATTTGGATCAGTTTAAAGTCGTAAACGATACCTGTGGGCATTTGGCAGGAGATGAATTGCTCAGGCAGTTAGGTGAGTTATTTAGAAAAAATCTACGTAAGCATGATTTTATAGCTCGATTAGGGGGGGATGAGTTTGGCGTATTAATGCATAACTGTTCGGTCGATCAGGCTATTTATGTTTGTGAACAGTTATGTAATATGGTCAAAGACTTTAATTTTGCTTGGGAAGATAGGCGCTTTACCATCGGTGTAAGTATTGGTATTTCAACAATAAGTGAAAGGAGTCACAGTGCAGTTGATTTGCTTAAAGAAGCCGATGCTGCTTGTTATGCAGCAAAGGATAGAGGTCGAAATAGAGTACATGTTTATCGTCCAGATGATAAAGAATTAGCTCAAAGGCATGGAGAAATGCAATGGGTATCAAAAATAAAACAGGGTTTGGAAGAGAATCGTTTCTGTCTCTATGGTCAGCCAATAGTTCCATTTGATAACAGTGATGAAGGTTTACATTTCGAAGTCCTGGTTCGTTATCGGGATGATCAAGGGCATATTGTTCCGCCAGGCGCCTTTTTACCAGCCGCAGAGCGTTATCATCTCTCTCCCGCATTGGATCGGTCAGTAATTAGTCAATTATTCGAGTGGGTCGCAACTAGGCCTGATTTTCTCGAAAAGCTCTCTCTGTGTTCCATTAACTTATCGGGCGTGTCCCTGTCAGACGAGACTTTGCTAGAGTTTATTTCAGTTCAGTTCAGTAAGTGGAATATACCTACTAATAAGATTTGCTTTGAGATAACAGAAACAGCTGCTATTGCCAATTTAGCCAATGCTACTAATTTTATTAATGAGTTAAGAAGTCGTGGGTGTTCGTTTTCACTGGATGATTTTGGTAGTGGCTTATCCTCTTTTGCATACTTAAGAAATTTGCCGGTAGATTATCTTAAGATTGATGGTTTGTTTGTGAAAGACATTTTAGTTGATAAAGTAGACTTCGCTATGGTAAAGTCAATTAACGAAGTCGGTCATATTATGGGTAAAAAGACGATTGCAGAGTTTGTTGAAAATGAAAAAATATTTTCATTGCTAAATGAGTTGGGGGTGGATTATGCGCAAGGTCATGGCATTGGTAAGGCTGTTCCCCTGGAAGACCTTAGGATAATTATACCTTTTACGAAGGTTTCCAATGAAAATTAACTCTTGGGCTCCAAGTTCCATACTATTTTTAAGCTGGATTAGCTCAGGTGTTGTATCGGCAGCCGACCGTAAAATAGATGATTATTTCGCTATGTCACCAGCTCAACTGGCTGAGATTCCAGTTACTATCGCTTCAGGAACGCCAAGGCCGATTTTTCAGTCTGCCGCTGTGACCAGTGTGGTGACGGCTGATCAAATTAAATCCATGGGTGCAACCGAATTGCATGAGGTGTTGGAGACCATTCCCGGTGTGCATACCAGTCTTCAGCCAAATAGCTTTGACTACAGCTATAGCATAAGAGGTATCAGTAATGCAGCTAACTCGGAAGTTTTGATATTATTGGACGGTACCCGCATTACCACACCTTTTGGCGGCACATTATTGAATACAACGGAGTTGCCGCTGGAGTCTATTGCGCGAGTGGAAGTGATTCGTGGACCTGGGTCTGCTTTGTATGGAGCGGATGCTTTTGCCGGCGTCATCAATATCATTACCAAAAAAGCCAAGGATATTAATGGCTCGGCCTTAGGGGTGCGTGCCGGCGATCATGGTACCCAGAGCGGATGGGGGCAGCATAGTGCAGAGTGGGCAGGTTGGGAAATTGCGACTAGTTTGCAATATCAGCGCACCGATGGTGACCCATCGCGTATTATTAGTGCTGATGCTCAAACAGGCTTTGATCAGGTGTTTAATACCCATGCATCTCTTGCTCCTGGTGCTATTAATACCAACTATGAAACGTATAACGGGCATCTGAAGCTACAGCGAAAATACTGGGATATTGGTTTCTGGGCATTTAATTCAAATGGCGGCGCTCGTGCTGGGGTTGCTGGTGCGTTAAATCCAAATGGTGTTATTAGTGGTCAGCAATACTTAGGCGATGTGCGCTTTTCCACAGAAGACTTGCTGGATGACTGGGAGTTTAACGCTCATGTCAGTTATTTGAATGCTGATCTTTTGGCTCAAGTCAGTTTGTTCCCCGCTAATGCATTGATACCTATAGGTTTGGATGGTAACATTGGCTCTTACGGCAGTGTGCCGATGTTGTTTCCAAATGGTGTTAACACTAATTTAGGCCGTACAGATCAAATACCCTCGTTTGAATTGGGTTCAACCTATAAAGGTTTTTCTCAGCATCTACTTCGCTTTAGCTCTGCTTTCCGTTACGAAAGCGAAAGCGTAAGTCAAAGCAGTAATTTTGGTTACGGCACTCAGGCAGGTGTTGGAGGTGCATTAAATAATGTAACCGGAACTGCCTACAGCTATTTGCCAAATACACATCGAAATATAGGTTCGTTGGTGGCACAGGATGAATGGCAGTTAGCCTCTAATTGGCAGTTGACGACGGGGTTGCGCTATGATCATTACTCAGATTTTGGCGGAACCTTTAATCCGCGTGTGGGTCTGGTTTGGGATATTAATAATCAACTCACCAGTAAGCTAATGTATGGAAAGGCATTTAGGGCACCTAGTTTTTCTGAGCAATTTACCCAGAATAATCCAGTTGTCGTTGGCAATAGTCATTTAAAGCCTGAAACGATTAATACTTTTGAATGGGCTCTGAATTATCGCCCTTTGACAACAGTGAGTACAGCAGTCAATGTGTATTACTATCAAATTAATAATTTGATAGCACAAGTAATGAATACAACTCCGGTTGCAAGTGCAAGTATCTATCAAAATAACGGTAATCAAAACGGCTATGGATCAGAGTTTGAATTTAACTGGCAATGGAACTCAAAATGGGATTTAAAAGGTAATTACGCTTGGGTGCATGCTTTAAATGAGACTAATCAACGTTTGGTGACAGGAGTACCTGCTCATCATGTTTATGCCGCCTTGTTATGGAAATTTTTGCCTCAGTGGCAATTACAGCCCCAGCTTAACTATATTGGCAGCAGGAACGGCAATGGAAGTCAGCAGTTGTGTGATTACGAAACCATCGACGTCACATTGAGAGGTGTAAAATTATTTGGACATGTTAATCTGGCTGGTTCGTTACATAATGCTTTCGACGCAAAATATTATGAGCCTACGGTTTTACAAATGCCGACTATGATACCCATGCTGGGGAGAAGTTTTTATCTCGAAGCATCAGTTAATTTTTAACTTATTCGCTGATTTAGTCCTTTAAGGGCTTTTATTGGTTGTTATGTTTCAGTGTCAACACTTTTGGTTGTGATAGAAGTAGGGGTTTCAAATAAGCCGCCATTGCTAGTCAGGAACTCCCAAATGCCTATGTTTTTTTCAGCGACACTATCAAGCAGGTCTGTTATTTTGATTGCTGTCGGCCATCGCAGTCCGTGGTAATCTACCATAGGGCCAATTTTTATAAAATTGATTCCTATTTTCGATAAAAAGCGTATCAACGAACGATCCATAACAGCAAACCAATGCTCTATGTTATTTTCATGGCTTGCTTTAATGATACAAGCAATTAAAGCGATAGTTATAAAAGGGAAAGTCTTTTTTTCATCCCGAGTGCTGTTAATTTTTGGGTCTGTCAGGTTTTGTCGAGAATTATCTGCTTCGATTCTTCTTCTTTTAAATGATTTTGATATGCAAAATCGAGATACTTCCGCTAGGTGTTTTCGATCAATCTGTTGTAATAGAGGAATATGATCTATTTCACAATGCTGTTCCAAAGGGAGTAAATAGTTCGGATTATTGGTGTCTGGAAGGATAAGGCGAACAGTCGCTACAAAGTCCCCAGATTTGCGGTGAAGAATTAGGTACTGGATGGATTGCTGGTCATGTTTATCAAATTCCATGCCGTCTGGATAGTGGTCAGCTTTTTCAAATGTATTTTCAACGCAATACACCAGATAACGTAATTTATAAGCTTCATTTTTAAGGTTATCAGTTATTGCAGGGATTGTTTCAAAATATTTATTAAATGTGTTAAATATTTTAATAGTCAATTGATAGTCTCTGAGTGAAATAAATACCAAATGCCAATATTTTTTGATAAGTCATTAGTGAGATACGAAAGTATTTGATGATTAATTCTATCAAGAGCTGCTTTAAGCATCACTTTTATGAACATTATTTTGATTTCAGCTAAAGGTAAGGTGTTAGTTTAACAGATAGTTGTTGTCTCTTGGCATAATGAATAACCTGGTGCTTTACTGTGAAATTAAATAGTACTATAATGGTACAGAATAAATATGGAGTCTATATGTTACGGTTAAGTAAATTAACAGATTACGCAACGGTCATTTTAAGTTTCATGGCTAAAGATGATGCCCAAGTGCTCACTGCAATGGAAATAGCCACTGCAACAGGGATTGCATTGCCTACAGTGAGCAAGATTCTTAAGTTATTGGTTAATGCTAAAGTGTTGATTTCGACACGAGGTGCAAAAGGTGGTTATGCCTTATCAAGAGCAGCTGAAAAGATTACAGTAGCAAGTGTGATCAGTGCCTTGGAGGGGCCAATCGCATTAACAGAGTGTAGTATTTCTCAACTAGGTTGTGAGCAGGCCTCTGGTTGTGGAATCAGAAGCAACTGGAGTCTAATTAACCAGACTATCCATCACGCCTTAGAATCAGTGACTTTGGCCGATATGATTAAGCCAGTACCTGTTAAAGACGTTGTCTGGAATCAAGAAGTTATGATTCCTGTCACCAGTTTATATCGTTAGTAAGAAATAGTTTTCATAGACTACGTCCTTGTACTTTAAAAGAGAATTTTTATGTCAGCCAGTACACAAGAAATTAACAATCTTATCAATCAGGAATACAAACAAGGATTTGTGACTGAGTTGGAAACTAACACATTCTTACCAGGACTGGATGAAAGTGTTATTCATAAGTTGTCCAAGATCAAGAATGAACCTGAGTTTATGCTGGAGTATCGATTAAAGGCTTTTCGACATTGGCAAACGATGAAGTCTCCAGAATGGGCATTTGTAAAGTTTGATCCTATCGATTATCAATCTATTAGTTATTACTCTGCGCCTAAGCGTAAAGAAGATGGCCCTAAAAGTTTGGATGAGATTGATCCGCAAATCCTAGAAGCCTATAAAAAATTGGGTATCCCTTTAGATGAGCAAGAACGTTTAGCAGGTGTGGCTGTTGATGCTGTTTTTGATAGTGTGTCAGTAGCCACTACTTTTAAAGGAAAATTAAAAGATGCGGGTGTTATTTTCTGCCCAATATCTGAAGCCTTGCGAGATCATCCAGAGTTGATTAAAGAATATTTGGGTTCTGTCGTTCCTATTACGGATAATTATTTTGCGGCTTTAAATGCGGCGGTATTTACGGATGGTTCATTTGTTTACATTCCAAAAGGCGTGCGTTGTCCTATGGAATTATCTACCTATTTTAGAATTAATGCGGCTAATACCGGGCAGTTTGAAAGAACCTTGATTATTGCCGATGAAGGTAGCCATGTCAGCTATTTAGAAGGCTGTACGGCACCGATGCGTGATGAAAATCAGTTGCATGCGGCTGTTGTTGAATTGGTCGCAATGAAAGATGCGGTGATTAAATATTCAACGGTACAGAATTGGTATCCGGGTGACAAAAATGGCTTGGGGGGTATTTATAACTTTGTGACTAAACGGGCTGATTGTCGCGGTGCGAACTCTAAAGTGTCCTGGACTCAAGTCGAAACCGGTTCTGCCATTACTTGGAAATATCCTAGTTGTGTTTTAACAGGTGATAATTCAGTCGGCGAGTTCTACTCTGTGGCGTTAACGAATAATTATCAGCAAGCGGATACCGGTACGAAGATGATTCATATTGGAAAAAATACCCGTAGTACGATTGTCTCTAAAGGTATTTCGGCAGGTAAAGCACAAAACACCTATCGTGGATTGGTTAAAGTATTAAAGAGTGCAGAAAACGCCCGAAACTATACCCAATGTGATTCTTTATTGGTGGGTGATCAGTGTGGTGCGCATACGTTTCCCTATATTGAAGTTAAACAGCCTTCCGCTCAGGTGGAGCATGAAGCGACCACTTCTAAAATTAGTGAAGATCAGTTGTTTTTCTGTCAGCAACGCGGACTCTCTGCAGAAGATGCTGTGTCAATGATCGTGAATGGTTTTTGTAAAGAAGTTTTCAAAGAATTGCCGATGGAGTTTGCAGTAGAAGCGCAGGCTTTATTAGGTTTGAGTCTCGAAGGCTCGGTTGGATAACACAGAATTTTTTAAGGATTAGGGTTAAGAGCCCTCTATACAATAGGTAACAATGAATGCTTAGCATAAAAAATCTTCACGTGAGTGTGGGTGATAAACCCATCCTTAAAGGTATTAATCTTGAAATTAAACCGGGTGAAATTCACGCCATTATGGGTCCCAATGGTTCGGGTAAAAGTACTTTATCTCACATTTTATCAGGTAAGAGCGGATACACAGTGACTGAAGGTTCGGCGACTTATCAAGGTAAAGATTTATTAGAAATGCCGCCTGAAATACGTGCGCGTGAGGGCGTCTTTTTAGCGTTTCAATACCCCGTTGAAATTCCGGGTGTGAGTAACGTGTATTTATTAAAAGCGGCGCTGAATTCCATTCGTAAACATCAGGGTCAATCAGAAGTCGATGCGATGGATTTCTTAACGTTGGTTAAGGGTAAAGTACGTCTTTTGGAAATGGATGAGAAGTTTTTATATCGGGCGGTGAATGAAGGATTTTCGGGTGGCGAGAAAAAGCGTAATGAGATATTACAAATGGCTATTCTTGAACCTAAATTGTGTATCCTAGATGAAACGGATTCTGGATTGGATATTGATGCCTTAAAGATTGTGTCTGAAGGCGTTAATTCATTACGTTCACCGGATCGCTCTTTTGTGATGGTGACGCATTATCAGCGTTTATTGGATTACATTAAACCGGATTTTGTACATGTGTTGGCGAATGGACAAATCGTTAAGTCCGGTGGGGCAGAACTCGCTTTAGAACTTGAAGAGAAAGGTTATAGTTGGCTTGAAGATGCAGAGGCATCTGCTTAATGGCTAAGGCAAATTCAAGTGCTTATGTAGAGCGTTATGCTGATGGTGCCTCTTCATTGTGTGGGCAAACCGTGCCTTGGTTGCAACAGCAGCGTGCAGACGCAATCTTGCAGTTCACTGAATATGGATTCCCTGCTATACGTGATGAAGACTGGCGTTACACAAATGTTTCCGTCCTTGATAAGCAACATTTTGCGATGGCTCAGAAGAGCGTCTCGGCTGTTATAACGGCTGATTGGTTAAAGGCTTATCAGTTGGTTGATGCCTGGTCATTGGTATTGGTCGATGGCTATTTTTCAGCAGAGCACTCTGTGTTGGCCGATTTGCCAGAGGGTGTTACGGTTATGAGTCTGGCCAAAGCTTTGCAAGACGCACAGTACGCTACTGTGTTAGAAGGGAAGATAAACGGTGCTGTAAGCCAAGATGAGAACGGTTTTGTTGCCTTTAATGGGGCTTATTTTGTTGATGGTGTGCTGATTCATGTGCCGGCAAAGCTTCAAGTGTCGAAGCCAATACAGGTGCTGCATATCGCTACGCAAGAATTAACAGCGATCAATACACGCTCAGTCATAGTGGCTGATGAGTTGTCTGAGGTGCAGTTAATTGAAACCTTTGTAGGTTTAGAGTGTGCTTATTTGTCTGTCGCCGTGACAGAAGTGTTTGTCGGGCAAAATGCCAATGTTACCCTTCATAAGGTGCAGGTGGAGTCTGAAAAGGCAATTCATTTTGGCGGGACTTATGTTAAGCAAGCCCGAGATGCGCGTTTTCGTCATGATAACTTTGCTTTGGGTGCTGTGTTAGCGCGTAGTGATGTGCATACTGATTTAGATCACGCGTCTGAATGTGAGTTAAATGGTCTGTATTTAGGTGTTAAGCGCCAACATATAGATAATCATACCAGGATCAATCATTTAAAGCCCCACGGTATCAGTCGCCAATTATACAAGGGCGTATTGGATGATAGAGCGAGAGGGGTTTTTCAGGGTCGAGTTGTGGTGGCAGAAGATGCGCAGAAAACGGATTCGCAAATGAATAATCGTAATCTTTTGTTATCGAGTGATGCTGAGGCGGATACAAAGCCGCAATTAGAGATTTATGCGGATGATGTAAAGTGCGCACATGGTGTGACTGTAGGGCAGTTAGATGAAAAATCTATTTTTTATCTCCAGTCTCGTTGTGTCGATGAAGAAACTGCGCGTAACATGCTCACGTTTGCGTTTGCTAATGAAATGGTGGATAAGGTTAAGATTAAAAGTTTGCATGATTTAATTTTGGGGCAAGTGTTAACACGCTTTCCACAGGAAGGAATCAATAAGGAGTGGCTATGACCGTGTTTGATGTAGAGAAAATACGCCAGGATTTTCCTATCCTGAAGGAAAAGATTCGCGGTAAGGATCTGGTTTATTTAGATAATGCAGCGACGTGTCAAAAGCCGCAAGCCGTTATCGATAGTATTGTGCAGGTTTATAGTCATGATTATGCCAATGTGCATCGTGGCGTGCATACCTTAAGTGTACGTTCTACCGATAAATTTGAAGCGGCACGCACTAAAGTAAAAGAGTTTATTAATGCAGCGAGTGACAAAGAAATTATCTTTGTGAAAGGCGCTACAGAAGCGGTTAATTTAGTCGCTCAGACCTATGGTAAGGCGAATATTAAAGCCGGTGATGAGATTGTGATTACCGCAATGGAGCATCATTCCAATATTGTGCCTTGGCAAATGTTGTGTGAGCAAACAGGGGCCGTGTTAAGAGTGGCGCCGATTAATCAAACGGGTGAGTTAATCTTTGCCGAGTTTGAGCAATTACTGAATGATAAGACAAAATTAGTTTCAGTCGTGCACATGTCGAACGCCTTAGGGACGATTAATCCGGTTAAGGCGATTATTGAGACGGCGCATTCAAAAAATATCCCTGTGTTGTTGGATGGTGCTCAAGCTATTCCGCATATAGCAGTGGATGTACAAGCCTTAGATTGTGATTTTTATGTGTTCTCTGGGCATAAGTTATATGCGCCTACGGGTACGGGCGTATTGTATGGAAAACAAGCGTTATTAGAAGTTATGCCTCCGTATCAGGGCGGTGGAGATATGATTCGTAAGGTCACCTTTACTGAGACTGAATACAATACTTTGCCGTACAAATTTGAAGCCGGTACACCTAATATCGCGGATGTGATTGGTTTAGGTGCGGCTATTGATTATATCAATGCGATTGGAATGCCAGCGATTGCCGCTCATGAAGCCGAGTTATTGGATTATGCGACTACAAAAGCCCGTGCTATTAAAGGTTTAAGAATCATTGGTGAAGCGGAAGAGAAGGGTGCGATTTTGTCCTTTGTGTTGGATAAAATTCATCCGCACGACATTGGTACCATGCTTGATAGTTTAGGTATTGCTATCAGGGCGGGACATCATTGTGCGATGCCGGTGATGGATTTTTATAATGTTCCTGCAACAGCAAGAGCTTCATTTGCACTGTATAATACCCGTCAAGAAATTGATGTATTAATGAATGGCATAGAATCTTTGATTGAGGTATTTGGCTAATGTTTGATGATTTACGTGATCTGTATCAAGAGGTTATTTTTGACCATAATCGTAATCCAAGAAATTTTCGAGTCATCGATGATGCGGATAGAAAGGTAGAGGGTTTTAATCCTTTATGTGGTGATCGTCTGACCTTGTATTTGAAAATGGACGGGGATGTCATTACAGATGCCAGTTTTCAAGGTTCAGGTTGTGCAATTTCAACGGCTTCTGTGTCATTGATGACTGAGATCATTAAGGGTAAAACTGAGCAAGAGGCTGATGCTTTGTTTAGGCAATTTCATGAGATGACGACGGGCAAAGATGAGCATTTTAATCTCGAAGCGATTGGTAAGTTGGCAGTTTTAGCCGGTGTTCGGGAATATCCAGCAAGAGTTAAATGTGCGACTTTGGCATGGCATACTTTAGATGCGGCTTTAAAAAATCAACAACAAGCTATTTCTACTGAATAAGCTTTATCGATTATTGATAGGCTGTGCAAACATACACTGGAAAGTTAGCCGTACTGTATCAGGGCGAGGGCGATAGACAGCTATCACAAGCCTTAGCGGATAGATTGGCGGTTCCTTTGTATGCGTCTGTAGCTCATGACTGTCCAGAGAGCTTTTTTTTAAGCTGGCGTGAAGGCTGTTTAAAGTTATTGGATAAAGAACTGCTTAAGAAAGGCGGCTTAGTGGTCGATATTGCGCCTCGTAATGGTGAGCAGCGTTCATGGCCTGCGCCTAAGCAAGATGCGTTGGCACAGGCTTTAGGGCGAAAGACTAAAACAATTATCGATGCTACCACGGGTTGGGGGCAAGACAGTTTGCATATCTTTCGGATGGGGTATAACCTGCTGTGTATTGAGCGATCACCAGTGATGGCAGAGTTGCTAAGCGATGGTTTTAATCGATTGCTTGCAGAAGATTGGATGCAGACCTTAAAGCTACAGCCGCCTCAATTGTTAAGAGGCAATGCCATTGAGTTATTGCAGGCATTAGATGCACCGCCTGATTGTATTTATCTTGATCCGATGTTTCCCCCTAAACGTAAGAAGTCCGCCTTGGCTAAAAAATCAATGGTAGTGCTTCGAGAATTGCTGGGTGATGATCAAGATAAAGAATTGCTATTTGAGGCAGCCTTGCAAGCGACAGCAAGGCGTGTGGTGGTAAAGAATCCAGATTATGCTGAGCCTTTAGGCGGAAAGCCCAGTGAGAGCTATCAAGGTAAGCTACTAAGGTATGATGTCTATCTTAAAAATTAATGAGAATCGTCAGAGAATAGCATGTTGTAATAGGTTTCTGGTTAGAAATGTGAGGTTAGACAATGTCAGATTGGATAGATGTAATTTCAGCATCAGCATTGCTGGACGGTGAAAATAGTGTGGTGGATGTCGATGGGGTCGATGTTGCCGTATTTAACTTAGCAGGGACGTTTTATGCCATTGAGGATGTTTGTTCTCATGATGGTGGGGAGATTGCAAGCGGGGTAATAGAGGGTGAAGAAATTATTTGTCCCCGTCATGGCGCTCGCTTTTGTATTAAAACGGGCAGAGTGACAAGTCCACCTGCTTATGAGGACATTCCCTGTTATTCGGTGCGCATTGAAAATGGACGTATTCAAGTCAAAGGCGTTTGAGATAACTGTTGTTCATGACAACATAGTACAACATATAAAATATTCAAGTCATAACCAGTTGATAGGCATAAAGCCAAAGAAAGTAGACTGCTCAACTGGTCATTCACAGTAAAATGTTAAGCTCAAATTAAGTCGGCAGATGGTATGTCATTAAAGGCCAGAAACCCCAATGATAGACCAATTGTTAAAGTCCTGGGCGCCCTCTTCGTTATCACCGTTGTTGTAAGTTATACGGCAAGCATATTTCTTTTTGTTGGTAGCAGCTTTGTCAGTTGTAACGCTGAATTCAGCGCTAATAAGATATTGATAATTGCCTAGTGTCCATGCGTTGAGAGGTTTTTCAGGAAAAATAACCGATGTATCAGCCCCCAGTTCAGCTTTGATGTAATTGTTGCAGTGCATGAACGCTATGTTAGATAACGGTGTAGAGATAGCAACTTGACTAGCTTTGTCTTTACTATCGACTAAAAAAAGATCGGATGCTACAACCTTATAAGCAAAAGGCATTATAAGTTTGTATTGGCTAAGGAGAAGTATAGCAAGTCCAGCGATAAGTATAAAGATTCTGTATTTGGGCATTTAATTTAGGATCCTGTCAGGTGGAATATTGCAGTTTTTCAGTGCGTAATTCTAACAGAAATCAGAGTATTAGGCGTAGGTAAATTAAAGATTCTTAAGACATGTGAAATGAAAAATTTAGTAGTTGATTAATTTCGACTTGACAAGGATGCATGAGCTGGTAGACTGGTAACTCACTAAATTGACTTGGTGGTATTTCAGGGTGATTATTCTGAAGTAAGAAAAAGGAATACTATAGAGTCCTGATCGTATAGGTTGGGGTTTTTTTTAATTTTTAGGAGGTAGAAATGGCAGCTACAACTGAATCAGTGAAAGCTGATGCTGCGGAAGCACCGCTGTTAAATAAAAGAAATATGTTCTTGGGCGCTGCGCTCTATGTCATATTTTACGGTTGGGTTCGTTGGTATGAAGGTGTTTACGGATGGTCAGCAGGTTTAGACTCATTTGCACCTGAATTCGAAACATACTGGATGAACTTCTTGTATATCGAGTTTGTTCTTGAAACTATCACTGCAGGTATTCTGTGGGGTTACATCTGGAAATCTCGTGATCGTAAAGTGATGTCAATCACTCCAAGAGAAGAGTTAAGAAGACACTTTACTCATTGGATCTGGTTGGTAATGTATGCTATCGCAGTATATTACGGTGCTAGCTACTTTACTGAGCAAGACGGTACTTGGCATCAAACTATTGTTCGTGATACTGACTTTACACCAAGTCACATCATCGAATTTTACTTGAGCTACCCTATATACATCATCACTGGTGGTGCTTCTTTCTTATACGCAAGAACAAGATTGCCAAGCTATCAAAATGGTTTGTCTTTGATGTACTTGGTATCAGTAGTTGGTCCATTCATGATCTTACCAAACGTTGGTTTGAATGAATGGGGTCACACTTTCTGGTTTATGGAAGAGTTGTTTGTTGCTCCTTTACACTACGGTTTCGTATTCTTCGGATGGGCTACTTTGGGTGTATTAGGTGTTGTGAACACAGAAGTTGCTGCAATCAGCAAACTTCTGAAAAAAGACTTAGCATAAAATAAAGTTCTCGCTGTAAATCTATCCTCCTGGCTGTTTCGTCTAATTTCAAGGCGAAACAGCACAGTGAGTGGATAGTGATTAATAAAAAAAATTTAAATCCTTTAGGAGGTAAGCTATGAGCGCATCTCAATCAGCTGTACGTTCACGCGCAGAAGCAATAAAAGTTTCTCGTACGTTCGACTGGCTAATTTTGTTTACATTGTTCTTCGTTGTTCTTGGTGGTTATCACATTCACTATATGTTAACTGGTGGTGACTGGGATTTCTGGACTGACTGGAAAGATCGTCGTCTATGGGTAACCGTAGCTCCAATCGTTTCAATCACTTTCCCTGCTGCTGTACAAGCTTGCTTATGGTATCGTTACCGTTTGCCATTCGGTGCGGTAGTTTGTGTATTAGGTCTTTTGTTAGGTGAGTGGGTCAACAGATACTTAAATTTCTGGGGTTGGACTTATTTCCCAGTAAACTTCTGCTTTCCTTCAAACCTGATGCCAGGTGCAATCGTATTAGACTCTATCCTGTTGTTATCAGGTAGTTTAACTGTTACTGCTGTAATCGGTGGTTTAGCTTGGGGCTTATTGTTCTATCCAGGTAACTGGCCAATCATTGCTCCTCTTCATGTACCTGTAGAATACAACGGCATGATGATGACTTTGGCTGACTTACAAGGTTATCACTATGTAAGAACAGGTACTCCTGAGTATATCAGAATGGTAGAAAAAGGTACTTTAAGAACATTCGGTAAAGACGTTGCTCCAGTATCAGCGTTCTTCTCTGGTTTCGTTAGTATCATCATTTACTTCTTATGGCATTTCTTCGGAAAATGGTTTGCACAAACTACTTTCATTTCTAGTGAAGATTTCTAATTAAAAAGTTCTATAATAAAGAACTGGACAATTAAAATTGCCAGATATACTAATAAAGATTCTCTATTAATAGAGGGGGATATATGAAAATATTAAAAGACAAGGTAGCTAAATTATCCTTTGTCGCACTGCTGATCACAATGACAGCAGCGATGTTTTATGCACCAACAGCGTCTGCTCATGGTGAAAAGTCGCAAGCAGCTTTCATGCGTATGCGTACTATTCACTGGTTTGACCTTAACTGGTCAAAAGATGAGGTACCTGTTAATGACACAATGACATTAACTGGTAAGTTCTATGTATTTAAAGGTTGGCCAGAAACTGTTGATAAACCAGAAGTATCATTCTTAAACGTAGGTATTCCTGGTCCTGTATTTATTCGTGCAGGATCTTGGATCGGCGGTCAATTAGTTCCACGCTCAGTATCTTTGGAATTAGGCGAAACTTATGAGTTTAAAGTACTTTTGAAAGCGCGTCGTCCAGGTGACTGGCACGTTCACGCTATGATGAACGTACAAGGTGGTGGTCCAATCATTGGTCCTGGTAAATGGGTAACTGTTACTGGATCTATGGGTTCATTCGTTAACCCAGTAACTACTTTAACTGGCGAAACAATTGATTTGGAACACTACAACCTAAGCAATACCTATTTCTGGCATGGTCTTTGGTATGCAATTGGTTTAATCTGGGTCGCTTACTGGGCTCGTAAACCATTGTTCATTCCACGTTCTATCGCTGTAGAATCAGGTAAAGCAAACACTTTGGTTACTCCATTAGACAAAAAAGTTACATTGGCATTTGCAGTTGGTACTATTGCGATTATTGCGGTTTCTATGGGCGCAACAAACGAAAAGTTCCCAATTACAACTCCATTACAAGCTGGTTTGTTACGTGGTATGAAAACAATTGAACTGCCAGTTGCAACTGTTGCAGTTAAAGTTGAAGATGCTACTTATCGTGTACCTGGCCGTGCAATGCAAATGACCTTGACTATCACTAACAATGGTGATTCTCCAGTTCGTTTAGGTGAATTTAACACTGCTGGCGTTCGTTTCTTGGATCCTGCTGTTTCTGAAGACGAATCAGGATATCCTGATGACTTATTGGCTGAAGAAGGTTTGACTGTTAGCGATAACAGCCCAATTGCTCCAGGTCAATCAAGAACAGTTCAAGTTACTGCATCTGACGCTGCATGGGAAGTTTACCGTTTAGCTGACTTGATCTACGATCCAGATAGCCGTTTTGCTGGTTTGTTGTTCTTCTATGATGCAGCTGGTAATCGTCAAATGATTACTGTTGACGCACCATTAATTCCAACTTTCATCTAATGATGCTGGGTGACTAGGTTTTTAACTTAGTCTGGAAGTAAAAATAACCCCGCTATCAGTTTTGGTAGCGGGGTTTTTTATTGACATTTTTTTAGTGATATATGAGTTTTAGTCACTTCTTCAAGTAGTTCGACATAAGGCTATTAAAATCAGCTGCTTTGTCGGATTATTCATAATAACCCGTTCAAGAACAAAGCTGTACTTTCCCGCTGAATAGTAGACTCTCGTCTACCGCCCCGTCTTTCTTTCAGATAAATAACAATAGGAGTGCAATCACTTCAGTTATTGCCTGTAAAAAAGCTAAAGCTAAAAAGCTAAAGCTATTTTACTCCACCATTAGGTTTTTACCCCTGTGAACTAAAACTTCGCATTATGGAAGTTGAATTTCTGAAAGACTATATTTCAAAAATTGATAGTGATGGTTCCTCGTATCATTCTTGGCTCAACTGGGTGTTTCATAAGACCAGTCTGTGGTGTCGAGCCTGCGGGATAGGCATATTGATAAGCGTAGGCAATATCGTTAGACGTCGAATCAAAAATATTGAATAGATCTAGCTCAAATTTGTATTTTTTCTGTTTGTACCCTGCACCTAAGTTAACGATGCTTGTATTGCCGGCCCAGTATGTGCCAGATGGATCTAGAGGCATGTCGCCAAAATGACGTAAGCGCAGGGTGCTGAACAAACCATTGGGTGCGACTGCTGTTGCGCCGATACTGATAACTCTGCCTGCTGAGTTTGGTACATAAGTATTGGTTTCACCCGTTGGAATTGCCGTGTAGCGTGACGAAGTCAGAGCAAAGTCGGCATCTAGTGTTAGCCAGTCAGTTGGTTTGTAATAGTTACTCCATTCAATGCCATAACGATTAGACATGCCTCTTACATTGGTGGTGCCATCATCACCAGAAAATACTAATTCCTGACTGCTTTGTAGCCACCACAAGGCTAGTGTACTATTTAGTTTAGGGATGAAGTTGCTGCGTATCCCAAATTCAGCACCTCGTGACCAAGCCATTAGCGTTACTGGCGTGATCGCAGAGCCGTCACCGGCAATAGTGGTACCGTCCGCAGGATTGAGATGTAGCATGGTGCCTCGAGCATCGTTAGAGTGATAGCCTTCACCGACATTAATGAAATATTCGGTGTCGTACCAAGGGCCGACAATTAAACTTAGCTTGGGGCTAAGCATTGCCTTGGAGCGATTGCCTGAATTAGCAGCGTTGATGCTGGCGGCAGTAATCAGGTTGATATTGGTAAAGCTATTAGCGGTTTGTGTCACATCGTTATTGATAAAATCACCTCTTAGACCTGCAATGGTGCGTAATTTTTTAAACCAATAAGTTTGGTTCTTGAAATAAATGCCAGCCGAAGTTTCGGCTACATTATTTTTACTAATGGTGCTGAGATATTGTCGGTTAATAGTGTTATCCAGTCCTAGACCCATAACCTGATCATTGCGAAGCTGTAAGCCCACAGTATTATCCATCTCAAAACCGAACAGCTTATTGTAGCGAGTATGTTCGATATTGCCGCCCGTTTGTATTCTATGTTCAAACTGGTGAATCTGATCGCCTTGGGGGCCGTTCAAATAGCCGGTAAAGTTTGAGAATAAGTTTACGTCATAGTAGAGTGCGTAGATATTAGCGTCATTTTTCCAGTTATCGCCTTTATTCCAAAGATTTGTGGAAAAGCTGTAACGGTTGGTAGTGCCTCCGTCAGTAGGACTCATAGTGCCGTACAATCCTAGGGAGCCGTTGTCAACTGATGCTTGTGGAATCTGATTGGTTGCAGTCCAACTGTTACTATAACCTTTGGTGTTAACCGCTAATCCCCAGTTACCTTTATCTAAACTATAGCGAACCATACCATTAAATTTTCTGGAACCTTCCGGTTGTTGCCAAACGCCATTATAGGCATTGAATTCACCGGCATAGAGCAAGTTGCCATCGCCTACTTTGTTGGAATTGGCAAGTAGCCCTCGGTAATAACCAAATTCGCCACCGGTAAACTTGGCGATACCTTGTGGCAAGGTATCCATTGAATACATTTTGGCAAAACCAGCCGATGAAAAATCGCCTACTTCTGCATAATAAGGACCCTTGCCGTATTCGATATTTTTCACTAGTTCGGGAATGACACTATTAATGTCCATATAGCCTTGACCGTGTGCATGAGTAGGCATGTTCATGGGTATGCCATCAACGTAAGTGGTAAAGTCGGTACCGTGGTCAAGATTATAACCACGTAGAAAATACTGATTGGCTTTGCCGGAGCCGCTGTGCTGCGTGGCTACAGCACCTGGCACTATTTCCACTAGTTCACCGTTACGGGATAGTGGGCGGTATTCAAGCTGTTCTTGGCTGACTTCGCCTTGAGAGGCTGACCCAGTAATACCGATAAGGTTTTTTGCCCGTCCGGTAGGGGTCTTGGAAGTGATGATTATTTCTTTCAGTTCAACAGTATCTGTTTTATTTGTTTTGGCCTTGGTTTTTGCTTTAGAGGTGACTTTTTTTTGAGTTTGTGTAGGAGTTGTAGCAATATCTTTAGCCGCTGTCTGAGTGCTTTCCTGTGTTGTGGTACTCTCTTGGGTCTCATCTGTAGCGAGTGTTGTGGTCGAATAGCTGAGCATAAATGCACAGGCAAACAAGGTCAGTCCTGCGTTCTGTAGTTGTAATGTTTGTGGTTTTGGAAGCAAATTAGGTAGAGTCATGGTCTTTGGTATTTTCATCGTTTTTCTCATGATAAATTGTGTTCAGGCGTTGTGTATCGCAAGGTAATTGGGGGAACTGGAAATAATTGGCGTTACTAGGCAATCGAAAGGTATGCCGGTGTTGCTTAAGGGGTGTATTAATAGCCGATGGCTAGAAAATAAAGTAAGGCAGAGCGTTAGAGGTCGTTCTGCGAAACTTATGAAACTGTGAGGGCTGCGAAAAGCAAATCCGTCGGAATGGGGTGATGAAATAACAGTGACTCTACAGTGTACGGGTGGCGCAGTGGTGCCTAAGCCATTAGTCAAAAAACGAATAGCCAGTGTGTGTCTTATAAGGAATAAAACTAATTCTGGGGTGGTTGCTGTAACCTGATTGCCATCATTAGCAGGAATGTCGGCAAAGTGAACAATGTGGGCAGTAGGGCAAAAACGAGGCGTGTCCTTAATGGCGATAGCAATCGGTGGTGATGTTGCACCTACACCATTAGTTAAAAAATGTTTACCGGGTTTATGATAACTGGGCGAATCGTTATTAGTAACAAGAGTGCTAGTGCGAGCATTGGTCGCATTGTATTTGGCGATCCGCAGAAAGTTGCGGTGATTGTCCGATATAGGTGGATGATCACCCGTTGTACGGTACTTATCTACCTCACTATCGCTTGCGATTCCTTGTACACTGTATAACAAGAGCCTATGCGCTTCGTTATCAGCGGTGGAGTGTGTAGATAGGGTTAATTCGTAAGCTTTGTCCGATTGTGTGGGTACAATGCTGTTAGCGCTTGAGTCATCGGCGGTTGACTGGGCATAAGTAACATGGCAGAGAATAAGTGTCAGTAACATCACTAATAAACGGAGAACTAAAATACCTGCGCCATGCAATAATAAAGTAGCTATCATAAAGCCTAAGGTGTAGGAAATAAGGCTAGCTGATGTGGATATTTCCTGACCATGGGCAAAGCCATGGAAAAAGGCGAAAAAAGCTACGATGATCAGATTGGTTTGACTGCTGAAGCGGATTTTGCGGACAATAAATACGCTGAATACCAGACAGGAAAGAAGAATGATGGGTTCTGCGATAGGAATTAATACACCGGCTGCACCAGCCAAACCACCGATACTCATCACGCCTACAAAGGTAAGAGGCAACAGCCAAATCGCCGTCCCCCTCATTTGTGCCGCCCAAATACCTACGGCAAGCATGGTAAGCAAGTGATCGCCGCCGTGTAATGGATGAATAAAGCCACGACTCCAACTGCTAATATCAACGGCTGTGCCTAGGTTATTGAGTACAATGACACCTAATGTCGACAATAAGACCAACGCAAGCGTCAGCCACCGCCGAGTGTGTTGGGAAAGACTTGTTGAGGACATAGCTTTATTCATTTAAGTTCGTTGTTTATGCAAAGGCGAATAAAAGGATTTGAATTCTGAACTTTTTTTTAGCGATAGGCAAGTAGATAATGGCTTATCACCCTTTAAAGTTGGATGCTATGTGAAAATTAAGTGTTTACTCTGCGCGTGTTGGTCACACTTTACACGCTGTAGGTTAGGTCATTAATCCATTCACAGTGATGGCATGTCTTATAATCTCTATAAGACATGCCATAAAGATAGGGTTAAAACGACTAACTAAGCAGCGTTCTTTCTATGAGCCAATAAGCGCCCGCTAAGGCAATTAAGATAGAACAAACAGAGGTTAATTTAGCTTCTATCTTTACTTGTTTATGTAGCCACCAAATAATAGGTAACACTAATACCGTTACTGCAATTTGACCGAGTTCTACGCCTAAATTGAAAGAAAATAGAGGGACAAGAATACCCGTCTCATAAGAGGATATACCCATTTCACGTAGTACAGCAGCAAAGCCGAATCCATGGACTAACCCAAAAAAGAAGGTTAGCCACTGCCGTCCTTTAGGCTTGCCATCTCTTAGGATATTTTCCACCGCCACGTAGACAATCGTTGCTGCGATTAATGGCTCGACAATATTACCCGGAATATCAATGATATTAAGTCCGGCTAAGGCTAAAGTAATTGAATGTGCAATTGTAAAATAAGTAATTATCTTGAAGGCGGGCCAGAAACTACGAGTCACTATTAACAGGGACAATAAAAACAACAAATGATCATAGCCTGTCAGAATATGTTCAATGCCTAACAGTAAAAAGTCATTAAACGTAGTTGATTTAGCTTCAGAAGCAGTTGAGTTACTTTTATTTAAAGAAGTAACCGTTAAATTCAGATCAATAACGTTATCTGTCTGAGACAGCATTTTTTCACTTAGACTATGTCCTGATTCATTCTTTATGGTCACAAATTGCTTGTGATTAGCGGGTAATTTACTTAGGAAGTCCGCTTGAAATCTAAGCGTCTGACCTACTGATTGAGGGTAATGGAATTCAATGAAGGCATTGTTTTTATCATCAAAAGAGACACTGCCTAAACTATCCGGTGACACTTTTTTGCCATCAATCGTCGTTTGCACGCCATTTAATGCCCATTTAGCAATTTCAGGTTTTACATTCTCTTGCTCTATAGGTGTCACCTCAGCATCTAAATCACTATCCATTGGCACAAAAGCTTCTATGTCTTGCAATGAAAAGGTGATTTTTGCATCAACCCCTTGCGTCTTAATCGCGATATCAGTCGAACTTAATCCAGGGTCATGAGCTAAACCAAGATGACTGAAAGCAATAAGGAAAATAAACGCGATTGTTTTGCGACTAAACATTAAACCTTTTCACCTTTGGCTGTTTTCGAATGACGTCTTTTTCTGTACCATACGACGCCGCCGATGAGTAGGGCTAGTGTTAAAGTTGCGCCTGCTCCTATCAGGAGTAGGGTCTTCTTAGGTAATGCGTCTGGATCCCCGCCCACATGAAAAGGTATTCTTAACTTGTCTTCATCAGAAACGGCAGCATCTCCACCGACTAACAGATACATGGCGTAATAACCATTGTTCTCAATATCGGCTTGGGCTTCAACGACGCCTTTGCTGTATTCTTTAGCGGCAACTTCAGTAATGGTTTTAATCTCTTTAAAGTTATCGGCTTTTGTATCATCAGAGCCAACCATTTCCAGTTCAACGACTCGAATACCAATAGGCGTTTTACGAATATCGCGATCAATTAAATCAGCCGCAAGAAATACTTTTCCTGAGCCTGGAATTTCTTGGCAATAGGGTCTTAATAGAGCGGCTCTATCACTCTCATCTTTTTTAGGTGCTGATGATTTTAAATAAACACTAAAATGGACAGCATAAAAATCATTAGTAATTAAGCAGCCAACGCTATTTAAGTCGGGTATTTGCGGTTGTGTACCCAGTTGATTTTTATCACAACCCGATATCAATAGAGCAAGAAATAGTAAACTAAATAATCGAATCATAAACTTAGGGAGCTTTGATGGTAAATTGAAATTTGCCTGTAACGATATGCGTGTCGATTGAAACGACTCGGTATCTTACAGTGTAGGTGTCCGGTGACAATTTAGGTATTGAAGCAAAGAGATGTGAAGGATCAAAGGTCTCTTGTTGAGCATCTTTATTGTCCACCCGTTTTCCTTTACTGTCGATTACAGCGAGTGCAATGTATTCTGAGCCCACTTTATCATTAAACCAAACGTCAACCTGCTTGGGTGATTCCGGTACAGTCGCATTGGCTTCGGGTGTTGAGCGAACCATAATGGCATGAGCATACAGTGGCAGAGGTGCTGCAAGCGTAAAGGGTATAATAAATCCTGAAAACAGTAACTTATATTTATTATGTTTTTTAAATAGGCTTCGTATCATAGTTTTTTAAGTCAAAAATAAACAAAATTGTTGCGTAATTCAGTATATCTTATCTGTAATAGAATACACAGAAAAAGCTAAGTCTCAATTTTGTTATCTTGATTGGCTTATCTCCTTGTCGGAATAGAAGATAGAAAATAGCGTTTAATTTAATGTTTGGATGATTAATTGCGTCACTTGTTTGTCGTTTTTTTCTGTCCACATAACGATAAAGTCATCACCCATTGGTACAATGCGCGGGAAACCAGCTAATGTGGACGCCGATGATAAGCGAGTTTTTGATGACCAAGACAAGCCACCGTCTTGCGACTTAGCGAAATATACACCAATATTAGTTGCTGTTCTTTCATCCCAGACAGTGACAACCCGTTTGTTATTGACTGAAATATCACTATGACTGGCTAGTTTGCTTAACAAATTAGGTGTTGACCAATGGTGGCCACCATCATTAGATGCTAGTGAGTACAAACCATATATATCTGCTTGACCCGTCCAGACGGTACTGTATAGCGCGTTATTTTCATCGGTTGCTAGCCCACCGCCAATATGAGGGCATCCATCAAACTCCCATTTGAAATCGCCTATGGTTATTTTTTCTGACCAGGAGTCTCCTCTATCGACAGATTGTTTAATCGACATATCACGCGGCTTCATGTCTCTGTATAAAACGCTAAGTGTTCCGTTAGGTGATAAAGTCAACGTATTCCAGCAGCACGAGCAGGTTGAGTTATCCAGAGCCTTGCTGAGTTCCCAATGTTCGCCACCGTCAATAGAGCGTGCATAGATGAGGCTTTGATAACCATTCTCTTCGGGGTCGGCGAGCCAAACGGCATGAAAATACCCTGAGGCATCCGCTATAATGTCCGCATGCGATTGATCGCCCTTATCGTCACCCGCAGGATTCGTTCCTTTTTTCCAAGTCTTGCCGCCATCATGAGAATAATAACTGATTAGAGGCCCCATATTGGGTAACTCACCTTTAACTTGCCATAGTGCAACTAAATTTTCACCGGACACGGCTAGTTGTGTATCGTTGCCTCTTGCGGCAATTGAATTTAGTTTAGAGTCCAGGTCGTTTATGTCATGCCACGAAAACGCACCGTTTTCTAAATGACCATATTTTATGGTTGTGTGATCATGCTGAGTGTCTTGGCCCGCAACCAAGAGGTGTACTGCTTTTTTATCAGCCACAACATCCAGGCTTTTAATATCATTTAAGGCAACGTTAACGATTGCTGGTGTCGTTGAGAAATGACTGTCTTTCAGTTTAACCCATATAAAAATAATTATTACCGCAACGAATGCCAACTTATAGACTCGTTTCATAGCAGGTTATCCAGAGTTTTAGTAAGTAATGTAGTTGAGCGATATTGTAGTAGAGTTTGCTTTCAAAAAGAGCGGTAGGCTACCTTTATTTCATAGAATACTTGATGAGTCATTTTATAGCCATGCTTTTTCATGGGTGACGATTTAACATTTTTTGATGTTGTTTCACATGATTAAGTAAGTATGCTATTTTAGGCAGCGTGGAAAGAACCAGAAATTATGCAATTTTTATTAATGCGGTTATATTTATGAATACTTACTTACAAAAAAAGATTTATTTAATACTGTGCGCTTTTTTGTATTGTCAATCATCACACGCTTTTGAATACAAAACGTTTTCCGGTATTCTTTTTGTTAAGATTAATGCCGGTTGCTTCCTGATGGGTAAGGATACTGATCTTAAAGAAAGCAGTCCTGTAGAGCAACCTCAGCATAAAGTGTGTATATCCCATCCGTATTACCTGAGTGAAACGGAAATCACCCAAAATCAGTGGGAAAGCATTATGGGATCCAATCCCAGCAAATCCAAGTCTCTCTATAAGCCAGTTGAAAGGGTAAGCTGGAACGACGCCCAAGAGTTTATTCAGCGTCTTAATGCTAAAGAGGGCGGGCGCTCATTTCGGTTGCCTAGTGAAGCAGAGTGGGAGTACGCGGCTCGGGCAGGTAGCAAGGATCTCTATTCTTTTGGAAGTAAATCCAAGGATTTGAGTGATTATGGCTGGTATGGTGATGAAGGTTATGGTGGGGCCAGTCATCAGGTTGCACTTAAAAAGCCTAATTCATGGGGTCTATATGATATGCATGGAAATGTGTGGGAGTGGGTACAGGATTGGTATGGGTCAGATTACTATGCGATGAGTCCTGAAAATGATCCTCGTGGGCCAGATTCTGGGCAATATAAGTCTTATAGAGGCGGTAGTTGGGTTGGTAAAGCGGTTAATTTACGCTCCTCTTTGCGCTACAGTGGCCTTCCTAGTATGCGTACGAGTGATATTGGTATTAGGCTTTTACATGAGATGGATTAGTTATTGAGCGATAATTTAATTATTACGTATTCTTTACTATTAACAATAAGCATCTATGATAAAATGCTAACCGACATAAGTCGAAAGATAGAACTCATTAGATAATTATTTTTTTGGGTTTTTATAATTAATGAATACATACCATCAGGATTAATAAATGAAGTTTTTGAATAAAGCAGTCGTATCAGCAGTCATGGCAGCTTCAATGCTTGCTATGTCGTCTTCTGTGTTTTCTGCTGAAGAGCACAAAGATAAAAATCTTGCAGTTCAAGAAGCAGCAAAAAATACCGAAGCAAGTATGTTAGAAGCTAAAGAAGCTCTTCTTAAAGGTGGTGATGGAGAGAAAACTCTAAACGCATTAAACGATGCACGTCAGTTCGTAAAAGAATTCCGTTATGAACAAACTGAGCGTTTACGTCAAAAATTAAATACCAGTTTAAAAACTGCTCGTGAAGAAGCAATAGCTAATAATAACGAAAAAGCCTTGGCAGAAGTTAACAATGGCTTAGCTATTTATGCGGAAATGAAGAAAATTTACGACGCAGCTCATTAATTTACTAACATTATCGTCAGCCTTTATTGCTTTACAATCATAAAAATTTTAACTTTAATAAAGGCTGTGATTTAGTAAACAAGCATCTTTTAGACTTAAGCAAATTGACTTGTTTAATTATTGCTACTAATTTACAAGTTCTTTCATAAAATTGTCATATATCCATTGTTTTAATGATAGAATTACCGCTGGGTCTTAAGATTTTTCACTAATGCCTTTTTAATATAATTTAAAACAACCTAAGGAGTTAATTAAATGCTTAATTTGAAAAAAATTGCATTTGCCATTGTTATCGCTACATCTATGGGCACTATTTCTTCACCTGTATTTGCTGAAGCAGATGCCGGTCGTATCGTTTACTCGCCAACTCAAGCAATTGATTTAGTTGCTGGTAAAGTGGGTACTGCGTTAGAGGCTCTAAAGAGCGGCGCGAAAGCCGAGCAAGTTGATGATTTGATAAAAGATGCTTTATCATCTAGCAAAGAAATCAACGCGAGTGACAAAGTATTTGCAGCAAGAGATAAAATTCATAATAAACTAAAATCTGCTCGTAGTAGTCTTAAAAGTGGAGACAAAGCCGCTGCAGAAGCTGATTTGACTGCTGCACAAAAAGCTTTTACAGCGTTAAAAGACCTACTTTAAGTATTAAAAATTTGAGCAATTTGCAAACTGTCCCATTGCTTAGGACTAAATTCCAGTCTACTCTGTGGATGGTTTACCTTTAAAACGTTTGACATTGCAAATTGCTCTTTTTAGCTACCATTCGGGTAGTTTTTCATCATCAGTATTATTTCTTTATTTTACCCTCGCCTTGGCGTTTCGGTTTTCTTTCCTTAATCTCCAGTTTTCCTTCCTTATTGTAGTAGAAGAGTTTGCGTAGGAATAGCTATCCGGTTATATTTAATAGCGTAATTTAATAAGTATTTTTAGTAGTTTGTTTGACGTGTTCTAATTACAATTGTTTCGTTGCTTTTTGGATGAAGTCGCCCAGATATTACTGCAACAATAAAGAGAATGTGCTGAATTTATCCAAATTAATCAGGAGTTATAGATGAATATTCATGAGTATCAGGCTAAACAGTTATTTAAAGCCTATGGGATAGCTGTGCCACAAGGAATGTTTGCAAACACTCCAGAAGCCGCTGTACAGGTTGCTAATGATTTAGGTGGAGAGGGCTGGGTTGTTAAGGCTCAAGTACATGCCGGTGGTCGGGGAAAAGTCGGTGGCGTCAAAGTAGCTAAAAGTTTGGATCAAGTAGCAGAAATCAGTGAAGAGTTGCTAGGTAAACGATTGGTTACGATACAAACGGATCATTTAGGGTTACCTATCAATTCTTTATTGATAGAAGGTTTATCTCCAATAAAACGGGAACTCTATCTAAGCATTTTAGTAGACAGAGCGACAGAAAGAGTTATTTTTATAGCCTCAGTCGCCGGTGGAATGGATATAGAGGCCGTTGCACATGATTCACCTGAACAAATTATTACTGTGCCCGTGCATCCAGCCGCAGGATTACAAGCAAATCAGTGTCGTAAAGTGGCTTATAACTTAGGACTTAAAGGTTCTCAAGTTAAAGCGTTGACCAAGATAATGCAGGGAATGTACGATTTGTTCCTCGATAAGGATGCAACTCAAATTGAAATCAATCCGCTCATAGAAACTGAAAGCGGTGATTTATTAGCCTTGGATGCAAAAATAAATTTTGATGACAATGCGGTTGGTTTACATAGTGATATCTTGGCTATGAAAGATCCCACACAGGAAGATGATAAGGAAAATTATGCACAGAAATACGGCCTTAATTATATAACCTTAGAGGGAAATATAGGCTGTATGGTTAACGGTGCTGGATTAGCCATGGCGACCATGGATCTGGTTAAGCTGAAAGGAGGATTGCCAGCAAACTTTCTCGATGTGGGGGGCGGTACCAATGTCGAAAAAGTATGTGAAGCTTTTAAATTGATTCTTTCTGACAGCAGTGTCAAAGCCGTACTCGTTAACATTTTTGGCGGTATCGTACAGTGTGATGTGATCGCTTCTGGCATTTTGGCTGCGATAGAACAGATTCATGTAACAGTACCGGTGGTTGTCAGACTAGAAGGAACGAATGTTGAACAAGGTAGAGCCTTGCTGACAGACACCGGTTTAAATATATACCCTGCGGAAGATTTAGCTCACGCAGCAGAACAAGTCGTTGCTTTAGCGGAGGCCGTATGAGTATTTTAATCAATAAAGACACCAAAGTAATTTGCCAGGGTTTTACCGGAAAACAGGGCACCTTCCATTCTGAGCAAACATTAGCTTACGGTACTCAATTAGTGGGTGGGGTAACTCCCGAGAGAGGCGGGGAGTTACATTTAGGGTTGCCGGTTTTTAATACAGTCGATGATGCAGTTAAAACCACAGGAGCCACAGCCAGTGTTATTTATGTGCCTCCTTTTTATGCGGCTGATGCAATACTTGAAGCGGTTGAGGCCGGTATAAAGCTTATAGTTTGTATCACAGAAGGTATTCCCATTTTGCAAATGTTGCGAGTGAAAGCAGCCATGGCGGGAACGGATACTCTTTTAGTAGGGCCTAATTGCCCGGGTGTGATTACGCCCGGAGAATGTAAGATTGGTATTATGCCGGCTAAAATTCATTTGCCTGGATCAATTGGGATTGTATCGCGTTCGGGTACGTTAACCTATGAGTCAGTCCATCAAACCACTCAACAAGGATTGGGACAAAGTACTTGTGTGGGTATTGGCGGCGACCCTATTCATGGTATGAACTTTGTAGATGCCTTAAGCCGTTTTCAAGCGGATGATCAAACAAAAGGTATTGTAATGGTCGGCGAGATAGGCGGCAGTGAAGAAGAAGATGCGGCTGATTACATTAAAGCGCACGTCACTAAACCTGTTGTCGCTTATATAGCGGGACAAACTGCACCTTCAGGTAAACGTATGGGTCATGCCGGTGCGATTGTTACTGGGGGTAAGGGGACAGCAAAAGGTAAAATTGCGGCTTTAAAAAGCGCAGGTATTGAGGTGTGCGTATCACCCACTGATATTGGTGCAGCCATGAAGGCCTGCTTCTAGTATTGACTTAAATTGATTCAAACTTGCTGAGGAGAGTTTAGGAGACCAATAAACAGTCTCCAAGACTCTCTTCGGTAACATCAAATAGACTACAGTGCATGACATTGTTTATGAATTGCACTTAATACCTGATCAACTAAATTCACTTGTCCTGTTTCAAAAGTAAGCGCATCGGTTTCTTTACGTAGCCAGGTAAATTGACGTTTAGCGAGTTGTCTGGTTGCAATAATTGCTTTCTCGGTCATGTTGGCTAAATTATCTTCACCTTGTAAATAAGCCCACGCTTGTCGATAACCGACTGCACGTATCGAGGGCATCTTTTCATTTAAATCCCCGCGATGATAGAGTTGTTCAACTTCAGCGATGAAGCCTTGTTCAAGCATGGTATGGAAACGTTGAGCGATAATGTCGTGTAATATCTTTCGATCACTGGGCGCAACAATAAGCTTGATCTTCTGATAAGGTAAGTCATCCTGTTGCGCTGGACTAAAGAAGGAAGACAGCGGTTTTCCACTTAGCTCATAAACCTCTAACGCACGTTGCACACGTTGAGGATCATTGGGATGAATTCTGGCTGCTGCTTCAGGATCAACGTCTGCTAGACGCTTATGTAACGCCTCCTTACCAAAGCGCTCTAAGTCCAAATCAAGTTGAACCCTAAGTTCTGGGTCAGCTTCAGGTAACACCGCAAGCCCTTTAAAAAGAGTATTAAAGTAAAGCATGGTGCCGCCAACTAAAATAGGTGTCTTTCCTCGCTGGGTAATATCCGCTATATGGGTAAGCGCCTGTGTTCTAAATTGACCGGTCGAAAAGACGTCAGAGGGATCAATAATATCAATCAAATGATGAGGAATACCCTCTCTTTCAGCCATGGAAGGTTTTGCAGTACCTATAGACATGTCTCTAAAAACTAGTGCAGAATCCACGCTAATGATTTCGCCATTGAGTGCATGGGCTAATTTGACTGATAGCGCAGACTTGCCCGAAGCAGTAGGTCCCATTAAAAAGATAGCCGGTGGCAGATCTGGTTTTTGCATCATGAGTTATTGTCCACGCATAAAGAATTTATCGAGTTCATTCGTTGATAATTCAATCCAGGTAGGGCGCCCGTGATTACATTGCCCAATCCGTTCGGTTTGTTCCATATCGCGTAATAAGGCATTCATTTCATCAATGGTTAGACGACGATGAGCACGTACAGACCCATGACAGGCAATAGAGGCCAACAGTTGATTGGTTTTATCCTGGATACGGTGACTCAAACCATGCACAAGAATATCGGATAATACGTCTCGTACTAGCTTCTCTTTATCAATGTTGCGTAATAAGGCGGGTGTGGCTCTTAGTGTAATTGTTTCTGGGCCAGAACGATCAAGCTCAAAGCCAAGTGACATAAAAAACTCATATTCCTGTTCGGCTAACTCTGCTTCAGCCGAGGTGACATTCATTTTTATAGGTAATAATAACGGTTGACTCGGTATCGTACCGTTTTGGTATTGTTGCTTAAGACGCTCATAAGTCACTCGCTCATGGGCGGCATGAGTATCGACTAAAATAACCCCTTTAGGTGTTTCAGCTAGAATATAAATATTGTGAATGTGAGCAATCGCATAGCCTAAGGGATGGTTAGACGTTGGGTGTATGTTGGGTGTGGTAATCGAGGTTTCAACGGGTTGATGTTCAATCGGCTTGTCCTCAGGATACAAAGCCGCATAAGCCCTGATAGATTCCGAAACCGTCAGCGGGAGAGAGCTTTGTTGTGGAGGTCTTGAGTTATGGGACGCCGTGAACGTGAATCTTGGTTTGGGTTCATTATCATGCTCGGAGAGTTGTTCAGGTTGAGCAGGATCAATAGTGTCTATTTGAGTTATCATGTGTTCAGGTCTAATATCGGCCAGTGAACGATGCAGGGCAGTAAATAAAAAATCATGAACCAGACGACCTTCTCTGAAACGCACTTCCAGTTTAGCAGGATGTGCGTTAACATCAACCAGAGTAGGGTCGAGTGTTAAATACAGCACGAAAACAGGGTGTCTGCCATGAAACAATACATCTTGATAGGCCTGCTTAACCGCATGTGAAACCAACTTATCTTTGATTAAGCGGCCATTGACATAAAAGAACTGCATGTCTTGCTGACTGCGTGAAAAGGTGGGTAAGCCTGCCCAGCCGGTTAACTCTAAACCAGACGCAGCAAACTCAATCTTGACCGCATTCTCAATAAAAGCAGCGCCACATATCTCGGCAATACGTCGTTCCTTGTCGCGTTCTAACTCGGCTACTTTAAGATTAAGTATCTCTTTATGATTATGGTTAAGGGTAAAGCTAATATCAAAACGACTCAACGCCATGCGTTTAACTAGGGTTTCAATATGAGCAAACTCGGTCTTTTCAGTTTTTAGAAACTTACGTCTTGCCGGGGTGTTGTAAAATAAGTCACGTACATCAATCGTTGTGCCTAAAGGATGCGGATCAGGTTGTGGATCAACGTTTTTCTCAGAACCATCGGCGGTGACGCGCCAAGCGCAGTTAGCCTCAGCGGTGCGTGAAATTAGTGTAAGTCTTGCAACCGAACTGATACTGGGTAATGCTTCGCCACGAAAGCCCATGCTGGACACCTGTTCTAAATCTTGTAGCGTGGCAATTTTACTGGTGGCATGGCGGGATAGCGCTAATGGCAAATCTTCTTTGACTATGCCACAGCCATCATCTCTTATTTTTATTAAACGTGCGCCACCTTGTTCTATCTCAATAATGATTTGCTTGGCACCGGCATCAAAACAGTTTTCAACCAGTTCTTTAACGACAGATGAAGGTCTTTCAACCACTTCACCCGCAGCAATTTGATTAACGAGTTGAATCGAAAGGGAATGGATGCGCATAATTAATACACATTTGTAATCAGGGCGATCTTAGACGCTCCTAGTTCCAAGCGGCAACGCTGGGTCAATTGGCTTGTTTTCGGGCAATAGAGTGGGGAGCTATAAACTTGTATTAACGCTAGTTAATTCCGCTAATGATGATTTGCTGTCTACGGTCGTCTCTTTTGGAGTATTTACAGAGGTATTTACTGTGATCTCTGTTGGGGTATTGGCTGCAGTAGTTACCGTAGTCTCTACTGGAGTATATGCTGTTGAATCTACAATAGGCGTAATTTGTATTTCTGCTGTGCCGTTCATGCCGAGTTCTTTAGCGGCTGCATAAGATAAGTCCATCACTCTTCTGGAATGAAAAGGACCACGATCATTGATTTTTACTATAACAGTGCGATTATTCTGGAGATTCTTTACTTCAACATAGGATGAAAGTGGCAGTGTCTTGTGCGCGGCGGTCAACGCATACATATTAAATCGTTCGCCGCTGGCTGTTCTTTTTCCGTGAAACTCAGCACCGTACCAGGACGCTATGGACTGCCTATAGTTTTCAGTTGGGTAATTACTTGAATGATGACGATGGTGGTGATGACGGTGCGCAGCTTCCGCCGTTCCAATCGGATTCGAAAAGTAACTGGACGTGGCAACAAAAATGACTGCTGTTATCAGTTTGTTCATAGGTAAAAAACCTTTAAATTAAAATCTTGGGTTGATTCTAACTTGGGTTGTCTTAAGACTACCTTAAATCAAACTTTTTATTGAATAATTTAATTAATGTTGAGGGATCTTGCTCTAAATAACCCTGATTGCCATGTAATTGCATCAATTGAGCCGCCAAGCCGGACATAGGGATTGCATTGCCTTGCTTAACCGCTAAATCAATCGCCATATTCAAATCTTTTAATAAGGTTTTAACCCGCCATTTAACCGGTTCGAAACTTTCTAAAGCCATCTCTGGCCCCACTATTTGCAAGGGCTTGGAATCAGCAAAGCCGCACGCTAAGGCTTCAGGTATTTTTTCTGCTGCCACCCCTGCTTGTTTTGCAAACGCAATCATTTCTGCAATAACCAATACATTACAACTGACAATCATCTGATTACAGATTTTGGTCACCTGACCGCTACCCACAGGTCCCATGTGAGTCAATTGTTTATAGAGTGGCGCTAAAACAACTCGCGCAATTGCAATATCATGAGCGCTCCCCCCCGCCATGATAGCCAAACTACCTTGTTCTGCCCCAGAAACTCCGCCGGATACCGGTGCATCAACCCAAGTCATACCACACTTGTCATATAAAACAGATGCCAACTGTCGGGTATTCTCAGGATGAATACTGGATAAATCAATAACTAGTTTGCCTGCTGAATCGGATTCCAATACTGCATTGTGAATGACGGATTCAACGGCTTGAGTATCTGCTAAACATAATAAAGTGACAGTTGAAGCCTCCACTAATTGACTGGGTGATGAGCAGACATGAGCCCCTGCCTCACTGACCTGAAATAACTTCTCAGGACTGCGGTTCCAGACATTAACGGTAAAACCCGCCGCTAACAAACGCAATACCATGGGTTTACCCATTAAGCCAGTGCCTATGAAGCCAAGCGTAGGATGATTATCGATCATATATATTGATTTATTTCAAAGAATTCTTCTTGCGCTATAGGGAAAAAGGCTTTAAGTATTAGAGTCATTACACCACCAAGAATTAATTCCAACATCCCTTTAGTTAAAGGTAACTGTCGCCATAGTAATACAAAGAAATTTTTAAAGTATCTTCAATATAACAAATATCAGAGGTGTAAACCTCATTCATTTTAAAAGAGCCATTTGCGCTGTAACGCTTTCCAGATTCACGGGCGAAAAAGATCGGGTATTTCGGGCATCCTTCATAGCGGCCTAAAAGTAGTTGACACTTTTGATGTCAATAAAAAATTAACAACAAGCTACCGTAGCCATTAAAAAACGGCCAGTGACTTTAAAGATAAACGGCTTA
>Ga0209697_10001662_pt1 | contig 33709 bp, 41 predicted proteins | sample AliMusrvi5mmetaG_FD_184115 | JGI IMG/M metagenome (GOLD analysis project Ga0209697, IMG submission 184115) | Freshwater lake bacterial and archeal communities from Alinen Mustajarvi, Finland, to study Microbial Dark Matter (Phase II) - Alinen... | ecosystem: Environmental > Aquatic > Freshwater... | reverse complement strand
CGGGGACACAGCGCGGGAGCGCGTTTGATTTTTGTCCCGAGTGAGCAGCGGTGTGCGGCACAGGCGGCACTTGTGGGAGGGTGGCGGACTAGCCCGCTCGTGGCGGTCGGGACGCACGCCGCGCGAACGAGGTTCTCCGCGCGCAGATCGCGCGGCAGATTACTTCTCTCATGCTGCGGTCAAAGGGGATGGTTGGGCGGGGTGTGGGTGATGAGACAAGCGGCGGCGTGCACGCGCCGGTCGCCAGGGGCGCGGGCCGCCGCCGCTGATGCCATATCGAGACCGAGGCCGGTCGCGCAGGCTTACTTGCCGGAGCGGGCGGCCTCGGGCGAGGGATAGAGCCGCGCTTAGATGGCGCGGCGTTTGATTTTGGGCGTGAAGGGCGGCTTGTTGCGCTGGCGCTACACAGCGCTGGCGGTTTGAAAGTGTGGCGTGATTTTGGGCGCGAAATCGAAAGTTGCGGAGTTTGCGCGAAGGTGTAAACGGATTTGAATCGGGCTTCGGTTGTGTGTTAGAGTTTAAACACGTTTGTTGATCACCGGCTTTTGACCTTAATAGATCGCTATGTCATGAAATTCCGAACCAAAACCCATTTTATGCGGGACTTGCGCGCGCGGTTTGCGCTGCGACTCCATATGGTCGCTATCCTCGCGGCGACTGTTTGTTCCGGCGTTCTCGCGTCGAAGTTTCTTCTTTCGGTTGGTCTTGGCAGCCTCGCGATCAGGTATCCACTGTCGGTTCTATTTGCCTACCTCGTCTTCTTCCTCTGCGTCAAGCTCTGGCTCTTCTATGTGAGGCCGAGGAGGCACACTGGAGATTCACGGCTCAGCGATTGGCTCGACATGCCGGATTTCTCGGGTTCCGGTTCCGGTTGCAGTTCTGGCGGAAGAGGCATAACACCGTTTGACCCTGGCGGCGGTCAGTTTGGCGGCGGTGGAGCCTCTTCATCTTTCGATCTTACCGACGTTGGAATCATGGATCACGTCGGAGCGGTTGGCGAGGGCGCTTCCGGTGCCGCCGATGGACTTGGCGATATTGTCGGTGAGGCCGCCGGGGCCTTGGGAGACGAAGGTGGTGTCGCTGCCATTGTTGTCATCACCGCGCTGGCAGCTCTGATCGCAACGATTCTCGGGTCTACCGTTTACGTCGTTTATGAGGCCCCTGTGATCCTGTCTGAGGCTGCCTTTGAGGCACTGTTGGCTGCTTCTCTGATAAAGGGAACAAAGAGGATCGACGCAGGGGACTGGGTCGGGAGTGTCTTTGCCACCACATGGAAGCCGTTCGTGGTCACCCTGATCATGGCGTGGGTCGCCGGATGCTTATTGAGCTACTACTACCCGGGAGCCAGCCGGATCGCAGACATTTTTTGACGAATGGCTAACCAGAGCCGGATGCGGACGCTTGACAGCCATTAAAGCCTCGTTACGCTTCAATGGCCATCCCAGACCGCATTGTGCCTTGACGGTAAGATTCCCACAGTGTTACGCTCCAAACATACGGTTTGGACAGGCAGGTTGCCACGGGGTGATTGCCAACTTCGGCGAATGAGATGAGAAATAATGTCTACAGAAGGCAAATCAACTATTTCCATCAGGAAAGTCATTGGCACGGTGGGCGCGATAGTCCTTCTCATCCTCGGTGTTGTGATGGGTGTCCATACGTTTCAAGCTTGGAAATCAACTTTACCGCTGTCAAATTGGAAGGGCGGGACAATGCGTTACAGAGACGGATTCCAGTTGGCAGTTACTTTCGCATGTATGGGAGCAGCCTATTTTTACTTTGCCAACAAGTCGAGGAGTGACGCGGATAAGAACCAAGGGTGAGCTTTGAACTGTCGGAAAGGTAAGAGTGAGCACATTGATTTATTATTCGCTTCTGTCTGTTGCTCTCGCTATTGCGGGAATAGTTATGCTTTGCTACGTCTGCAAGCAAAAAGATTTTACGAGTTGGAGAAAGACGGGGGCCGCTTGTGTGTCCGCCTGTCTATTCTTCTGTTCCGGCCATATGTTCAGTGTGCTGTGGAAGGAGTTTGACATCTACAAGGTGAATCAGGAATACGAAGCGTCAGACGATTTTCGAGATTTCATCAGCACCACCATCGATGGTAAGGTTCAGGCTATAAAGGCCTTTCGTGCCGAGACGGCACAAAGAAACAAAGAGGCGGAGCAGCTTTTTTCGGACGCCTACAGCACTTACTTCACGCTCAGTGTTATGTCATATTTCAAGAAGTATTGTTCGACCTGGGCGAATGGCGAGTACGAGCGGACCCTGTCGGCATTCGATAAAATGTTTGAGGCTTATCCGGGATTGGCAGAGCATCTGCTGTATAATGACGGCAAATATATCAGCATGGCTTACGTCTGCGTGTACGCTCTTAAGGGTGTCAAAGAAGCGAACAAATGGCTGGACGAGAATCAAAAGAACCTGGATGATCACGGGAAGCAATATGTGGCTAACTTGCTACAGAAGCCTACGAGTGAGAAAAAGTGGAAGGATGCAAAAAACGGTTTATGCATATGGGAAAAAAGACACATGCTTGCCTGCTGGAAACATCTGGCGCAGATCGATGAGCAAGTGAATAGTAAGATGCGGAAGATTGCTGGCGTTAACGAAACAAACGAGGTTCCGCGTCAAGACAAATAGCTGTTATCTTGTGCTATGAGAAAGGCGAACCAGGTTATGCACCCCCTTAAATACAGTATGATGATTCCCGACGTTCGGCAAACAAGATGATGAATGCAATCATATCGGTCCTCTTTCTGTATGGTCCCGCCGTCGCAACCATTGTTGCCATTCCTTTGTCCAGAACTGACAAGGCTCGCACCATATGGCTTGGTGTTTTCACCATCTGGCTCATCGGGTTCATAGCGTTGGTCGGCATGGTGTCATGGTTATTCAGAGACGGAATGGGACCAGATTCCGTCACAAGTCACGGAGTCACCGCCATGCGCCGTTTCGCAGAGGGTTTCTGGCCAGAAGGGGCTATCGCGAGTGTTGCCGCGATCATGGCCGCAGCGGGCAACAGATTTGCTCGCAACCGGAATCGGAACAGGACAGACTCTGCCGACAAGTCGACGGAACGCTACGCTGACCCGCGGCGGATCAGCGAGGTTCAGCGCCTTCGTTCGCCCCTTTTTGAGGACAAGAAATGAAGATCACACTTCTTTGTATCATCCTTCTGGTTCTAAGCGGTTGCCAGATATGGAAGATCGTTAAAATGCAGGGAACATACACGTCTGACGTTTCGGCTGCCGCCGTCGATCTGCCCAACTGCGAAGCGAATGTTCGGTCCAATCTCCTCGTAGTCGCTACTAAACACGGTCTTGTTCCTTACAATTGTTATTCCGATGGCTCGAATGTGACCTTCTTCATCTCCACAAACTATAATGGAAATTTTGGCCTTTCTTTTCGGCGTGCGACAACCAACAGATTTGAAATCACCATATCAGAAAGTCCTGCTTTTAGGCGCAGTAAGCTTTCTCAGATAATTGAAGCGGATTTAAAAGAACGAATTTCCCACCTACAGGTGACGAATGAATGAACTAGAGGCGTTCGATGAATATTTCGGGATACTTTACTTTTCCAGAATGTATTGTGTCTATTGCGGGTTACTTGTACTCTCGGCTTTACTCTTAGCATCTGCTGTGTGCGGTTGTTCTGCAGGCAAGAGCGTTGCGCAAAGCTCGGACAGAAATGGTCCAATTTGTCTGAATGCTGGATTAGAGTTAACAACGGTTCAAGTTGACTTGCTAAAGAGAAAGGTTAAAGCAGGCGATGGCGAAGCAGCCTATACTCTTTACCTCTATTTCGGATGCTGTGTAAATGACGAGGCAGCCGCAGACTCTTGGTTAAGACGCGCTGCCGAACTAAAGCACCCACAGGCTCAGCTCATTATCGCTGACCTTATCAAAAAACACAAACACTCCCTGAGCGGCTTTGGCGCAAACGCACCTGCTGCCGTGCGGAACTTGCTTGAACAATCTGCGCAGACAGAGGGAAGTGCTTGTCATGAATTAGCCTCGGCTTACGCTGAGGGCTATTTCGGAGCGCCCAATCAGCCGATGGCACGCGCCTACCTCCATCGGGGCGCGGACCTCCACAACCGTATGTGCTGGATGGAGCTTTCTCGTTACTATCATCTCGGTATTGGTGGGCCTCGCGACGATGCAGAGGCATATTATTGGATTGGTCTTGAGACCCGCTGCACGGACCCGGGCTCATTCAGTGGCCAGCAGACTTGGCTGGCGAGAGAAGAGATCGCATCTCACCTGTCACTTCCTGTTCTCGAAAGCCTATGGAACCGCATCGACGACTTCATTGAACAAGTCAATGCACAGAAAGTCGTTGTAAATTTCTCGCCGTTTCTCAGCGGCATGATCGACCCGAAGCTCGAGGCTGAGGGACGCCGTTGCTCGCAACAACGCGAAGATGAACATCGTAGGAAGTGCAAATCAAAAAGGTAATGCATCACACTGAATAACAAGGGATGATTCCCGACGTTCGCCGCAAAAAAATAAAACGGATTTCTTGGGTTCCCTGACGGTTCGCCGGACAGTCGGCAGAGGCGGGCGGGCGGACGGTCGCCGACGCGGAAATGTTGGAAGGTTTCGGATGCCGAACGGTTAAAGCGTTTACCGAAAGTTCTTGGCTTGTCGGCAAGAAGGGCAAGCCAGAAGGATGGTCAATTGTAAATGACTAAAGTAGGATGGTCTTTTGTTAGCGGAATTGTAGTGATCACAGCGACCGGATATTTCTTCACTCGAATGTGGGGACACTATGTTCACCAGCATTATGTCGAAACAACAGCTCTGGTTATTCAAGCCTGTCCCAAAGAATTGGATACTTTTTCGGACAGATGGGGTAGGCCGATTAGGAGATTTCAGGTCAATATGACTGTTCAATATGTCGTTGATGGCAGGACTAATCAGCAGCAGCTCGTTTACCTGAAAAGGGGCCTTCCGAGTCATAACATCAGAGTTTTGTATCGTAAGGAAGACCCCAGCAGATGTATCTTGGCAGAATAGACAAGAGGAGCGACAAAGAACCGGACGGTCGCCGACGCGGGAATGAAGGAAGGTTTTGTGTCCCGAACGGTTGAAGAGGTTGCCGAAAGTTCTTGGCTTGTCGGCAAGGCTGCGTCTCACGCGCGCGCACACCTTGAAATGAAGCGGTGGGCGTGCGCGTGAGACCCTGTGAATCCGCCTGCCCGGTCATCAGGCGTCGCTCCTTGACCCCTTTCCGGCTGAGTGGTACGATTTCAGCAATGGGTTCCGGGCATGGTTTTGGCGGGGTTTGAGTCCTGTTTTTGTCAGCGCCGTGATTGGGCCAGAGCGGAACCTGCCGAAGTCGCACATCATGAGTAGCAACCTACTTAAGGGCAACTATTTAGGATTTTAATTCGGAAACAAAGATGACTTAATGAGGTTTTTTTGCGTGCTTTTATGCATACAATACCCAGACATTTGGCATTCCTTCCCGAACGCGTACTCATTGGCTGGGACCGACGCCCCGGAATGTTTCGGGCGCAATCGACATTGGCAAGACGTTTGAATGGGGATCGGATGCAGAAGCTCCCGTACCTTTTGTTTTCACAGTGTATCGCCCTATTTGTAAACTCTGGCTGATTACGAATGGTCTGTCGGATTAGAGACTTGTTCAGAGGACGAAGCTATTCGTATGCCGTACCCGATATGAAAAAGAAAACGCGCATCTTAGATCGGCGAGTACACTGTGACGGATACTCGCACTTCAAGCGCTCTATGACCCTCGACGGGGGTAAGGCCGTGCGCTTCATCTATCCCTGTGGCGCTACTTACGATGTGCCGATGTTGTACCTTCTTCAGTGGTTCGACACATTGCCCCATCATATCAGCAGAGTCCGAACTACACGCGTTATCTTTAATCGCAAACTCACACGTGTCTACTTTAATAATGGAAAATCGATGGACGTGGCGTGGGATACAGTGCTTATGGCCTGCGAACCAGAGTATGAGCACTTCGGAGGTTTGACCGCGGAGTCTCAGAGACAAACGAGAGACGCAATGTCCCGATACGGAAGATTCAGATACGAAAAAGGCGAACCAGGTAATGCATCCCTTTGAATACAAGTGATGATTACCGACGTTCGCAGTTTAAACAGAATGACCTACGAAGAGATAACCACAAAGACCGTCGCCCTCTTGATGATGGCGAAGTATGACAACGGTGAAGATGACTGGGCCGTCACTACTGGTAAAGTCACTAGGATCGGAAGCGACCTGTTTTTTGTACCCTGCGGCAAGACAGAAGGCTTCCCGATTCCAGATGATGCGCTGGAACGATTGAAGGCGACAACGATGGAAACACGCGGCATCTTGCTTGGCGCAGATTTAGTTTTGCCGGTCACAGTTGGTCCCACACCAGATGGAGCCCAAGATTTCCTCAAAACAGGACTGAGGTGGCCAAACAGCCAAAATGACAAGGAACCAACGGATGCAGCCGCTGCTAATCTTGGACAGTTGGCGCACAGGGCAGCACAGGAAATGAAATGAGCAAATTTAACTGGCTAATCGGAGACCGGATTGAATCGGCCTCATACGAGACCGAGTCACAAAGATGGATCGTCACCTTTCACAGTGGCGCTGTGCTTTCCATTGAAGCAATGTGGAGACTAATTGAAGACGGAAGAATCTGCTCCACAAGCCTTGATCACGGTCATCTCTTCGGACGCCCAAAGCCTTTTGACGGCATTGCGGCACTCAAGGAGATGGGGCAGTACTCAGTTGAGAAAGTCGAAGTCGATGAGCCGACAGGCGACCTGTTCATCACTCTCGTTTCGTTATTTGAATTGCAGATCCTCTCGACCTCGGCAGGGTATGAACCCTGGCAGTTGACCCATCCAACCCTCGGAATGTGGGTCGTATCGGGTGGAGTGATCCACGAATTTGCCCAGCCAAGCGGTGGTGCCAACTCGCGCCCGACGGGCGCTTGTGGCTCACCTTGAACGTTAGGAAACATCATGACAAATGCTCAGAAACGTCGACTCATCTGCTGGGGGCCGCCTGCTGGTCTCACATTGTTCTTCGTTGTCTCATATGCGTGCGGCGGTAGCGGGCAGATGTTTTTCGCGACGTGGCTCTTTACTCGTATTCCCATGTTCCTTGTTCCCTACCTATTGTATCAATGGAATAGCCCGAGGCGGAGATGGAGAACGGCCATTACGTTCCTGACAACCTGGTTAGCTATAATCTTCGGTGCGTTTCTTTGGGATCCAATCCTGTACCATTTGCTTTGGCGACAGTTCGGCTGGGGGATGCCCGATCTGCCCGGTGAGGCGCTGGTGGCAATAACCATGGGTTGGCTCGGAACGTTTTTCGTAATGTCTATAACACGAGCGCTTCAAGAACTTGTGGACCGTAGGTTTCCACTCGTCGAGAACGATCGGGAGCAACCACCAGGTGAGGTGCGAGGTAAAGACGCTTCCCTCTAGTGAATGCGGTTGCGGTCATTGTGACCCGACGCGAGTGTGCGAGCGTAGGCGAAAAAGGGCGGGCCGGTGAGGCCCGCCGATTTTTTTAGGCCACGCAGCGGCCGAGGATCTCGGCGACTATTGCCGGCGTGAAGTAATAGTCCAATTCAGCGCCGACTTCGAGAAGTTCGGGGATGCTGATGTAGCCGAGTTCCGGCCCCATGCCGAGGTCGGCTATGCCGAAGGCTTGGACCTGGCCCGCGCTGTCGGGGTCGCTGTCCTTCTCGATGATCCACCAGTCGGCGCCGCCGGTGAAATAGTGGAGGTGCGCCACTGCGGCGCGGCCCTGGGATTCGGTGGCGTAGGTGGCGGGCATGGCCTGCCACGTCGCCACCAGGCGGGTGACGATGTCCGCGAAGTGGTTGCGCTCCTCGCCTTCGAGCGCGGACCAGAGGGCGGCGCGTTGGGCGGGGCCGATGAGGTTTTTCAGGATGGCGGGTGTTGTGGGTGTGGTGTTCATGGTGGTGACCTTTCTGGAGAGGGCGGGCACAGAGGCCCGCCCCTACGTCATGCGGGGTTTGATTCGTCGGTGAGGGAAAGGCGGCGGGTGCCGCTTCGGGGTATGGGCGATGCGCACGAGCTTTTTTGCGGGGATACCCGCCGCCGGAATACCGGCTAAAAAATCAAAGTGCGCGCTGCCCATACCCGCTTCGCTTTTTGGTGGTTTGGCTGACGCCGTGGAATCTAATAGGCGCTCAGGCAGGCTGCGCCTCGATCTCCAATGGCAATTGACGGTCGACGGCCATGTGGGCGGCCAACCGCCGCGCGAGATCGAGCGACTTCCGGACGCGGTAGACGCGTCCGACGGGCTCGCCTTCGTCATCGGCGGCGCAAACAACCCACTCGGGATGTTCGTCGCCGTCGCGGCCGGTGTAGGGTTCGGGGCCTGTGCAGATGATCTGTGTTGCGGTTTTCATGATGAGCAAGAGGGCGGTCACTGAGGGCCGCCCCTACGGTTTAACTCAATTGCTTGCCGATCTGGGCAAGGTGGTATTGGGCGATGCTGACCGCTTCGGCAGTCTGCGTGCGGTTGGGTTCGCGTTGGTGCGCGATTGACAGCACGGTCTCAAGCTGGCGCATGAGCGCCTGCCAGGTGGATTCAAAGGCGGGCGTCTGCCCGACGGGCAGCGCACGCCGGATCTCTTCCGGCGTCCAGCCGCGGCGGTTGCGCGATTCGGCGGTTTCCAAATCCGCGATGCGGATAGCGTCTTGGGTTGTCATGGCTGTTTCCTTCTTTCACACGTCGAGCGCCAATTGCCGGGGCTCGGGCGTGCGGTTTGCTCTTTGGAGGTTTCCCGGCGCAATCACGCGGGCATAGAGTGCGTCTTTGCGGGTCGGCCGGTATCGGTGGCGGACCTTTCCGCCATTCCGTTCGATGGTTCGCTGCACCTCAAGCAAAGCGAAAAAGCGTTTGCTCTTCTGCCAGCGCTTCGACTCCGTTCTTACTCTCGGCGCGAGGGGCATGCGCTCGAATTCAGACAGGTCTTTCCACGCTTCGACGAGGTCGCGGCGGATGCTCTGAGTTGAGGCGACTAATGGGGACGGCGCATGCCAGCGGGCTTCCGAGCGGTCGCCGGTTTTCAAATAGTGGCGGTAGAGGTCGTTCGAGCGCTCCCTGCTTTCAAACGCCTCGGCCGCGTGTTTGAGGTCATCTTCCAGCATGGCCCTTCTTTGTGTGACGTTGCGCTGGGCGGCTGGCGTCTTGCGTATCGCCACGTATTCGGCGGCGGGCATTGGGTCGATGTTTTTCGCCGCGTTCAGCGCCTTTTGCTCGGTGGGTGTGTGTTTCATGGGGTATTCCTCATATCAACGGCAGTTCCATCTGGACGCCCGCCCCCTTGGCGAGGGCGAGGGCGTCCGGCCACGTCACCAGAAAACAGCCGGACGGCACCTTCTTGGTGAACGGCATCAGCATACTGCCGATGAGAATGCCGGCGCGGCCGTAGGCGAAGTCGAACGGGTCGCCCGTGCCCCCGCCCATGTACGCGTTTCCTCGCAGGTAGTCGGCCACGGCCTCGGGTGTCTGCTGCCAGTTGCCCATGAACCTGCGGATGAGTTTCGCGGCTTCAGCTTCCGCGATTTCGCGCGTCAGCCGCGGCGGTTTGGTTTCGGTTTTCATGGTCGGTCTCTCCTTGGGCCGCGCCGCATCGGGGCGGCGCGGCTCTTCGGTTCACGTTACCTGTCAGTTGCGGGCGTCGTGGTGGGCGTCGGCGTAGACAAGGCCGGTGCCGAGTCCTAAAAAAGCGAGTCGGCAGGCGGCGATGGTGTTGCCGCTGGTGAGCACGTTGTCCACGAAGTAGGTTTTCCGCAGAGGGACAAGCGGGCCGTCTGCGCGGCGGCGGATGTGGTGGTCCTCGGGCCGGATCGGCGGCAGGCGCTTGCGGTGGCGCTCGCAGGCGGATTCGGTCTCAACTGGACGCGTGAGGACGTCGAACACCTCGGCATGCGGGGCGCAATACGCGATGGCGCAAGCCAGGCGGGCGTTGGCCTCGGTGCTGCCGGTGTGGTCGGGCACGGGGATCAGGTTGCAATACTCGCCGTCAATCAGGCGGGCCATTTCGCGGGCGGCGGCGGCCACGAGGTCGGCGTCGCAGGCGGGGTCTTTGATCAACTGGGCGAGTGCGCGGGCCTCGGCCTCTGCGGTGGTCAGCGGGCGGGTGCCGGGGGAAACGTAGCGTTTCGCGGCTTTGGTCAAGCGGTCGGTGCATGTGCTGTGCATAGAACCTCCTTCGGAGGAGTGAGAAGTTAGGAGTTAGGATTTAGGAGTTTGGGAAAGATGAGCGCCGGGGCGGTGATCTCTGTTTGTGCTCTCGGGTTCTCGGCTTGCCGTACGGTGATCAGGCCGTACTCTCGGCGAGTCCGTCCCTGCTGCCCGTTCTGCCGCCGCGGCGCGTGAAAAGGGGAAGGGCGAACACGCGGGTTCGCCCCTACGGGATTACTCGAATGCCACGAGGTTTTTCTCGCGCAGGCTGACAAATCCGGGGCCGCTGGCGTCCGGCTTGCCTACGATGACATGGTCTGTTACCCTGATTCCAAGGACGCGGCCGGCTTCGATCAGGCGGCGCGTGATGTCGCAATCCTCCTTGCTGGGGGTAGGGTCACCGGAGGGGTGGTTGTGCGCGAGGATCACGCTCGCGGTCTGCCCGTTGCGCACCGCCTCGCGGAAAATCTCCCTTGGGTGGACGGGGCATGTGTCGAGCAATCCGCGCAGGCACTCGACCGGGGCGGCGGCGGGGCGGTTCTTAACGGTCAGAAGCAACACGAAGAAAGCTTCCTGCGAATTTCCGCTGGTCGCGGCGTCCATGACTGGGCGCAACAGGCGGGCGGCGTCCTCTGGCGTCCTGATAGCGGGTTGCGTCACGGCGCAGTAAGCGGCGCAAGATTCCATCGCTTGCGCGTAGTCCATGGCGAGGGCGAGGGTGTCGGGATTGCGTTTCATGTGCGTGCTCCTTTCAAGAAAAGGGGAGCCCCTCGGGCGTGGCCGCCTCCGGGGCTCGGTTTCTGGTCGGGTTGGTTGTCCCAACTTAGAACGGGGTGACTTCGCTTTCGGCGGCGTCTGCCTCGGGGTCGGGCATGGGGATCGGTTCCGCCTCGGGCTGGGCCTTGCGGGGCGCGGGCGGCTCCTGCGTGACGATCGGCAGCTTGCGGTCCTTCGCGATGCGCTCGGCGAGGTCGTGGGCCTTCTCTAGCTCCTTCACGCGGTAAACGTCGGAATACCGGCGTCCCTGCTGGTCTTTGATTTCGATCTGCCAATAGGGCTTGGCGTTCGGGTCTTCCAGCTTCCACACGGGCGGCAGTGTGACCAGTACGCACAAGGCTAGCGCTGTCGCTGTGCTTGCGGCATGCGTCGCGGGCGCTGGGGCCTTTGCGGTCTCGGTGGTCTGCTCGGCGGTGGCGGCTTTCTTCGCGGTGGTCTTCTTGCTCATGGCATCCTTCTTTCTCGCGTAGGAACACGCGTATGTGAACAACTGAGGGGCAAGGTCCAAGACACAGCTTAGCTCTGTCCGGAGCCACACCCTGACCCGCGGCACCCGCCGCGGGCGGAGGCCGACAGAGCCCGTGCCGCCGCCCACCGCTGGTGAGCAGCTAGCCCTTGCCCTATCGCCTACACCCCTCGCTTGTCACGGGGTGTAGGAGAGAGCGGCAAGGGTGTGGAACACTGCGGGCGGCCGGCACGGAAAGCTCCGGCCTCCGACCGCGAGCGGAGTGCCGCCTGACTGATTTTCAAGCCTAAAGCTGCCGCAGGCGTTCCCCGAGCGTCCGCGAGGGCGAGGCATGGAGCCGTCGAGGCGCGCGTATCCCGCGCGGCCGTCCCCGCCGGAGGGAATGGCGGCGGGGCGGCGGCGTGTGGCAGCGGTAACCCGCTGACCTTGCACGCGCGGCGTTGCGCCGACGCGCGGGATGTTGGATTTGGGAAAGGTCGGGCTTGTTGCGCTTGCCGTGCGGATACGCGCGGCGGCGGTGCACGACGCCTGATTGTCGAGCGGGCGGAAGCCGTAGCGCCGTACGCGAGGGCAGGACCCGCAGGAACGAGGAGGCGTGCCCGCGCGAATGACGCGCCCGCCCGCGTGCCTTGTGCGCAACGTCCGGGCGGCGACCGTACGCGTCAGCAGCGCGGCGGCTGCCACAAAGCCTGCGACTGGCGAGCCGTCCGTCGCTGCGGCGCGTATGGCGTGCGTCAGCACGCGCCCGGACGTGGAGCGGGGGTCGCTTCGGGGTGCGGGCGATGCGCACGGGCTTTTTGCCCGGCTGCGCCGGACGGTGTATACACCTCAAAAATCCAAGTGCGCTCTGCCCGCACCCGCTTCGCTTTTTGAGGTTGAACCAACGAGCTGTTGTTGCGGAATCGCTGGGGGTGTGGGAGAGAGCGGCAAGGGTGTGGAACACTGCGGGGGTGGAGCGGCAGTTCGATAGTATGGTTGTGCTTTCGTTGGAGAAGCACTGGTTGACAAGTCACGGGGTGTAGGAGAGAGCGGCAAGGGTGTGTGACACGGCTGGTGTGGTACGGCAGTTCGACAGTTCGGTTGTGCTTTTGCTGGTGAAGCTTCGGCTGACAAGTCACGGGGTGTAGGAGAGAGCGGCAAGGGTGTGGAACACTCCGGCGTTGGTGATGCTTATGCGGCTTGTGGGTGTTGAAATGCTGGGAATAGGACGGATGGGGCTTAGGGGACTGATAGGACATGGGCTGGTGCAAGAGGAGAAGCTGAGGATGTTGGTTAGACTGATGCTGGTTACACGTTGGGTGTTTGTTAGAGAAACGGGACAGGTGATGGGTGTTCAACGCATGGGGCCGGAGCCGAGACCGTGGCTCGGCGAGTCGAGGGCAGACCCGCCGCCGCCGGAGCCAGACAATCCCATACAGGCGACGGCGGTGAATAGGGCGGGGCTGCCCGAGGGCGCAGCGATCGCCCGCCGCCAGCATTTGCGGCGGGAAGCGACCGCGCCTATAGATTTATCCCGGCGCGGCACACTTCGCGCCGTCTCCGGCGGGAGCCGGTTAATTTGATGCAACACGAAAGCGAGCGGGCGGATGCTGTAGCGCCGTACGCGTATCCCGCGAATGACGCGCCCGCCCGCGTGCCGATTACGGAGTCCGGGGGCGGCAGAGGCGGGAGCGGATGGCCGCAAGGCAACGGAGCGCCGCGCGAGGGCAGCCTTCAGGCCGTTAGCCCGCTTGCGGGTGCCCGGTGGCGGAGTGACGGCTGCCGTGTCGGACAGGCCGTCTCTCGCCGGTCCCCGGACGGAGTGCGATAAATCCGCGCCACAGCAATACGGCGCGGCAGTGTGTGCGAATGGAGTTGATGAAATGTCGGTTTCTTGCGTCTAGTGGAGGTGAGGCATGAGCGACAACGATAAATTCGAGGCGGCGAAATTCAAGCCGGGTCAGTCGGGGAATCCCGCCGGCAAAGTGAAGGGGACGGTGGGCGGCCGGCTGAAGGCGCTGGGCGCCCTCGACCGGATGATGGGCAAAGAGGAGAACATCGCGCTGCTGGAGACGGCGCTTGAGGAAGCTTTCAAGAAGAAGCCGGTCTGGTTCTTCGTGAACATCGTCATGCCGCTGCTGCCGAAGGAGACCCGCGGCACGTTCGATTCAGGTGACCGGGTGATCGAGTGGCGCGGTTTGCTGTCGGTGTGCGAGGAGGTGACCGGAAAAGCAGCCAGACCGGTCGCCGCTGAAGTGGGGGGCGAAACGAGAAGTGCATTAGTTGATTAGTGCATTAGTGAGAAGAAGAACGTTCAGCGTTCAAGTTTTGGGAGAGAGATGTTCGTCGAGTACACACCTCACCTGGCGCAGGCCGAGATCCATCTGGCGCGTGACGCGCGTTTCCGGACAGTCTGCTGCGGCCGGCGGTTCGGCAAGACGCGATGCATGGCGGGCGAACTGCTGGACCGGGGCGGTCGCGAGGAGGGCGGCGACTACGGTTGGGTCGCGCCGACATACGGCGTGGCGGAGCGTGGCGTGGAGGCGTTCCGAATGATCGCGCCGGATCTGGTGCGCGTCGTTGGGCGGATGCCGTCGCGAGTGGAGTTCGATCTGAAGGCGGGGCCGTGCCGCGTCTGGTTTCTGAGCGCGGACAACCCGGACAGCATCCGCGGCTTCGGCTTTAACGGGCTTGTGATAGACGAGGCGGCGGCGGTGCCGGTTGACGTGTGGAACTACGCGCTGCGGCCGACGCTGGCCCAGACGCTCGGCTGGGCGGTGTTCATCTCGACGCCGGCTGGGCGCAACTGGTTCTACGACATGTTCACGCGCGGCGTGGAGCGGCAGCCGGGCTTCAGGTCGTTCACCTTCCCGTCGAACGTGTCGCCGTACTTCCCTGCGCAGGAGTGGGAAGAGGCGCGGCGCACTCTGCCTGAGGATGTGTTCCGGCAGGAGTACATGGCCGAGTTCCTTGAAGACAGCGCCGGGGTGTTCCGTGGCATCGATGCATGCCTCGAATTAGGAGTTAGGAGTGAGGAGTTAGGAGTTGGCGGCACGGTGATTGTCGGGTGCGACATCGCCAAGCATACGGATTGGACTGTGCTGGTGGCGATTGACGCGAAGACCGGGCGGTGCCTGGAGATGGAGCGGTTCAACCAGTTGGACTGGCCGGTGCAGCGGGAGCGGATCGCGGCGTTTGTGAAGCGGTGGCGTGCGCGGCTGGTGATGGACGCGACGGGAGTCGGCGATCCGGTTTTCGATGACCTGTGCCGCGTGCTGCCGCAGGTGGAGGGGTTCAAGATCACGGCGCAGACCAAGCGCGAGCTGGTTCAGGGCCTGATGGTGGCGGTCGAGCAGCGGCGCGTGAGCTGGTCGGCCGAGTGGGATGTGCTGACGGCGGAGATGAAGCGGTACGAGTACGAGATCGGCCCGACTGGGCAGGTGAGCTACTCCGCGCCTGCCGGTTATCACGATGATTGCGTGATGGCGCTGGCGCTGGCGGTGTGGGGCATGAAGTCGTTCGGTGTCGCGCCGGGCCGCATGCTGCGGCTGGTTGGCGGCGGCTCGGCGTGGCTCCCCGCTCTGCGGAGAACGCTGACGTTGGCGTGAACGCCTTGTTCGGCGAATAGGTTATTTGCCAGAAAGTAGCGACTGAAAGAAGAGATGCTTTAATTCAGAATATTCGACAGACCCAACTTTCGCAGACTCCTTTAGCGAGGAGTATTTAGCGCGCAATGCGTCATCGGACAAAAGTCGATCACGGATTTTGCAGAACACATCATTCTCAGTCCCGCAAACAACAAGCTGCACACCAACTGGCAATTCAAACCGCGTATCGTTTCCAAAACTCGCAAATTCAGCAGTCCAGTTCTCAACCTGCCGCTTTTCGAGGCAGTGGGTAAGTTTTGCAACGAGCGGACCAAATTCCGACTGGCTTACGCTGATTGCGACATCGACATCACCTTTGGTCCACACATTCGGTACCGCGGTCGCACCTACATGTTCAAATGCGATGTCGACCGAGTGACTATCAAGCCACGTCCGTAATTGGGCAAGGGTCTTCGCGACTTGATATGAAATAGTGGTCGTATTCACAAAATGCATAGTAACGCCGAACGGTGACGTTCACGGTTGGCGCGGCAGCGCCTTACCGTGCGACACAGTGTTGGCCGACTTCTTTTTGAATCGTTCAACGTCCCGATCATTGACCGACTTCAGGTCGAACCGAATGCTTCTTGTTCTGATATCGTAGACTGCAAACCAGGTGTCCAAGGCATACTCGCCGCTCATGTGTCCCCACGCATGCAGAAGAAGTGCAGAGTTCCCTAGCCAACAGGTCACCTCGCAGTAGGAATGGTCGAACGGTGCTTCGACTTTGTACTGCTTGGCGACTTCCTCCCAAACGAGCTTGTCAATGTCTACGTTCGTGACCGCAGCATAATGAACGCCACTTGTCCGCACGAACAGAAACGGCGAAGCGGTGTCACTGCCCGCGTAGTCCGTAAGTGCGATATACCGGTCATCGTCCGAGACTAGAGCTTTTGCCGAGCGACTATACTCATACAGCATCGCGCAGTTGGCTGGTTTGCGGCTGTCCGAAACCCATATCTGGCGACTATTGTCGTCATTGGCGTAGTACTGTAGCTTGATGGCACCCGATGGGGAAACCTCAGTGCTGAAAAGGCTGTTCCCCTTCGTCGGGGAATCGCCTCGCGTCACCGAACAGGCGATCAGGACGCAACAGAAAGCTGTAGATAAAGTACTCATAATGTGCGAACGACCACCTTCACCGGACCGAATCCGCGCGTCCGCGCGCGGGTTCGGGTACGGTGCGAGGTGTGGTTGGTCCTTCCTCAATCTTGACTTCAATCTCCTGGTTCACGGGTTCCGCAGGAGGAGATCCAATGTCCCCGATCTCTGTCACGATGAAATCCCGATCATACTGGTTCATGTGGCCGGTGAAGCCGACGTTGTCCGGCGACAGAAAGCCTTTGAACGTGCAGGGACGCCGTATGTTGAACAGACGCCCTTCTTTCTCCGAGCGCTTCGCTGCAAAACGGTCGGTGACTCCAACCTGAAAGGAAACCCACCAGTTTTCATTGGTGCCGTCTGGCTGGAAATCAGACTCCTCACGTGCCCAGTGATAAGTCCCGTGCGCCGTAGTGGGCACGTAGCCAAAATCCGTCAGTCGGAACGACTGGTTGGTGCTGCTTTGGAGATGGTGGAAGTAGAGGATTCCGGCGTCGTAACCCGTCTGGAGAGGCCCCCCATGCTCTCCAACGGTCATTGTCCCGTGTGTATCCTCCAACGCATGCAGATAGCCCCGAAAGAACGAATAGATGTACTGCCACTGGGCGTCTTCCGTCTTGAACGGCCTCTCGCTTCCGGCCTTCGCCTCTGGCAAAAGCGCAGCCCTAACGGCTGGAGTGTACCGCTCTGTCACGAGCTTCTGGAACCAATCCTTGTCGCCAGCCGCAAGTGTTGCAGAGGCAACGAGCGATGCCAGTACCCACATTGTCCACATCTTCTTCATCTCTTGGGCCAACGAATAGCGTTTTATCCCTTGTGCGGTGCAGTATACCACGCCGCGGTTGAGACGAAAAGCAGGGAGCGGCGGAAGAATCCGCCGGAGTGACGCCGGAAAAGGAAGCCGAGTACCTGCAGATGCCAAGGATCAGGTGAGCGACGGTCGCGGTTATACCAAAAAAGTTGGTGATGTCACCAATAAACGTGGTGAGTCATGTTGAGCTCGCGGGCATGGGTGAACCGGATTTCGAGTCTCTCACATTTCTTGGTGTCCATGTCAGTGGGACGGTGCGAGCACATTGGGATTTGAAGCCGCGATTTCGAGCAGGCGCAAGGCCGCGCCGCAGGGCGAGCGGCGGCCGGTCTCCCAGCTTTTCGCCGTCATGGGCGAGACATTGAGGAGATGCGCGAAAACTGTCTGCGACACGTTCAGGGCGCGGCGCAAGGCTACGACCTTCTCGGGCGGCATCGGCGCCGCCTTTTTAGGCAGGGGAACGCGGGTTGTGCGCAGGGTGATTTTGCCGCGTGCGTGCTGTAGCGTCTCGTCGAGCGCGCCAAGCTGTTCGTTGGCATCGAAGTCAAATTCTTTACGTTTCAATCAGTGTACAATGTAATCCAATTTACGGCTAATGTCAACTCCGGGCATGCGTGTTGTCGGGGCTGAAGGCCTTTTTGAATGTCGGTTTTGTGCGTGTAGTGGAGAGGTGAATGCAAGTACCGAAGGGCGGGAGGTTTATGGCGCTGACCATCTATACGAGCAAGGACAACCAGTGGCGGGAGTACCTGAACCCGCTGCGCGGGCTGACGCTTGAGAGGATCGTGCAGTACATCGAGCAGGGTGAGCGTGGCGCGTTCGCTGACCTGCAGTGGTTCTATCAGGCGATGGAGAAGAGCGACGCGCTGATCGCCACGGTGGTGATGCGGCGGCGGGCCGCCCTGCTTTCCTGCGGTTGGGACGTGAAGGCCGAAGAGGTGCCGGGCGATCCCGCGCTCGCGAAGGAGCAGGCGGATTTTCTGAGGGAGCGGTATGACTCGGTCGAGAACCTGCGCGAGGCGGTGGCGTTCCTTTCGTCGGCTTCGTTCCGCGGCTTCGCTCACGTTGAGAAGCACTATGGCGGGGGCGGCGACGGCGTGATCCGGCTGGAGCCGGTCGAGCAGTGGTTCTGGTGCCGCGAGGGGATGTTCGGTGAGTGGACGTACAACCGCAACGCGCGGTCGGGCGTTGAGCATGGCGAGGGTATCGAGCGGGGCAACTTCGTGACGGTCGAGGCGCAGATGGCCTTGGACCGCATCCTGTCGGTGCAGTACTTCCGGCGCAACCTGTGCATGCGCGACTGGGACGGTTTTTTGGAGGTGTACGGCATTCCGTCGACGTTCCTGGTCGGCCCTCCCGGCGTGACGCCCGAGAAAGAGCAGGAGTACCTGCAGATCGCGCGTGACCTGGTGAAAGACGGGCGGGGGTATCTGCCGAACGGCACGGACGTGAAGTACGTGAACGGCGGCGGCAGCGGGCGTCCGCCGTTCCGCGACCATCTGGACTACCTCGACCGGCAGATCACGCTGCTCGGCACGGGCGGGCTGCTGACGATGCTGACCGAGAGCGGCAGCGGCACGCTGGCGGGATCGGCGCACCAGGAGGCGTTCAACCAGGTGGCGAAGGCCGACGCGGTGATGGTGTCCGAGGCCCTGCAGCGGGATCTTGACGCGCCGCTGCTGGAGGCGGCGTTCCCCGGCTGGCCGGTTGAGGCTGGGTTTGAGCTGAGCATGGACCCGCCCGGCGTCTTTGTGCCGCAGTCGGCGCTGGGCGAGGGATAATGGCAAATTACGACAACTCGGCACTTGATGGTTGATGACCGAAGCTATACCATTCACGTTAAGTTGGGTCGTTCAAGCGGCTAGGATTTACGTAAACTCACGAATAGAGAACGAACATGGTCCCAAAGAACACGATCTGTCTCTGGTACGACGGCACCGCGCTGGATGCCGCAACATTCTACGCCGAGACGTTCCCGGACAGCGCGGTGGGGAAAGTCCTTCGCGCGCCCGGCGACTATCCCGCAGGCAAGCGGGGCGATGTGTTGACGGTCGAGTTCACCGTGATGGGTATTCCTTGTCTCGGACTGAACGGTGGCCCCGAGTTCACGCACAGCGAGGCCTTTTCGTTTCAAGTCGCGACTGACGATCAAGCTGAAACTGATCGCTTGTGGAACGCGGTCGTGGAAAACGGCGGTCAGGAGAGCGTCTGCGGGTGGTGCAAGGACAAGTGGGGCCTATCGTGGCAGATCACGCCGCGTGCGCTCACTGTCGCAATCGCCGATCCCGATCGCGCCGCCGCAAAGCGCGCTTTCGAGGCGATGATGCAGATGGGAAAGATAGACATCGCGGCAATCGAGGCGGCCCGGCGCGGCTGATGCTCAAAAGCGCCACAACGTTAGCCAAAAATGAAAATAGAAGAAGAAAGAACCATACTCGCTTTCATTTGCAAGCCGAAGCGAGATCGATATCTGGCGAAAATGGCTAGTGAGAAACATCGAAGCAATTTTCTCGACTGCCTAAATCATTGCCACGATATTGATAGCACTTTTGCATTGTGGCTTCCATCAAATGTGGACATTCTAGGTGCTCTGCGCAAGGAAGGTGCTCCTGGCGATTGCAGCATCATTGCTGCTGATCACAACATCGACGGAAAACGATACACGTTGGCTGAGGGGATCGAGGCGGCTCAGCAATCAGGATGGGCAGCTATAATCTGTTGCGTGCCAGGCTGCCTGGCGTTCTATTTAGATGAATGCGGGGAGCGCCGAGCGCTACTTAAGCGCGCTAAGACAAAGACCAAGGGTAAGAATCAGTCGTGAGTGACCACAGGTGATTTCCGAAGTTAAGGAAAGTTCATGCACATTTGTTGTCTCAAGATGAAGAATGCGGTTGAAAGCATATGCAATAATCATGTTGATCGTTCTGATTGCCCGGATGCACTCATCAGCTAATCCGCGAAATTTGATGAATATGGCATCATTGTCCATGATGGAGGGTCTAGTGTTGTTGGCATCACCTTTTGTCCTTGGTGCGGCACAAAGCTTCCCGAATCAAAAAGAGAACTTTGGTTTGATGAATTGGATTGACTCGGTTTTCATGATCCTTTGCAAAAAGACATTCCTGCAATATTTCAACATGCTCGCTGGTACTCCAAATGAAAGACGCGTCTAACGAAGCGGCAACCAACGGGATGCTATGGACATTGCTAATTTTGATCTTCAAATATGTTCGGTAGGAGCGACAAAATGAACACGAGAACAAAATATCGGCTGATACAGGTGGCAACAGTTATGCTGGTATTCACGGTATTCTTTACGAGTGTCATACTGTGCCCCCAATACCTGTGGTTGCCGTCATTTCCAGTCCTTCTGATTGCCTTTATCAGTTTGAAACTGAGCCGCAAGTGCCTTTGCCCGAAGTGCCATAAACCTATCGGTGAAGGTCCAGGAATTGAATTTGCTGGCATGAAGTCAACTTATTGTACTCCATGGTCGGCCAAGACATGCCGGTTTTGTGGGGCCGAGATTGATCCGAAAACTAAGTCGTAGAAAGCCCAAAGGCGCACGATGAGTAAATTGATACGATTGCCGCACGGATTTTCTTGTAGCATTTGCAGAATACTAATGCTTATGACGGTGTCGTTGTGCGGATGCGGCACGACTAATAGTGTTGCACTGAAAACAGACAAAGATGATCCAATTAGCATAAATGCTGGATTGGACTTGGCTCCGGACCAAGTTGATGTGCTGAAGCGAAAGGCCAGAGCAGGCGATGGCGGTGCGGCTTTTAGGCTTTACCTCTATTATGGATTCTGTGTAAATAATGGAGTAAGCGATTCCCTGTATTGGCTTAGAGTGGCGGCCGCTAATGGAAGTCAGACTGCACGGCAGGTGCTTGAAAACGAAGAAAAAAGAATTCGAGCTGGTCGGTAGTTTAAGGTCAATATGACAAGTACTAAAACCACACTTTGGGTACTTGTACTCCCCTTTTTCATCTTGTTGTTTTTTTGCGGTGCTCGTTACTACAAACTGTCTCACTACCCGAACTGGTTTGCCTCCGTGACGATAGGTGACACACGAGAGAGGGTTGTTCAAAAGATGGGATCCCCTGACAACATTCGAAACAAACCGAATTGGCTTTGGTCCACTGCGCAAGACGCCGAAAGCGAGTTCATGTACGGGCACTCACTTCCGCCAGAGTGGTGGGTCATCGGTTTTGACAATCAGGGAAAGGTTGTAAGCAAGGCGGAGATCATGTCACCATAGCAACCATGATGATGAAAAAGGGAAAGTCGAGCCTGCGGCACACCTAACGTCTGTCCGATCTAAGTGAGAATCTGTGAACACCATGAAATGAATAGTCACTCATTTGCTTCTTGTTGCGTTTCTGATCGGCTCCGGATTCGAACTGGCGCGTCGCAATGCAAGAATGGAGGCCGATATCTACATGCACTCAATATGGAGACAAGTACCAAGGCTGAGAACTTCAGGTTTGAGTAAGCGAAGGAGATACCCAAAGCCATGCCCAAAAAAAAGAAGACCTTAATCGTAATCTCTGTGGTGTGTTTTCTTGTCGTTTTAAGCATAGGTGCCACTTCGTGGTTCTCTTACAGTCGAGCTAGGCTCGTTGCAGATTTCTTCATGTTACAGGCCACCGATGGACCATGGCACTACAGCAAAGGACGCTTTGTTCTCAGTTGCCACCCATCAGGCGAAGAATGTCATATGCCAACTCTGTGCTGGATTTTCCGATATACGAATCCGAATACACACGAAGAATCAAGACGTGTCTATGTTGATCTTCCCGAGTACAGAGCATATACTTGGGTAAATGTTCTGGATCCTGTGCCTTTATTGGGATGGAGACCATAAAACGGACCTCTATCATGCACAATCTGAGCGCGAAAGAGGCACGAGAACAAGGCGAACAAAGGGTGTGAAAGAGCAACGATAGGCTTAACGATGAATGCGCATCAAGTCGAACAATTCCTCAAATGGGCAACTGATCACAGTCTGGATGTCAAAGATTGGGCGGAGTTATCCTTCGCACCCGATTCGCATCTTAATCGTTTTTGGGAAGTGCCGCCGGAGCAAAAGAGACGAGCCGATTTCCTCTTGTGCATGCTCGACCTTATGGGCAAATGGGAAACATGCTTTGTTTGGCGAAACATGGGCCGTTGGCCAGGTGTCCCGGATTATCGCGACATCAACAGCAGGGTTGAGTATCAGATTCTCACCGGAATCGGCCTTCCAATGGGAACGTCAGACATTGTTGAGTTCTCCCGCTCGGATACGGATCGCCTCGTAACACTTATCTTTGCTTCGACTATCTTTGGTTTCTGCGTGGATCATGATACGTTTCTGGTTCCAAACAATGCGCAGTTCATCTTGAAAACAAGTCATCACAACGTCGTGGAGATGGCATTTAGAACAGAACAGGCGATGACGCAGTTTATTGCTGGCATGCAAACGAGGGGTTTCATTTTACCCGACCACTTGCCTGACGCCACTTTCATGCAGCCTGAATGGATGGAGAATGACCAACAACGCGAGCCAGCCGGCGGAGACAACGTCGCAACGCAGCGTGTCTGGCCTCAGATGCTCGCTAAATTTTTTGGCAAGAAATGTGGGAGATAACAAGACAAGAAATGAACACTTTCTGGCGGATGATCAACTCAGCCATAGTCGTCCTGAGTTTCTGTGCCGGCTACGGCTCGATGTCACCCGGAACGCTCCGCCACTCGGATCCGGACGGAATATTGTGTCTGATTATTCTCGTGCTCCTTCCATTGTTCTCAGTTGGTTCCGTGGCTTACAGCATCTATAGACAGAATCAAGAAACATTCCAACGGCCGTCGTGGGACAGAAATCCGTCCGATTGGTGGCATGATCCTCTTCAATCGCTCTTCATTTCGACTTGGGCAATGGCCGGAATGACAATCGGAAGTGCGTTGCGTTGCCATCATGTGGGCTCCGTTGGATTCTGGATGCTTGGAGCGTATTTCTGCGCGTTTGGCGGTCTGCTAATCGGGCAGGCGATGGTCTACGGACTCTATCGAAAACGGATACTAAAGCCGAACAACGGCACCGAGGCTATTCGGTGAACCCTCGGCGGATTCACCTCAAGGCTCATGCCGGGCGTGGACTAAAGACAGGAATGAAAAAGAACGCAATTGGGTGGTTGATCGTAAGTGTGTTTCTCGGCATCGTCCTTCTTAGCGCAGGCACTTATGTGTCATCGGTGTTTCGCTCCGTTCAAAAGGCAAAGGCGGCCCGCGCAGTCATCCTCAGGACTGACCGCGCCGTTCTTCTTTCAGCGTGCCGAGAGATGATCGCCAATCGCGAGAATTACAGGAATGATTGGCCTAGTTCATGGGGCCTCGACAAGGATGACAGAGCTATGCAGCGTGACATGGGGGGATACGGAACTAATGTCCCAGGGGTCATCCGGGACATGGAGCCATTGCACATCGCGGTCGGCCGACATCGGGTTCTTGTTTACGTTCACGGTCCTCCTCGCACAGGCTTCATCGGATACACCGAAGGAAACGACGAACTGGATATGCTTCAGCGAACCCACACGACCATGCTGACTAATGGACTTTGGATGTTCACACATTAGGTTGACGGCGGTCTGCTGACTATCGCCGCTGGCGCGGCTCTGGCAGAGGCCGGACGTTGTGCCATTGGTCGCGCGAGGGTGAACGATCTCTTTTACAAACTCGACTCAGACCTGCGCGGCTGAAGGGGAGGATCATGGCGGTATTCGGGAAAACTCTTTTCGGAGGGAGCCGGTTCATCTGCTGGAGCCTTGCTCCGGCGGTTCTTCTCTTTCTGATCGGTTTGCCGTTACTGGTGACGAAGTGGAACCCTGTAACTGAGTTGCTGGTGGCGGCGTTGTGGGTGACGGGAATCTGCCTTATTCTGGGAATGCTGAGCCCGGCCCGGTTCGGATGGGCTTTCAGGGTTGTCTGTGCCATGGTGTTCCTCTGTTACGCGGCCTATGCTCTTTCTGCTCTGGCCGGCAGCGGCTGGAAGCTCAAGAAGCCCCTTTCCCGCAGCGAGGCCAATCCGGTCAACGCTCTGATCGGGTTGGTGACCATCGGCGGGCCGGCTTTGATGTATGCTGCTTTGGGGCGCTTCACGCTCCGGAAAGAAACGCAGGGTGACGGCGATGAGGAATGGGATGAGCTAACTGATGATGACGACCAGTCGGAATTTCGGACATGATTGCGACGATGTGATTATACAACTGGGCTTGGAGTGGGTTTGAGTGAAGGCCGCACGGGAAACCGCGCGGCCTTTTTTGTGCCTTGTGATAGCGCGATTTGTCGGTTTTGTGCGTGTAGTGGAGGGGTGGGTTGAGAAGTTCTAAAGTTCGAGAGTGCGGAAGTGCATGAGTTGGAACGAAGTGATCCTCTCCAGAGACGGCCAAATAGGGCGGTGAGGGCAAGGCAATGAGCAAAAACGCATTTGAGTTGGCGGCGGACGGGTGGGTTCAGTTGACGCCGTGCGGGGAGTACCCGCACAGGGGCGCGGGCGTGACGCAGGTCATCGACCGCAAGGCCTGTGACGCCATGGTCGCGGATTTCGACGGGCGCAAGGCCGATGAGAATTTCCCCGGCGTGCTGGTGGACTTCGACCATTTCTCACTGGACACGGACAAACCTTCCGAGGCGGCGGGCTGGGTCACCGACCTTGAGGCCCGCGATGACGGTCTGTGGGCGCGCGTGCGCTGGTCGGACTCCGGGCTGGCTGCGGTGCAGGGCGGCAGGTTCAGACTTGTGAGCCCCGTTTTTCCGGCTCCTGACGCGTGCGAGGATCTCGGCGGCGGGCGCATCAGGCCGCTCGCGCTGGTGAGCGTCGCGCTGACGAACGAGCCGAACATCCGCGGCGGCCGACCGCTGTCCAACCGCCAGTTAGGAGTGAGGAGTGAGGAGTTAGGAGTTGGGGGAGACGGGATTGTGAACCGCGAGACATCAGGAGACGGTCCCGGTTCGACAGAGGGCAAAGGCCCTGTCGGTAAGCAGTTGCCCGGCGATGTGTTGAGCGGGCCGGGGGCAAAGAAATTCATGTGGCTGCTTGGCGATCCGCCCAAGGGGCCGCACTGCGGGGATTGCGTATCGCGCAACGGGCAGGCGAAGACGCTGCTCGAATGGCTGCGGATGCCCGCACCCAAATGCCATTGCTATTGCAGGCTGGCCGAGGTCGGAAAGGACGTGCCAGAGGGCTATGACCCGACCGCCGCCACCCTGAACCTCGGCAACCGCTGGAGCGATGCTGCGCGTGCGTCCGCGCGTGAGAGCCGCAAGGCGAACGGCTGGGGCGGCGGCTGGTCCGACGCCGCGCGTGCGGCCGCTCTGGCTGTGCGGCGCGAAAAGGCCGCCGCGCGGTCGGCGTTGGGCGGCACCTATGCGGACGGACAGCCCGTGATCCGGGACCTGACTGACCTGCCCGAGCCATCGGCCCGCACGTCGATCAGCGACGCGAGCGACATGGATGCGCGGCAAGCGCAGTATGCCCAGGCATTCAGGAGTTGGCTGGACAATGTCGACGGCGTGGCGGGAAGCATCGAGGCCTTCAATGAGCTTGTGGCGTCCGCCGGCGGAGCCGCCGCTGCGGTGGCCGGTGCGTCCGCGCCCGCCGGCGCGGCTTCCCGCGCGTACGGGGTGGGTGTCGGCCGCACGGGCGAGGCGCAGGCGCGAAGGGGTGCGCTCTCGCGCCTTGCTGACGGCGTTCGCAGTCTGTTAGGCAAGAGTGACGATGCCACTGAGATGCCCGCCAATGAAAGCGCCAAAGAGCGGTTCGCCTCGCGGCGCAAGGTCGAGAGGGAAGCGCTTGTGGCGGCCATCGCGAAGGTCCGCGGCATCCTCTCGGAAAAAGAGTCAACCGACCTGAACGGTCTGAACGCGTCCATCCTGCGCGGTTATCTGCGGGACATTGGCGGCAATCCCGACGAGGTCGCGCCCCGTTACCGCCTTGTGAAGTCAGACCTGGCTGACGCGGGGGGCGGGACGGAGTTCGCCCGGCTCAAAGCGCAGTACGGCGTTGATCCGCATACGATCAGAACTCCGGTCAAATACGCGCCGAAGGCCACGGCTGCGGACGTGCGCGGCGAGTTTGCGGATTACCTGTATGAGACGCTCGGCGGCAGGGGCGGGAGCGTGGACAAGAACATGTCGGAATTGCGCGACCTGCAGCGGCAGGCGGGCCGCGCGGTTGCCAAGGCCAAGGACGGCGTGCGCGCGGCGCAGGCTGCGCAGACTTCGGCGAGGGCACAATATGGCGAAGCGAGCCCCGAGTACGCGAAGGCGCAGAAAGAGGCGGGCGAGGCGGTCTGGGATCTTGAGCATGTGACCCGGTCTGAGGCCGGGATCTCCGCCGAGCTTGCGGGCCTGACGCGCGGCGTGCGCGAATATCTGCGCCAGGCGGATGAGGGCAGCCCTTTTGACTGGGGTCCGGAGGACCGCGACTACAACCGGCTGCTCGAAGAGGCACGCAAGAAATACGGCCTGCCGCTGGGCAACCGCTGGAAGTACGGCTGGGGCGACGCGGCGCGGGCCGCGTCGATGGCTGTGCGCAAGGCCAAGGCGCTGGCCCGCAAGGCGGATGACGCGATCAGGGAGTTTCTGACGGGTGACCTTGTTCAAGGGAAGTCGGCCGGCAAAGAGAAGGGTGAACCTGCGGCTGATGTGAAGCCGGTAAAGACGTTTGAACCACACCTGAATGCTGACGGCGACCTGGTTGTCGACGAGTGGCTGACCATCATGAAGGGCACTAAGCCCGAGAAGGTGGGGGAGATTCTCAGGAAGTACCAGTCGGGCCGCTATCTCGACCGCGTGATCGAGACCGACCAGCGCATCCGCGCCGCAGCGGTCAGGAAGGCGGCTGAAAACAAAGAGCTTGGCGGTACGCCTGCCCAGCGCGAGCAGGCCTGGCGCGACGTGCTGTCTTCTTGGACTTCGGGACGGCAAGGGGAACCGGACAGCGCGAAGGCGCTGCTGGCCGTGGGCGCGGAGAAAGCGAAAAAGCGGAAGGGAGCTAAGAAGATGAAAAACAGAGTGATTTGCGCAGGCCTGATCGGCAACCGGTGGAGCGACTCTGCGCGTGCGGCGGCAAGGGCCTCGCGCAAGGCCAACGGCAACTACGGTGGGTGGAGCGACGCCGCGCGCGCGGCAGCTCTGGCCGTGCGGCGAGAGAAAGCGGCCGCGCGTTCGGCGTCCTATGGCGGCGCGTCTTATGGTGGCACGTATGCTGACGGACAGCCCGTGATCCGCGACCTGGCGGACATCGGCTCGGATTACACCGGCGGCACTTACATCACTGACGCCGGTCCCGTGGAGGAGCGCCAGAGTCAGTACGAGGAGGCCTTCCGCCAATGGTGGAGCGGCGTCGACGCCTCCGCTGACAACATCATGAAGTTCCATGAGTATGTCGCGGCGCTCGGCGGCGCGGCCGCCGCCGCGGCGGGCGCTTACAACCCAGCGGGCGCGGCTTCCGGCGCGTTCGGCGCGAGGTACGGCGGGCAGAAGCCCGTCTATGACCAGTCCGGCAATGTTGTGGGCTGGGCTAAGTCCGGCGGCAGGCCGGCGGCGGCCCGCCGCAGCGGGAAGACCGGTGGCGGCTACGGCTCCGACCCGCTGAACGGCCCGGAAACGGCGGACGATCTCGCGCTGCGCGAGTCGTACGGCAGCCATCTTGAGGGCATCCGGCAAGGCTACGAGGCGGAGATGGCTGCGAAGGGGCTTGACCCGCAGGGGTATCCGCTCACGCAAAAGTCTCCGGCTTCCGGCGGCGGTCTGTCGGCGGGCGCGGCACGCGACGCGGCGCGTGCGCTGGGTGTGCTGCACGGCGCTTACGGCGTCGGTGATGACTTGGTTGATATCCCTGAAGCGCTGCGCGGCGATTACGAGCTGGGTCGGGCAGAGGGCGCGAAAGGCTATGAATACGGCGTTGTGCCGCCCAAGGACCGCGCGGCCGTGCTGCGCGGTGCGCAAGCCTATCTGGCCGGGGCGTTGGGCGAGGATGACGGCTATTCGCCGGACCATCTGAACGACCGCTACAACCTGTCCGACTGGGACAGCGCGGCGTCGTGGGCGACGCGCAACCAGGGCAAGAGCGCGGTGTACGATCCGCGCACGCCCGACACGCGCGGCCAGTACAGCCCCGCGAGCCTGATGCGGACCGCGCTGGGCTGGCTCAAGGACGCGAAGGCGCGCGGCGACAGCGGCGAGGCGAACGCCGCGCTTTCCTACATGAGCGATCTGCTGGTGTCGGTCGCTTCAGACCGCAAGGCGGCAGTTGAGGCGGCCCGGGGCGGGCCTGACGAGGGCGGCGACGGCGAGGCCGATGAGGACACCCCGGAGACGGACTCCGCGATGCCCGAGTATGATGAGGACGGCAACGAGGTCGGCGGTTCGCCGTTTTATGAGGACTCGATTGCCGACCTGAACACGCCCCAGCCGTGGGAATTGATTCAAGAGCTGAAGCGGCGCGCGCGCTTGGGCAACCGCTGCCGGCGGCTGCGCAGGCGCAACAAGCGGCAGGGCTGTTCGACCGCGAGCAACCGGTGGTACGTCCACCACGGCTGGCCTGACTCGGCGCGGGCGGCGTCGATAGCCGCGAGACGCGCGAAATCTGCCGCGCGCAAAGCGGCGGCGCTGGCTGATCTTCAGGCGAAGCGGCGGGAAGCCCGCGACCGACGCGGCCGCCCCATTTCCGAAATTTGGGATAAAGACGGGATCCTGGCTTCTGGCGGCTCTGAGGGCTCCGGCGTTCCCTCTTGGGCGAAAGTGAGCAACCCGCTCGGCTTGCGCTGGAATGCGGACGGCTCTTTTGCGTCCGGCGGGCTTGACCAGTCAGGTGGCAGGCTCAGCGATAAGCCGGTTTCAATCTCGGCCCCTTCAAAGCCTGTCGGTTTCTCGGTTCCGGAAAGCCGCGCCGTGTATTACTTCAACGGCGCGTGGTACGGCGCGGACGGAAGCAGGATCGCTTCGGCTGCGCCTGCGCCGAAAAAGGGCGCGGTCTATCAGAACGGGTATTGGTATGACGCGGCCACCGGGCGCACGCTCGGGCGTTCCGGTTTGATTTAAGTTCGTGGCGGAGTTCAAGGAGGTAATTATGAGGCGTTCTGATTTGCTCAAGTTGATTGGGTTGGCTGCTGGCGGTCGTGCTGACGCGCCGCTTGCCAACAAGTGGTATGTGCATCACGGCTGGTCTGACGCGGCGCGGGCTGCGTCGCTCGCTGTGCGGCAGGCGAAGGCGGCGGCGCGTGCGGCATCCGCCGGGTCCGATAGCGGCTCGTCTTCCGGCATTTCAACCTCGTCGAGTGATTCTTCCTCTGGCGGTGGCGGTGATCCCGACAGTTCCTCCAGCCCGGTGCGTGTCTCGGGTTTCACGGTCAACGGTCGCGGCAAGGTGAGCGTCGGCTTCACCGATTACACGGTCGACCCGCCCGTGAACCGCTATCTGACTGAGGGCGGCGAAGACGGGGGCTGGACGATCAAGAGCGCCGATTACGACGCCGGCACGGCTGTGCTGGTGAAGGACGGGCAGGAGATTACCGTCAGCATGGGGCCGGGCGGCGGCACCATACGGGACGGCTCCGAGCAGTTGTCCGCAGAGCAGGCAGCGGATCAGGCTGAATGGCAGGACGGCCAGGGCGGGGCGGGCAGCCCTATTGAGGATTTCGCGGATGCCGGCATCAACGCATTTCATGACAAGTACGGTCGCCAGCCCGTATCGGAGGACGATTGCAAAGAGGCGGCGGGCCTTTCTGACGCGACCACCGATTCGGATCTTGAGGCGGTGGAGGAGTGGATACGGGAGAGGGCCGCCGATGACGCCGCCTATGGCTCGGGAGCGTCCGGCGGCGGCAGCCAGGCGGGCCTTCCCGAAGGCGTGACCCTCGGTGGTGCGTCTGGCACGGAGGAGGTTGCCGGGGGCAAGACGCGCAGCGATTGGATCACCCTTGCTGATGCCGCTTTCAGGGCGAAGTATGGGCGCAATCCTACTGAGGACAGCGAGGTCGCCGAGGCAGAGACGTTGGCGCATGTCCCCGCCGTTTTCCGTTCTGACGCGCCCGAAGCCGGGGCCGGGGCGGCTCCGGGTGACGCACCTTCTGACACCGCTCCCGGCGATGAGGCCATTCACGCCCGCGCCCTTGAGATGGTGCAAGGCGAGGGGCCGGACGCCGAGCCGCCCTCTTTCGATGATCTCACGGCTGTCTTTAACGCCGATCTGGAGGGCTGCAAGACTCCGGAAGACAGGCTCGCTGCCCTCAACGAATACCGCGCCTCGCTGGAGGCTGGGCAACTCATGTGGGAAAACGCCGCAGTTTCCGCGTTCGAGGCGTTGAACGGGAAAAGGCCCGAGAGCGATTCAGACTGGCGCATCGCTGTAAAGCTGGCGGGCGTGCCGAAGCCGTTCCTGAAGTCCGGAGCGGGCCAAGTCGGTGCGACTGCGAACCGCAGATCCCTGCGCCTGGCCCGCCTGTCGAACCGGGTGGACACTGCCGCAGGGTGTCTGCTCGCGAACGTCGGCTGGACGGATGAGGCGAGGGCGGCTTCACTGGCTGTGCGTCGCGGCGGCTCGTCTGCGGTAAAGCGAGACCCGCTTTCAGACGCGCGCGATTTGCTGGCGGCTTTCCCTGGCAGTTTCGGAAACAGGCCTTCGCCGGAGACTTTCGAAGCCGCGCGGAAAGAATTCGCTTACACGTACTGCCGTGATCCTAAGACGCCGCAGGAGTGGGCTCAAGCGTTCTATTTTCTTTATCAGCTCCCGCATGCGAATCGTCTTTGCCGATCCGGCGTGAGCGTGCTCGCGAACACCGGCTGGACCGATGCGGCGCGTGACGCGGCGCTCCTCGTGCGCCGCGCCAAGGCTGACGCGCGTGCCGCTGACGCGACGCCGTCGCGGGTCTGGGTTGCCGGCACGCCGGGTCAAGACGGTCCTCCGATATTTGGGGGTGGCAGCATCCGCGCTCCGTCGCCGCCTGGCGAGGGCACGGTCGTCAATCAGGGCGGGTGGATCTCGGTCATGTTGAACGGCAAGCTGGTCCGCATCGGGAGCACGAAGGTTCTGTGCGTGCTGCCCGACGGCCAGCTCGGGGTCAAGCGCGGCGGCAAGGCCTATCCCATCGGCGACCCTGTGAAATGGCCTTTGGGTTCAGGCATGCCTCCTTTCATGATGATCGGCGGCAAATACATGCTGGACGTCGGCAAGGGGTATCTAGATTTGTCGACGGGGCAGGTGAAGGTAAAGACCGGACAGGACGGCGTGAAGGTCGGCGGCAAGGTCAAGAGGGTCTTGGAACGGTACAGCCCGTTCTTGGGCGGCGGAGTGGATATCCCGCCCGACCTGCCGGATGAGTCGCAGCGGCGGTATCTCCGGGCCTAGCTGAATATGCCGTGCGCTTGACAGCATGCAGCGCGGCAAGACTTGCAGCGCGGCAAGAAGTGAAATAGGCGTCTGTTTTCTGTGAGATCCGGGGGAGTTCTCTGAGGTTAGTTCTGAAGGAGGAGAAACTGAAGGGCAAGGCTACATGTTCCACTTATGCGGCACACGTTCCGCACCAGGTTGAGCGAGGCGAGGGAGTCGGACGATTTGGCTAAGAGTTGGGGGGATGGGCTGAGGACGCGACAGCGGCCCGTTATGGACGTGCTGAACGCATGGAGGAGATGAGCCGCGTACTCAGATTTTGAATCGCTCGTGAATCTCTTTACGTGTGGGGCACCAGCAGGTATAGCCGCTTCCGAACGACGTCCGATAGGCGCAGGGTGTATGTTCCGAGCATGTGACGAAAAGGACTTTGCCGCCGACACAATCTTCCGCCGCGCATATGTTCTTGCCGCCGCCGTTCTGGCAGGCGAACTTTTTACGGCAATGCGTGGTCCTTCGCAAGGTCTCGTCGCTAACGATATAGTCCATTCGTCTCTCCGTCGGTATGGCTGCGCGTTGAACCTCAATCGTTCGCGCCGACCGTGAAAAAGAAGGTCGCGCCCTTACCGGGCGCGGATTCGAACCAAACGCGCCCGCCGTGGCGGTGGATCACGCGTTGCACCGTGGCCAGGCCGATGCCGGTGCCGGGGAAGTCATCCATCGCGTGCAGACGCTGGAAGGGCGTGAAGAGCTTGTCCGCGTACCGCATGTCGAAGCCGACGCCGTTATCGCGCACGAAGTAGACGGTTTGGACTTTGGGCAGAGGCGGCTGCGCCGCGTCATTGGTCATTGGGAAAGGGTCATTGGTCGGAGACGGTTGTGCCGCGTCCGGCGGCGTGTCTGAGGCAGCCGGAACGGGAAGCCGTTCCGCTCCAATTTCGATGCGGGCGTCGGAGCGCTGGCCGGTGAATTTCCAAGCGTTTCCCAGCAAGTTGGAAATTACGGTGCCCAACAGGGTCGGATCGCCTTTGGCGGCGAGGCCGGGGGCGATGCGGACGTCGACGGCGCGGGACGGCTCGGCTTTGCGCAACTCGGCGACGGCCGACTCCGCCAGCGCCGTGAGGTCCACTGTCGTGCGCCGCATATTAACGCGCGTGAGCCGGGAGAGGTTCAGCAGGTCGTCGATCAGCCGGCCCATGCGCTGGCAGTTGGCGCGGACCCGCTGCAGGTGGCCTCGGCCCGCGGCGTTGAGCTGCGGGCCGCAATCCTCCAGCAGGGCCTGGCTGAAGCCGTCGATGCTGCGCAGCGGGGTGCGCAGGTCGTGCGAGACGGAGTAGCAGAAGGCTTCGAGCTCGCGGTTGGTGGCTGCCAGCGCCGCCGTGCGGGCCTCGACGCGCTGTTCGAGTTCGGCGTTGAGCTGCGCGAGGGCGCGTTCGGCCGCTTTGCGCGCGGTGATGTCGTGATAGGTGCAGATGAGACGGTGGACCAGACCTTGGGCATCCAATAACGGCTCGGCGCTCACCAGAATCCACTTGAGATCCGGGTTAGAGGGCGCTTTCAAGGCGACGAGTCGGTCCCGCACGGGCCTGCGGGTCAGTGCGGCTTTTCGGACCGGATGCTCATCCACGTCCAGCAACGCGCCCTTTTCGTCGAAAACCTGCCACTGGCTCCAGTCGCTGTCGTTGACATTCTTGACCGTTGAATCAGCGGCCAGATCGAACATCCGCAGAAAAGCTTGATTGATGATCGTGAACGCGCCGTGTTCGTTGACCAGCGCCACCGCCGATTGAAGGTTCTGTATCAGCACCCGGAACTGTAGATCGCTCTCCCGCAGCGCCGCCTCAGCCTGCTTGCGTTCCGTGACGTCAAGCGTGGCTCCGACATACCGGACCAGTTTGCCGTCCCCATCGAAGACCGGGTGTGCCCGGTCATAGACCCAGCGCGCGCTGCCGTCGGGCCGCACGATCCGGTGCTCAAGCTCGTAGACGGAGCCGCTGCGAAGGGCCGCAGCAAAGGTCTCGTGGAGAAGGACCGCATAGTCCGGATGAATGTGCTTGGCAAGCATATCGGCATACGACGGCGACTGTCCCGCCGGGTCGAGTCCGTAAATGCGGAACTCCTCCTCCGACCAGAGCGTGGTCTGGTTTTCGGCGTCGTACTCGAAGCTGCCGAGGTGCGCGATTTTCTGGCTCTCGTCTTGCAGCAGGCTCATCCGCGCCAGCGCCTCCTCGGCCGCTTTGCGCTCGGTGATGTCCCAGCAAACGCCTGTCATAAGAACGGCTTTTCCTGTGTCATCGTGATGGACTTTGCCGCGCGCGGCAAAGTCCATCACGATGACAC
>Ga0209697_10001661_pt1 | contig 33709 bp, 25 predicted proteins | sample AliMusrvi5mmetaG_FD_184115 | JGI IMG/M metagenome (GOLD analysis project Ga0209697, IMG submission 184115) | Freshwater lake bacterial and archeal communities from Alinen Mustajarvi, Finland, to study Microbial Dark Matter (Phase II) - Alinen... | ecosystem: Environmental > Aquatic > Freshwater... | reverse complement strand
TCTCAACAGAGGGTGTCTGCCTGACGGGCATACCAACCCTCGGTTCTTCATGCGATTGCAGACTTTTGGCGTGGGCAAAAGCTATGGCGCGACGCGCGCGCTTCACGACGTGGAGCTCGACGTGGCAGCCGGGGAAATCCACGCCTTGCTGGGCGAAAACGGGGCGGGCAAAAGCACGCTCGTTAGAATCCTCAGCGGCGCGGAACAGCCTGACTGCGGCCTGATTCTGCTCGACGGCCAGCCGTTCGCGCCGAAAAAACCGCTCCATGCCCGGCAGTCAGGCGTCTCCATCGTCTGCCAGGAGAGCGTCCTTGCGGAGGCTCTCTCTGTGGAGGAAAACCTCGTGCTCGGCGCGGAACCGGCCCGCAGAGGATGGATTGATCGGCCGTTGCGTCGGGAAATGGCCCGTGCGGCGCTGGCAGAACTCGACAGCACAGACATCCCCCTCGGCGTGCCCGTTGCCGCGCTCTCCCACGCCAACCGCCAGCGCGTTGAAATTGCTCGCGCATTTCTGGCGGACCCGAAGTTGCTCATCCTGGACGAGCCCACCCGCAACCTTTCCCATTGGGAAACCGCCCCGCTTTTTGCGGCCATCCGGCGCGTGGCGGCGCGCGGGGTTTCGGTGCTCTACATCAGCCACTATCTGGAGGAGTCCCTTGCGCTCTGCTCCCGCTACACTGTCTTGCGCGATGGCGCGCGGGTAGCCTCAGGCGCGATGACGGCGGTAAACCGGGCCGAGTTGATCCGCTTGATGGCCGGGCGCGACGTGATGGAAATCTTCCCCGGACCCCGGCGGTTCCTTGGCAGGCCACTGTTGCAACTCAAGAAAGTCTCGGGAAGATCGAGCCCGCACCGCATTGACCTGACCCTGCGCGAGGGGGAAATCCTCGGGCTGACGGGGCTCGACGGAGCCGGGCGCACGGAAACCTTGCGCGCGGTGTTTGGGCTGGCCGCGCTGCGCGAGGGGGAAATCTGGCGCGATGGCAGGCGGACGCGCTGGGGCACGCCGCCGCAACGGTTGCGCACGGGGATGGGCCTTGTGGACGCTGACCGCGAGGAAGGGGTTCTGGCGAGTCTCTCCGTGGCAGACAACCTGACGCTCCCGTGCCTGCAACGGTTCAGTGTCCTGGGGGTTCTTTCCTTGGACCGCCAACTGTTCGCGGCGCTCGACTGGACGGAAAAGCTGCGCATCCGGGTTCGCAGTCCCCTTCAGCGGACGGAGGAACTTTCTGGTGGAAACCAGCAAAAAGTGCTGCTCGCACGCTTGCTTCTGCAACACGCCTCGGTGCTGCTGCTCGACGAACCGACCCGCGGCATCGACGTGCAGACCAAGGCGCAAATCTACCAACTCATCGACGCCATCGCAAATCAAGGCAAGGGGGTGCTCCTGGCCAGTTCCGACCCCGCCGAATTGCTGGGGCTCTGCGACACGATCGCCCTGCTGCGGCAGGGACGGTTGGTGGAAACGCGCCCGGCCTGCCAGTGGACGGAACCCGAGATTATCTCTGCCGCCATGGGACCGCCGTGAGCGCCGAGAACCGATATACAAGGAGATGAAACTCCGGCGCCTTCTGGATTTGCTGACCCCGTTTTTCACGCTGGGGTTGATCCTGCTCGCCTTTTCTCTTCTCCTCACCCCGGACGGCCAACCGGTGCGCCATTTTTTTCTAACTTGGAGCAACGCCCAGTTCATGGCCGCCCAGGGCATCGTCATTGCCCTCGGTGCGATGGGCATGGCGCTGATCTTGTTGAGCGGCGGGATCGACCTCAGCGCCGGGGCTTGCGCGGCGCTTTCCGGCGTGGTCGCCGCGACGCTCCTTCAGAACGGCTGCCCGATCCTGCCTGCCCTGGGCGCGGCGATCCTGAGCGGAGGGACGCTCGGGGCGCTCAACGGCTCGTTGATTGCCGGGTTGCGGATCGCGCCGTTCATCGTCACGCTGGGGACATTCGGGGTGGCGCGAGGCGTCGCCCGCTGGATCGCCTCCGAAACGCCCATCCATCTTCCCGGGGAAATATGGATCAACGCGTGGGTCGCGCCCATTCCTGCCTTTTCCTGGTTGTTTGTGGCCCCCGGCGTCTGGGGCGTTCTCGTTCTGGCGGTGTTTCTGGCGCTCATTCTGCGCTTCACCGTCTTCGGGCGGCACCTCTACGCCATCGGCTCAAGCGAAGCGGCGGCCATTCTGTGCGGCGTGCGCGTGCGGACGACCAAGGTGCTCGTTTACGCCACGGCGGGGCTCCTTTTCGGGCTCGCGGGAGTGGCCCAGATGGCCGAGCTGCATCAGGGGAACCCGGCGGGCGTCCCCGGACTCGAGCTCGATCTCATCGCCGCCGCAGTCATCGGCGGGGTCAAACTGGGCGGCGGCGTGGGCGGCATCTTCGGCGCGCTCCTTGGCGCTCTCATCATGACGGTGCTCCAGAATGGTTGCCAGCAAGCCGGTTGGCCGGTGCCGATGCAGGAGATCGTCATCGGATGCGTGATCATCGCCGCCGTGGGACTGGACCGCCTGCGGCACGGGCGGACGTGACGGGGACAGGCATCCGGAGCTCACCAGATCGTTGAGGGCGGACGTCAACGCACGCCGGGCGCGGCGGATTGTGCCCACAAATCGAATAAACGGGATCACACGGGTGGGGCACAGCAGGAGATATATGGCCAGCGCCAGGGGGCAGGGGCGTTGCGCACCTGAGTCAAACCAAACGGACGTCGGCACCGGCAACGCCTCGCGCGCCGTGTCGGAAATCGCCCGCAACGCCAGGAACGGCACGTTTTTTTCCCGGAAAAACGCTGCCACCGTTGCGCTCTCTGTATCGACGGCGATGCCACCGGTCTCCACGGCCAGCCAGAATTTATCCTCCTGAGTTTCGATCACCCGTGGAACCGTCACGAGCAGTCCTTCCCGCATGCGACTCCCCAGAACCGCCTGCGCGGGAGCCAGCAGTTGCGGGTGATTTTGCGCCAACACGAGCGCGGCGGCTGGCAGTTTGGGGTCCAGTCCTCCGGCGAATCCCGTGCTGATCACGCAGTCAATCCCCTCCCCTCCCTGCGTTTGCCAAAACCGTTCGAGCTGTTCGGCGGCCGAAACCGGCCCCATGCCGGTGTGAAAAACGACCACCGGTTGCCCGCCCAGCGTGCCCGTGATCACCGGCAGCCTGCGCGAACCGGTCCGCGCAGGATTTAGCAAAGCGGCGACCATATCCCGGCTTTCCTGAGGCAAAGCGAAGGCAATGGCTATCATTGCCTATTGAACGCGCATGGAACGGTTCTTGGTTGGCAAAAAAGCACGATTCGTACGAAAACGAGGCCCTGAACCAGTGCGGTGCGACAGGCACCCTTCGGTCCCTTCGCTGAAGGGTTGCTCAGGGTTTTTCCGCTGCCCTACTCCAGCGATTCCTGCACCTGCTCCGGGCTGAGCACGGTGGGGATGTTGTCGATGCGCGTGACGTAGCCGCTGCTGTCGCGCTGCTCGTCTTTGCGACAGTGGATGATGGTCCGGGCGTAGGGAGCCATGACGCCGAGGCGGTCCACGGGGAACGCCATGACGAGCTGAAGCTGGAAGTTGCGCGCGAGCGTGAGGCAGTCCTCAACCCCGTCGCCGGAGAGTTTCGAGAACGCTTCATCCATGATGACGAGCCCCATGTTCTGCCGGTACTGGCCGCCGCCCAGGTCATAGACGCGGTGGAACGCGGCGAGCATGGAGAGAAAGAAAGGAGCCTGGTTTTCGCCGCCGGAGAGCTTGTGCCCGTGCCGTCCGAGCGAGATGGCGGGGGCGTCCGGGCGGTTCGCCGGGATCATGTGCAGGTCGTAGCGATGATACTGGCGGTGATCCAGTAATTGCCGGCTGCGCTCGTCCAGTTCGGTGCCGGATTTCTCCACGGCGGCCATGAGCTCCGCCTTGGCGCGCTCGATCTCGTCCGTCTTCACGCTTCCCATCAGCTCGTCGCCGGGGTTGAAGCCCGTGTCGATCAAATGCCAGATGGCGGCGAAGGCGCTGTCGCGGCCCTGCTCGATCTGGTAGCGGTATTTGCCGATGGGCCGGTCGAGATACTGGCGGAGCTGGCGGATGGTGGTCTGCGCCTTTTGCAGATTCTCGGAGAGCTTGTCGAGCACCTGGGATTGTAGGCGGCCCTCCCATTCGCGGCGGCGCTCGTCGGCCATTGTGCGGTACTTGGGAAGCTCGGTGCGCTCCAGCAGCTCCAAGCGCGCGTCCCAGAGGTCGTTGGACTCGTCTTCGTCGTCGCAGTCTGCGCGGTATTGCGGGTGCGCCGGAAGCCCGTTGGCATCCACGGCGTTGGCCAGCGCGCGCCGCTCGCTGTTGCGGGCGTGGCGATGGTTGGCCGCATTCACGCCGGCCGTGGCGGCCTTGCGCTGGGCGATCTCCACGCGTTCCTTCCAACTGCCGCATTCCTTCATCAGCGCCGCGAGCCGGATGTCGAGTTCGTCGTTGGTGATGTCGATTGGGATTTGCGTGCGCCGCTCGATGAGGCAGCGCTCGGCGTTCTCGAAATCCGCCAGCGCCATGTCCAGCGCATCCTGAATACGGGCACGGCTGGTCTCAAAGAGCGTCTGGGATTCACGCAAGCCGCCGATGGATTCAATCGCGCGGTCGAGATCGCTCTTGAGCTGGCGCAGGCGGTCGAGCCGGGCTTCGCGCTCGGGCGTGGAGACGATCTCGATCTCGTCGCTGAGCTGCTGGAGGCGGCGTTCCATCTCCGGAAGCTGCTTGAGTTCGTGGCTGCGATCCGGCAAACGAGGATCGCCGAGTTCCGCCTTGCGTCCGGCGGTGATCCACTGGCCCACGCGGTCGCGCAGGGCGTCGAGGGCCTCGCGCTCGGCCATGAGCGCGCGTTGCTCGCGGAAAGCCGCTTCGCGCAGTCGCTTCAACCCCTCCTGCCCCAGCGTGAACTCAAAGCCGGGCACCTGCCGCAGTTTGCGGCGGATGGGTGCCTGCTTGAAAATGCCGTCGCGCGTGATGGCGCGGTCGTGCCCGTCGAGTTCCGCCACGTTGCCCACCGCGGCGACACCGCCGAGCAGATGGTTCGTGAATTTCTTCGCAACGGGATCCGCCACGCTCACCTTGCCCGCCAGCGATCCGTTCTTCACGGTGGCGGAAAGTTCAAGCGCCTCGCGGGGATGCACCAGCGACTCGGCCTCGCGGCCCGGCGGCGTCTTGCGCAGGATTTCCAGCGCGGCACCGTAATCGGCGGGGCTGACGATGATGGAGAAGCGGTTGCGGCCGAGAAAGAGTTCCAGCGCCTCGCGCCATTCGTCGTCCTGCACTTCGATCAAGCGGCAGAGCTGCTCGGGCGGCGTGTCGCTGTGACCGAGCTTCGCCTTGAGGGCGTTGAAAAGCGGAAAGCTGCCGGGGGTCTCCTTGCGTTCGAGCTTTTCCAGGTTCTTCGCGATTTCCTGCAAGCGAGCCAGCGCGGCGGCGGAGGCGTCCTCGGTGGGACGCAACAATTTCTCTGCCTGGCGCACGAGGTCGTTGAAGAGCTCGGCCAGCTTGGGCAGCGCATCAAGGGCGATCTGCTCGTCGCTGGAACGCAGGGCGTCCAGAACCGCCTCGTCCACGGCAAGCACGGCGGGGAGGCCGTCGAGCGGGAGCTCCACGCCCTGCTTGATCCAGGCCCACCACGCGCCCGCCCTGTTTTTAAGCCGTTCGCGGATGGCCTTCTGCGCTTCGTTGAGTGAGTTGATCTCACCGAGCAGGCGTCGTTTGTCGTCGCGCAACGCCTTCAGCTTGCCCGCGTCGGGATCGTTCTGCGCTTCGAGAATGACGGCGTTGTATTGCGTCTCGAGCTCGTTTTTGCGGGCCACCTGCGCTTCAAACCGCGCCACGTCGGCGGCGTTCTTTTCAAAAAGCCGTGCGAGGTCCGCGCGGTGGCGCTCCAGCAACTCCCGGGCTTGCGCGTGATCGAGCGAGTGCCGCATGTGGCCCCAGATGGCTTCCTCGCGCTGCGAGGCCAGGCAGGCTTCGTGCGAGCCGGAGATGCGGCGCAGGAACCCTGCTTCGTCCTCCTGTTTCTTGAGCCGCTCCTGCGTCTCGCGGTAGGCGCTGACGGCGGCGCGGACTTCGCGCACGTCGATGGGGGCGGCCTCGAGGATGAACTCGCGGATGAATTTCTGGATGTCCTGTTCCGGCTCGAACGCCAGCGCCTTGGGCATCGTTTTGTTGAGCTGATCGCGGTCGAAATAGAGGTGCGCGGGCGTCGCCATTTCCGCGAGGTATTCGCGTTGGAGTCCGAAGAGACAATCGTGGCCGTATTCGCGGCGCACGAAGCGCTTGAAATCCTCCTCGTCGCGCAGCTTGCCTTCCGGGGCGAGTTCCGCCCACTCCAGCCGCGCAGGCACGCCGAAGTAGGTCTGGCGCGGCTTGGAGGTCGCGCTTTCATACTGGATATGGATGCCCCACGTCTCGCGGCTCTCCGGTTTGCGCCCGGTGGCGGGCTTGGTGAACTCCATCGCGACCACCGAGACACCGCTGGGCCGCGTGTAATGCGCCTCGCCATCCCGCACCGTGTTGCTGTCGCACAAACAATAGCTCACCAGCGAACGCCCCTTGCCCGCGCCCGCCGCCGCGCGGTTCGAGCGCCAGTGCTCGCCGAGCAGCACGTATTGCATCAGGTCAAGCAACGCCGATTTCCCGGAGCCGAACACGCCGGAAATGAGGATGTCGTCAGCCACGTCGATGATCTGGCGGAAGCCATACCAGTTGATGGCGATGATGCGGGTGAGCGAAATCCGCTGACTGGGAGAGGTGGGGTTCATTGGTGGAAAAGATGTCTAAGAATAGCCGTTATCATTTGTCCCATTTTCCGAATGGGACTCATGAGACCTATGGCCTAGGGAGCCGTTTCGGCCTCCTCGCCTTCCGTCTCCTCTGGCTTGCCCTGGTTAAACAGCGCCGCCTGTTCTTCCCACGCGCTGGCGTCTTCAAACGGGATCACGCGCGGGAGCGTGGGGAGGATTTCGATTTGGGATTGCCCGAACTGCTCCTCGCCGCGCTGGTAGCGGATGAGTTTCTTGCGGCGGAGCTTGGAAAGGATGCGGTCCAGTTGCGTCGGCTGCGGCGGCTCGATGGCTTCGAAGTAGAGCTTCAGTTTCGCATCGAGCGCGTTGGCATCGAGGATGACCGCTTGCGAGGGGCGCGCCATGCGTTCCTCGTCATACACGCGCCAGAGCGCGAGCACGACGAGCGTTTCGTCCTTGGTAAAGCTCGCAGTGAGCGCGCATTCGCCTGCCACGGGACGCGCCTGGAAAATGGGCCGGTCCGGGTCATGGATGAGCTCCAGATCCAGCACGGCGAGGAATTCGCCCAGTTCGCGCGGATACTCGCGGGCGATGAGGTAGAGCTCGCGGGCGCGGCCTTCGTCACCGAGCAGGACGCCCGTGGTGAGGAGTTCGGCGAGGATGGATTTGAGGGCGGGGCGATCCTCCTCGCGGATGGATTCCCAAAAGGTGGGCCAGGGAAGTGTCATGCGGTGCGTTCGATGGAAAAGCGTTCGATGCGGTGGCCCGCCTGGACATCGGCGGGAAGATTTTCGGGCTCAAGGCCGGCGTCCCCGGCGCGCGCTTGCTGGATGCGCCATTGCAGGGCGCGCCCGCGGTGATCCCCCGTCCCCTTGGAGCGCTCGAAGGCGAGCACGGCGAGCAGGTCAAAGAGATCATCCTCGGTGCGGAGATGGAAGTCCGCGGTGGAAACAGTCGCGCCTTTTTCCGGCAGCAGTTCCTCGATCAAGCGCGCCGCGCGTTGCGGTGTGATGGCGTAGAGATTGCGCTGGCGGATTTGATCCTGCGCGAGGCTCGTGTCGCCATCCTCGGGCATCCCGGCGAGCGCGAGCTCCACCGGCAGCCGCGTTTTGCGCGGACGGGAAAGCGCGTCACGCCCGAAGGTGATCTCCGCGCTGGGCGAGCGCAGGGCCATGCCGGGCTGCGAGGCGAGATCGGAAAACTTCGCACCCGCGTGCAGGGCGTTGGCGGCTTGCATGAACGCCTTCACCTGTTCGGGACGCCGTCCGCGCAGCTCTGTCTGGTAGCGGTAACGCTCCGCAGAGAGGCGGGCAAAATCCGCGATGCGCCCGTCAATGATTTGAGCGCGCGCGCTGATGGAACCGAGTTGGCGGTCCAGAATGCCGAGCATCCTCTCGGCCATCGCGTAGGCTTCCGTGGAATCAATGCGCCCTTGCCGGTGGTAGATCAGCCCTTCGGCGATGCGTTCCTTCGCCGCGGGATTCCCCAGCGCTTCCTGCACCACGGCACGCGAGAGATTGAGCCGCGCGGTGATACCGCCTTGCTGGAGCACGTCGTAGCAGACCATGTGTTCGCCCTCGTAGAACTCGGAATAAAAGACGCGCAAGGTGGCCTCGGCAGTCGGGCTGATGCGCTGGCGTTCCTCAAACCCGAGGATGAGCTTTTCCACCGCGTGAAGCTGGTCGATGGCGCGTCCCACGCGGTCCACCAGCTCCTTCACCGTCTGCCGCATCTCCTCCGGGGAGAGGTGCGACGGGTCGAGCGCCCCTTCCGCCAGCAGCGTTTTGCAGACGGAGCGAATGGTGCCTGCAAAATCCTTGAGCTCGGCGGCTTCGCTTGCGGCGAGTTCGCGCAGGAGGCGCAAAAGGGGGCGCAGTTCCGGCGTGATGAGCACCCAGTGTTCGTCCAGGCTCACCCGGCGGTCGGCGATCCAGCGCGCTTCCAGCAGCCGGTTGAAAAGGGTGCCCGCGCGCTGCCGCAAATCCTGCGTCCCGGCGCCCTCGTCCTCGGCGAGTTGCACGCTGGGATGCTCGCTCAAAACCTCGCGGATCAGCACCAGCGCGTCCGCGTGGCTCAACTGCCCGCTCTCGTCGGCGCTTTGTTCCAGCTTGTCCGCGCAATCAATGTACACCGGCGCGGAAGGCCGGGCGAGCGGGCGGAAAAACCCGTCGCTGACCGATCTGCCGAGCCGTGTGCTGAGTAAAAGCGCCTCCATGTGGAAAAGTGCCGCTGAAGGTGGCATTTGGCGCGCCGGGAATCAATCCGGGAGTTGCGGCTCAGAGAGAAGAAAAGCGGAGACCCCTCCGGCCCCCTCTCCCCCACCCTCACCGTCGCCGGTGTTTTTCCAGGACCGCGTTGGCCCGGGTGCGCCAGCGCAGGCTGGTGATGTAGGGATCGATCCGCGCCACCAGAAAATGGGCCACCCGTTCGAGAACCCGGAGCAGGAGGCTGCGGGAAGCGCGCCAGGTCCCGGGATCGATCCTGAGGCAATGGCGCAGATCGCCGTCGAAAAGCTCCCGGGCTTGCGCCGTGATCTCCTCGTTGTCGATGCGTAGCGTGAGCTCGTGATTGATGTTGAGGCTGCGGGCGTCCAGGTTGGCCGAGCCCGCGAATACGACGCTGTCGATGACGAACAGCTTGGCGTGGAGGATCTGCGGCTGGTATTCGTAGATTTCCACCCCGGCGCGCATGAGCTTGGCGTAGAGGCTGTGCGCGGCCAACCGGGTGATTTCGACATCGCTGCGCCCCGCCAGAATGAGCTGGACTCGGGCCCCCCGGCGCGCTGCCCCCATCAACGCCTGCCGAAGCCGCCGCGTGGGGGCAAAATAGCCGCAAAGAATGCGCACCCTTTGTGCATGGGCCAGGTCCCCCAGAAGCGCCCGTTTGAGGGCACGGTGCCCCCCTCGCCCGGGTTCGCTCAGGAGCAGCGTCCAATTGTCGCCTTGAACCGTTGTAGCCGCCGCTTTTCGGAAGAGGCCGAAAGCCTTGGGCCGCGAGTCGGCGGCGGCAAAGAGCTTGGCAAAGCTTGCTTCCAGGGCGACGGCGGGCGGCCCGGAAATCCACATGCCGAGATCGCGCCAACCGCTCGCAACGCCGTCCCCGTTGTATTCCTCCGCCACGTTGAATCCGCCCACGATGGCGTGCCGGCCGTCCACCACGAGCAGTTTGCGGTGGTTGCGGCGTCCGTAGCGCTCGGCGGCGCGGAAGGCGTTGAACCACCGGCACTCGCCGCCGAGCTGCACCAGCGGATTCCAGAAATCCGCCGACAACCCGAGCGAGCCGAACGCGTCGAGCAACACCTGCACGCGCACCCCGCGCAGGCGCGCCGCGAGCAGGGCATCGCGGAAGCGCTCCCCCAGCGGCCCCGGCTTGAAAATATACATCTCAAAGAGAATGCTCCGGGACGCCCCCGCGATGGCCTCCAGCATCGCTTCCAGTCCCCCGGCGCCAGTGCGCAGCCAGCGGACCGCCACCTCCCCCGGGAGGGTGGGCACCGCTTTTTCTTCTGGAAGCTTCAATTTTGTCATTGCCCCGGGGCTTTGGAGTGCTTTCATGGGGAAGAAGGTAGCCCTCAACGCGACTGGACTGTTCACCTTATGAAAACGTCCGCTTCTCCCATTAAATCGGCTGTCGAGGAAATCGACGCGCTTCGTCGTCTCTTCCGCGCCACCTTGAAGCACTACGGCGCATTGGTCGAGACGGATTTGGACAAGCTGCGGGAAGGAATCGCCGCCAAGGAAGTCAACGGCAAGAATCCCGCCGCCCGATTGTCCGCAGAACTGGCCCGGGACGCCCAGGACATGGTGACACTGATGCGGACGATGGAAGTGAAGCCCGAGAAAGGGCGTCGCCGCGACCTCAAAAAGATCGAGGGAGTCATCGAGGAACTCCAGAAAATCGTCGAGAAGTGGTGACCCAGGCGGGGCACCTGTGACAAATTGCGGGGACGCGGACTGCGGGGGTCGCGGAACCTTCAGCGCCCACTGCCGATTTCGCTGGGCTACGGGGTGTTTCCGCCCAAATTTGGCAACAGGGTTCCAAAACTGGGTTTCTCTTTTAAAGCGGTTTTTAGAGCAACGGATTCCGGTCTCATGGCAAACTCCAGTTGATTGGATGCACAGCCATCCCAAAAGGCACGCCAGTCATTCGATAAAACAAAATCCCCGGCACCATGGAAGGCATCGGGGATTTGCAAAAAAGGATGTTGTTTGGTTTACCGGCGGCGGCGGTAGGCGAGCAGTCCGCCCAATCCTACCACGAGAGACATCGCCCACGTGGCGGGCTCCGGCACAGCGGTTACGTCGGTGAAGGTGGCGGTTGAACCTTCCTGACCATGATCCTGAATGGACAAAATGCCCGCGCCGTTGGCGAGAGGGATGTCCCCAATGTCAAGTTTTGGCGCACCAGTCTCTATAAAACCAGACATCGTTGCTGGAACGGGGGCCAATGCAGAGAATGTATTGGGGCTGACAGAATCGAATATGGAGAGAAATGCATTATCATGAGAATCAACCATATGCGCAAGGCCAGCCAAATAATAAGGTCCCGCCCCCATATTCATGGTTTGCAGCTCGACATTCAAATTGAACGAAGGATCGTTTGTGACGATTCCGAATCCCTCAATAGCGATGCTGGCATTGACTCCTGGAAATATGCCTATAGAGAATTCTGCATAGTCAAGGACAATGATGCGATTAGCGGTATCAAACTGAATGTCAACGGTGAAAGGGGTGTCCGCGCCAAAGGGGGTTCCATTGAGACTGGAGGTTGGCCCGAAGTAACCCGTGTAGTGCAGGTTCATCATGGCGGCTTTAGCTGAACCAACGCCCAAACCGATCAGCGCCACGGCAGCCAACGCAAGGGAGAGGAAGGTTTTTTTCATTAAATCGAGCTTATATCAAAATTTCTGATAGGGGCCAATAGATTTTTCCGATGATCTGTCTTTGGAAATGAGGGCAGGCATTTAAAACGGAAACCGTGCACAATCCGCTTCGTGTTCCGCCTGCGCCCAGTCGATGACGCGCGACCAAAGTTCATGGCCGCGTGAGAACAGGGTGAAGGAACGGTTGTTTCGTATCCGAACCCCCTTGCTTTTCATGAACCGCCGGAAGATGCGACGAGCATTGAACAAGACGACTTCCACGACGCTCCCTGCTTGGTTTTGAGCGAACGCTTGATTTGCGTGCCCTGAACCTTTAGAAGTGCAAGGCAAGTTCCATGCGCATTCCGGCAGAGACATTCGGCAACCTTCGTGAGAGAGGGTTCCATGCCGCAAGCTCTCTCGGGTTGCCAAAACGGGTTGCAAGCGGAAAAAGCGCCGCAAAAAATCCGTCGCAAGGGGTTCTTTTACAGTCAAACGCGCCCGTAGCTCAGCTGGATAGAGCAACGGATTTCTAATCCGTGGGTCGCAGGTTCAAGTCCTGCCGGGCGTGCCACTGCAAACCGCTTGTTTCCTTGCTCTGCGCGCTTTTTCGCACGTAGAGACGCCCCGTGTGGGCCAATCGCTTTCCGGGACGGGGAGGGTCGCCCGGAAAACGGAATGCTTTGCATTGCCAAGTGCCGGGCGCGCCCTACAGCGCGTCAACAAAATCCTCCACGCTCACACCCGCTTGCCGTAACATGCTTTGCAGGGTTTTGGGCAGGATGCTCTTGTGGTTCGCAATGGTGACACGGCGCGCGCCTTTCACCATGCGGATATGCGAACCCTCCTGCCGCACGGTTTCAAAGCCAAGCCGCTTCAAGGCTTTCACAGCATCGTCGCCGGAAATGTCGCGGGGCAACTTCACGCAAGCGCAAGCTCCGGGTCGCTGATAAAATGAAGCCGGATGCGCTCCGGCGCTTGCCCCTTGTCGAAATGACAGAGCACCGCTTCGCGCACCGCCACAAGCAACTCACTCAAATCGTCGCCTTGCGTGGTAATGCCACCGTTGCCGTCCGGTTCATCCCACGATGCCACAAGGCCGGATGAATCACCGTCGCGCTCCACCGTGAAGATAATCTCGTTCATGTTTTTCGTTGCGGGGTTAGTGAATATTAACGCACCAAGGCGCAACCGGCAAGTTCCTTTACTGCGCCATTGCAGCGGCGGGAGGTCGCGAACGCAGCGTGCTATTTTTTAAGCAGGACTTCGAGCCCCGCTTTGGCAATGGCAACGTCTTGTTCGCCGCTTCCACCACTGAAAGCTGCAAAGACGTATCCATCGGCAACTTGCACGATCACTCCGCCTTTCCAGCCAACTTCTCCGCCGAGCTTGGGGCGCACTCCGCTGCCGCTGTTTGTCAAAGTATCGGCCATTTCTGCCGCCTTGGCGTAAACCCAGGCCAGCGTGTTGTTCTTGCCCTGGGTAAAACTTTTTACGATTTGGGCTCGCGTCACCCATGTGGTCATTTTGTCGCCAGGAATGAAACCGAAGAGGGCGGCGCCTCCGGGCACCTTGCTTTCCAGGGCCTTGCTTTCCATGGCCTTTAACGCCTCGGTTGCGAGACCGTCAAAGCGGTTTCCCATAGCCACAGACAGAACCGGGATGGGAGGCACGGTGACCGCTGGGGCGCTTTGGGGAGTTGCGCTGGGTGCCGGAGCTGCCGGGGTTTCTTGGGCTGTGACGGCGCGCATCGGAAAAACCGTTAGGGCCATGAGGAGCCCCAGGGAAAGGAGGGAGATGTTGCGGAGGGAATGTTGAGACATGGTTTTGTTTGTTCGGGGTGGTTGGTTGGTTTTCCGGGCTTCCTTCGCCCAGGTGTTCTTTAGAAGCTGTCTAAGATTTGGGAGCGCCGCATGCTGGAGGGCGCGCTTTTCCGCACGTAGAGATCCCACAAAACCGACGCGGAGACGTGGTCGAAATTCTCCAGCAAATAGGCATGGTAAACCTCCTTGATCATGCCTGAGTTGTTATCCAGCCCGAACTTCGGCCGCATGACGTGCGTCACATCGCCAAACATCACCTCCGCTTTTGGAAAAATCCTGTCGTTGTACACCCACCAAACCGGCTCTTTCTTGGGATACTGCAATAAAAGGGCGAAGGGAAACGGGTTCACCAAGTCCATGCAAAAGACGCGACTCTCCGGGGTGGTGTGCGGCTTGAGCAAGGCCAATCCGTCATTGAGAAGGTGCGCGTATTGGAAAGGCGTGAAACTCACCCGCCCGACCATGTAGAGGCTGAAATCCCTGCGCGCCGCAATGTCCCGCAAAACATTCTCCTTCTCGACCGGTTCGCCCTGCTTTGGTGGCATCAGCTCCGGCCCGAGAGATTTCGATTGGAGGATGCCCGAAGCCGGCACCGAATACTTCATGTGGTTTTTCACCGCCCAGGAGTAAACGACGCTCGCCGCATCGTTCAACATCGTCCCCGCCACCAAAAACAAGTAAATGCCGGTTCCGACGGCAAACCAAAGCCGGAACAGTTCAGTCCCCGACTTGTTCACCGCCCCCTTCGTCCATGCCCTCAACGCCGTTTCCAAAATGACCGCGCAGGCCACGGCAAACAGGGGAACCTCATGCACCTGCATGTTCAGATTCAGCACCACCAGGCCGATGGAGACGCAGGCTCCGCAGATGATCGCCAACCGGCCAAAACCGCCCTCCTTCCAGGCGCCGTTGAGACCGCCACAGAACGGTTTGAATAACAAAAGGACCGCTCCAACGAGAAGAACGTCGGAAAGATTGCCCAGGACCAATTGCCCCAGCCGCACCGAGCGCATATGCGGGTCGGTCAAACGGCCCATGATGAGAATGTCATCGATCCACGCCCGCGCGCTGAAATGCGTGAGCGTCAACAACAGCGCAGGGAGGCAAGCGATTCCCGCCAGGCTCCAGAAGATGCGGCGGCGTCCCGGCTGGGTGACACAAAAGCCCACAACGATGATTCCCAAGGCGGCCGCCAAATAATTCACCTTGGTCAGAGCCAGAAGGGAAACCAGGCACCCCGCGAGGAAGGCCTCCATATCGCTCACCAGCCGAGATTCCTCCTTCACATTGGGCAGCAGGAAAGCCTGGATCGCCAGAATGGACAACAAGGCCCACCCCACGCGGTTATACCACATCGCATAGGAGGCATGGGAAAACTCAAAGAAATAATACAATAACCCGAAGGAAAGCGGGCGGCTGGCGACAAACAGGCAGCCCACAAGGAGGGAGAGTGAAAAAGCGAAGAATCCGGACAGTCTTCTTGCTGCAATAAACCAAGCCAGCAACGTAAAAAAAACAAGCCCCAGAGCGCCCCCATACGCCAAGGCATTTGCGTTGAGCCCGCCGATTTTCATCCCCAGGGAGACAAGCCAGATGGGGAATATCCCGAACGGCGAGACATAATCCACATGCGGCATCTGGCCATACTGCAACCGGTAGGCTCCATCCAGCATCAGCATCATATCCCACGCCATATCCGATTGATGGCTGCATCCCGTTTTTGCCACGAGCCCGACAAAACCGAGGATGAATACGACCAGCAGGAAAAAATAAATCCTGTAGGTCGTTTTTCTACGGTCGGCTAGGAATGAAAACAGCATGTAATGATGCGAGGCGGCAGACGCTCTTCACCCTATAAATTCCGGTAAATCCCAGCAAGCGAATTGTGGGTAACGCAAGCGGGCGGGCCGCCTGCCCGAGTCGCCCCCGGAGTTCGCGCTCCAAGCCGCCTCTTCCGCTAACGGCCCGGAAATCCCGCCATCCCCTCCCCTATTCCCTTTACGCGCGGTTTGGTTGCGCTATTTATTTTACTGATCCCATGACCGATCCCCTTTCCTCTTCTCTCAAAAACCCTTGCCAGCCGCACCTGAGCGCGCGGGATTTGTGCCGTTCCTTCAAGATCGGCCCGCGCAAAATCGACGTCCTGCGGGGCATTTCGCTCGATGTTTACCGGGGCGAATGCGTCTTTCTGGTGGGAGCCTCCGGCGCAGGCAAGACGACGCTCCTCTACACGCTGGCCGGGTTGGAGCGTCCGGAATCCGGCTCGGTCATTTTTGATGGACGCGATCTCTATGCCGCCAGCGGGCGCGAACAGGCGCGCGTGCGCAATGAACGCATGGGTTTCATCTTCCAGGGCTACTTCCTGCTGCCGGAGCTCACGGCACTGGAGAACGTGATGCTGCCGATGCTGATCGACCACCGGGCCGATCCGGCCGCGGCGGAGTTGGCGCTGGAGCGGGTGGGCCTGGCGGAGCGCAAACACCACCTCCCGGCGGAGTTGAGCGGCGGCGAACAGCAGCGCGTGGCCATTGCGCGGGCCATCATCAACGACCCGAGCGTGATCTTTGCGGACGAACCCACGGGCAACCTTGATTCCAAGACTGGCGAGACAATCATGGATTTGCTGCTTGCGTTGGTAAGGGAAAACCAGAAAACATTGCTGATTGTGACCCATGACGCCCGGTTGGCCGAACGTGGCGACCGCAAGGTGGAAATCGTCGATGGTCTCCTGAAAAAGGAAGCCTAGAGACCCTCCCCTCGCGGACGGCACGCAACGGCGGCGGACGTGGAGGACATGTGCTGTTTTTATTTTATGAAGAAGATCTACATTGACGGGAGTTTTTACCCCGAAGCCGAAGCGAAGATTTCCGTGTTTGATCACGGTCTTCTCTACGGGGACGGCATCTTTGAGGGCATCCGCTTTTACAACGGGCGCGTCTTCAAGCTCGCGGAGCACATCGACCGCCTTTATGATTCCGCCCGGGCGATTGCGATGAGCATCCCCATGACCAAGGAGGAGATGACGGAGGCCACGCTGGAAAGCTGCCGTCAGAACGGCCTGCGCGACGGCTACATCCGGCTCGTCGTCACCCGGGGCGTGGGCGATCTGGGGCTCAACCCCAAGAACTGCCCGCGGCCGACGGTCATCATCATCGCCGCCACCATCAAACTCTACCCGGAGGACCTCTACCAGAACGGCCTCACGGTGGTGACCTGCGCCACCCGGCGCGTGGCCCCCGGCGCCTTCAACCCCGCCGTCAAGTCGCTCAACTACCTCAACAACATCATGGCCAAGATCGAAGCGGGCAACGCCGGCGAAGGGCTGATGCTCAATGAGCAGGGCTACGTGGCCGAATGCACCGGCGACAATGTTTTTATTTTCAAAAACGGGCATCTTTTCACCCCGCCTATCTCCGCGGGCGCCCTCGGCGGCATCACGCGGGCCGTGGTTCTGGACCTTGCCCGGGAATTCGGCATGCCCGTGAGCGAGACGAACCTGACCCGCTACGACCTCTACACGGCGGACGAGTTTTTCCTGACCGGAACGGCGGCGGAAATCATCCCGGTGGTGACGTTGGACTCGCGCGCAATCGGCGACGGCATGCCCGGCCCGCTGACTGCTAAATTTATCGCCCGATTCCATGAGTTGACACAGGCCTCAGGAACGCCGATCTATTGATAAGGACAAATTAACGGAACTCCCAAAAATGGTCTGCGATGTGTGCAAAACCAATCAGGCGACGGTGTTCCTGACGCAAATTATTGAGGGCAAGATGCAGAAGGTGAACCTCTGCGAATCCTGCTCCAAGGAAAAAGGCGTCACGGACCCGCTCTCCTTTGCCTTGGTCGATCTGCTGCCCGGCCTCGGTGCCGCGCAGGAGGTGGAAAAGGGCGACCCGGCGCAACGTTGCCCGGCGTGCGGCTTCACACAGACGGATTTCAAGAAAACCGGGCGGCTCGGTTGTGCTGTCTGCTACGAAACCTTTGCGGAAGGCTTGGAAGGCCTTCTGAAGGCGATGCACCGGCGGACAGCCCACAGCGGTAAAATCCCCGCGCGCTTGAAGCGCAGCATCGAACTTGGGGCGCGCATGAACCAATTAAAACGCGATCTGGACAAGGCGGTCTCCGAAGAAAACTACGAGACAGCAGCCCAGCTTCGCGATCAACTGCGGGAACTGGAGCAAACAAAGTGAAAATTAGCAGCCTTTTTTCGAGCGTCGGCGAGTGGGCTCGGAATGACGGCCCGCATCACCAGATCGTCATTTCCAGCCGGGTGCGCCTCGCGCGCAACCTGCGCAATCATCCGTTTCCCGGCTGGGCGAAGAAGAATGACCGCCTCCAGATTTTGGAATTGATCAAGCCGCAGGTGGAAGCCCTCCAGGAAATGGACGACGCGCTCTCCTCCTACCTCCAGGAGCTCTCCGCGCTGGAAAAACAGGCGCTCGTGGAACGCCACCTCATCAGCCGCGAACACGCCGCCAAAGGCATCGGCAGCGCCGTGGTGGTCAACAAAGCGCAGACCATGAGCATCATGATCAACGAGGAAGACCATCTGCGCATGCAGGTGCTCCTGCCCGGCTTGCAGCTTCACAACGCCTTCAAGACGCTCGACAAGGTGGACACCAGCCTGGAGAACAAACTCGACTACGCCTTCCACCCGCGCCTGGGCTACCTCACCGCCTGCCCCACCAACGTCGGCACCGGGATGCGCGCCTCCGCGATGATCCATCTCCCCGGCCTGGTCTTGAGCGATCAGATCAACCAAATCATCCAGGCGGTCAACAAAATCGGCCTGGCCGTCCGCGGTCTCTACGGCGAGGGGACTGAGGCGATGGGCAACCTCTTCCAGATTTCCAACCAGATCACCCTGGGCGAAGCGGAGGAGGAAATCATCTCCCAGCTCAACAAGGTCATCGAAAAAATCATCGAGCATGAAGAAAACGCCCGGCAGGTGCTCCTTCAGAAAAAACCGGGAACCCTTCTGGACAACATCGGGCGCGGTTTCGGCATCCTCTCCCACGCCTACGCCATGACCTCCAAGGAGGCCTTGAATCTCCTCTCCTTCCTCAAACTGGGGGTGGACCTGGGCTTCTTCCCACCCGAACGCCAGGCGGAGATCGACAATCTCTTCGTCATCACCCAGCCGGCCCATTTGCAAAGCAACGCCGCCCAGCCGAAACTCACCCCGGAGGAACGCGACGCCCTGCGCGCGCAGATCATCCGCGAAAAGCTGAAAACCTTTCCAAACCCGAACACGAGCAAGGTGGTCCTCCCCCAGCCACCAACCGAGGAATCTCACCATGAATAACTTCACACCACGCGCCCAACAAGTTCTGGCGCTCGCCCGGAAGGAAGCCGAGCGTTTTAATCACAACTACGTTGGCACCGAACACCTGCTCCTCGGGCTCATCAAACTCGGCCAGGGAGTCGCCGTCAACGTCCTCCAGAAAATGGGCCTCGAGCTGGAAACCGTGCGGGCGGAAGTGGAGAAGCAGGTCGGCGCAGGCCCCGAGGGGAAAATCATCGGCAACATCCCCTACACCCCGCGTGTCAAAAAAGTCCTCGCCCTTGCCGGGAAAGAGGCCAAATCTCTCAACCACTCCTATGTCGGCACCGAGCACATCCTGCTGGGCTTGCTGCGCGAAGGCGAAGGCGTGGCCGCCGTGGTCTTGAAAAATCTGGACATCGACATCGAGAAAACCCGCAACGAAATCCTCAAGGAACTCGACCCGAATTTCACCCCGTCGGAGGGCGAGCACGAGGAAGAGGGCCAGCCGCCCCAGGGCGGCGGAGTCGCCGAACCGGGCGCGAAAAAAGGCGAGGTCAAGACCCCCGCCCTGCGCGCGTTCGGGCGCGACCTCACCGAGATGGCGCACAAGAACGAGCTCGACCCCGTCATCGGACGCCGCAACGAGATCGAGCGCGTCATCCAGATCCTCTGCCGCCGCACCAAAAACAACCCCGTGCTGCTGGGCGAAGCGGGCGTGGGCAAGACGGCCATTGTCGAAGGCCTCGCCCAGGAAATCGCCGCGGGCAACGTCCCGGAAATCCTCCGCGACAAAAAAGTCGTCACGCTCGACCTCGCCCTCATGGTCGCGGGAACCAAATACCGCGGCCAGTTTGAGGAGCGCATCAAGGCCGTCATGGACGAGATTCGCCGCAGCAAAAACGTCCTCCTTTTCGTGGACGAGCTCCACACTATCGTCGGCGCAGGCTCGGCGGAAGGGGCGATGGACGCCTCCAACATCATCAAGCCCGCCCTGAGCCGGGGCGAGCTCCAGTGCATCGGCGCCACCACGCTCAACGAATACCGCAAGCACATCGAAAAAGATGCCGCCCTGGAACGCCGTTTCCAGACCGTCAAGGTCGAAGCCCCCAACGTCGAGGACACCATCGAAATCCTCAAGGGTCTGCGCCCCAAGTATGAGGCCCACCACCACGCGAAAATCACCGACGAGGCCCTGGAGCTTTGCGCCAAGCTCTCGGACCGATACATCACGGGCCGGTTCCTGCCAGACAAAGCCATCGACGTCATGGACGAAGCCGGCGCGCGCGCACGCATCGCCTCCATGACCCGCCCGCCGGACGTCAAACAAATCGAGGCGGAGATCGAGGAAATCCGCGGCCAGAAAGAAGCCTCCATCAAGGCTCAGGACTTTGAAAAAGCCGCCGCCCTGCGCGACACCGAAAAGCAGGCCAAGGAAAAACTCGAAAGAATCCTCACCGAATGGCGCGAACAGCGCGAGGAAAAGGAAGTCATCGTCTCCGATGAGGACATCCTCTCCGTCGTCTCCAAGACCACCGGCGTCCCGCTCCACCGCATGGAGCAGGCGGAAACCACCAAGCTCCTGGCCATGGAAGCCGAGCTCAAAAAGAGGGTCATCGGCCAGGACGAAGCCATCACCGCCATCTCCAAGGCGCTGCGCCGTTCACGGGCCGACCTCAAGGATCCGCGCCGACCCATCGGCTCCTTCATCTTCCTTGGACCCACCGGCGTCGGGAAAACCTTCCTCACCTCCACCCTGGCTGAATTCATGTTCGGCGACCGCGACGCGCTCATCCAGATCGACATGTCCGAGTACATGGAAAAATTCACCGCCTCGCGGCTCATCGGCTCGCCTCCCGGCTACGTCGGCTACGAGGAGGGCGGCCAACTCTCGGAAGCCGTCCGTCGCCGCCCCTATTCGGTCGTCCTTTTTGACGAAGTGGAAAAGGCGCACCCGGACGTGATGCACCTGTTGCTGCAAATCCTCGAAGAGGGCAAAGTCACCGACTCGCTCGGCCGCAAGATCGACTTCCGCAACACGATCATCATCATGACCTCCAACGTCGGGGCCGAGTTGATCAAGAAGCAGACCACGCTCGGGTTTGGCGCCGTGAGCTCCACCGAAGCCGGTGGCTATGAGGTCATGAGGGACAAGATTTTGGAGGAATCCAAGCGTGTCTTCAAACCGGAGTTCATCAACCGTCTCGACGATCTCATCGTCTTCCGCACCCTCTCCAAACCAGACCTGGTCTCCATCGTCGATCTGGAGGTTGGCAAAGTCGCCAAGCGGCTGAAAGCCAAGGAAATCGACCTCGTTCTGGACGAAAGCGCCCACGAATTCCTCATCGAAAAAGGCTACGACCCCGCCTACGGAGCGCGCCCCATGCGCCGTGCCGTGGAACGCTTCCTGGAAGACCCGATCGCCGAGGAACTCCTGCGCGGGGGCATCAAAGCCGGGGACACCGTCACCGTCAGCTCCGCCGGAAACAAACTCGCGTTCAATGCCCCGGTGCCGCCGAAGAACGGCGAAAGCGCCAAAGCGAAGGCGGGCAAGTGAGAGCGGTTACGCGATAAAGCGTTTCAAACTCCAGAGCGTTTCAACAAAAACTGTGGCCGCGCTTCCGGGCGGCGCAAGCCGTAGTGCGGCTCTTCGAGCTTGGGCGGTATAGTCAAATACAGCCGCTGCGCTCAAAAAGCCGCCCTCCAGCATGCGGCGCCCCCAAATCACTGGCCACAGTTTTTCTTGAACCGCTCTGGCGTAGCAGGGCAGCGGGAAAACGCGTTATGCGTTCTTTTCCGTCCGCGCCAGCACCTTTTCCACGATGGCATCCACCGTGAGTCCGTGCTTTTTGCGCAGAATGCTCACGCTGCCGTGCTCGATAAACTCGTCCGGCCAGCCGATGCGAACCACCGGGGTGCAGATGCCCGCGTCGGTGAGGGCTTCGACTACGGCGCTGCCAAAGCCGTTGGCCAGCACATGATCCTCGATGGTGCAGACGACCTCCACCTGGCGGGCAAAGCGGCTGAGGGTATCCGCGTCAAGCGGCTTGATCCAGCGGGGGTTGATAACCGCCGTTGAGAACCCCATTTTTTCCAGCCTGCAAGCGGCCTCCCGGGCCAGTTCGAGCATATTGCCCAGCCCGAAGAGCGCCACGCGGGTGCCCGCCTGAATGACTTCCGCGCGGCCAATTTCAAGCAACTGCGGGCGTTCCTTGGGCTTGACCCCTGTGCCCGCCCCGCGCGGATAGCGGATGGCCGTCGGCCCATCGTGGTGGAGCATCGTCCAGAGCATGTCCACAAACTCGTCCTCGTCTTTGGGCTGCATGTGGACAAGCCCCGGAATGGAGCGCAGAAAGCTGATGTCAAAGAGGCCGTGATGGGTGGGGCCGTCGTCGCCGCTCAATCCCGCCCGGTCCATGCACAGCGCCACGGGCAGCTTTTGCACCGCGATGTCGTGGACGATCATGTCATAGGCGCGCTGCATGAACGTCGAATAGATGGCCACAAAGGGACGGAAGCCCTGGATGGCCATGCCGCACGCGAAAATGGCGGCATGCTCCTCGGCGATCCCCACATCGTAGTATTTATCCGGGTGTTTGTCCGCGAAATGCACCAACCCGGTGCCGGTGGGCATGGCGCCGGTGATGGCGCAGAGGGCTTCGTTGCTGTCGGCAAACCTCGCCAGGGATTTGCCAAGAATCTCGGAATACGTGGGCGTGGTCGAGGGAACCGTCTCCCCTGTATCATGGTTGAAACGTCCCAGACCGTGGAACTTGTCGGGATGCTTCATCGCCGGCGGGTAGCCCTTGCCTTTCTTCGTCAGCACATGAAAGAGAACAGGCTCGTTTTGGGTCTTGAGAAACTCCAGGGTCCGGACCAGCAACGGGATATCGTGCCCGTCAACAGGGCCGTAATACCGGAGGCCGAGTTCCTCAAAAATCACACTCGGCAGCATCAGGTTTTTGAGGCCTTCCTCGACCTTCTTGCCAAAGGTGCGCGCCATTCTGCCGCCAAGCTTCTCCACCAACCGGGCCGTCTTCTCGTGCAAGTGGTAATACGTCGGGTTGGTGGCGATTTTATTGAAGTAATTGGCAATGGCCCCCACGTTCTTTGCGATGCTCCACTCGTTGTCGTTGAGAACGACGATGAGGCGTTTGGTCGAATCCGCCACGTTATTAAGCGCCTCGTAGCTCACTCCGCAGGTGAAAGCGCCGTCGCCCGCCACGCAGACGACCGACTCGTCGGAGCCCCGGCGGTCCCGTCCCACGGCCATGCCCAGCGCGGCGGAGAGAGCCGTGCCGGCATGCCCGGCACCGTAGCAATCGTGCTCGCTCTCCGAGCGCACCAGAAATCCGTTGAGGCCCTGGTATTGCCGGATGGTATCCATCCGCTCCCGTCTCCCCGTCAGCATCTTGTGGACATAAGCCTGGTGGCTTACGTCAAAGAGAACCTTGTCTTTGGGTGTGGTGAAGACCCGGTGGATGGCAAGGGTCAATTCCACCACCCCGAGGTTCGGCCCCAGATGCCCTCCCACTGAGTGGGGATTTTCCTCCGATAACGCATCAATCAAGGCCGTCCGTATCTCCTGCGCAAGCTCAGGCAACGCGCGCTCTGGAAGCGCTTTCAGGTCCGCCGGGCTGTTGATCGTCTCAAGATATCCCATGTGCTAGTGTGGTGAATGATAAATAGCCAACCATTTGCTGTCGGCTATTTTTTGTTTTTTCAAGGCGCGAGCGAAGCGGCAATGTCCGAATGACCTTGTCCGAGCCAGCAACGCGGAAAAATCGGAAAAGAGCCACAGCCCTTCGGGTTGTGTTGAAAATGGATGGCTATTTATCATTCAGCACACTAGAAAAGGCTGACTTCGTCGCCGGGCGCAGGTTTGGACGCCCCTTTGCCGGCACGTGCGTTCGCGGAAGAGGACGGCGGAGAGGCAGGATCGAATTCAACAGTTTGGGGCTTGCCGGCGGCGTTGCGAGCAACGATTTCGATGCGTTTTTCCGCCGCCACAAGCTTTTCCGAGCACAGCTTCACCAACCGCGTCCCCTCCTCATAGCGTTCCAACATCTCCTCGAGGGGAAGTTGGTCCGACTCCATCTGCTCCACGATGTATTCCAAGCGCTCCACCGCGCTCTCGAAGGTTGCCTCACTGGTTTCTTGTTTAGCCATGACGATGTGTGATGTGACTATTCGAGCCGCTCCGTCCACCGGTCACGATCGCTGTAAAAGATGCACTGCTGTTCGAGCGGCATGGACGTGACGGACTTGAACGGAAAATCCTTGATGTTGACGTTGCGAAGAATAAACGGCGACCACTCCTTGTAGTCCCCCTTCACGATTTCGTTGATAAGCTGTTTGTTGCCGCTGAAAGGCGTGAGGTATATCCCCGCAATCTTCCCGCCCATGCGCTGGTAGTCATTCAAATCCAGGAAGGACTGGATGGTGGACGGCAGCCAAAGGCTCTTGCGGTCGGCATACCAAGCCACCGCCCAAGGGACATCGGAAGTGATGATCTCTTCGGGCGTCGTCCAGTCCCGCATGATGGCGATGAACGGCGGCGCATACGGCGGCCATTGCACCGGGCTCCTTGTGCTCATGTTGAGGGTGTTCACGAGAGCGAGGGAGGAGACCCCGAAAATCAACGCAAAAAATGCATACCTCACCAGCCTCACTGTAATCTCCAACCGGCTCCACAAGACCAGGATGAACGCCATGCCATAGGCCGTAAACAAGGGGATAAACAAGATGTTCAGGTCATTCGCATGCACCCCTCCCCCGCCGTCATCATCCAATCCGAAAACCGCCATCCCAATCACCGAAAAAATCCACATGGAAAACAACGCCCAACGGAACGAGCGCGGCATCTGGTTCTTAAAGAGATGCAAGAGACCCAGAAAGAAAACCGGCGCCGCCAGCCCCCGTCCAAAAGAATCAAAAAGCACGCCAAGTTGTTCGGAAATGTTTGTTTGAGCTTTTCGACGAAAAGTCCCGAAGGAAATCCCCGATGCGTCACCGTCCATCGAGCGCATCAGCATATTCTCGCTGCCTTTCACTCCCGCCAGCGCAGTGTATAAACTCACACCAACAGGACTGCCGCTCGTATAGTAATTGCGCGCAAGCCACGGACTGTAAACCGCCAGAAAAACCACCGCCATCAACAACGCCGTCTGCAAGCGCGGTTTGAAATAGCAGGTGCAGAAGAAAAGCGCGCCCGCAAACGCCCAGATCGTAATGGCGTGCGTCAACGCCATCAAGCCGAAGAGCAACGACACAAGCGCCAGCCAAAGGTAGGGCCACCGGCCTTCAATATGCATCTCCGAGGCTCGCACCAAGGCATACAGCGCCCCGCTGAAAAAAAACAACATCAACATCTGCGGCAGACCGCTCATGGAATACCTCCAGAAAAGGTTGCAACCCAGCATCAATGCCACCGTCCAAATCCCCAAAGTATGGTCGAAAAGCCGACGCACTGTGAAATAATTCAACACGATGGAGAGGAAAAAGAAGAGAATGGCCACCGCCGAAACCATCCGGTCCCCCACATAAATGTAGTCGCGCGTGGACATTTGCAGCCTGTCCTTGCTTGGCAGGCGGAAGGGGACCAGGGACTCAGGCCATGCTTTGACGATCTTGAAAGCCGGTGCCAGGATGACCGGCCAAAGCGGGGCGTGATAACTATCCGGAAAATTCGCCGTCGTTACGCTGCCCGTGTTCGTCATGAATTGGGTGTAAGCCAGCGGACGGATCATTTTTGTGGAAAAGCCGTTGCCGCGCGAGAGTTCCCGCCCGATCTGTGCCTGCTCCATCGCCTTCGGGTGCGCAAGCCCCTTGTAAAGCCCCCACCCCCACGGATCGAGAACAAACGCCACGAACATGCCCGTCATGAGCGCAAGCAGGACGCTCAACTGGACCCACTTCACCCATCGCCCCTCTTCAATCCGGTGCACTAACTCTTGAATTTCTTGATCTGTTGCCATTTAGGTGGAGGTGATTTTTAATTCGTGAAGGCGGCGGTGGAGAGTGCGGCGGCTTATCCCGAGCCGCTTTGCGGCTTCCGTACGGTTGCCCTTGCTCTCCTCAAGGGCGCGCATGATGAGCTGATGTTCGCTCTCGTGCAAATTTAAATGGCTGTCACCGGAGCCACCCCCTCTTACGGGCGTTTTTCCTCCCGCCTGCCGCAGCGCGGTTGGAAAATCCCGCAGCCCTATTTTCGCCCCCGTCGCCATTACCACGCCATGTTCGATGGCGGTGCGGAGCTCGCGCACATTGCCCGGCCAGTGGTAGGCGAGCAGCGCCTCCGAGGCCTCGGTGGTCAACTCGCGCACCGGCTTCCCGTTTTCCTTGGAAAACTGTTTTAAAAAAGCGTTCACAAGCAAGGGGATGTCCTCCTTGCGTTCGCGCAGGGGCGGGAGTGTGATCTGGACGACATTGAGGCGGTAAAACAAATCGTCGCGAAACTTCCCCTCTGCAACCATCTTTTCCAAATTCCTGTTGGTGGCCGCCACCAACCGCACATCCACCTTGATCGGCGCATTCCCCCCCACCCGGTCAAACGAACGGTCCTCGCCCAGCACCCGCAACACCTTTACTTGAAGGTTGGCGTCGATTTCGCCGATCTCGTCCAAAAAAAGCGTCCCCCCATTGGCCAGTTCGAACCGTCCGATCCGGCGCTCGATCGCCCCGGTGAAGGACCCCTTCTCGTGGCCAAAAAGCTCGCTCTCCAGTAACTGTGGGGAAAGCGCTGCGCAATGCACCGCCACGAATTTCTGCTTGGTCCTCCCGCTTAGGTTGTGAATGGCGCGGGCCACCAACTCCTTGCCCGTCCCGCTCTCCCCCAGGATGAGCACCGTGGCCCGCGACGGCGCCACTTGCCGGATGGTGTCAAACACCTCGTGCATCGCCGCCGAATTGCCAATCAAACTCTCCAGCCCATACCGCTGCTCCACCTGCTGGCGCAATTCCCGGTTCTCCTGCTCCGCGTCGCGGCTCCGCAGCGCCCGGTTGATGAGGATTTCCAGGCGGTCGATATTCAGCGGTTTGGTGATGAAATCGTACGCCCCGTGCTTCATTGCCTCCACGGCCGTATCCACCGACCCGTAAGCCGTCATCATGATGCACACTGGCGGGTGAGGCAACGCCAGGGCACGGTCGATCAACTTCATCCCGTCCTCCCCTCCCAAGCGCAAATCTGTCACCATCACATCCACCCGGTCGGCCTCCAAAATATGGAGCGCCCCCGCAATGTCCGCCGCCACGTACACTTCAAAGTTGTCCTCCAATGAGCTCCGCAACCCATCCCGGGTATGCTTCTCATCGTCAACTATGAGCAGGGTCGGATTCATTGATGTCAAAGCCGGAGCTTACCTGCCACGCGCATTTGCCGCAATCCCTAACGCAAAAAGCGAGCCATTTTGACGCAGCACTTTTCCTTGCTGTTGCCTGTGCGCGGAAGAAGCCCCCCTATTACGCAAGCAGGACGTCGATGACCTCTTTGGCCGTCATCGGCGTGTGATCCGGCTTTAAGAAGGGCCCCATATTCACCACGTCGTCCCCGGCCGTCAGCAGCGGCGGTTCCACCGTGTTGTCTCTCATAACCTGGGGCAGGCCGACTGTCGCCAGCAATCCATTGCAGACACACTTGCGCCCTTCCATATCCTCCTCTTTCCCTCCCTTGCGCAGGTAGCTGGCCGCCGGTTCTGCAGGGCACCGGTAACCGAGCGTGCCGTCTTCCTTCCGGTAGGGATGGCGTAGATAACCCAAATCGCAAATCCGGCTGCGCGCATTGTAAACAGCGGGAGAGGAAACGCTGCCCTCCATTTGGAGCACTTTGAAGGGAAAGCCCGTCGGAGAGGCCAAGGGGTCTGTATGCACCACCAGTTTCCCGGCATCATACGCCTCAATGACCTGCTGTTTGAGCTCCGGGGTGACCCCGGATTCCACACAAAATGCAAACGCCGTCCCCACCTGGATACCCACCGCGCCCAGCGCAAGTGCTGCGGCAAGCTTTCCGGGGGCTCCGTAGGATCCCGCCAACCAGAAGGGAAGCCCCTGCTCGGCGATCTTATTCAGGTCCGGCAAATCCCGTTCCCCGTAGATGGGCTCTCCCTTCTCGCTCAAATGCATCCCGCCTCGTGGCGGGGCATTGTGCCCACCGGCTGTGGAGCCTTCCACGATAAAGCCATCCACTTTGCCGCTCGACTTGCGCGCCAGCGTCATCGCGAGCGTGGCCGAGGAAATAATGGCCAGAAACTTTGGCCGCTTGAGCTCAGGGGCTTCTTTGCCGCAAAATTCCTTGGGATCGAACACGGAAGCAAAATCATGGTCCGGGGGGGCACCCTCGACATCGAGCTTGAGCTTCGCGTCTTCCCCCCGCGCAAAACGGTCCAGGATGCCGGGAATCGCCCGCGGAATCCCTGCCCCCATCAAGATGTAGTCCACCCCTGCCAACATCGCGCCGAAGATCGAGGAAAGCGTGGGCAACTGGATTTTTTCCAGGAAATTAATCCCCACCTCTCCCGCATGGTCGGCTTTGGCCAGAAACACCTCCACAAAATTTGCCAGCGTATTGAGCTCCACAGCATGCTGGGGCGGGTTCGCCGTAAAAAGCGGGATCTGCTTGTAGGGTTGATCGGGGGCGATCCCCCCCTCCACATAATAATGATCCCAAACGCGCTTTGCGATTTCCGGATACGGGAAATGGTCCAACGCCTGGCGCACGTGCCCTCCCGGGTCACCTGCTTGAAGCCGCCTGGCCAGCACGACGTCCAGCGCAGTGCCGGACACGACGCCAAGTTGCCCCGCGATGGAAACTGCGCGGGCGAGCACCCAATTGGATACCGCAACGCCCATACCGCCCTGAATAATTTTCGGATAAAACATTTGATCAACCCAAGTTTCTCATAATCAGCGACAAATGTCTCAACTAAATTTGCATAATGCGAAAACTGAGGAAAAATTTTCCTCATCTACCCTTGCGGAGTCCGTCGCTCGCCGCAGCAAACGCAACCTTACTTTGCCACCGGCAGCTTCTGCCAGCCCTGATCCGCCTCGGTGAATTCCCGTGCGGTGAAGCACCAGATGACTATTTTCTTTTTTGCCAGCCAGCCGGCTTCGCGCACGCTGCGCCGGTAGAGGTCCTTGCGAACCTGCGTGGAGCCGGAGCCGCGGATGCCGATCAGGTCCGGGGCTTGGTGGAGTTCCGCCGTTAATTGGTCGATCAGCCCCGACTGTGTGCCTAGGAACTCGTGAAACACCAGCGTGTGGCTGTCCCCCAAAACCAACACCGGGCTGTTGGCATCGGGCGTCACCGCTTGGTCTCCACCTTTCTCCGTTACCTTCCGGATTTCGATTTTTTCCGCCTCCGGCTTCGGCGTCCCGGTGGGAAGCAGCGTGGGCAGGTCTCCCTCAATCCGGATTTCCTCCCAATTTTCATCATAGCGCTTCGGAGAGGCAGGAGGGATTTTCGTGCGGATTTTTTCCGCAATGGCCTTCCCAGCCAGCATGCAGCCGACGCCGGACCAATGCGTGTCCGTCTTGCAAAACACCGGCCCTCTCTCATCGGCCCGGTTTTTGCGGAACACCTCCGTCAGGTCGAGCACGTCCACCCCCTTGGCGCGCAGTTCGTCATAAAAGCGCGTCAGTTCTGCGGCGGGGTCGCCCTTGTTGGCGTCCAGGCCGGGAAGGAGTTTCCCCGGGTAGATCGCCGCCTTGGGCGGGACCGGCACCAGCAGGAGTTCGATGCCGCGCTCCTTGAGCTGTTGCTGAAAATGCACGATCGCGGGAATCGGGTCGGCTGCCTCGGGTTTGGGCGAACGGCTTACCTTCCCGGCGTCCTCCCCCCAGAACCGTCCCACGGAAAGCAGGCGGCATTCGGCGGCCAGGAACAGCCAGCCGTCCGAACCGGCCAGCGCCGTGGCGTTTTGCTTCTCCGCCGCCGCAAATTTCTCGGCGAACGCGCTGCAATACGCCTCCTGAGACGGAGCGGGCGCGGTTTGTCCAAAAACCGTCAGGGACAAAACGGCGGAAGCGGAAAAAAACACGGAAAAAACGCGGGAAATCTTCATTTGGAGAGAGAAAAGAGGGCGCAAGGAGTCGAGCAAGTGGGACTGGGAATCTTTTTCTCATTTTTTTATTTCCAGACCATCAAATTCTGCACCAATTAGCGGGTGGTCTTTAGCTCCCACCTTTTTCTCTACTATTTTCTTCCGCTGGCGCTGCTGGGGTATTACCTGCTTGCCTCTGCGCCCCAGCGCTGGCGGAACTTCTGGCTGGTCCTCACCGGCTACACTTTTTACGGGTGGGCGGAGCCGCGGTTCATCGTCCTGATGTTCCTGACCACTTCGCTGGACTGGCTGATGAGCCTGGCCATCGCCCACAACACCTGGCGGGTCTGGCGCGTCTGGCACAAGCCGGTGACCGCGCTCACACGCGGCACGCCCCGCACCCGCCTCCAGCACACGGCCATCACCGTCTCCGTGGTCAGCAACCTCGTGGTGCTCGGCTTTTTTAAATACTTCAACTTCGGGGTGGAAACCTACAACGCCCTGTTGCAAACGGCGGGGTTGGGCCACCTGCAATGGGACACCTTCTTCCGCGTGGTGCTGCCGCTGGGCATCAGCTTCTACACCTTCCAGGCGCTCAGCTACACCATCGACGTGTACCGCGGGGACGCCGAGGCGATGGCGAACTTCCTCGATTTCTCCTGCTTCGTCTCCATGTTCCCGCATCTCGTGGCGGGGCCCATCCTGAAATTCTCGTTCCTCGCCGAGCAGCTCAAACACCGCACGCTGACGGCGGATAAATTCGCGCGCGGCGTCTCCTTCTTCGCCCTCGGGCTCGCCAAGAAAATCCTGCTGGCCAACCCGTGCGGAAAAATCGCGGACACCGCCTTCGACGCCGGTTCCCTGCTGCCGCTGGACGCCTGGTTCGGTTCCGTCGCCTACGCGTTCCAAATCTATTTCGACTTCAGCGGCTACTCGGAAATGGCGATCGGGCTCGGGCTGATGCTCGGGTTTGTTTTCGCGAAGAACTTCGACTCGCCGTACCGCTCGGAATCGATCACCGATTTCTGGCGGCGCTGGCACATCTCGCTCTCCACGTGGTTGCGCGAGTATCTTTACATCCCGCTGGGCGGCAACCGGCGCGGCATCACGCACACCTATGCGAACCTTGTCGTCACGATGCTCCTGGGCGGGCTCTGGCACGGGGCTTCGTGGAATTTCGTCCTCTGGGGCGGGCTCCACGGAAGCATGCTCGCCTTTGAGCGCAGCCAGGGGCGCGAAGGCTTTTACCACAGCCTCCCCAAGCCGCTGCGCGTCGCGCTGACCTTCGTCATCGTGCTGGTCGGCTGGGTGTTGTTCCGCGCGTCCGATCTCACCCATGCCTCCGCTTATCTGGCGAGCATGTGCGGCCTTGGTCACGCACAAGCCGGGGCGTCTTTGCTGGGCGGCATCCTCTTCAAACCCTACTACCTCCTCTCCTTCGCGCTGGCGACGGTGGTGGTATGGGGCGGAATCCCCACATGGGACTGGACGCAGCGCATGACGCTGCCCAAGGCGGCGGTTTGCTTCGCGCTCGCCTGGCTCGCTCTGGTCATCCTGGCGACCCAGGAATACAACCCGTTCATCTACTTCATTTTCTAACCCCTCATGCCCATCAACCTCCTCAATGCGCCCGTGGGCACCGAGCAACCGCTCAAACCGGATCGCTCGCTGCCTTCGTATGACGAGCCGCCGCCGGAGACGCACCGGCACATCTCGCGCGAAGAGGAGGCGGAACTCGCACTCAATAACACCCGGTTCACGCCCGGCACGCGCGCGGTGTTGATCACGCTCTTCCTGCTGACGCTCCTCGCCGTCCCCGCGCTCCAACTCGCCACGGAGTATCGGCAGACGCACGCGATCGCCAAAATGCCGCTGTTCGATCTCTTCAAGCTGATCCCCTCCCCCGCGAAGCTCCAAGCCACGCGCACCCTCGCCGACGTGGATGGCCTGATCCCCCGCGCGGGCGAAATCAAGGCGGCGGAGAAAGCGCTGGAGAACGAGTCCGTCGTCTCCCAATGGCTGCTGCCGCGCGTCCAGTCCTTCCTCACCGGAACCTTGCGCGCGGGCAACGAACAAGCCATTCCCGGCCGCGATGGCTGGCTCTTTTACCGGCCCGATGTCGAATACCTCACCGGCCCGCCGTTCCTTGATCCGGCACGGATGAAAGCGCGCGCGCGGACCGCTGGCGTGCAGCCGGATCCCGTCCAGGCGATCGTTGCCTTCCGCAACCAACTCGCCAGGCGCGGCATCGAACTGGTCGTGCTGCCCGCCCCGGTGAAACCGGGCATCGACGGGGAGATGCTTTCGGCCCAAGCGGCAAACGCCGCCCCGCTGCAAAACCCGTCCTTTGCGGAGTTCCTCGCGCGCCTGAACCGCGAAGGCGTTCGCGTCTTTGACCCCGAACCGCTCTTGAGGAAGCGGAAAGCCAGCGGCCCGCTCTATTTGGAAACCGACACGCATTGGCGTCCGGAGACCATGGAGTTCGTGGCGAAGGAACTGGCGGCGTTCCTGGCCTCCAATGCCGGCCCGAAGCGCCAGAGCTACCACGTCGCAAATCAAGAGTTCGCGGGCATGGGGGACATCGCCGCCATGCTCAAGCTGCCAGCCGGGCAAACGCTCTACAAGTCGCAAAAAGTCACCCTCCACCAGGTCACCTCCGGCAACGCGCTCTGGCGTCAGAGCAAAGACGCCAGCGTTCTCCTGCTGGGCGATAGTTTCTGCAACATCTTCTCGTTGGCAGCGATGGGCTGGGGAGAGTCCGCCGGTTTCGCCGAACACCTCAGCCGCGCGCTCGGGCAGCCGCTGGACTGCATCCTGCGCAACAGCGACGCCTCCTTTGCCACACGGGAAATCCTCAGCCGCGAGCTCGCCTGCGGGCGGGATCGGCTTGCCGGGAAAAAACTGGTGGTGTGGGAGTTTGCCGCCCGGGAACTGGCGTTCGGGAACTGGAAACCACTGGAGTTCAACCTCGGCGCGCCGCGCCCCTCCCATTTCTTCGGCCCGAAGCCGGGCGAGACCCTCACCGTCACCGGCGTGGTCGAATCCGTCTCCCCCGCGCCGCGTCCGGGAAGCGTCCCCTACAAGGACCACATCTTGACGGTGCATCTGGTGGACATCAACGGCGCCCCGCATTCAACCGGCAAGGACACCGTGCAGTCCCTCGTCTATCTCTGGAGCATGCGCGACAATGTCTGGACGAAGGCCGCCCACGTGAGACCCGGCGACCGGATCACCCTTCGGCTGCGCGCCTGGACGGATGTCGCGGCGCAATACGAAAAAATCAACCGCAGTGAAATCGCCGACGACGCCCTGCTCCTGGAAGAGCCCGTCTGGGGCGAATGGGTGGAATAGCGGCGAACACATTTCTGGCACGAGGAGCCGCCTTTCTCGCGCGCGAAAGGCGACAGCCTTATACCATTTACATGGGATTGTTAGCAAATGATGGTGGCGTGATAGCGTGGGGAGCGCAGGCATCTTGCCTGCTCGTTTCGGCATCTTGCCGGAACGCCAAAGCCTTATGCGCCCAGCGGAGGCATCCCCGCTCACTTTGTTCTCCTCAACGGAGTCAAAGATTCCAGAAAGAAGGGTCCGGCAGGATGCCGGACCCTGCGGGCAGGGATGCCCGCGCTCCCCACCGATGGAACGCCCCCTGCCCATTCTACCGAAATTTCCGCGCAGATGGTATTCGACATCGTCCCTGTCAGGGACAGCAGTTGCCCATGCCGTAAGGTCCCCACGGCCAGGGGTAGCAAATGATGGTGGCGTGATAGCGTGGGGAGCGCAGGCATCTTGCCTGCTCGTTTCGGCATCTTGCCGGAACGCCAAAGCCTTATGCGCCCAGGGGAGGCATCCCCGCTCACTTTGTTCTCCTCAACGGAGTCAAAGATTCCAGAAAGAAGGGTCCGGCAGGATGCCGGACCCTGCGGGCAGGGATGCCCGCGCTCCCCACCGATGGAACGCCCCCTGCCC
>Ga0209697_10001659_pt1 | contig 33746 bp, 27 predicted proteins | sample AliMusrvi5mmetaG_FD_184115 | JGI IMG/M metagenome (GOLD analysis project Ga0209697, IMG submission 184115) | Freshwater lake bacterial and archeal communities from Alinen Mustajarvi, Finland, to study Microbial Dark Matter (Phase II) - Alinen... | ecosystem: Environmental > Aquatic > Freshwater... | reverse complement strand
GAGGGCGCATGAGCAACGCGCCGCAGGGGGTCAGCTTCGGTCGGGCTCCGCCCTCCCTTCGCTGACCCCCTGCACTCACTGCGATCTACCTGCTATCGAGGACTTACAGAAACTTCTGGACACTACTCCGGAAGCGCAGATTCTGGGCAGGACCGACTACGACTTCGTGCCCAAGGAACTGGCAGATTTCTTCCGGCAGAAGGACCTGGAGGCCATCGCTTCTGGGGGGGCCCGGGAGAACGAAGAGTGGATCACCATCGCCGAGACCGGGAAGAAGATCCTGCTGGAGACCCTCAAGGTGCCCATGCGCGATCCCGACGGCGCGCTCGTCGGCGTCCTGGGCATTGGCCGGGACGTGACAGAAAACCGCAGACTCCTGGCCGAGCAGGTTCGCCTGGAGGATCAACTGCATCAGGCGCAGAAAATGGAGCTGGTGGGCCGCTTTGCCGGGGGCGTCGCCCACGACTACAACAACATGCTGGGGGTCATCCTGGCCAACGCCGACCTGGCCATGTACCACATGCCCTTGGAGCAGCCTGAAAGGAAGCGCCTAGAGGAGATCGTCCGGGCCGCCCGGCATTCGGCGGACCTCACGCGCCAGCTGCTGGCTTTCGCCCGGCAGCAGCCCGTGGACCCGCGCTTGGCGAACCTCAACGAAGAAGTGGCCAGTCTCATTGGGGTTTTAGGTCGTCTGGTAGGTGCTGAGATCCACTTGGAGTGGACGCCCGCCCCGACCCTCTGGAAGGTGCGGGTGGACGCCACCCAGTTTGGCCAGGTGCTCACCAACCTGGTGGTCAACGCCCGGGACGCTTCTCCTGACGGGGGGCGCATCCAGCTGGGCACGACCAACTGCACACTCACGGAGGCCGACTGCGCAGATTTGCCCGATCTCCGGCCCGGCGATCACGTCTGCCTCAGTGTCCAGGACGCAGGGCGGGGCATCCGGCCCGAGTTGCTGAGCCGGATCTTCGAGCCCTTCTTCACCACCAAACCCCTGGGTGGGGGCACGGGCCTGGGCCTGGCCCTGGTCCATGGGGTGGTGCGGCAGAACCACGGTGCCATCCGCGTGGACAGCACGGTGGGCGAAGGCACCTGTTTCCAGATCTACCTTCCCCGAGCCTGAGGAAGCTATTTCCGAAGCTTCAGCAGGTCCAGGACGATGACCAGGCCCATGAGTGAGGCCAGGAGAAGGAAGCCGCCGGTAAGGATCTTTTCCTTCAGGTCGATGGTGAGGTCCTTGCGCCGCAGTTTCTCGTAGGAGAGCAGGGCCATGTGGCCGCCATCCAGGGCGGGGATGGGCAGGGCATTGAGGATGGCCAGCTGCAGGCTGATGGCACCGCACATGAGAAGAAACTCCTGCCAGCCGGTCTTTGCTGCCCTGCTCCCGGCCCGAAGGATACCGATGGGCCCGGCCACTTCGGCGCTGCGGGCCTGGAAGGTGACGAGTTTCTTGAGGAAGCCGAAGACTTGGCCGCTCAGGCTCCAGGTATTGGCTACGGCCAATCGGCCACCCACCCAAAAATCCATAGCCTGAAAAGGGCGGCGCTGGAAATCGTAGGCCACGGGACCGGGACTGATGCCAATGCGCCCCACACCGCCGTCATTCGTGGGGGTCACCGTCAGGCTGAGCGGCTTGCCGTCCCGCAGGACTGCGATGGTGAGCGGCTGCCCGGGGTGGGCCTGGAGGTAGGCCACGGCGTCCTCCCAGCGTCCAGCGGGAAGGGCGATGGGCCCCACGCTGCGGAGTTCATCCCCAATTTGAAGCCCAGCCAGGTCGGCGGGTTGCCCCTTGACCACATGTTCCAGGACCATGGCCGAGCCGGGGCGCGGCACAGCCTTGATGATGCGGGCCTGGTCGGCCCCCACCGTCGTGAACAGGATCAGCGTGGTCGCCAGATTGGCCAGGATGCCACCGCTGTAGAAGAGCATGCGCTTGCCATAGGGTTGCTGGAGGAACCCATAGGGATCGTCGGCGCCGGGATCCTCGGGGTTGAAACCCGCCAGCTTGACGTAGCCGCCCAGGGGCAGGGCCGAGAGGCGCACATCCGTCTCGCGCCACGTGAAGCCGACCAGCCGGGGGCCGAAGCCCAGGGAGAAGACCTCCACGGGCATGCCCATGTACTTGGCCGCGAGGAAGTGGCCGCCCTCGTGGAGGAATACCAGGCCCCCCAGCATGAGGATGGGCCCCCAGAACCCGGCCCCGGGCCACTTGAGGGCCACCACAGAGCAGAGGACAACGGCGGAAAGGAAGGTGGGGGACTTGCGAAAGCGGTTCATGGACATCCGGAGGATCAGGGCCGGGCTTGGACCCATCCTTCAGCATGACGCCTTGCGGCCCGATCCGCATCCAGCACTTGCGGGAGGGAGGTCAGGGGGGTGGCGGAGATCGCCGACAGGGTGTCCCGGTTGCAGGCCTGGATATCCCAGAAGGAGAGGCGCCCCTCCAGGAAGGCGGCCACGGCCACCTCGTTGGCGGCGTTCAGTAAGGCTGGGGCCGTGCCGCCCGCCCGGAGGGCCTCGAAGGCCAGGCCCAGGCAGGGGAAGCGGTGGAGGTCAGGGGCCTCGAAGGTCCAGGTGCGGGGCTCCGCCCAGGGGTAGGCCGCCACGGGGCCGGGCTGCTTGTCGGGGTAGAGGAGGCAGTACTGGATGGGCAGTTTCATGTCGTTGGCGCAGACCTGCAGCTGGTAGCTGCCGTCATGGAAGCCCACCATGGCGTGCACCTGGCTCTGGGGGTGGACCGTGACAGCCACCTGGTCGGCGCTGAGGCCGAAAAGCACCGAGGCCTCGATGACCTCCAAGCCCTTGTTCATGAGGGTGGCGGAATCGATGGTGATCTTGGGGCCCATCTTCCAGGTGGGGTGGTTGAGGGCCTCCTGGATGGTGGCGGCCTGGATGCGGGCCAGGGGCCAGTCTCGGAAGGGCCCGCCACTGGCCGTGATGCGGACCTCGCGGATGCTCGCTGGATCCCGGTTCTCCAGGAGCTGGTGCAGGGCCGCGTGCTCGCTGTCCACAGGTAGCAGTTCACCTCCGCCGGCCCGGGCCGCCTCGTGCATGAGCGCGCCGCCCACCACCAGGGATTCCTTGTTGGCCACGCAGACCCGGCGCCCGGCCCGGAGGGCGGCTTCGGTGCTGGCCAAGCCCACGCTGCCCACGATGGCGGCCACCACTGTGTCGGCGCCCGGGTGCAGGGCGCAGGCCAGGAGGCCCTCCTCGCCCCAGTGCAGGTCGAGGGTATAGGACAGATTGGTCCGGAGCCAGTCTGCGTCCTCCTTCGACGCCACGGAAACACAGCGGGGCCTGAAGATCTCGCACTGGGCCCTCAGAAGATCACGGTTGCGCCCCGCCGCCAGGGCCACCACGGAGAGCCGCTCAGGATGGGCCTGCACCACATCCAGGGTGGAGGTGCCGATGCTGCCGGTGGAACCCAGAACGGCGAGGCGCCGCACCTCAGTTGAACCCGTGGACAAAATGCACGTAGGCGTAGAGCACTGGGGCCGCGAAGACCAGGCTGTCCACGCGGTCCAGCATGCCGCCATGGCCGGGGATCGAGATGCCGCCCATGTTGGAGTCCTTCACGCCAGCACTGCGCTTCCAGGTGCTTTCCACCAGGTCGCCCAGCTGGCCCACGGTGCCCAGCAGCAGGGCCAGGAGAACGACATCCACCAGGGTCCACTCGGTGCAGACCGTGGCCTTCATGAGGAAGGCGCCCAGCAGGTTGCCGCCGAAGTTGCCCAGGGCCCCCTCCCAACTTTTCTTGGGGCTGACCTTGGGGGCCAGCTTGTGCTTGCCGAAGTAGCTGCCTACGAAGTAGGCGGCGGTGTCGCCGAACCACGTGATGATGAGCAGGGACAGGATGAGGCGGCTGCCGGTCCTGGGCAGGGTGCCTTGGAGCATGAAGAGCTTCTGCTGGAAGCCCAGGCCCAGGCCCAGATAGATGGCGCCAAGCCAGGTGATGGCCTGGCTGGGCAGGGCCTCGTCCAGCTTGGGGTCGAAGAACAGGGCGCCGAAATGAATGAGGATGGCGCCGAGGCTGAAGACCAGCCAGAGGGGCAGGGGGTCATGGCCGCCGGTGGCCAGGAAGAAGTGGGCCAGGATGCCCCAGGCCACCAGAACCCCGGTCACAAGGGAGGGGTTGTAGCCCCGGACCCGGGCGATGAGAGTCATCTCGTGCACGCCCATGAGGGTCGCCAGGCCCATGGCAACCAGGTAGGCCCAGGGGGCCCAGGGCTGGTCACCGAGCCAGAGCAGGCTGAAGAAGAAGATCCCGAAGACCAGGGCGCTGGTCACCCGCGTGGTCAGGTTCCGGGTGTCCATTTTGGGTGTGGTCCGTTCCATCAGATCCCCCCGAAGCGCCGCTCGCGCTGGGCAAAGTCCTCGAGTGCTTCCTGGAGTTGGGCCGGGCCGAAGTCTGGCCAGAGCAGGTCGGTCATGTAAAGTTCGGCATAGGCAGACTGCCAGAGCATGAAGTTGGAGATGCGATGCTCCCCGCTGGTGCGGATGAGCAGGTCCACGTCCGGCACGCCGGCGGTCCAGAGGCGGACCTCCAGGGCGGCCTCATCCACCTGATCCGGGCGGAGGCCGTCTTCCACGCAGCGCCGCGCGGCGTGGGCCAGCTCCAAGCGGGAACCGTAGTTCACAGCCAAGTGGAAGGTCATGCCCGAGTTGGCTGCCGTGGCGTCTTCCAGGGCGCGGATATCCTGGCGGATCCCCTCGGGCATCCCCTCCAGGGAGCCCAGGTGATGAAAGCGGATGCCCTTCCGAGTCAGTTGCGGCAAGAAGATCCGGAGGTACATGCGCAGGAGGGCCATGAGGGCACCCACCTCCAGGGCGGGACGCTTCCAGTTCTCTGTGGAGAAGGCGTAGAGGCTCAGGTGGCGGATGCCGGCATCCGAGGCGGCCTCGAGGATGTGTTCCACGGTCTGCACGCCAGCTTTATGACCCTTGATCCGGGCCCAGCCCCGCTGTGCCGCCCAGCGGCCGTTCCCGTCCATGATGATCGCGACATGGGTGGGAACAGTCATAGCGGCATAACCATCACGACATAAAACGGGACGCTCATCGCGCTCAAAACCCCTGAAAATGTGAAAAAGATCATGCTAGCACGCAGGTTGCCGTAGAGAGGGAGTAGCGGGGTGGGCCGGGGGCCCTCCATGCTAGGCTGACTTCCACCGTTTTTTCCTGGCGATTCCATGGTTCAGTTCAACACGCGAGCGAACGAGATCCTGCTCAAACTGGTCTATTACGGGCCAGGTCTCTCGGGCAAGACGACCAACCTGCAGTCACTTCACGCCATGTGTTCAGACACGCAGCGGGGGGAGATGTTCTCCGTCAACACCCAGGAGGACCGGACCCTCTTCTTCGACCTGCTGCCCATCAACCTGGGCTACATCTACGGTAACGCCATCCATCTCCAGATCTACACGGTGCCTGGCCAGGTGCAGTACGACGCCAGCCGCCGAGTGGTGCTGGGCGGGGCTGACGGTGTGGTCTTCGTGGCGGACTCCAGCGAAGCCAAGATGCAGGACAACGTGGACTCGCTGTCGAACCTCTACCACAACCTCAATGCGAACCGCTTGAACATCAAGCAGATCCCCTTCGTCATCCAATACAACAAGCGGGACCTGCCGGACAGCATGGCTGTGGGAGTGATGAATCGGCGCCTCAACTTCAGGAGCGTCCCCTTCTTCGAGTCCGTGGCCAATAGGGGCGACGGGGTTCTGGACACCTTCCTGTCCATCACCCGCGAGACTGTCGGCTACACCTTCAAGAAGTACCACCTGGACAAGAAGATCAAGGACTTCGACGAGATGCTCAATCTCATCGAATCCAACGTGCGGACCAGCATGCGCGAGCTGCCGCCCCCGCAGGATTCCCCCTCGGTACCCTCCGTGGAGTCCACGGTACTGCGGCACAGCAATGTGAGCGTGGCCGACCTGGTGCCCGGCAAGGTGGCCGATGCCCAGGAGCTGTTGGAGGATGCCCTCAAGTCCAATATGGAGACCGCGCGGCTCTATTCGGAGCTGAAGCAGGTCAAGGATTCACTGGAAAAGAAGAGCGAGGAGATGAGCCAGCTCTACTCCCAGCTGGACCGGGCCAACCAGGACAACCTCAAGACCCGGCGCTACCTGGAAGGGCTGGTGCAGAACATCGGCGAAGCGGTCATCTCCTACTCGCCTGAAGGCAAGATCCTCACCTGGAACATGGCCGCCGAGCGCATCTTCGGCTATTCGCGTCCTGAGATCGTGGGCCGGAGCATGGCCCAGCTGATCCCCGACCCCCTGCTGGGGGAGCTGAGCCAAGTGGCGCAGCAGGTGGCCCAGGGCCAGGTGGTGCGGGATATGGCCACGACCCGGCTCCGCAAGGGCAGTGTGGCCTTCCCCGCCAGCATCACTTACGCCCCGGTCCGGGGCAGCGATGATCGCGTCCTGGCCTTCTCGGCCCTGGTGCGAGACATGTCTGAGCAGAAGGTGTTGCAGGATCGGCTCATCACCTCCCAGAAGCACGAGGCCCTGGGCCGCCTGGTGCCCTCCCTCTTCCATGACGTCACCAACCAGCTCACGCCGGTCCTCCTGGAAGCGCGGATGATCGCCGAGTCCAGCCTGGACCCTCACCAGGCCGAGCAGGCGGCACGGCTCTCCAAGGCCGTGGATGCGGTGCAGGAACTGCTGCGACCCCTTCAGACCGTCCTGAATCCCCCCGCCCTCCAGCGGGAGCTGGCCCAGTTGAACGGGGTGGTCCAGGAAGCCATCTCCCTGGTGGAGGCCCGGGCCACGCGCCTGGGCATCACGCTTGAGGTGACTCTGGATCCGACCCTCCCGGAGACGGTGCTGGATGCGGGCCTCATGGTCCAGGCCGTGACGAACCTCCTCCTGAACGGCGTCCAGGCCCTCTCCGTCTGTGAAGTGAAGCGGCTCCGGGTGGCCACACGCAGTTCCGGCGAAAGCCTCCAGGTGGTGGTCCAGGACACGGGTTTGGCCCTGCCCGATGGCCGCCAGGCCGAGCTCTTCGATCCGGCCTGCGCTACCTCCACTGAGGCCCTGGCCCTGCCCATCGCCGATATCATCACCCGGCAGCACGGCGGACGCCTGGGGCTGCGCAGCCAAGAGGGAGTTGGCAACGCCTTCCTCCTGGAGATCCCGCTCACGGTCCCCGCCACCCCACTCGCTCCCAAAGCAGTTCCTGTGCCCGAGGGCCTCAAGGGCCGTCGCGCCCTGGTGGTGGACGACGAAAGCTTCCTCTTGGAATGCCTGGTGGACGCTCTTGGTGCCTGGGGCATGGAGGTCGCCTCCAGTACCCAGGGCGAGGAAGCCATCCAGCAGCTGGAGACCGGCGAGTTCGATGTCATCGTTTCCGACATCCGCATGCCAGGCCTTTCCGGGGTGGACCTCTACGACTGGCTCAAGGTTCAGCGCCCGGCCATGACCCGCCGGATCCTCTACACCACGGGCGATTCCTTCGATGCGAAGACTCGCACCTTCCTGGAAACGAACCAAGTGCCCTATCTGGGTAAGCCCTTTGATCTAAAGCAACTCAAACAAAGTCTGGAGCGACTGCTAGATACTCCGGTTGAGGCCTGAGGTTGTCCCCTGCGGCATACTGGGGACTTCCAACGCACCTTCATCCAGGAGTCCCTCATGCAGCGAAGTTGGGTACTGGCCACACTTGTGGCTTCCGGCCTTCTGGCCCAGACGCCGCCGACTGAACCCGCCCCGGCCCCGGCTCCAGTCCAGGTCCCCGAGGCCAAGCCTGAAGCGCCTGCGCCGCCCAAGCTGGAAGATCTCAAGCCCATTCCGGCGCATGGGGTCGATCTATTCGGCCAGCTCCGGCCCAGTCAGCGCAAGCTGCGCTACCACTTGCACCGCGCCGCCCTTTCCGCCCACGAGCTGGGCTACTTCCGCAGCCATCCGCGCAGTCTGGAAGTACGTGAGGCCCTGCAGGACTTGCTGAAGGCCAAGCCGGTCATCCCCGAGAAGGCCCAGGCCGCCCTGCCCGCCGTGGAGTCCTACCTGGTGAAGCTCCGGGCCAACCATGGGCTCTACGACACCACGGGCACCAAGCTCCTCCTGGAAGGTAGCTGGAAGGATCTGCAGCAGGCCGCCCAGGGCGCGGCCAAGGGGGGCACCAAGGGCCTGGAGTCCCGGCTGGCCAAGCTGAAGGGTTTGCTCCTCGACCCCAAGGTGGATGCCGCTGCCCCCAGCTGGGCGCCTCCTGAGGCTCCAGCCAAGGGTAAGAAGGCCAAGGCCCTGAAGGCACCCAAGGCGCCTGAGGGCTTCACCGAACAGAAGGCCATCCTGGCCCTCTGGCTCAAGCGCTCCCAGGCTTGGGTGGACAACACTCGCCAGGAAGTCGAGGTCAAGGGTGAGAAGAAGACCCGCAGTCTGCCGGATCCCGCCCAGACCAAGGCCCTCCAGGACCTCCTCACCTGGCTGGAGAAGGATGATCTGGACCTGCTGCGCGATCCCGCCTTCGCCTGGCTGGACCTGGGCCGCCTGGGCGTGGAAGGCGACAACCTGCTGGCCCAGGCGCCCGCGATCGCGGCCTCCAAGGCCCCCGAGGGCGCCCCTATTGAACCCCATGTCACGGCCAGCCTGGAACCCGTCATGGGCGAAGCCAAGCTCGCCAAGGGTGAAGAGAAGCGCAGCGTGCTGAACGAGGTGAAGCTGGGCCCCGCCCCCGCCACCCCCGCCGACATGTGGACGACCTTCGAGGCCCAGGCCCGCAGCCGCGAATACCTGCACAAGTAGCCATTACCACCCAGAAACACGGGGCGCTGCGCGCCCCGTGTTTCTATTCCTCACCCTTCCGCTGCTTCCCTTCCGGGTCGAACTGGTAGCCCACGCTGCGGATGGTGTGGACCCAGCGGGGGTGGTGGGGATCGTCCTCCATGACCCGGCGGATGCGGACGATGAAGTTATCCACGGTGCGGCTGGTGGGGTAGGCGTCCTCGCCCCAGACCTTGTCTAGGATGTCCGTGCGGCTTACCACCTGGCCTGGCCGCTCCATGAGCAGCTTGAGGATCATGGATTCCTTCACGCCCAGCTGGAAAGTGCCGCTGGGCCCCTCGCCACAGAAGTTGTCGAAGTCCACCCAATAGGCGCCGAAGGGCTGCCGGCTGTTGATCTCGCGGCTCTTGTACCAGGACTCCCGGCGGAGGATGGCCCGCACCCGCAGCAGCAGCTCGCGGACCTGGAAGGGCTTGCCCAGATAGTCATCGGCGCCGGTCTCGAAGCCGTGGACCCGGTCATCGTCGGTGTTCTTGGCCGTGAGGAAGAGGATGGGCGTGAAGTTCTTGGCCGCCCGTACCCGCTCGCAGATGGTGTAGCCGTCCAGGCCCGGCAGCATGACGTCCAGGATGACCAGGTCGTAGGCCACGGCCAGGATCTCCTTGAGGGCCTGGTCGCCCCGGGGGATCCAGGTGCAGGCGAGACCTTCCAGTTCGAGGTTGAGCTTGATGCCTTCGGCGAGGCTGAGCTCGTCTTCCACCAGCAGGATCTTGGGATCGGACACGGGAAACTCCAGGACAGGCTTCGATCCTACTAGAATGAGGCGTCGGAGCATCCATGGACCCCCAAAAGAACCTATTCCTCAGCATCGTGATCCCCATCTACAACGAGGAGGAGAACATCCCGGTGCTGTGGGAGCGCCTCAGCCGGGTCATGAACGAGCACTTCGCGGACCCTGCCAAACCCTGGGAGGTCATCTTCACGGACGACGGCAGCCGGGACCGCAGCCTGGCCATGCTCATCGATATCGCCCAGGCCGAGCCCCGGGTGCGGGTGGTGGAGTTCAATCGGAACTACGGCCAGCACAGCGCCATCTTTGGCGCCTTCGCCGAAGTGAGGGGCGACATCATCGTCACCCTGGACGCGGACTTGCAGAACCCCCCCGAAGAGATCCCCAAACTGGTGGCCAAGGTGGAGGAAGGCTACGACGTGGTGGGCGGCTGGCGCCAAGGGCGCACCGACAACGACAGCTTCTTCCGCACCATGCCCAGCAAGATCGTCAACGCCGTCACCCGGCGCACCACGGGGGTGAAGCTGCACGACTACGGTTGCATGCTGCGGGCCTACAGCCGCGAGGTGGTGAAGGCCATGCTGCTCTGCAAAGAGCGCTCGAGCTTCATTCCGGCCCTGGCCAACAGCTTCGCCAAGCGCATCACCGAGGTGCCCGTGGCCCATGCCGAGCGGGCCGCTGGGGAGAGCAAGTACGGCGTCTGGAAGCTCATCAACCTCCAGTTCGACCTGCTCACCAGCTTCAGCCTCCTGCCCCTCCAGATGCTGAGTGTCTTTGGTGTCATCACGGCGGCCCTGGGCTTCCTGCTCTTCCTGGGCCTGGGTGCCTACCGCTTCCTGCACCCGGAGGGCACGGCCCAGGGTGTGTTCACCCTCTTCGCCATCCTCTTCTTCTTTGTGGGCTGCCAGTTCATCGCCTTCGGCCTCCTGGGCGAGTACATCGGCCGCATCTACCAGGAAGTGCGGGACCGGCCCCGGTACATGGTGAAGAAGGTGCACGAAAAGGAATGATCCAGCCTCAGCCGCGGGGGAAGGCCAGGGTGACCACCAGGCCTGTGCCCTGGGCTGGTTCGCCCAGCTTGACCTCGGCGCCCAGCGCCAGGGCCACCTCCTGGACGATGGCCAGGCCCAGGCCGCAGCCCTGCGTGTGGTCATCGTGGAGGCGGGCGAAGCGTTCGAAGACCCGGGCGCGATCTGCTGGCGGGATGCCCGGGCCATTGTCCTCCACCAGGAGCACCACCGCGCTCGGAGTCTGGCGCAGGGAGACCGTGACCACGCCACTGGGCTGGGTGTAGCGGAGGGCATTGTCGACCAGATTGGCCACCAGTTCGTGGAGCATCGAAGGGGAAGCCTGCAACTCCACGGGTTCTGGTCCCAGGTCCAGGCCCAGGTCGATGTCTTTGGCCTGGGCCAGGGCGGCCTGCTCCTCCAGCACCCGCTGGACCAGATCCCCCAGGTTCACAGGTACCGGGGGACGGGGGTGCTGGACCCCGGCCTCGGCACTGGAGAGGCTCAGGAGCTGATTCACCAGGCGGGTGCCCTGGCGTACGCCCTGGAAGATGGCCCGGAGGGCCTCGTCTTTCTGGGGCGCTTCCGGGCTGCGCAGGCCAAAGTTCACCTGGGTCTGGAGCACCGTGAAGGGGGTGCGGAGCTGGTGGGAGGCGTTGGCGATGAAGCGGCTGCGCATGGACATCTGGGTATCCAGCCGCTGGATGTAGCCGTTGATGGCTTCCACCAGGGGCTGGAGCTCCTGGGCCACAGGGCCGGGATCCAGGGGCTCCAGGGAGCCAGGGTGGCGGCCTCGTACCAGGTCACCCACGCGGATGATGTCTTTGAGGCCCCAGCGCAGGGCGACCCACACCAGTACGGCGACCAGGACCAGCATCCAGGCTTCCTGCCGCAGGCTGGTTGCCCAGAGCTGCTGGACCATAAGGGCATGGCCCTCGTAGGTCTGGGCCACCTCGATGACCACGGGCCCCGCCTCTGGGGCCGAGAAGATGGGCTGGGCATAGGCCACCACGCGCACAGGGACGCCGCGCACTTCCGCTGGGAAGTAGAGGAATTCCTCGGGATGCAGCTCGCCGGGCGGGGGTGGCAGTTCCGCGTACCCCGAGAGCAACTGCCCACCGGGGGAGGCGATGCGGTAGTACACCCGGTCCTGTTCGCCGGACTGGAAGAGCTCCAGGGCCGCGGGGGGGATGGCCACGTCCAGCTGCCCATCCTCGTAGTGGATCTGCTGGGCGATGATTCGGGCTGAGCCCAGCAGCAGGCGATCCTGGACCCGGGTGGCCGTGTGCAGGGCCTCCCGCCGGGCCAGCCAGCTGTTGAGCACCGCCGAGGCCCCCAGGGGGACCAGTAGCCAGAGCAGTAGCTGGGCGCGAAGGCTCTTACTGTTCATAGCGCGGTTTCAGCAGGTAGCCCAGACCCCGCAGGGTGACGATGACCGCGTCGCCAGGCTCCAGCTTCTTGCGGACCCGGTGGATGTAGATCTCGATGGCGTCAGGATTCACGTCCTCGTCCAGGGAGAAGAGGCTGTCCGCGAGAGCCTTCTTGCTCACGGTCTTGCCGGACTTGATCATCAGCATTTCCAGGACCGCATGCTCCCGGGGGGTGAGGGCCAGGGTCGACCCGGCGAGGTGAAACTCTCGGGAGTTGCTGTCGTAGACCAGGGAGGCGCAGGTGAGGATGGGATTCTTCTGCTGATTGGAGCGCCGCAGGAGGGCCCGGAGGCGGGCCTCCAGTTCGTGCACCTCGAAGGGCTTGGCCATGTAGTCGTCGGCGCCGATATCCAGGCCCTCGATGCGGTCCTGGGTGCCACCAAAGGCCGTGAGAATGAGCACCGGTACAGGATTCCGGCGGTTCCGCAGGCGCTTCAGCACGTCCCGGCCATCCAGCCCCGGCAGGGCCAGGTCCAGGATCACCAGGTCATAGGTCTCCGTCTGCAGCAGCAGGTCCGCGTCGGTCCCATCATGGACACACTCCACGGTGTACTTGTCCGCCTGAAGGGTGCGCGAAAGCCACTCCGAGAGCGCGCGGTTGTCCTCCACCAGCAGGATTTTCATGGGTTGGAACCTCCGGGCCTCATTTGACGGCGTTGACGAATTCCAGCGTGTAGGTGCTGCCCAGGTCGAGGGTTTTGCCTTGGATGGACTTCTCTGTGCGGGCCAGGATCCTCAGCACGTTGGCGGGCCCGGAGGCTGGCATGCGGCCATCGGGGATGAAGATGGGCTTGCTGCGGGCCAGGGCCTTCACATAGACCCCCTTATCCCCGGCGTAGAACTCAGCGGGCATCTCGCTGGCGATCTCGGCGGCGGTGTGGTTCTGGATGTAGCGCAGAGCCCGCACCAGGGCGTTCGCCAGTTTCTGCACTTCGGGTTTGTGGCGGCTCACCCAGGCGGTCTGCATGTATAGACAGGAGGCGGGATAGGGACCGCCCAGGGCCTGAGCCGTGTCCTCGGGGGTGCGGAGGTCCACCAGGACTCGGGCAGAGCCGGTGTTCAGCAGGCGGGAGGCGGTGGGCTCTGTCGTCATGCCCGCGTGGATGGTGCCCCGGTTCATGGCCTCGATGAAGGCGTCGCCGGTCCCCACGGGGACGAAGGAGACCTGATTCAGCTTCAGCCCCGCAGACAGGACCAGGTGGCGCGACAGGAACTGGGTGGAGGAACCGAGACCCGTGACGCCAAGTGCGTGGCCTTTCAGGTCTGCCATGCCGCGGATGCCGGACAGGCGGGTGGAGACCAGCTCCACCTCACCCGGGGCCTGGGCAAACTGCACCACTGAAACCACGGCTTTGCCCTGGGCCTGCATGTAGAGGGTGTGATCGTAGAAGCCCACCACGCCCTGGACCGAGCCCACCAGCAGCATGTCCGCGCCGTGGATGCCGGACCACTCGCTGCGCAGTTCCACATCGAGCCCCTCGTTCGCGAAGTAGCCCAGGCGGTCCGCCAGTTTCACGGGCAGGTAGATGATCTTGTCGATGCCGCCCACCATGAGGGTGATCCGCTCGGCGCCGGGCAGGGCTGCCGAAGCACCGAGCAGCAAGCCTGCCGCCATCAGCAATCGTGCAAGTGTGCGTGGCATGGGCCTCCCATCTGGGCCAGGGCGCGGGGCCCGAAGCACCGCTACCAGGATGCGCGATCGCTGGGTGGCCGCCCATGGCTGCGTGACCAACAGCACATCCGTCCGGGCTGAAAGCTGGCTGAAAGGTCCGGCCTCTAGATTCCCATGTGTTTCCTGCTTTACAACTCCTCCCCCCTGGAACCTTGGATCGTGCAGTTGGCGCCCCGGGTTCCCTTCCCCCGAAGGTGCCCTATGAAATCCACCATCACCGCCAGCCTCGCCATGCTTCTGGCCGCCGGCAGCCTCCAGGCCCAGGACGTCGACCTCAAGACCGAGCTCGCCAAGCAGAGCGCCCGTCTCGCCGAGCTGGAGAAGAAGGCCGCCTCCAAGTCCGAGAGCGCCACCGGCCTCGCCTTCCCCGAGTACCTGACCCCCTACGTCCTCATCGACCTGACCCTGCTCTCCAAGAGCAATGTCACTGTCGATGGCAAGTCCAAGGTTGACATGGGCGAACCCTTTTTCAGCGGTAACCGCTGGGGCTTAAAGGGCGCGATCAAGACCAACGTCGACGGCCTGAACGTCATCTACAAGCTGGAGAGCGAGTACTTCCTCTTTGACGGTGAGCAGGGTAAGACCAACGCCCTCTTCAACCGCGATGCCTGGATCGGCATTAGCGGCAAGCTCGGCAAGCTCACCTTTGGCCGCCAGAACACGTTGGCCCGCGACTTCGCCGTAATCTACTGCGACCCCTTCAACCACGCCGAAGTGAACTACGACGAGGGCGGCTGGACCAACAACTCCAACTTCAAGTCCCTGGTCTACTACGCCGGTGCCGACAGCATCAGCGCCATCAACGGCGGCCCCGCCCAGACCCGCCAGGACAAGGGCATCGTCTGGAAGTACGCCCCCGCCGACGGCTTCTGCTATGGCGCTTCCTACAACCTGAACTACGAAACCGGCAACAACACCCGGAATTCGACTGCCTCCGTCGCCACCGGCTTCAACGCCCCCACCTGGCACATGTCCGCCTTCTACACCACGGCCAACAACACGGGCGCAACCAACGCCACCGTCCTGCCCTTCAGCCAGACCTCCATGTCCGTCGGCGGCAACGTCAACCTGACCAAGGCCCTGAAGATCAACGCCGGCTACTTCCACTACACCTCCGATCAGAACCCCGGCAAGCCCACCCGTACCGACAACGCCTACACCGTGTCCGGTTCCTATCAGTTCTCGCCCGCGTGGGCCGGGTTCCTGGGCTACCAGGTGATCAAGGTGGATAGCGCCGCCCTAGGCCTCAACGCCGCCGGTGTCTACACCATCCCCAACGCCTTCGCCTATCCCAGCACCTCCGGCACCGCTGCCTACGTCAACGGTGGCAAGAATGTCGCCTATGCCGCCTTCCGTAACTACCTGCGCAAGGGCATCGAGTTCTACGGCGTACTCACCTACATGAAGCTGACGGACTCCTTCAAACTGTCCACCGGCGTACCCAAGGACTCCCAGACCGAACTGGGCCTCGGATTGCGGATGTCACTCTGATTGCCTTGACGGGGTATTTCCATGACCACTCCTGATTCCAAGAAATCCAGTGGCTGGCAGGGGGCGGATCCGATCCGCCTCCTGGCCACCCTGCTCGTCGGCGGCCTGCTCTACTTCGTGTTGCCTTCCGTGGCCCGCGTGCCCGACGCGAAAATCTTCGCCGGGACCGCCAGCGCCAAGGCTGGTGCCCTCAAGGCTGGGGACAAGGCCGCCAAGCCCGGCGACAAGGCTGCGAAGCCCGACGCCAAGTCCGCCAAGGCCGAAACCAAGCCTGCCGAAGTGAAGCCGGAAGCCCCAAAGGCTGCTGTAAAGCCTGTGGTGAAGAAGGTTCTTTCGGCCAAGGAGTTGGAGGCGCAGAAGGCTGAAGCCGAGGCCAAGGCCAAGGTGGAGGCTGCGGCCAAGGCCAAGGCGGACGCCGAAGCCAAGGTGAAGGCCGAGGCCGAGGCCAAGACCAAGGCTGAAGCCGAGAAGGTGCGCCAGGCGGACTGGATCCGCGGCCTGCACCTCTTCGCCATCTTCGTGGCCACCATCCTGGGCATCATCTTGCGCCCCCTGCCCATGGGTGCTATCGCCATCATCGGCGTGGCCCTCACGGCCATCACGGGCACCCTGCCCGTGGCGGACAGCCTCAGTGGTTTTGCAGAAAAGACCCTCTGGCTCATCATCGTGGCCTTCATGTTCGCCCGGGGCTTCATCAAGACTGGCCTGGGCACCCGCATCGCCTACTTCTTTATGCGTCTCCTGGGCAAGCGCACCCTGGGCCTGGCCTATGGCCTCGCCGCCACAGAGTTCGTCCTGGGCCCTGTGGTGCCCAGCAACACGGCGCGCACCGCCGGCATCATGATGCCCATCGTCCGCTCCCTGGCCCGGGCGTACGGCAGCAACCCCGAGGATGGTACCAGCCGCAAGATCGGCGCCTACCTCACCATGGCTTGCTTCAACATCGACATCATCATCAGCGCCATGTTCCTCACGGCCATGGCCGCCAACCCCATGACCCAGAAGTTCGCGGCGGACTTTGGCATCACCATCACTTGGAACAGCTGGTTCATCGCGGCCATCGTTCCCGGTCTGGTGGGCCTGATCGTCATCCCCTACATGCTCTACAAGCTCTACAAGCCCGAGATCACCGAGACGCCCGAGGCCGTGGAAATGGCCACGGCGAAGCTCAAGGAAATGGGTGCCCCCAGCATGACGGAGTGGCTGATGGTCGCCGTCTTCGCCTTCGTGCTGGTGCTGTGGGTCATCGGCGAGAAGCAGTTTGGCATCGACGGCACCACTGCCGCCCTGCTGGGCCTCGGCCTGCTGCTGCTCACAGGCGTGCTCACCTGGAAGGATGTGCTGGAAGAGCACAACGCCTGGGATGTGCTCATCTGGACCGGCGCCCTCATCATGATGGCTGGCTTCCTCAACAAGCTGGGCATGATCCCCTGGTTTAGCAAGGTGGTGGGTGCCTCCATGGCCGGTCATGGCTGGCACTTCGGTTTCCTGGTGTTGGCCCTCACCTACTTCTACGCCCACTATTTCTTCGCCAGCATGACCGCCCACGCGGGCGCCATGTACGCCGCCTTCCTGGGTGTGTCCATCACCCTGGGTGCTCCGCCCATGTTGGCGGCCCTGGTGCTCTGCTTCTTCTCCAACCTGCACGCCAGCATGACCCACTACGGCACGGGTCCCGCCGCGGCCATGTTCGGCCAGGGGTTCGTTCCCATCGGCACCTGGTGGCGTCTGGGCTTCATCGTCAGCGTCGTCAACATCCTCATCTGGGTGGTGGTGGGCGGCGCCTGGTGGAAGGTGCTGGGCCTCTGGTAGGACGTAGCTTGCTCCGCGTTAGGATGTGATACCCAAGGAGGAGGTGCCTCATGGCGCCTCCTCCTGCTCTATTTTGGGAGACACGCATGGCTCCATCCGCCCTCGAAGGCATCCGCGTCCTGGAACTGGGACAGCTCATCGCCGGGCCCTTTGCCGCCAAGACCCTGGGTGAGTTCGGAGCCGAAGTCATTAAGATCGAGGCGCCGGGCAGCGGCGACCCCCTGCGCAAGTGGCGCCTCCTGAAGGACGGCACTTCCGTGTGGTGGCAGGTCCAGTCCCGAAACAAGCAGTCTGTAGCCCTGGACCTGCGGAAGCCCGAGGCCCAGGCCCTCATCCGGGAGCTAATCAAGGAGACGGATGTCCTCATCGAGAACTTCCGCCCTGGGACCCTGGAAGGCTGGGGCCTGGGATGGGAGGAACTGCACGTCCTCAACCCGGGGCTAATCATGTTGCGCATCTCGGGCTATGGCCAGACAGGCCCCTATCGGGACCGTCCCGGCTTCGGCGTCATCGGCGAGGCCATGGGGGGCCTACGCTACCTCACGGCGGAACCGGGCCGCACACCGGTCCGTGTGGGGGTGTCCATCGGGGATTCCCTGGCGGCACTGCATGGCGTCATCGGCGTGCTGCTGGCCCTCTACCACCGGAAGGTGAATGGCGGCGAGGGACAGGTCATCGACATCGCCCTCTATGAGGCCGTCTTCAACATGATGGAAAGCCTGCTGCCAGAGTACAGCGCCTTCGGTGTGGTGCGGGAACCTTCAGGCAGCGCCATGCCCGGCATCACCCCCACCAATGCCTACCGGTGCGCGGACGGGGGCTTTGCCCTCATCGCAGGTAATGGCGACGGCATCTTCAAGCGCCTCATGGTTCGCATTGGTCGCCCGGACCTATGCGACGATCCCACCCTGGCCGGAAATGATGGCCGCACCGCCCGGGCATCGGAACTTGACGCGGCCATCGGGGCCTGGTCTGGAGCCCTCACCCTGGACGAGGTGTTGGCGGCCCTGGACGAGGCTCGGGTGCCCGCTGGCCGCATCTACAGCGCCAAGGACATCGCCGAGGATCCCCACTACCGAGCCCGGAACATGATCCTGGAGGCCACCCTGGCCGATGGCCAGGTGATCGAGGTGCCAGGCATCGTGCCCAAGCTGAGCCTCACGCCGGGGCAGGTACGCCACGCCGCACCCCTGCTGGGTGCGGACACGGAAGCGGTGTTGCTGCGGGCGGGTGTGTCCGCGACGGCCCTCGAGGAACTGCGCGCCAAGGGCGTGATTTGAGCGAGGCCGCCATGACCCAGTCCATCCAAGACCCGTTCACCAAGGCTCAGGCCCCCCTGCTCATCCAGGAGGTTGGTCCTCGGGATGGTTTCCAGATCGAGGCAGCCTTCATCCCCACGGTCGACAAGATCGCCCTCATTGATGCCCTGAGTCTCTGTGGCCTGGCCAAGATCGAGGCGACCTCGTTCACCTCGCCCAAGGCCATTCCGGCCCTGGCAGACGCGGACGAAGTGCTGCGGGGCATCCGCCGCCAGCCTGGTGTGGTCTACACGGTCCTGGTGCCCAATCTGCGCGGGGCCGAACGGGCCTTGGCGGCAGGGGCCGACGAGCTGAATCTGGTGATGTCCACCAGCGAGACCCACAACCTGCTGAACCTGCGCATGAGCCGCGAGCAGTCCGCTGGCCGCCTCCTGGAGGTCGTGGCCCTGACCCAGGGAACCCAGGTGGCCCTGAATGTCTCTCTCTCCACGGCTTTCGGCTGTCCCATGGAGGGCGCCGTGCCCGAGGCTGTGGTCCTGGCCTACGCGCAGCGCTTCCTGGAGGCCGGGGTGCGCGGCATCACCCTCTGCGACACCACGGGCATGGCGAACCCGCGCCAGGTCAGAGCCCTCTGCGAAGCCTTCATCGGGCGCTTCCCCGGGGCGGAGCTCACCCTGCACCTCCACAACACCCGGGGCATGGGCCTGGCCAATGCCCTGGCCGGGGTGGAGGCTGGGGTGCAGCGCTTCGACGCCTCGCTGGGCGGGCTCGGGGGCTGCCCCTACGCTCCTGGTGCCACAGGGAATGTCTGCACTGAGGATCTGGTCCACATGCTCCAGGCCATGGGCTATGAGGTGGCTGTGGATCTGCCCCGCCTCCTGGCCGCCGCCCGGAGCCTCCCCGCCCTGCTGGGCCATGATGTCCCCGGCCAGGTGCTCCACGCGGGGCGCAGCCAGGATCTCCATCCCATCCCCGCCAGCCTCACCGAGATCAGGGCGCGAGCCGAAGCCTGATCAGTCGCCTTCTCCCTCACCGGTCCAGCCTTCACCATTCTCTTCCTCGGGCTTCCCGGCGACGCGGTAGTCCTCACTGGCCCAGGCGCCTAGGTCTTTGAGGCGGCAGCGCTCGGAGCAGAAGGGCTTGGAGGGGTTGGCCTCCCAGGCGGTGGGCTTGCGGCAGACGGGGCAGGGGCGTAGGACCATGAGTATCAGCATATCCAAATTTGAGACGCAAAAATTCATGAAGAAAATATGAGTTCTATAATGTAGATCTACTTGACAACCGTTCCGCATGCCATAACCTCATAGAACTGGGGGGGCATACCCGCCCGGACATTGGGAGGCACTTCATGGGCAAGATCATCGGCATTGACCTCGGCACCACCAATAGCTGCGTCGCCGTCATGGAAGGCGGGGTGCCCAAGGTGATCCCGAATCCCGAGGGCGCGAACACCACGCCGTCCGTGGTGGGCTTCAACCCGAAGACCAGTGAGCGCCTCGTGGGCGTCTCCGCCAAGCGGCAGGCCGTGGCCCAGCCCAAGAGCACCATCTACTCCATCAAGCGCTTCATGGGTCTGGCCTTCGCCGACTCCGAGCGGGAGCAGAAGCTGGTGCCCTACACCGTGGAGCGGGCCGACAAGGGCGGCTGCGCCATCGATGTGCTGGGTAAGAAGCTGAGCCCCGAAGAAATCAGCGCCGTGGTGCTGGGCAAGATGAAGGAGGCCGCCGAGGCCTACTTGGGCGAAAAGGTCACGGAAGCCGTCATCACCGTGCCCGCCTACTTCAATGACGCTCAGCGTCAGGCCACCAAGGACGCCGGCGCCATCGCGGGCCTGGACGTGAAGCGCATCGTTAACGAGCCCACGGCTGCAGCCCTGGCCTACGGCCTGGACAAGAAGAAGGACGGAACCATCGCGGTCTTCGACTTCGGCGGCGGCACCTTCGATATCAGCATCCTGGAAGTCTCTGAGGGTGTGGTCGAGGTGAAGTCCACCAACGGCGACACCCACCTGGGTGGCGATAACGTGGATCAGGCCATCATCGATTGGCTGGCGGACGAGTTCCAGAAGAACGAGGGCATCGACCTGCGAAAGCAGGCTGACGCCATGCAGCGCCTCAAGGAGGCCGCCGAGAAGGCCAAGATCGAGCTGTCAAGCACCACCCAGACCGAGATCAGCCTCCCCTACATCACCGCAGATGCCAGCGGTCCCAAGCACGTGAACATGGCCCTCAGCCGGGCCAAGTTCGAGCTGATGATCGAGCCCGTCCTCCAGAAGCTGAAGGGCCCCTGCGAGAACGCCGTGAAGGACGCCAAGCTGGCCCACCACGAGATCGACGAGATCGTGATGGTCGGTGGCTCAACCCGCATCCCCCGGGTGCTGGAGTTGGTGAAGCAGATTTTCGGCAAGGAGCCCAACCACAGCGTGAACCCCGACGAGGTGGTGGCCGTGGGTGCCGCCGTCCAGGCGGGCGTGCTGGCCGGTGACGTGAAGGGCGTGCTGCTCCTGGACGTGACCCCCCTGAGCCTCGGCATCAACGCCAACGGTGGCCAGATGAGCGTCATCATCCCCCGCAACACCACCATCCCCACCAAGCGCAGCGAGATCTACACCACCGCCGTGGACAACCAGCCCGGCGTGGACATCGAGGTCTTCCAGGGTGAACGTCCCGTGGTCGACGGCAACAAGCTGCTGGGCCAGTTCCACCTGGGCAACATCGCGCCGGCTCCCCGGGGCATGCCCCAGATCGAGGTCACCTTCGACATCGACGCCAATGGCATCGTGCACGTCACAGCCAAGGACAAGGGCACCGGCAAGGACGCCAGCATCACGCTGACCGGCAGCACGGGCCTCTCCAAGGAGGAGATCGACGCCAAGGTGAAGGATGCCGAGGCTCACAAGGCTGAGGATGAATCCCGCAAGGCCCTTCTGGAGGAGAAGAACCACCTGGATCAGATGGTCTATCAGGTTGAAAAGCTCCTGAAGGAGAACGGCGAGAAGCTGCCTGAGGGCGACAAGAAGGAGGCCGAGGAGGCCATCGTCGAAGCCAAGGCCGCTCTGGCCAGCCTGGAAGAGCCCCGCATCAAGAAGGCCCTGGAGACCCTCACGGCCAAGAGCCACAAGCTGGCCGAGAGCCTCTACAAGACCGAGCCCCCCCAGGACGGCGGCCCCACGCCCGGCGCCCCCGGCGCCCACCCCGGCGGTGAGAAGAAGGCCGATGACGGTGTGATCGATGCTGAAGTCGTGAGCTAAAGCTCTCCGGGGGTTCCTCGCTGCGCGAAGACCCCCGGACCCCCGGAACCCCACGGAGAGCCTCGGCCAAGCCGAGGCTCTCCTTTTTCCGGACGAATGAAATCTTAGTGCATTAGACTAAACCCATGTCCCATCCCGACTACTACAAGATCCTGGGTGTGCCGAAAACGGCCTCGGAGGAGGACGTCAAGAAGGCCTACCGGAAGCTGGCCCGGAAGCACCACCCGGACCTGAACCCCGGGGACGCCAAGGCCGAGGCGGAGTTCAAGAAATTGGCCGAGGCCAACGACGTGTTGTCGGACCCGGAGAAGCGAAAGAACTACGACACCTATGGCGACCCCAGCGGTCCCGGGGCTCAGGTGCCGCCAGGCTTCCAACAAGGTGGGGGCTTCGCCTTCGAGGACATCTTCGCGGGCTTCGGTGGGCGCCCCCTGCGTCACGGCCCTGAACGGGGAGAGGATCTACTTCACGCGGTGCGCTTGGGCTTCCGTGAAGCCTTTGAGGGTTCCCGCCTCAATTTGCGTGTGAACCGCTCGGAGCCCTGCCTCACGTGTCGTGGCACCGGCGAGGCTAGCCGCAAACAGGAGGTCTGCCGGACCTGCCAGGGCAAGGGCAAGGTGGGCGGCGGCTCGGGTTTCCTCTCCTTCGGCCGCATGTGCCCCGATTGTGGCGGCCGGGGCTCCAAGGTTCCGGACTGCCCCGACTGCAGCGGCACCGGGCGCCATGCCCGCCAGGAGACGGTGACCATCGCCATTCCAGCGGGAGTCGAGGATGGCGCCAAGCTCCGGGTGGCCGGCAAGGGTGAGGCAGGCCGCCGTGGCGGCGGTCCTGGCGACCTCTTCCTGCAGATCAGCATGGAGCCGGATGCCCGCTTCGAGCGCAAGGGGCCGAACCTCTACGTGCGCCTGCCCATCAGCTTTTCCGAGGCCGCTCTGGGCGCCAAGGTGGAGGTGCCCACCCCCGAGGGGCAGCAGACCATCAAGGTACCCCCTGGCACCCAGACCGGCGCGAAGCTGCGCCTCAAGGGCCAGGGCATGCCCATCCCCCGGGCCAACCAGCGGGGCGACCTCATCGCCGAGGTCGCCGTGGTGACCCCGGCGATCCAGGACGAGCGCAGCAAGGAGCTGCTGCGGGAACTGGCGGAGTTGAATGATGCGGATGTGCGCCAGCAGCGGAGTGCGACATGAGCTCTAGGGATCCCCGCATGGGCGCCTACATGATCGGCGTGGTGTCGATGCGCTATGGCGTGCACCCACAGACCCTGCGGCTCTACGAGCGGGAGGGCCTACTGAAGCCCAGCCGCACCGAGGGCAAGACCCGCCTGTACAGCGATGATGACCTGGAGCGCCTGGAGTTCATCCTGAACCTCACACGGGATCTGGGGGTCAACCTGGCCGGGGTGGAGGTGGTGCTGGGCCTCCGGGACCGCCTGAACCACCTGCAGGAGGACCTGGATCGTCTGGCCCAGCTTCTTGAATCTGCTGGAATGAAGGATGTGCCTCGTCCCACCTCGGCGACGGGCCTCGTGAAGCTGGTGCCCCAGGGCCTGCGGAAGCGTTGAGTTCACCTTGAGTTGACCAGGAGGGCAGAGGCCCTTGCTATGCTGATCCTTCCCCAAGGAGTACCGTGCCCCTCCGGCATCTCGAAGAGCGATCGCTCGACAAGTATTTCGATTCGATCCGGCACCTGCCTCTGCTGACTGCGGAGGAGGAGCGGATCAATGGGCGGCTTTGGCAGAATGACCACAATCCCGAGGGCCTGCGGCGGCTGGTGGAAGGCAACCTCCGCTACGTGGTGAAGGAGGCCCGCAAGTTTGAAGGCATGGGCCTGGACCTGCTGGACCTCATCAGTGAGGGCAATCTGGGCCTCATCGAGGCTGCCAAGCGCTTCGACCCCCTGCGGGAGAACAAGTTCCTCACCTACGCCTCCTGGTGGGTGCGGCAGGCCATCTTCCACGCTTTGGCCGAGCACGGGAACAAGATCCGCCTGCCCCAGAAGGTGGCGGGTCACCTGGTGCAGCTCAACCGCGTAACTCAGAAGCTGAGCCAAGCCCTGGGCCGGGTACCGCTGCTGCAGGAGATCGCCGACGCGGCGAGTCTCAGCATCGAGGACGTGGAACGCTACCAGCTGCTCCAGCAGACCACGTCCACGGTCTCCACCGAGCAGGGCCTGGGTGACTCGGACCTCACCGTGGGCGACAGCCTGGAGCAGGAGGTTGAACACTCGGCCATGCACACCCTGGACCAGGAATCCTTCATGGAGCAGATCGAGGCCAGCCTCGCTTCGCTCAACGAAAAAGAACGGACCATCATCACCCTGCACTTCGGCATCGGAGGCGAAGATCCCCTCACCCTTGAGCAGATCGGCAAGCGCTTCCAGCCGCCCATTTCCCGGGAGCGGGTGCGGCAGCTGGAAGAGCGCGCCTTCGCCCGCATCCGGGACCGCCGCCGCGAGGTGCTGGGGGGCTTCCTGCGCGGCGGAGATGGGCCATGAGGGGTCGCCCCGACTGCCCCCGCTGCCAGGGTCAGGGCCTGGTCTTCGATCTCGATCCCCTCAAGCCGGTCCTCGTGTGCGGCTGCACCGCCGAGGTGGCGCCGGATGCCGAGACCCTGGGCCTGCCCTCCCGCTACCGCGAGGCTGACTTCGCCCGGTTCTGGAAGTGGTGGAACAACGTCCAGGCCAGCCAGGCCCGCACCCTGCTCGACCGTGTGGCGGACCTGGAGGATCTCCTGGCGCGCCCGGCGGATGAGGTGGGCGAGCTGGAAGGCCGGGACGAGCTCACGAAGCTGCTGGCAGCCCTGCGCAAGCGGCCCGAGCATGGCATCCGGCCCGCAGGCGCCGAGGGCCTCGCCCAGTGGGCCAGCAACGGCAAGCACCGCTTCCGCCACGGCTGGGAGCTTTGGTGGATCCACGGCCCCGCCCAGAGCGGGCGGAGCACGCTGGCCGCTGCGGCGCTGCGGGCCTGGACCGAGCGCACAGGGCGCAGCGGGCGCTTCGTGTCTGTGCGCACCCTCAGCCAAGCGGTGAAGGACACTTACTACGACGTGCGGAGCTTCCAGAATCAGGGCTTCCAGAGTGTTCGTGACCTCATTGAGCCCCTGCAGACGCCGCCCCTCCTGGTGCTGGATGACTGGGACCGTATGGACACGGACGTACGCGTGGCTGCCGCTCTGGCCCAGCTTCTGGACCATCGCTACAGCGAGGAGCTGCCCACGATTCTCACGGCGGCCTGCCCGCCCGAGGCAATGGAGCGCCGCGAAAACCATCCCCTGGCGCGCCTCGAGGACGGCAGCCTCCTGGAGCGGCTGCGCGGTGCCGAGCGCGTGGAGATGGTGCCAGCCCTCAAGCCATGGATCGACCGGATGGAGCGAGGCTGAGTGTGAAGGCGCTGCTCCGTAGGCTGCTGCGCCTGCAACTTTCCGGTTCCCGCGGCCTCTGGGCCCTGCTGGTGGCGGTGACCCTGCTGCTGGGCTGGGGCACCCTGCGGGTGGAACGGGCCCTGGACCTGATGAGCCTGCTGCCCTCGGAGCATCCGGCGGTGCGGGCCAACCTGGAGGCGGGCGTGGGCCAGCAGGAGCTGGTCTGGCTGGTGGCCGAGGGTACCGAGGCCGATCTGGAGGCCCGTCGCGTCTGGGCCGAAGGTCTGGTGGACCGCCTGCTCACGGAGGGCAACCTGCCTCTGAATGGGCTGGCCGCCGAAGGCCGGCTTTCCGATCCCGTCCCCGTGCCGGGCCCTGGCGGCCTCAGCCCCTGGCCGGCCCTGTTGGCTGTGGGGGCCATCGGTGAAGGTGATGCTGCCGTGAGCCGCCTCACCACCGAAACACTCTATTCGCTGGCCCCGGCCTGGCTGGGCGATCGCCTGGGGCCCCTGCGCGATCCTGTCCAATTGCAGAAACGCCTGCAGGCCACCGCCAAGGCCCTGGCCTCCCCCGAGCCCCTGGCGGCTGCCCTGGCCAGGCTGGACCCCCTGGGTCTCCGTGACCTGGCCCCCCAGACCGGCGAGGGCATGGCCAAGGCCACCGCCCTGGGCAAGGCCTTCTCCCTGCGGGTGCGCACGGGCTACTTCGAGACCAAGGATGGCCGCCTGGTGCTGCTGCCCCTGGTGGCGGGTTTCCCCGCCACGGACGCCAAGGCCACTACCCGCGCCATGGCCTGGCTGGGCCGTGGCGCCCAGGGCCCACTTCCTGTGTCTGCCAGCCTGCGAGAGGCGGAAGCCGCCCTGGCTCCCCGGGAGGACCGCACCTTCCCTATTCAAATGACCGGTGCCCACGCCATCACCGCCTGGGAATCCCACCGCCTCACGGTGGAGGTCCTGCTCAGTCTGGGCCTCAGCTTCGTCCTCATCGGCCTCGTCTATTGGCTTGGTTTCCGCACCCTCTCGGGGTACGGCTTCGTCATGGTGCCCCTCCTCATCGGCATGTTCTGGGCCCTGGGCCTGACGGGCTGGGTGCTGGGCCGGGTGAACCTCATGGCGGCAGGCTTCGGGGCCGTGCTGCTGGGCGTGGGCGACGATGTGGGCATCCTGCTCTTCAGCCGCTACCGCGACGAGCGCCGAGCGGGCCGCACCAAGGGCCGTGCCCTCCACGCGGCCCTTTTGGGCACCGGGCCCGGCGTCGTGGCGGGGGCTGTGTCCACGGCCGCCGCCTTTCTGGCCCTGGCCTTCGCCCCCTTCCCGGGCATGCGCGACCTGGGCCTCACCACGGGCCTGGGCCTGCTGGCCTGCCTGGTGGCCACTTTCCTGGTGCTGCCGCTGCTGCTGCTCGGCTTCGACCAGGGCCGGGGCGCCTTCGCGCCGGGCCCCGCCCAGCCATTGGGCCAGCGCCGCACTTGGACCCCCTGGCTGGCCTTGGGCCTCCTGGGGCTGGCCCTCCTCGGCGCCCCCCGGGCCCGCTGGGAGGAAGACCTGCGGCGCTTCCGGGCCCAGGGCAACCCGGCCCTCTCCCTCCAAGAGCGCCTCACCAAGACCCTGGGGGCAAGCCTCCAGCCCCTGGCCATTCAGATCCCCCTGGAGGACCCGGACCGCCTGCCGGCCCGCTGGAACAAGCTGAGTCCCATCCTCCGGGAGGCTGGCCTCCCCGTGCCCGATTGGCAGAGCCTGGACCCGGAGCTGCGCCATCTGCTGGGCTCCGAGACTTGGCGCCACCAGGTGCTGGAGGCCGCAGCCAAGGCGGGCCTGGACCCGGCCGGGCTGGAGGGGCCCCTCAGTGCCCTGGCCGCTGCCGTGTCGGATCCCAGCCAGCCCGTGGCCGCCCTGCAGGCCCTGCTGCCCCGGGCCACGCCCCAGGAGGAACGCCACCCCTGGAATCTCTGGGACGGCTTCCGGCGCAACCGAAGCCTGCCGCCCCTGGACCCGGCCCTCACGGTGCCCATCCGCCTGGATGAGGCGGCCCTGCTGCGCCTCACGCCTCAGGTGGAGGCCGCAGGTGGGCGCTTCGTGGGTACCCAGCCCCTCTTTCGCGTGGTGAAGGGCATCGCCAAAGAGGCGGTGCAGCAGGCGGTACTGCTGGCCCTGGCGGGCGTCTTCCTGGTCATCGCCTTCTTCGGCCGCAGCCTGCGCTTCGCCGCCTTCTCGCTCATCCCGCTCCTGGCCAGCCAGGCCGGTGCCCTGGGCGCCCTGGGCTGGGGCGGCGAACCCCTGACATTCCTGTCTCTCATCGCCCTGCCCATCGCCCTGGGTGTGAGCGTGGACACGGCCTTCAACCTGCTGCACCGGGCCCGGGCCGAGGCGGACGCCCCCCGCCGCGTGGCCCGCGTGAATGCCGTCTGCGCCGGCACCACCCTCGCGGGCTTCGGCGGCATGGTCTTCAGCGGATACCGCGGCCTCCGGGGGCTGGGTCTCGCCTGCCTGGGCGGTGTGGCTCTCGCGCTTCTGCTCACCCAGTGGTTGCTGCCTGTGCTGCTGGAAAAATGGCCTCTGGAGAAGAAGTGAACCCGCTGACCGACCTGCTCCAGTCCCGCCTCACCCAAGGCCCCGTGCCCGCCGCAGAGGTCATGGCCCTGGGCCTCTACCACCCGGAGCAGGGCTACTACCGCCGCCTTGAAGGCCCCTGGGGCTTCGACGGCAAGGACTACTACACGGCCCTGGACCTGGGGCCCCTCCTGGGCCAAACCCTGGCCCTGCGCCTGGAGGCCGCCTGGGAGCGCCTGGGCCGGCCCGCCCGCTTCACGGCGCTGGAGCCCGGCGCTGGGCGCGGCTGGCTGGGGCGGGACTTGCTCAAGGCCGTGACGGGCCCCTTCGCCGAGGCCCTGGTCTACGTCCATCGCGACGATAATCCTGCGGCGAAGCAGGCGGCTGAAATCGCCCTGGCGCCTTTTCTCTCGCAAAATCGCGCGCGATTTTGCGAGCAGGGCGACCCCTTGGAACCCTTTACTGGATGCGTGTTCAGCAATGAGTTGTTCGATGCGCTGCCCGCCCAGCCCTGGCGCTGGGATGGCGAGAATTGGACCCGCGAGATGCTCACGGCCAGCGGCCCCGACTGGCAGGTGGCGGACCCGGGCGAGGCCGGGGTCTGGTTCGTGTCCCAATCGGATGGTCTGGAAAACCGCGACGGCAGCGTCTGGTGCGAAGCCTTGCCGGGTCTGGTCCACGAATTGGCGGCGCCTCTGGAGGCGGGGCTCTTCCTGGCGGTGGATTACGGCGAGGCTGCGGACCGGCTCCTGGCCAAGGGCGCGGACCTGCGTCGCTTCAAGGCCCACAGCGTGGATGGTCTCTGGCACGAGGACCTGGGCGAGGCGGACCTCACGGCCGATGTGGACTTCACTCGCCTGGCCCACCTGCTGGAAGGCGAGGGCCTCACAGGTCTTGCCCACCAGGAGTTGAGCCGGTGGGTCCGCACCCACGCCCCGCTGGATCAGTGGGGTGCCCAGTGGATGAGCCTGCCTGACCCCGAGCGCCGCGCCCGCACCGAGAACCTGCTCCAGCTCACCCTCCCCAACATGATGGGCAGCCGCTTTCGCGTGCTCGAGGGGTGGAAGGAGCGGGGCGGATGATCGCCTGTTCCGGGCTTACGCGCCGCTTTGGCGAGAAGGTCGTGGTGGGCGCCATCAGTTTCGAGGTGGCGCCAGGAAGTGTCTGTGCCCTGCTGGGGCCCAACGGAGCTGGGAAATCCACCACCCTGAAGCTGCTGACAGGGGCCCTTCGGCCCAGTTCCGGCAGCGTGACAGTGGCCGGTCTGGACGTGGCCCAGGGCCAGAACACGTCTGCCCTCAAGCGCTGCATGGGGGTCCTCCCTGAGGGCCTGGGACTCTTCGACCAGTTGAGTGTCGAGGAACACTTGAACCTGTCATGTGCCATGTATGGGCTTGCGAAACACGAAATCCGCCAGCGCACGGATCAACTGCTCGCGCTGCTGTCGCTGGAGGAGGGCCGCCACGCCCTCAGCAGTCAGTGCTCCCAGGGCATGCGCAAGAAGACAGCCCTGGCCATGGCCCTGCTCCACAACCCCGAGGTGCTCTTCCTGGACGAGCCCTTCGAGGGGCTCGATCCCTATAGCGCCGAGTCTGTGGGTGACCTGTTGGGGAGCCTGGCCGAGCGTGGCAAGACCATTCTGTTCACCTCCCACAGCCTTGGTCACGTGGAACGGGTGGCCAGCCATTGCCTGCTCCTGCAGCATGGAGCACTGCTGCTGGATGCGCCCATGGAGAGCCTGCCCAGCGATCTCCGCAGCCTGTACTTCGAGCTGGCCGAGACTCCCCAATCCCCGGAACTTCCGTGGCTCGGATCGCGGCCTTAGTTGGTCCTCTGGCCTCGGTGCTGCGGCGGACGTCGCACAGCAACCTGCTGGGTGGAAATCATTTCATTGCCTTCAGCTGCTTGATCCTCGCCGTGAATCCTCGCGGGGCGGCCTTCTTGCTGCTGGTGCTGGGGGCTGTGCTCGTCCTGCCCCTCAGCGCAGATCCGCTCCGCCTCGTTCCACCGGAGCGGCTGAGACTCTGGCCCCTTAGCCGTGCGGAACGGCTTTGGATCAGGGCCTACAGCCTGGTCTTCAGCCCTGTACCCTGGGTGGCCCTGGCCCTGCCGCTCTGGGCAGGCAGGAAGTATCTGGTGTTGTCTTGTGGGCTCATTGTCTTGGCCCTGGCCTCCAACGGCGCCTACCTGCTCTGGTCCCGCTGGGCGGAGCGGCAGCCGCAGGGCCATGTCCGGCGCTGGTTCCCCTTGCCAAACGGTCGTTTTGGTTCACTTCTGGGGAAGAATCTTCGGGAGCAGTTGCGTGTGCTGGACCCCTACGTGGGGCTCCTGCTCTGCCTGGCGGGTTCGGTCCAGCGGTGGCTTCATCCGCCCATGCCCACTGCCACTCGCCAGGGCCTGGCCCTGCTGGTGGCACTCAGCTTCAGCAGCCTGGCCCAGCGGCTCTTCGCGCTGGAGGGGCGGGGCGGCTTCCTGCGCTACGCCCTCTGGCCCCTGAAGGGCTGGCAGATCCTGCTGGCGAAGGATCTGGCCTTCCTGCTGCTCCTCCTCCTGCTGGTGCTGCCGCTCGCGCCCCTTTCAGGGCTGGCTGCGGGCCTCACCCTGCTGGCCATCGGCCACGGCCCCAGCGTGCTCGACCCGCAGCCCCAGGCGCCCTGGCGCTTCACCGTGGGCGTAAGGGGCTGGTGGGGTCCCGTGCAGGTGCTGGCCATGTTTCTTGTGGGCTCCGCCGCCGGGAGGCAACCGTTGATCTTCCTGCCTTTGGCAGGTGGGGTGTGGCTGCTATCGCTGGTCTGCTTTGGCTCCCGCCTGGAGAAGCGGCTGGCCGTCGCCCGCTAAGCATGGGCCAGCGCATCACCACCCGGATCGATCCCCATGGGATTGGCCAGAAATTAAAATATGTACTCGACAAGTAGGCAATGAAATAGATATATATCATAAGACAACGACTGGGATAAAAAATATAAAAATTAAGGATTTTCGAAATTTGTTACGAAGAGCCCTTAGAGGACAGCTATGGACAGCCAGCCCGTTATGTTCCGCAGGGCAGACCACGGGGCCAAGATTCTTGTGGTGGATGACGACGCTTTGTTGCGCCGGAGCCTCAGGGCCATGCTGGAACGGGGGCATTATCAGGTTGAAACCGCAGAGGATGGTCCCCAGGCGCTGGCCCTGCTTGCCTCCTATTCCCCGGACTTGATCCTCCTGGACATCCAGATGCCCGAGATGGATGGGCTGGAAGTCTGCCAAAGGGTCCGTCAGATGCCGCACGGAGATCTGCTGCCCATCATTTTCCTTACGGGAGATGAACGACCGGATATTCATTCCCTGGCCTTTCGGGCCGGGGGTGATGATTTCCTGCGGAAACCCGTCCTTTCCGGGGAACTGATCGTCAGGATCCGGAGTCTCATGCGGCTCAAGCGGCTCCAGGCGGAAGTCCAGGGGGAAAGGGACAACCTGCTTGAACTCCAGAAACAGCGGGAACAGCTGTTCCAATTCATCGTCCATGACCTGAAGAATCCGCTCTCGGCGATCCAGGTGGGGCTGGAACTCCTCAGTGAGCGGGATGACAACACCACAGCACACAAGGTGCAAATACGTCGACTCCGGGATACAGGGAGCCAGATGGGGCGAATGATCCAGAACATTCTCGACATTGGTCAGGCCGAAGAATTGGGGCTGGAACTCCATAAGACCCGAATCCAGCTGAGCACCTGGCTTCCCGGGCTCCTGCAGGAGATGGAATCCCAGGCCCATTCCAGAAAGCACAACTTGGCCTGGGCTTGCCCCTCCGGGCTGGAGATCGAGGCTGACCAGGATTTCCTGCGCCGGCTCCTGATGAATCTTGTGGACAACGCCATGAAGTACTCGCCCTCTGGCAGTCACACCCGGATCGAGGCCCACGCCATGGATGATGGTGTGCGCCTGGAAGTGCGGGACCAGGGGCAAGGTATTCCTGAACACATGCGGAAACAGGTCTTCGAGAAATTCATCCGCCACCACAAAGGTGAACACGAGGCCCATTCCGGCTCTGGAATCGGCCTTGCCTTTTGCAAGGTGGTGGCTGAAGCCCACGAAGGGCGCATCTGGGTGGAGGCCAATGACCCTCGGGGCAGCTTGTTCGTCCTTGAGATTCCGCGGGTATTCCCGGCTTGATGCCCTGGGAGCGGCCGGTGGGTTCAGCTCAGTTCGGTGCCCAGGTCAAAACCCCGAGGCTGCTGGGCCGAGCCGCATCATGGAAGAGCGTGTGGGTGGCTTTGCGGTAGTCCTCGGGCTTGGCCTGGTTGATGTTCAGGAAGACCTGGGGATTGCGGTCCATGAGGGGGAACCAGGTGCTCTGGAGCTGGACCATGACGCGGTGGCCCTTCTTGAAGGTGTGGAAGATGTCGTTCATGGACCAGGCCACGCGGGTGGGCTGGTCGGGCGTGAAGGGCGCCGGGTTTGAAAGGCTGTCCCGGTACTTGCCGCGCATCACTTCGCCGCGTACCAGCTGCTGGTAACCCCCCATGGGGTTGGGCGTGCGATCCCATGGGGGGCCGCTTTCCTGGAAACCGGGATTCTTGAAGTCGTCCGGGTAGACATCCACCAGCTTCACCACCCAGTCTGCATCCGTGCCCGTGGTGGCCACAAAAAGCTCAGGGCGCAGGGGTCCGGCAAGGGTGAGGTCGTCCTTCAGGGGCTCCGTCTGAAAGACCAGCACGTCCGGACGGCGTCCAGCAAAGCGCTGGTCCGCGGTCATGTACTCCCGGGGCATGCCAAGGGCCACGGATTCAATGAAGGGCACGGGTTTGGCGGGGTCGGAGGGGAAGCTGTCGGCGCCGCCTTCGGGCTTCGGGGCGGTGAAGCTGAGGCGGCCTTCGGGTTGCAGGTACAGCTGTGCGGCCCGGGCCTCCCTGGGGGGCCAGGCATCCAGCTGGTGCCAACGGTTGGCGCCGGTCTCGAAGACCGTGGCCTTGGCCAGGCCCGGGTCGGGGGCGCCCTTCAGGTGCTGGCGGAAGAAGGGCAGCAGAACCTGGGTCTGGAACCACTCGGAGGTGGGGGCGCCGAACTGCACGGGGCCCAGGTGGTCGCCCTCGCTGCGTTCCCAGCCGCCATGGAACCACGGTCCCATGACCAGGCGACCGCCGGTGCCGGGGCTCTGGCGCTCCAGGGTCTTGAAGACCTGCAGGGCGCCGTAGAGGTTCTCAGCATCGAACCAGCCGCCCACCGTGAGCACTGCGGGCTGCACAGCCTTCAGTTGGGGCCGAAGGTTCCGGGCCTGCCAGAAGGCATCGTAGTCCGGGTGATCCAGCATCTCGTTCCAGAAGGCGATGTCCCTGGTGAAGGCGCGGGTGGCGCCCGTGGAGCCCAGGCGCAGGAACCAGGCGTAGCCGTCCGAGGTGCCGTGCACGAAGGGCTTCGGCCAGGCCTGGCTGGGCGCCGGGCGGGGCTGGCCGAAGCTGACCATGAAGTTGAAGGCGTGGGGCAGCCAGAGGGCGCCGTTGCGGTGGAAGTCGTCGCCCTGGAACCAGTCCACGATGGGGGCCTGGGGCGAGACGGCCTTGAGGGCGGGATGACCGGACAGCATGCCCACGGCGGCGTAAAAGGCCGGGTAGCTGATGCCCCACTGGCCCACCTTGCCGTTGTGCTTCTCGGCGTGCTGCAGCAGCCACTCGATGGTGTCGTAGGTGTCGGTGCTCTCGTCGATGGCCGCACCGCTCAGGTTGCGCTGGGGGCGCATGTTCACGAAGTCGCCCTCGGACATCATCCGGCCCCGCACATCCTGGAAGACGAAGATGAAGCCTTCCTGCTGGAAGGCGGACGAGGGCCCCAAGTGCTCAGGAAAGGCCTTCTCGCCGTAGGGCGCCACGCTGTAGGGGGTCCGCTGCATCAGGATGGGAAAGGTATGGCTGGCGTCCTTCGGGGTGTAGATGGCCGTGAAGAGCTTCACGCCGTCCCGCATGGGGATGGCCACTTCCCGCTTGGTGTAGGTCTCCTGGGCTGCCGTGGGTGCTGCTGGGGCCGTGGTCGGCACCATGGCGGGGAGGCCCGCCAGCAGCAGGAACAACAGGGCCGGGACACGTAGCGTGCGAAGTGAGGTCATGAACACTCCGGGGTGAGGCATCATCATTGGGGGCCGTTAGATAACAATCGATTCTTTGCAAGGCCATTCCGTTACGGCCCCTAATGTCGCCCACGCCCCAAAATGAAATGGTAATTTCTGATTATCGGCCACCCTCAGCCTAAAGAACAGATGCCTCTGCTCGGGCAACTCCGAGGTCTTTAACCATTTAGGCACAAGTGGACAGGATGTGTCGCATCCATGACGCGATGTTTTGGCGTGGAGGTGTGCCATGCCGAGATATGACATCCAGTTCCAGAAGGGCCTTTCCCTGCGGGAGTTCATGGCCCGATACGGGAGCGAA
>Ga0209697_10001654_pt1 | contig 33818 bp, 28 predicted proteins | sample AliMusrvi5mmetaG_FD_184115 | JGI IMG/M metagenome (GOLD analysis project Ga0209697, IMG submission 184115) | Freshwater lake bacterial and archeal communities from Alinen Mustajarvi, Finland, to study Microbial Dark Matter (Phase II) - Alinen... | ecosystem: Environmental > Aquatic > Freshwater... | reverse complement strand
AGCTTCCGCATGAAAGACCGCATCGAAACCTGAAAAACCCTCTTCCCGCTCATGCCGAAAAAACAACTTTTTGCTATCCGGTTTTCAAACCGGCCAAATCATCCGACGTTCGCACCGGCGCCCGCAACCGTGAAAACGCGGAGGAATCGGCCGTCTTTTCAGTGCGTTTTGACTGTTTGCAGGGGGGTAAAGGTGTATGTCAGCAAGGGTGCTCCTTGCATATTGGCGTATAATCCATTTTTCACCATAGAATCGCACCCCCTTGCGTGCACTCAAAATTTGCTTGATTAAATGGGTATGCAAGAAATGGGTTTATACGATTTCAATATCTTGGCATCGTGCCACGCCTAATTTTAAGTGCTGACCTCCACGCGGAGCCGGTAAAATTCCAGGGGATAGAGGACGCCGCTAGGCGCGAGCATGCCGACATAATTTGTTGCGCAGGCGACCTGGTAGACCATGCGATGCCAAGAGCAGGCCAAACGCGATATGTCCGCGATTTCGTGCGACGCTCGAATTTTCCCTGGATTGCGTGTTCCGGGAATCACGACTTTGATTTTAACGCGGAGTCGCCGTTTCCAGTCGTCCCGAACTGGATGGATGACCTCGGGGCGGTGCAGGACGGCCAGACACGCAGAATAGGCGATTTGGCGATTACGACGATTCCATGGCCGGTTGTGCCGGATACAACGTGGCGCGGCCTCGTGGATAGACTCATTGAACAGGGACAGGCGTTATCCGCGACGATTCCATGGCTCATCCTCATACACGAGCCGCCCAACGACTCGCGCCTGGGAGCAGGCTATAAATCAGAACGCGCGGAGTTGACATCCGAAATCATATCCAACGCGGAACCGGATTATGCACTTTTTGCGCATATACACCAAACTCCCGAATACGCTTCGGGGGACTGGATTTCGCCAATTCAAGGCGGGATTGGATTTCAGGCCGGGCAGGCCGAACGCGGAGTGAAGCCGCAATACATCGTCCTGGACATCAAACCCGGCGGATGGCAGGCCGATCACTCGCATTTTTAGCCGGTTTGTTGAATCCGGTTTCCGACACCCCCCACCACGCCTATCAGGGCAGCGCGGAGTGGTCGGCCCAAACAACAGATTATGTTCCCTTCGCGGATCAGTGCTACCGGATCCCGCCGCGAATTATGCCCCGGCCACGCAGTTGGTTTTGAGGACCGAGAATTTGTCTTCTTCATGCCTGGCGAAGCGCATCGTCCCAAAGTCGCGGTTAAAGCATCGGAGCAATGAAGAAATTGGCGGTCAAGATTCAAGCCAAGCTTCTTGGTGCGGGCTGAGATTCATCGCCGATTTTTTGCTCGCAGAGGCATCTTTTTTGGCCCGGAAAACGTTGGCTGAATAGCCAACGATTGTGAACTCCGGTTTTAATGTCAAAACTGTGCCCGCAAAGATGCCGAAGCGGTCAATGCCGTCACGAGGATGATGCCGCTGCTGGAGAAACCGCTCTTTGCGCCCTTACCGCCGGAGTTGGAGGAAAATGACGAGTCCGATTTGTTCGGGTGAAGAACAGTTTGATTGCTGGACATCTCCCGGAAAGAAAAAATCTTACATCGGTCGTGTTTTACTCGGCCAGCGATTTGAGGAGAGCATCCCGGACATCGCCGTAGAAGACGATGGTGACCCGCGTGGCGATTTCATCGGGGAGGTCGTTGAGCTGTTTCCGGGTAGCCACGGGCATGAGAAGGGTTTTCGCTCCTTTATCGGCAGCGGCTTCCACGACTCCGACTGCGTTGTAGATCGGTTCAATGGAGCCACCGAGGTTGAGTCCTCCGACCACAGCCAGACCGCCCTTGAGCCCCTTTTCCAGAAGAGAGGAACAGAGGGCCAGGAGCACGCCCACACCTGTAGCGGCGCCGCTCTTGCTGGCGTCGAAGGAGCGGACCTGGAGTGTGTATTCGTGGGATCTGGGATCGCGGTCACCGACCAGTTCCTTGGCGCGAGCGTAGAGGTTTTGTTCCGCGCACTTGACGCTTTCTTTGAGCGGGCCAGGAGGGGTTTGATTCAGGATTCGGACGCCGGAACCCGGACCGCCGTTGCACTCGACACGGAAGAGGCCGGGGTTTTCGTCCATTCCGCCGGAGGACATGACCCATGCTTGCCCTGGCGGGAGTGGGTCTTCGCCAATGCTGTCCTCGCTTTGGAGTTCAGGGGTCGATACGAATTGCTCCACGCCGTCCAGACCAATGGTGTAGCTGAAGTGGGTATTGCGGAACTCCGCAGAGCCGATGCGCTTCTGCTGCTCCTTGACACGTCGGCGGCATTCCATGGCGAGACGGGCCGCCCATTCGATGGCATCGTCCGGGATCTCGACATTTTGGTCCGGGAACATGAGCTTGAGCAACCCGCTCATTGTCTTCTGGACAGCGTTGGTATCGCGTCCGCTCAAGGCTCCGCCAAACTGGATGCGGCCTTGGATTTTCTGTGCACGTGACTGGACGCGGAGGTGGTTCCAGCACGAGGAAAGAAAATCACTGACCAGTCCAAAGTGCTCGGTGAGCTGCTCCTTGCTGACTTTCGGGATGTCCCATCCGGGGATATAGGAATGGATGCGGTCCATGAACGCGGTGTCATCGCGCATCTCCGGAGGCATGGGTCCGAGCAGGTGTCCGATCCGCTGCTGGTGGGAGACATCCACCTCAAAGTTGCCGACCATGATGATTCCGCCGAATCCCCGGATGCTTTCCTTGCCCCGGCTGAACTCGCCTGACTCCATGTAGCCCTTCATGATGTTGACGCCATCCTTCTGGTCAAAGGAAATACCGGATACCTCGTCGAAGCAGACGACATCGTATTGGCAAACCAGCCCACGCTGGCCGTTGCTGTTGTTGACGAACATCCGGGCCACTGAGGCTTTCCCGCCTGAGACGAGATGCGCGTAGGGTGAAACCTGCTGGAACAGGTGGCTCTTACCGGTGCCGCGTGGTCCGAGTTCGACCGCGTTGTAATTATTCTCCACAAATGGGACCATGCGCAGGAGCATGACATCGCGCGTGCGGGGGGAGATCGCTTCCGGTTCCAGCCCGATGCTGCGGAGGAGAAAATTACGCCACTCGTCGAAGGTGAAGAGTGCCCGCCCTTGCGCCAGAGTTTCCAGAACATCCCGGCGGGAGAGCTGGATTTCCCGGAGCGACTCGATACCAAACGGTTTCCCATTTTTTTCCTCGGCTATCGTCGGGTCGTAGGAAAGGTCGATCTCCGCATAGAAGCCGCCGGTAAGCATCCGTTCATGGGCGCGGACGAGATCTTCAGGGATGCGCACGTCGTTGAGCCGGAGGCTTGGGAGCTCGGCCAGAAAGCAGTCGTTCTTGGCGTCCAAGCGGGCGCGAATGATATCGATGAGTTTGACCTTGCCTTCGGACTTCGCACGGGCTTTGAAAAGCTCCTCCTCTCCGGCGCGGACCGTGCGGCTTTCCAGTTGGCGCTGGACGATTTCCAAGCCCTCGAGGATTTCGGTTTCATTTGTGCTGGCGCAGTAGCGTCCAAGCAAAAATTCGGCGACGTAGGTCGGTACCGGATATTGGCCTTTGAATCGGCGAACAAGGTCTTTACGGACGGTGTAGCCTTCAAAGGCATTGGCTGCGATTTTATCGAGTGAATCCAGTTCCATTATTCTTCTCCTATGGTGATGGTTTTCTTGGCCAAAACAGCTTCCCCCCGCGTGGCGACCAGGATTGCCGCTTGTCCCGCCAGCGAGTCGTTTTCGACGAGTAGTGTTATCTTGGCATCCTTGGCTACATATTTTCCCTTCTGCGATTCGCTGAGCAACGAGGAGGAAGGGTCGGCAGCTTTTGATCGGATGTCGAGCCGCACGTCACTCGGAGCCGAGGAGAGCTGGACATGCAGACGGAGACCCGCCCACCTCGCCGATTTGATTGTGACCTTTTCCTCCGCACTTCCGCCTGCGGGAGGCGTGATGGTCAGCGAGAGGGTAAGGGCCTCCTGCAAAGTGAGCCCTCCATGTGTGTATTCCGTCCCCTCCTTGAACACATGAACGCCGGGAGCCAGAACAATGGGGTGCTCGTTCCCCCAGAACCATGGCACTTGTGGCAGCTTGTGGCTGGCCTGTGGATCGGGACGTGCACAGCGGCCCCATTTGGAAACGGTAAGGTGTTTGGGAAGATCGGCCTTCGGGAGTCCACCAGGCATCCAGAGCCATCCGTGATCGGTGACGATGCGGACGGTTTTCCAACCAGCTTCGAAAAGTGCTTCCACCCTTTCGACGACCCCATCGAGTTCCGCTGGGATATGCGAAGCGAGCTTCGCTCCCTGGCTGTGGCCGAGGCTGTCGAAAGAGCCGACCTCCGTCCAGCCGGTGGCCACCGGATCTCCTGTATTCGAGGACTCGATCCACGGCCAACCGTGGTCCGCGAGCAATTTCCGAAACTCCGTCGTGCTGCAGAGCTTCTCCGTGCCGGACAGGGTGGGTTGGAAATGCTCCGAGGGGATCGTTCCATCGAGGGAGTCAGCCACGGGTTTCCAGCCCGGTTTTGCTGTTGCGGTTACCGTGGGAAGGGGTGCCCAGGAGGGCGTTTCCTGCACGGCATACCGCTTGTCGGCGAGGCGCTCCACCAACTCTTTGGCCAGATCCGCGCGGAACCCATCGACAAAAAGAATAATCGTTCCGGGTTCAGGGGTCAGGGTCAGGGCATCGGCGGGTGTCCGAACCGGGTAAGTCATCGCCTGTAGCCGTGAAGCGAAAGCCTCAAGCCAGGGGAGATAGACAGCACGGAGGGCGGCGGAGACCGCCGCCATGTCCTCGTTTCGACGAAGCACCGCCCATGCGTGCCGCGCCTCAGCATCCACTTTCCATCCTTTGGCAAGGTACGACTCGGCGAGGGACTCACTGGACGAACCGCCAATCTGCATACTCACAACCATGCGACCGAGATGCTGGGAAGCCATGGCGAGGGAGGCATCTCCCAGATCCGCCCAGACCGAATCTGCGCGATCAGCATTGTTCTTTGCCAGGAAAACCAGTTGATCCTGTGCCTGGGCGGAAGGAAGTTTTCCGGCATCGTGCAAGGCGGTCCGAAGTTCATCCTCTTGCCGCCGGTTTGTTGCTGGAATGCGCAGATTTGAGTTCTCAAATAGATCAGTAGGCTGCACGAGCTCCAAGGCCTTTACGACCCCCCGCCACGAGGCCGGAGCCTCCGCAAAGCGGGTCCAGACAGTCCCCCACTTGCCCTCTGCCGCAGTCAACTTCTCGGCCGCCACAAGCAAGCCATCCTTCGACGGATCGAGTCCGAACTCTTGTTTTCCGATGGCAGACAACGCAGACTTCTTCTCAGCCGACCACGATGTTTTTGCCGCTTCCGGGTCACCCATCCATTGGAGAACCATGACGACGGGGTCTGCCACAGCGAGGTCATGAAAGTCTGAGGCCTCCAGCCGTCTGCCCTGAAGCGCTTCGACCGGCGTTTGCAGCACGGCAGCCAGTTGCTCCTGAAGCGCCTGTTGCGTGGCCTTGTCTTTCGAGAGATCAAGGCCGAGTCCTCCATCCTCCGATCCCAACATGGCCATGGGGGTCCAATCCTTGCCATTGATCTGCCCGCAGAACTGACCTTGGAACTGGAGCGCGTAGAGATGTCGCGCTGCTTCTGGGAAGCCGGCAACACCTCGAAACTGATGCCGATAAACTCCCGGCAAGTAAACGACCGGCGTCCCCTCCCACTTGCCGAGTTGGTAGCGAATCCATGTTGATGGCCCGCCAAACTCCCCGATCCCAGATTCATCGAGTTGAAAAAAACCAGGGCGAGCTCGTGCGATGATGGGGGCAACCTTCTCCCAGAGCCGGTCGCCATCTGTCCACAGAACTACATTCGGCCGAGCGAGATCGTGCCGGTTGTAGATCGCCGACTTTTGAAATAGAGAGAGAAGGTGGTCGAGGACGGTCACTTTGGGGAAATTATGAATTATGAAGTTTGAATTATGAAGGGATCAGTTCCAAGTGGCCCTCCTGGGTCAGCCAGATGGGGTCGGCGTTGCGGCGGATGAATTCGTCCACTGGGAGGCCTTCGATGGTTGGTTCCCGCCGGACGCGCTTCTGCTTACCGTTGATGAAGACGATCATCGTTTCCGCCTTGCGGCGGCGTTTGGCCGCCCGCTGGGCTGAGGTGAGTTTGCGCTTCGGTTTGGGCATATCAGAGGGAACCTATGAGGTGGAAAGTGCATGGAGATGGAATCCGGTTTTTCCCCATTGGTTTTCCGCCAGTTGAACCAAGTGGGCATGGTGGGTAAAGAGCAGAACCTGCGAACGCTGGCCGAAATCACGGAGTGCCGTGAGGGCTCTCAAGGCTCTTTCATCATCGAAGTGGACAAGCAGGTCGTCAAGGATCAGCGGCATCGGCTCGTGATCCGCGAGGTGGAGTTCGAGGCCGGCCAAGCGGAGCGCGAGATAAAGCTGATCCCGGGTGCCTTCGCTCATTCCACCAATGGGAACGGTTCGCCCCGGACCGTTCCCGCTCCTCTGCCCGGCAATCACAGGTTGGTCCCCATCGTCATAGCTGGTGATGATACCGGAAAATGCCTCGCCGGTGATTTCCTCAAACCAATGACTGGCTTTCTCCATGAATGGTCCCTGGTTTTGCTCACGGAAGCGGTCGATCCGGCTTTTCAGTAAGGTGATCGCCAACTGCAATCGAACGAATCGCTCGCCGTCCTGTTGAATGCGGGAGGACGCGAGTTCCGCGAGTTGTGCCTCCCTGGCCGATTCGTCGGAGGCTTCTTCCATCTTCTTCCGCTGGTTCGTGAATTCCTGCAATTCGTTTCGGATCGACTCAATCTCCAAGTCCAGTTCCGTGATCTTCCCATCGATTGCTGTGAGCGAGTCTTCCTGCTCATTTTCGTTTTCAACTTTCTCGATGAAAGCTTCGATGGTTTCGCCTCGCGCCGATCCGGCCAAGGACTCACGCAAGATGCGCAAACGGTCGTCGATTTTTTTCTTCTCTTCGAAGTGGCTTGAAAATTCATCAACCTTCGCTTCATCAGCGAGGGAGGCGGCCTGCAACATCGTTTCAAATGCGGCCCGGAACTGTGCCACACGCTGGCCAGTATCCGCGAGGTTTTCATCGGTCTCTTGGATGCGCCGCTGGAGCTCATCATGGCTGTTTTGAGCGGACTTCGCCTTTTCGAGCAATTTCCACAGCATTTTTTCGTCGGTTTCCGAGTCGCGGGATTCCAAGTCCAACTGCGTGGTCAATCGCGTGATCGCGGTCTGATAAGAGGATATTTTCGATTCGAGAAGCTGACACTCTTGCGATAGAGCCCGCCATTGATCGTATTCCACGAACAACTCCTTTCGGGAGCGTAGTAGGTCGATAGCGTCTTCGGGGGAGAGCGTTTCTGGCAGAGAAAGCCCGGAACGGACCGTCTTCCAGACCGACTGTGCATCGTCCGATTTCTTCCTGGCCTTCGGCAGCGCTTCGTTAACGGTATGCAAGTCGGCTTCCTTGTCGGAGATCTGGGCGAGAAGAGCCTCGTCCTTCCCAACCGACTTATTGTGTTTATCGATCCGTCGCTTCGCCTCGACCAAAAGATCAGGCAGGGAACCGCTTTCGACGACGAGCGTCTTCTTGAGGTCGGCCACCGCATTTTCCACGGCAGACTGGTCTTGGGTGAGTTTTTTCGTATCCACGCACCACTGATTCCAAGCGCGCCGTAAATCTTCCCATCTGTCACGCCACTCAAACATCTCGCGGGGAGACAATGGGGAAACGCCAGCGGCTTCCCAGGCTTGTATCCACCTGGCTTCCAATCCGGTGCGACCATTCGCCAGCCTCTCCGCCTGTGCCTGGATAAGAGACAATGCATTTTCAGCGAGGGTCAACTGCACCCGTTTCTCTTCCATCTGCGCCACAGCCTCAGCCTCCGTGCGTAAATGGTCTGCCACATCATCCGCCGCAGCCACCGACTTCGGATAAGCTTCCTCTAATGGAACTCCTTCCGCATACACCTCGCCTTCCCCACTCCCCTTCCATTCTTTGAGGACCAGATCCCATCCGCGTTCACGGTGGGAACGTGCGGCCTTGAGATCCTCCAAGCTCGGGATCTCCCGCTGCCGTGCCAGGCGATCCATCTCTGCTTTTGCTGTGTCCGCCTTTCCCCGTTCCTCGGATCGACGTTTATCAAGATCCTCTTCCCCATGCTTCAGCTCATCTAGCTCGTCACGAAACCGCTCAATCGTGGTATTCAACGGAATATCCAACGAAGGAATCTGCTCCAGTTCGGCCGGGCAATTTGAGAGGTGAGATCGCAAATCTTCCATCTGCAACCGGAGGGTGGAAAGTGCTACGATTCGCGCTTCCAAGCCCTTCGCGATTTCCTCAAGCCCCTTGGATCTTGCGATACTCTGCTCAATGGCAGTGATGTCGCCAGCATCCGTGCCGGCGCGGCTTTTCTTGAGATCCTTGATCGTTCTTTCAAGCTCCTTCGCATTTTGCTCTGCCGATTCCAGATCCTTTTTTGCCTTCGTCAGATCTGCAGCTTTGTGCTGTGCATCTGTGAATTTTACTTTGGAAATCCTGCAGCTTTCCAGTTCCTCGATGGGAGTAGCAATTTCCAGCTCCTTGCAAGCCGCCTCGATCCTCACCAGCGCCTGTGTGGCTTCGATGCATTTCTCTGCCAGACCCTGCTCTTGCTCCAGAAATACTCCCAGCCCGGCATGGAGGCGCTCGATCTCCGCCTCCACGGCGAGAACCTCGGGCGCGAGTTCACATACCGCTGCCTTCGTCTGGAGGGTCGTCAGTTCATTTTTCAGCGGCTCGATTTGATCCCGTGCCGCAGCCCAGCTCATTCGAGCTTCCCGGATGTCCTCGCCAAACTGTTCACCCAGTTCCGGCATCGCGGGGATTTGGGATTGTTGCCGCTGACATTCGCGAAGTTGTCCCACCACCGGCAAAGCGTCACGGCAACGCTCCAACCAGCTCTTGCGATTGTTTAGATCCTGCTTATCGGCGATCAATTTGGCCCGCTTTTCAGTCATCTGCTCAATCGCTTTTTGGATTTCCTCCCAAGCTTCCGCCTTGATGATCGAGTCTTTCGAGGCCTTCAGATGATCGTCCAGTTGCTTTCTGCCTTGGCGAATTCTGGAACTGGCACGTCCACGGAAAAGCACGTCGGCCTCCTCTTCCAGACTGGCGATCACCTTGTCCACTGGCGTTCCGCCGAGGCTGGCGGAGAAAAGCGCCTCGCCGAGACGTCCCTCACCGCGCAGCAAGGCGTCCGCCCCTTGGCGGAGCTCTGCCGACCCGAGGCCGAACATACTGTCGAAATAGGCTTGGTCCACACCACCAAGAAAACCAGCAAGTTCCGATTCAGAGATGGCGATCTCTTTGTCATCGAGGAGCGTGTTTTTGTTGCCTTTGCGCCGCTGGAATAACCGTTTCGTTCCATCCAGTTTCTCGAGCTCGGCCGCAATCCGCATCTGGTTGAAGTCGTGAAGGAAATTATCCGGGGTCTGGGCGTGGATGCCGAAGAGCAAAGCCCGAAGACTCCGCAGCAACGAACTCTTGCCGGCCTCGTTGGGACCATGGAAAAGGTGGAAATCTCCACCGTCCTTCGGAAGGTCGATCTCCAGGCCGGTGAAGGGTCCGTAGGCGGGAATGCGGATTTTGTTGAATCTCATGCCTCGGCTCCTTTCTCGGTCAGGCGATCCAAGATCATCGAGCAGGCGTCGTCCATGAGCGCAACGCGACCTGCTCCCTGCCAATCGCATTTCATGGACTCCGCCATATCGGCCGGCAGAGCATTCAGCATCGCCACAACTTCGGGGGGGAGATCCCCTCCCTCGGCACGAGCCTCATCCAATGCTTCCACGACCACCTTGGTCAAAGCGTCACGGGCGGCGAGGTCCTGCAGACTGACCACCGGGCAGGTTTCCAGCTTTACTCGCTCGATCCACACCCGGCCCTCGCCGAAATCCTGCGCGCAGGCCTCCACTTCCGCGTCGAGCCGGTCGGGACGGCTACAAAGATGTCCGTGGAGCGAGGTCGTGCCAGTAAATGTGACTCGGGCGGCGAGCAGTCGGCCATCGGCTTCCGCCACAGCAGTGCCCAGGTTTGCGCGAGTTAATCGGATGAGTTCGTCCATGGAACCTATTCCGGTGACATCCACTGTCAGCGCAGCCCAACGTGTCACGTCCAGCGTATGCCACTCGCAGCTTTCGACCTCCAGATCGTCATTCACCGTGATCAGACGGCATCCGCGCTCACCACATTCCTTGGCGTGGCGTCCCTGGAGATTTCCCGGATAGACCACCCACGGATTCTCGCGGATCACAGCCGGTTGATGGATGTGTCCGAGAGCCCAATAGCCATAGCCTTTCTTGGCGAGCTCCTCGACGGTGCAGGGAGCATATGTGTCATGCCCGGCATTGCCGGCCAAGCTCGTATGGAGGATGCCGATATTGAACTTTCCAGCGACGGGGGCCGGGTAACGGGGAATGAGATTCTCATCCACTGCCCGGTTCGGGAAACTCATCCCGTGAAGCGCCACAGGCCAGGTCTCCGGCTCAAACGTCTCCGCCGCCTTGCTGGAGAAATATTTCACATTGTCCGGCAGTCCCAGCTTCCGCGAAATCACTGACGCCGCATCATGGTTACCCGCGATCATGAATACCGGGATGCCCGCCTCCTGGAGTTTCGTCATACGCGATCTGAAAAACAAACCGGTGCTGTAATCCTTCCAGTCCCGGTCATAGATGTCCCCGGCGATCACCACGAAATCGATGCCTTCTGTTTTCGCCAGATCGATCAGGTTGTCCAAGGCACGCCGGCTCGCTCCCCGAAGTTCGTCGGCGGGAGCTCCCTCGCGGGATGCCAGCCCGAGCAAGGGACTGTCGAGGTGGAGGTCAGCGGTGTGGATGAAGCGGAACATGACGGAGAAGTTCAGGATTTCCGGGGTCTGGTGCTGTTGCGGTATCCTGATAGGAAAAGGGACAGAGCCTGGAGGAAGCTCGATTCACCCGCAATATTCTCGCCCGTAACGTAGAAAAAGGAGGAATGAGGGATCGAAACATCCTTCAGAGCGCGGTAGTTGCTGACGTAGAGGTGGGATAGGCTCATTGTGCGGGGGGTCTTTTAGATTACTTGGGGCTTGCTTTGGCGGATGGCATTGATCCAATCCTGATCGAGGCGGAAAGTGAGCAAGCGGGGACGCCCATCCCGTATCTCGATGGTCTGGATGTTCGACATCCATTCACTTTTGAGATCTAGCGCCCGCTCGGGCTTCATTTCGCCTGCCTTCTCATACAATTTAAAAAGCTCATCAGGAAGGTCGAATGAAAATAGCGTTCGCCCTTCACTTTTGAGCAGCCACCCGTCTTCGTTCCAATAAATGCGGACGCTCGTATGATCATCTAATCCACCTTGCCTCACGGTCTCACTCGGAGTGAGAAGAATGGTAAACTTTCCGCCTAATATTGCGACTAGCGCATAATTTAATTGTGCGCACGCTTCTAAATATGGACCAAGAATGACAGTTGGAGTGACTCCGGGGTCAGTCAAAAAAGACGGAGAATGCTGCCGCAACGACACGCGGATGGACTTGCGCAATTCAGACAACCCGCCTGGGATCGAGGGCAGATTTTCATTATTGGGGAGAGCAGCATAAACAGCCGCGAGTATAGGCTTAAAAAACTGCGAATGATGTAGTGGGAATAGGTGGATGTCGTGCGCAAAGGCATAACGCTGTGCATCCGATGAAAATGATGTCCCAGAGAAAACCGCGTACTGATAGTGGAAGCGCTTCCATGTCGATATTGCCCCGAGTGGAGGTTGCCAGTATTCGGAAGTATCTTTGAGCACACCTATGGCGTTACGAACAACATCGATACCGGTGGGTTTGTCTTGAGCATAGCATTTAGCTTCCACCAGTAAACGCTGAGGATTGCTGAATGGTTGATTTACAACAAAGTCGGCAATCGCATCAATTTGGTGATTGGTGCCCCGGCCACGCACACCTGTTCCAGCTCCCATTGAGCACAGTGTCGGATCTTCTCCTGGGCCCTCAACGGTTGAGTATCCGCTTCGCTTGAGCAGATGAAGAACAGCCTCCTCCAAAAGCATTCCTCTAATTTGTCCAGGTCTCATGACGACTTCACTGCCTGTTTTCTGGCCAGCGTGAGATGCACGTTGTTCCAGCGGTGGCCGTGGAAATCTTTGCCGCCAGCGGGGTCGGTGTCGGGTTCTTCTTCGCACCAGAACCAGGGGAAGTCGGATTTGGGGCGGACTGGTTCTTTGCCTCGGTCTTTGTCCCATTTGATGTTGGGTTTGACGCGAAGGAGTCCGGCTCCTTTTTTGGCGACGTCGTTGGCGGTGAGGAAGGGCCGGATGTTTAGGCGCACGCCGTCGTTCAGGTCGGGGTGCCAGCCGATGGGTTGGTATTTCAGTGATTTCCAGCGGACGAAGATGTCGTAGGGGGCTTCGCCTTCGAGGATTTTGATCAACTCGGCTTGGAGGGATTGGGCGTCGGCAAGGCGTTCGGCGGCTCCGGGTTTGTCGGCTTTTGCGTCGGCGTCTTGGTTTTGGATCCAGTTCCCGAGGGTCGTGTAGGTCAGTTTTTGGAGGGTGGCGTTGTCGAGGCGGTGGTAGTTGACCACGGCGGCGAAGCCGTCCTTGCGTCCGTCCCAGATGTGCCAGAGGAACGGGCGCTGGTGGAAGAGCGCGCAGTGTTGCTCGAAGAATTCGTCGCGCAGCCAGTCTTCGAGGGTTTTCGATTTTGAGCCAGAGGCGGCGAGGAGTTGGCGTTCGTCGAACGTGCCGAGGCCGGCGGCGAGGAGGGCGCGGAGACGGGCGGCGGCGGGTTGCTCGCGGTTGATGGCGGGCAGGCAGACGATTCCGTCGTCATCGGCCAGCTTTTCCAGACCATCCGGGCCGAGCGCCGGGCAATCGGGAAAACTGGAACCGGTCTGGCGCGGCCACTGGTAGCCGAGCAACCGCGCCACGGCCACGTGCAACGGCTGGTCTGCACCGGCTGGGTGGCCATTGAACAGCCATTGCGTTGGGTCGTTGGAAAACGGCTTCGGTAATCCGTGGGGATATTTCTCCGCCGCCACCTTCTGCCAGTGCGCCAGGTCGAAGGGGGTTTTAATTAACGTAGCGTTTGTTACAGCCAACTTCTGGTCGAGGCGGCGAACCTCTCTTTCGTAATGCGGTGATGAGCAAAATGCCCAGAGCGCTGAAAGATATTTTTCATTTGTTGGAAAAACGACGTTCACATTACCGTCAAACTTCTCTCCAAAGAACAACGATGCACGCAGGTTGTTCATCTGGTTGATTGCGACACCGCGTTTGCCCCACGCTAGATTTCCCGATTCGTGCATGTCGTGGAGTTTGTCGCGCGTTTCTACTGCGTATTTGTGAAGAGTGCCGCTTCCTTTTTCCCACCGCAGAACTTCCGTAATTCCATCAGAGGGATTATCAGACTTTGAAGTATTTCGATAGGCGTCCCAGGTGCGACCGAAATCAGTCACCTCCCAAAATGAGAAGACAAAACGGTCTCGGTCGCCCGTTCGCACCCCTTGATAGCATTCTGCGAGCTCTTTAAGCAGTTTGATTCCCGACTGCTGCTCATCAAACGCAAATCTAGAATCGGGATTTTGTAACTGGCTGGATTGACGGATTAGAACGAATGATCGCTGCACCAATCCGCTGCTCTTCGCACCTGGTGACTCGTCCACCACGACATCTAGTCCAAAAACCAGCGATTGCTCTGTCGGATTGTCTCGCGTGAGGAGCAGAAGACTAACGTTTACTACCTCTCCTCCGATTGTTTCAAATGCGCCCGCCCCTAGCCGAGCCACTGCATTCCATCTGGATTGCCTGAGCAATTCCTCTCTTAGCTTTTGATATGAGCCGAGAAACAGCCAATTCTGTGGGGTCACTAGCGCGCTCGTGCATTTTGGCGAGCAAAAGCCGACGCATCTTTCCACAAAGCATGTTGCAAGGTCGGCTCTCGCCTTTGGGTGAGTTCGTTCGCAGTATTCCATCAGCACGTCATCCTGCTTTGGGCGTCCGAGGTAAGGCACGTTGGTGGCGACAAGTGTGAATGATCCCGCGAGAATTTCCGCCGCCTTGGCAATCCCTTGGGCGGTGACAACCATTTCCCGCAGCGCATCATCCTTTGTCTCCGCCTGCAGCGCCTTTTCCAGCAGCGGCTGGAGTTCATGGTAGTCGGCGACATACATGTCGTCGGTGCTGAGCCGAGGATTGATGAGGCTACCCAGCACGGGGGCCTGTTCGAATAGCCTGTAGAGGCGTTCCATGCCGCGTTTGAGTTTGTCGTTCTCCCCGGCGAGCTTGACCCAATCCGCGAGTTTTGACTGGGGGGCGAGACCGCAGCAGGCGACATGCAGCGGTGGCAGCGGCTGGTAGCCGGCGAGTTTCCAAGCGGTGAGCGCGAGGTTGAAGGCACCGATCTGCGTGCAGCGCGGGTCGAGTTCGAGGCCGTGGATATTTTCGCGCAGGACGGCAAAGACGGCATCTTTGGCGGTGAGCCCTTCCTCTTCCATGCGCAGGCGGGCAAGGATCGGCAGGGCAAAGACCGGGAAGTGCCCGGAGCCCATGCAGGGGTCCAGAAAGCGGATGTCTTTGGCGGCGCGGGGCCATCCTTCGAAGGTGCCTGCCGCCGGTTTCCAACCCGGCGAAGTATTAAGTATTAAGTTTTCAGTTTTAAGTTCAGCAGCGTCCTCACGAATGAAGCGGAGGTAGGTCCAGTTGACGGCGGGGAGGCCATCGCGGGCGGGGAGGGTCATGGCTTCACGGATTTCAGCTTCCGTTCCGGCCTTCATCCTTCCGCCTTCATCCTTCATCCTTTTGCCGGCATTCCACGCCCCGAGGGTGTTGTGGAGGAGGAATTCGACCATGTAGTCCTCGGTGAAGAGCTGGGTGACGGGGGAGAGCTCGTCGGCTCCGATCTTTTTGCCCGATTTGTTGACCTCTTCTTTCCGCTGGGTCTGCCAGAATTGATACGTCCAACCGAGGGAGTCGTCGGCGGTGAAGATGCCTAGCGGGAGCGAGTCGAGGAGGCGGCGGAGTTCGACCTGATCTTTTTTGGCGAGGTTGAGTTCGAAGACAGGGTCGGACGAACGAAAGACGCCGGGGAGGATTTTTTCCGCGAACCGGCAGGCGAGGTCGAAGCCGTCCTTTGCGCCGAGTTCCGGAGCGAGTTCTTCGCAGTCTTCGAGCGTGACCGGGACATTCCCCTGTTCCTCGTCCGTGTGGAGGAGGCTGTTCTCCGCGAGGAACCGGGTGAAGAGGAGCCGGTGCCAGTGCTCGTAGGCGGCATCCTCCGCAAGGTGCTTGATCTCCTGCGTGCCCTTCGTCGCATCGAGCCGGTCGCCGAGGGCGCGTCCACGGGCTCGGAGCCGGTTGCGGAGCTGGCGCACGTCCGCCGTCATGTGCGGCCGGTAATCACCCTCGTGGACGGCGAGGTTCTCCAGCGCCGCCCGGCAAGCCGCCTCAGCGGCGGTGCGGGCATCAAGGGTGACATCGCTCAGGGTCTTGCGGAGTTCTTTGGAGAGAGAAGGCATGTGAAGAAAAAGCGGAAAGCGGAAATTGGAAACCGGAAAGTTAAGGAGAAAAGGTCAGAGGCAGGATTACTGAAGTCTCAAGATGTTCATTGTCTGGTTAATACGAATTAGAATTGCCGCATGAATTGCATTCGTGCAATGCGAGGTGCAATCGGGGCCGAGAATTGCGCGGAAATGGAGCGTGCGCAATTTGGCGCTCATCTTTGAGGCTGGATTGAGCGCGGCATTGAGCGGTCGCATAGAAAATCGCATAGGTCGCCGTTCTATGAGTTTTTCTATGAGTTCTCATTGGATGCCTCATAGAAATAGCGAGCATATCGGCGTTCGCCAGAAATCCGGATTTCTTGGTGCTGCTGGCGCAGTTCCCGCATAAGTCGGTTCACTTGATCGCGGTTGTAGGCCGTGATTTGGCGAAGGTCGGAGTTGGAGAGGCCTGTTTCTTTATTCCTGGCGCGCAACTTGAGGATGCTGAGGATTCGGGTTTTGGCGGATTCCCAGTCGATGCGCGAGGTGGTGTCGTGGGCGATGGCCGGGCGCAGATTTTTGACAAGCTGTCGGCTGAGGGTCCAGTAGGTGCCGCGGCCGGTGCCGCCGCGCTCGAGGAATCCGCAGTCGCGTTCCATGCGGCTGAGGGTGGTGCGCATGGCGGCTTCGGGGCGTTGGCAGAGGTGGGCGGCCTGGGTGGTTTCCAGCTCCGAGTGGCGGAGGAGGAACTGGAGGATGAGGAGTTCATCCACGCCGAGGATGCGGCCATCCCGTCCCTGGGAGGCAACGAATTCCCGGAAGGGGGGGGAGACGTCTTGTTTGAGGAGGGTGACGATGACGGTCTCGCCGGATTCCTGAATGACCGGGGGTTCCTTGCCGTCGATGAGGAAGGCTTCGAAGATGCGGCTGATGCCGAGGTTCGAGCGGTTGACCAGGCGGAGCTTGGTAAGGGCGTCGATTAGGGCGGGGTTCCGGGTGACGGGTGGGTGGTGGAGGATGTTCTCCGGGGAGATCCCGCCGATGAATGTGCCGGGATTTGAAATTTCGATGCGGTCGGGGAAATGTTTGACGAGGAGTGGGCCTGGCAGGCGGTAGTCGGCGTGGCCGAGGGCGTTGAGCAGGGACTCGCGGAGGGCAATCGGCGGGTAGGCACGGATCTCGGCGTGGACCAGACCCATTTCCAGGGTGAGGATGGGATTGTCTGAGGCGATGCGTTCCTCAAAGAGCTCCAGGGCGACGGGCAGAGATTCCCGACCATCCCGGCGGTCCGAGTAGCCGGTGTCGGATTCCATGCGGAGATAGGTCCAGAGGAAGGCGGGAAATGCGGAGGAAATCGCCTCGGGTTTCCCGCAGAGGAGGACGCCCGCGCGGGTGAGCGAGCCATTGCGCAGGCAACCGAGGCTGGAGAGAAGTTCCTCGTCCGAGAGCGCCAGTAAATCGCGGGGGGCTTTCTCCTGGGAGGCAAGGCCCCGGAGTTTTTCCATGGCGGCAGCAGAAACCAGCGCATGCCAATCGCCGGGAAGGGTGCCCGAGGTTGGATCGGTCTCGCCGGTCTCGACCATCAGGCGGCGGCGGAGGGTGCCGGTGAGCGGCTGGCAATCCTTGCCGATGCGGACTTTCCCAGTGCCGGAGGTGTCGGTGTAAGGCGGGAGACCGGGATGGATCTGCATCACCAGCAGGCGGCCTGTGCCCTCGGGGATGCGGATCTCTTCAAAAACCGGCGTGATCTTCGGGTCGGTGCGGTCATAGACGGCGCGCTTGAGCCGGTTGACATCCACCTCGGGGGGCACGCCAAGGATTGCCGAGGCACGACCCACTTCTCTGTCATGGACTCCAAAAACCACCGAGCCGCCGCCGCCATTCGCCATGCAGACGGCCATTTCGACGACAAGGTTCACCGCATCATCCATGCTGCGGGTATTCCACTGCTTGAAATCGAGATCCTGATCCTCCAGAGAATCGGCCGGGGAGCGGTCGAGGTCGTCGAGCAGGCTGAGGATGTCGTCTGGCGTGCGCATTGAAACTAAATAATTGCCGGGCCGTCTTTGATGGCGGATTGGATGGTGGATTTTGCCTGCGCCAGCCAGGCGTCGAGTTCGGCTTCGGTTTTGATCGTGGCGGAGGGAAGTGAGACGCGGCGGGCTTTTGGCTCGGCCTCCTTGATCGCTGCGGAGAGCGCCTGATGGCAGCGGGTGGCAATGGCGTCTGTCTGGGTGCGCCATCCTCCAGGGTTGCAGCATTGCAGGGCGGAGAGGAGGTCCGCATCGGTGGCGGTGCTCGGAGCTGGTCGGCTGATGGCTCCGGCAGCATTGAGAAAAGAGGCCTTTTTCTCCATAGGCAGCGCAGACCAGATCGCATGGGCGTTGAGCTTGGCGACTTCATCGGCAAGGGTTTTCTCGTGGTGGGCGTGGGCGTCGTGAAGTGCCGCGCGAAGGGCGGTGCCGAGGGCCTGCCGGATGGGCGTGGAGGGATCGGGATCGTCGAGAAGCGAGCGGTGTTCACGGATGGCTTCCAAGTTGGAAATCTGCTCAGCCGCCAGGCCCGCCGCTTGGGCCTGATGAAGAAGATTTTCCGTGAGTTCAAAATCCGGGAGTCGGGAGGCAATTTGTTTGGCGAGGGATTTCCAACTCGTGATCAGCGTGGAAATGGCGTCAGCGTCGGAGAACAGACGGAAGAAGAGGTCGTTGCCGTTGAGTCCTGCCAAATCCACGAGCAGAGGGGATTGTGGCCTCTCCGGGGCGGGAGCCTCTCCCCCGGCGTTGTTGGCGAGAGTTCGCAGAGCGGTGACGAAGCCGGGAGCGGCGGCGAGTTCGTCGCCTGCTTTGAACGGGTAATCGGCTTCTTGGAACAGCTTCTTGATGCGGAGCTTTTGGCTGGCGGTGAGGACCGGGTGCTGGACCCGGTAGTCTGCCTGGCCGATTTTGCGCTGGTCGAGATCGGAGAGTTTGGCGGCTTGGCCATTGAGACGGGCGGCGAGATGGCCGCTTTCGAGCAAGGTCGCAAGGCACGCATCGAGGCATTCCTTCGGCCAGCCCCACTGGCCAGCGGTATATGTGGAGTAAATGTCGCTGCCCTTTTTCCCTGCTCCGATGAAGCGGATGATTTCGGCGGTAACCGGATGGCGGTCCGGATCGCCGGAGTAGTTCACGGCGGTGAGAGCCCCGGCGTTTCCCTCCTTCGCCTTTTTCCAGACGGTGGACCAGTTCGGAGAGTCGGCCATCGCAAACTTCGGATAGAGGCTGGCAAGGGCGGACGTGCAGGCGGACTCGGCGGCTTCTTTCAGGGTGATGACTGGCACTTCCTCGCCACCGGATAGGAAAACGCGGGCACCGGAGAGAATCTCCGCAATGCACTGCTGGACCTTGAGGTCTTCGTTTCGCTGGCGGGTGACCATGGAGCCCCGTGCCTCGATTCCTTCCGGACTTGTTTGCTTGCTTTTGAAGTTGAGAGTTTCCTCTGCCGCCAAAGAAGCTGAAAGTGCAGACTTCAGTTCATCGGTCTTGGCCTTCGGGATCAGGACATGGACCGTCGGGTCGTCGGTGCTCCGGCGCTGGATGTCTGTGATAATCGCGCTCTCCGCCTCAGAAAATCCATCCCGGACCCAAACAACAAGCCCTTCGCCCGTGGCGGGGGCCTCGGTGCCGTGGTGGATGGTGACTTTTCGTTTTTCCCGTGCCGCACCTTGGAGGATCGAAAGAGAGGACAGCTCGGAGTGGACATCTTTCGAGAGGAGCTGGCCGCGTTGGGAAGCAATCTGGGCTTCGTTCCCCCGGATGGTGGTCTGGCGGCGGCGGAATTCGCCTTCCCAAGCGGCACCTTCGGTGGTTTGAAGACGATATTCTCCTTCCACCAGCATGAGCACGCCCTCATCTCCCAGCTTGGAGAGCAAAGCGGGAACTTGGCTGCGGATCTTTGCTCCCGAGCCGTCGAGGTCATTCGTCAGCAGGTCGGCGAGATGCTCGGCATCTGCCCGAACTCCGATGTCCGCGCCCTCGCGGGGAAGTTTGTTGATCAGGAATACCAGCGAGCAGATCCGTGCGCGAAGTTCACCGTCTTTCTTTTTCGTTTCATCCTCGATGATTTCCTGGAAGCGCTTCTGCATCTCCCCGGAAATAACGAGGTCATTCGCGAGTTGCTCGTATATGAAATCGCCCGGGATGACCGTTCCAACTGGCATGTCGGCAACGGCGCGGCAGGCCTCGTGGGTCACGCGGAGCTGGGTGCGCATCTGGGCTGCCGTGCCGGAGGGATCCACGCTTTGCAGGACACGCTCCCAGAACCGGCGGCGGACAGGAAGCAGCGGATAGTCCTGCACATAGGCATCCTGGTCCTCCGTGCGGGTGGCGATTTTGGTTGCCTTCAACTGGCGGCTGATCTCGCCGGAATGCTTCGCGACGAGTGCCTCGATGTCCTTCTTTTTTGAAGGGTTTTTCCGCAGGACGACTGTGCGGACCACTTTTTCGACATCGTTGTCCTTGAGGTGGCACTTGAGCGGAAACCGCCCCATGAGCCGCTGCAGTGCTGGCATATCGGTGAGGGCACTCTGCCCGGTGGCCACGAGGAGCACGCGTCCATCGAGCTGCTTCTGCACGGCCTCAGCGACCTCCTGGACGTCGTTCGAGAGGTTGGGGTCGTTGTTGATGTATTGCTGGACTTCGTCGAGGACCAGCACAGTGCAGGGAAGCTTTCCCTCTTTGGACAGCGTGCGCCGGATGAGCGTGATCATCTCATCCACGGAAAGCTCGCCGCCCTTCGGCGGATACTGGGCAAGCATTGCCGCCGCCACGCCTTTCGTGTCGCCCAGATTTGCGTGGCTCGCCAGGTAGGCTTCCTGGAACGCCTTGGATGTGTAGATCTTTGAAAACTCGGCTTTAGGATCTTTCCCGGCATCTTGAATATGCTGCCGGACGGCATCGAGGGTGCCGTCATCTCGAAGGTCAAGCATCAGACGGGCTACGCTCAGCTCTTCCGGCAATCCGACGGAGAGGAAAATGATTCCCAGAACGCGGGCGCGCACATCACCCTTTCCGGATTTCAACGTGCCACCTGCCATGTGGAGACCGCCACCCTGTTTTCCTTTTGTGGATAGTTCCTTGAGCAGATCTGTCACTTCCGGGGGCAGAGAGGTCAGGCTGCGGGCTGTGCTGGAATCCGGGAATGCAAAATCGATCCAAAGGTATCGGAGAACTTTGACCAGGTGAGATTTACCGCTGCCGTAGAAGCCGCTCACCCACGACCCGGCCTGCACCTTGTCGAGGTTGCCCAGGTAACCTTGAAGCATCTTCACCAGGCCGGTCTTGTATTCGCCGTCGCAGACGAATGTTTCGAGCTCGTAGCGCAGGGTGGCTAGGTCGGCGTCGTTGTTGCTGGAAACGCCCTCGTTGGCGAGGTGCCAGGAAAGCGGGTCTTTGTGGAAGAGATCGCGGTTTTTCATGATTCGGCTAAAATGGGAACGGCCAGATAATTCCAGCCGTCCCGGGCACAGAGAAATCGGTAAGTATTGGCCTCTCGCTCGCCAGGGAAAAAGACGAGAAGCACACCGGGGAAACTTTTGTCCAGAGATTCGATGAGGTCCGAGACGTGGACAAAGTCGAAGAGTTCCATGAGGCCGGTCAGGGCGAACACCGTGCGGGACCGTTGATCTTGGGGCACATTCGTGACGGCCTGATCAATCCGAGCTTTCAAGAAAGGAATGAAGCCCGTTTCGGAATAGGACTCGAGAATGGCGGGGTTTTCCAGGGTCGAAAGGCGCTCGTCTGGATCAAATGTGTCGAGCCACTCGGCGAAGGCCCCGGCCAAATCCATGCGCTGCCATCCCAGCCCGGCATCTCTGGTGGCGATCTCGAACTCTGGCAGACGCGGGCTCAGGCGGCGCTCCTCCTCGGGCGGATAGACGACAAACCAACTCCTCTGGCTGAGCGGCAGCCCCTGTTTCAGCGGGAATCCCACATGCGTTTTGAAGGAGACGAGAAGTTGATCAATGTGGGCCATGGAGAAGAGCGATTTCGTTTTCGTTCAAAAGCGGAGAAAAGTCGATTTCCATCACTCCGCCGCCGCTGCGAAACCGCAGCCAACCGTGGGCGGAACCATCGCGAAAAGCGGATAGAATAGTGCCAGAATTCGCAGCCACGAGATTCGCAAAGATCGAGTTGAGCAAAAAATCACCGCGCAACCCACTCAACCATCCGGCGAACGCCGCGTAGCAAACACTGCCGAACCGCGCTCGCGGGATGGCTCTGACCTTTTTTGAATGCCCAGCTAGGTGGCCGGAAACAGTCCAAGTCGTGTTGACATTCTGTGCGAGGGACTTCTTCATTGCCGCGCTGAAACGGCCGGGAAAGATGCGCTCCAGATGTTCCTCCATCTCGGCGCGGGGAACGATCACGCCTTCTTTTTTGGAAGCGATCAGATCGAAGCTGGCCCGCAACTGCGGATCGCGACAGAAGACGCAAATCGCCGCACACAAGGGAAGCGATTGCGGGTCCACAGAAGCGATCAGGCGCAGATTCCGAAAAAGTGCGAATTGTGGATCGAGGCCGTAGAGTTCTACGAGGTGGCGAAAGCTCTTTTGACGGCTGGAAAATGTGGGCTTCCCCAGCGCGTTATCCTGCTCAATCGCAGTTTGGAATTCGCTTCTCTTTGCACTTTGCGGACATCGATTCTGGAGAACAAGCAATTCATCCAGCATCATGGATCGAGACATGTGCCCGCCACTCCGATTGGTCGAAAAACCGAAAGGCTCCAGAGCTGAGGCGAACGAGACCAGACTCATGTGGCTTGAGTCCTTTGCTGCAAAGCATCCCACGCTGAAGATGTGCTGCCACACAAACCTCGAGCACGCTGGCATTCAGGTGACATATAAGCGGGTTTAATACTGTGTTTGTGAGCTGCTGGCGAGGGGAAACAGGGAGTTGGAACAATCTGGTTTCGTTGTTTCGGACAGCGTTTCGGCGCGGGGTTCAGCCTTCAGAAGGCGGTTCCTCTTCCCCTTTTTCGCCCTTATCCCAGAAGGCCTCGATGGCGGCCTCTGCCTGGTCGGCAGCGAACTCCGGAGTCATTCGGCCCGACAGGACGCTGGTCAGGTAAGGAAACGTCACGTCCGCAGTGCTCGTCACCGCGTGAAAGATGGACCGGAAGAGGCCCTCGGTCAGGGGGCCGGTGATGGTGTCGGTGAATGCAGCGATCCTGCCGCCCGCCTTTGACGATGTCACCGGCCTGGATAAAGAGGTCGGTGTCTCCGGGATTCTCGATCAGGAGTTCGTTCACATTCCCGGTCTCGTGAAGGAGCCCTGCTTGCTTTTCCATGGCCTCTTCGAGGACGGTGTGTAGTCTGGGATTTCCTTCCCCGGAGGAACTGAGACAAACCAAGCGGTGAGGTTCTTTGCGGTGGTGGGTGGAGTGAGAGTTTTCATGACGCCCGCAAGATTCGCACGGCAACCCGGTCAACGAGTGTCCTACCAAAAACAAATCGAAAAATATAAATGGGATGAGGAGCGGAGCCAGAGGCGCCTCGGAGGGACGCCCCGCGTGAACACCTGCCCGCTACTGCCCCGCAGAGAGATTTCTGGCCTGCTCGTATTCCCTCGATAGATCGATGCCGGGGTCGGAATCCGGAGCCAGCTCCTTCATACCGACATACATATAGGACACGAGTTGAAGCCCAGAGAATGCTCCCTGGAGGCTTTTGAGGGTGTATTTTGAGGCTGGGTCGTTGATGTCGAGCCCGTTGCGTCCGAGCAGCGCAATCTCAAATGTCACCTGCCTGCGCAAATCGGGTGATTCTGCAAAAAGCTGGATCGCAGCGAGGCAATACATGGTGGCGTCGGCGCGAGAGGAATCTCCCCCGGCAGAGCGCATGCTCTTGTGGGCAAGGTCCCTCCGGGCTGAACGTGCCATCTCCGCGATTTCGGAAAGAGGAGCCATCTCAATGACTCTTCTCAAGACCGGATCTGCGGAGTCCGGGTCGCCGAGGGCAAGCAGTGCCCTCCCATAGCCATATTGGGCGGCCTGATCGTCGGGGAGCAATTCGGCGGCACGCCGGTAGTGGGCCATGGCCTCGCGAGGGGAATGCTCCAGAAGAAGCGTCGCCAGGTTGCGGTGGGCATGGCCGTCTTGTGGGTCCAGTTCGAGGCTGCGGCGCAGTGACGCCTCTGCTTGCTCGATATCGTTGTTGCGGCCCTGAGCGACACCCAGGGCGTTCCATCCACGCGCACTTTCCGGCTCCAGGGTAACGAGGCGCTCCAGCAGGTCGATGGCCTCTTCGATTTTGCGCTGATCGCTGAGGGCCATGCCAAGATTGAGGAGGACGGCGGTGTTGTTGGGAACGCGTGCCAGCGCCGACTGCAACAAGGGGACGGCGGTGGCGAAATCTCCCTGCCTCAGCAGCTCCACACCGTGCTCTACCAGCTCATCAATCCCCGATTCAGAAATCCAGCGGACGTTTACGACGCCCCCGGAAATGGCAATTTGCGCCTCCCCTCCGATGGCGCGGAACTGGTCAGCGTAGTAGTCAGAAATAGCCTCCCGCAGCATCTCTGGGCTCGCGTTCAAAAGAGCGGGATCTATCGGAAGCTTCGAGAGGTCGAAGTCGCCGATGGGGAAGGTGAAGGTAAGAGATCCGGGGTTCATTTAGGTCTGAATATCCAAGTGTAGAACTCGCGAATCTGGAGCTTTTCGGCCCAAGCGTCAACGACGGTCTGGCTCCGCTCACCCAACTCGCTTGGTGCCGCGCGAAAATCTGACAGGAGATCTTCCGCCTTGGCATCGAGGCCGATGGACTTATAGGGCAACATCGCTGCCGTGCTCCCTGAAATCTGCCCCCACAGCAGGGCCACGACCGCGCTCATGAGGAGACTTTTTTCAAGGATTTCAGCCGGCGCAAACTCCTTGACCTCGGGCTTGAGCCCCTGGGAGTTTCTCCGGAGGATCGCGTTGACTGTATCGGACTGCTGCCTGTGCAGGCTCGGACACTCGCGCCGGATATACTCCATTGCAATCAGCTCCGAAGGAGTTGAGCGCAACTGCAGAAGCAATCCAGTGACCAGAGATTTTGCGGTCGTTGCGGCTGCCTCCTTGGGATATTTGGCCAATCTGGGTGACTGGGCAGCCTCCCGAACCGCCTGATCCACCCGCTCTTCGATGGGCTGGAATTGCGGGACGCCACGGGGATGGGACCACATCGTCAGCAGCATGACGCACTGGACCGACGTGACGTAATCCGCGACCGCCAGGCTGCGGGTGGAAATGTTGATGAGATGCGCAGGGTTGGAGGCAGACGCAGAGATCATTTGCGCGTCCGTGGCCGAGTCCTCAGTCGTTCCGAGGGTCACCCGGTAGCCCGTCTGCTTCTCCACTAGATCGATCAGCCTGCCTGCGTCAGGATTTAAAGACATGTCCGATCATCGGGCTCAGGGCTGGCGAGATCAAAATAAAAAATGAGCAGGGCGGTCATGTATCCGCCCGGGGGGCAGGTATGTCCTGCCCCTTCCGATCTACCGGGATCAAGCGATTGCTCATTTTTCCACCCTGCCTTTCCAATCAATCCTGACGGCGGCCTCGGCCTGGTCGGCGGTAAACTCCGGGGGTATTGGCGAGGAAAAGGGCAGAACCCGATGCGGAATTGAGAATGAGATAGTTCAACGACATCTTCTGGCCGCTCAAGGATACTTCGAACTCGGGATGTTCGTGGAAGCGGGCGACGAACTGGAGGGCATTGCCCAGGAGGATCGGATTTGTGGGTAAAGATTACGGACATAGCGGTTGACTCCAGCCCGACCGAGCAGGAATCTTGATTCATGAACACTGCGGATCTGTTCGCCCCCACTTTCGATTTGGGGCAAGTCGTGGCGACACCGGAGGTCATGGGGCTGGTGGAGAAAGGGCTGATGCTCGAACCGTATCTCGCACGGCATCACGCGGGCGACTGGGGAGAAGTTTCCGCAGGGGATGCGGCGGCGAATGACGGGGGGCTGTCCTGCGGAGACCGTCTCCTGAGCACATACCGCACCCCTTTCGGGAGAATCTGGATCGTCACCGAGGCCGACCGGTCGAGCACGTGTGTGCTCCTGCCAAGGGAATATTGAAAAAAATGATTTATTTGAGGTGTAGGACAGCGGTTGACCATCTGCATGGGATATTCATCGCACCATGAGATACCTTCTTGCCATCGTCCTGCCGCCGATAGCCGTGCTTCTGTGCGGAAAACCGATTCAGGCGGTTCTCAATCTGATCCTGACCCTGTGCTTTTGGATCCCCGGCGTGGTGCATGCCCTTTTTGTGGTGAACAGCCATCTGGCCGACGAGCGGGCCGAGAAAATGATCGCCGCCGTGAAGCAGGAAACGATGCGTTTTATCAAATAGAATTCCATGAAAATCTCCATGCTCTTCGCAATCCTCGCCGCCTCTCTCGTTGTCCAAGCCGACGACAAAACTCCCGTTGTCGTCCCCGCGCAGGGCGGCACTGCTACCACGTCAAAATTCGGTGACGGCTACATCACTCGAACGAGCGACGGGCAGACCTACACGACATCGAAGTTTGGCGATGGAACGAGCACCCGCGACAGCAAGGGAAACACCTGGACGACCAGCAAGTTCGGCGACGGCGCAATCACCCGTGGGCCGGATGGGCAGACGGTCACGACATCGAAATTCGGCAGCGGCTACATCAGCCGCGACAACTCCGGCGGCACCACGACCACCTCCAAGTTTGGCGATGGCGTGATTACGAGAGGGGACGGAGGCGGAAGCGCAACAACTTCCACGTTCGGAACTGGCTTCATCACGCGGGGCAGTGCGGCAGCGACCCCCGCGAACAGCCCTGCGGCTGGCAACGTGATCATCCTCCCGCTGAGGAAGTGATGGTAAAGAAATCAATTTTTGTTCTTACCGGCGCCGGAATCTCAGCCGAATCGGGGATTCAGACTTTTCGCGGGGCAACTGGTCTGTGGGAGGGGCACAGGGTCGATGATGTGGCGGCCCCTGCGGGATTTCAAAGGAACCCGGCGCTGGTTTTTGAATTCTACAACGTGCGGCGGGGAAAAATCCGCGACGCCCAGCCCAACGCGGCACACCTCGCCTTGGCGCGGCTTGAAAGGGAATTTCAGGGCATAGTGACGGTGGTCACCCAGAACATTGACGACCTCCATGAGCGTGCGGGCAGCCGCAACGTCATCCACATGCACGGGGAAGCAATGAAGGCGCGGTGCCAGAAATGCGAGGCGGTTGCCGTTTGGAAAAACAATCTGGACGAGACGAGCGTATGCCCAGAATGCCGGGCATCGGGAAGCCTTCGCCCACACATTGTCTGGTTTGGGGAAATCCCCCTCTTCATGGAGGAAATATATCTCGCCCTCTCGAAAGCGGGTCTTTTCATCTCCATCGGGACATCCGGCAAAGTGTATCCGGCCGCCGGATTTGCCGAGGCTGCTTCCCGACATGGAATTCGCACTATCGAAGTGAATCCCGACTCAACCGAAATCTCCCCGCACTTCGAAGAGCACCTGCGGGGGCCTGCCGGACTGAAAGTCACGGAATTGGTGGGAAAGCTACTCGAACCCTGCCCTGAATAGGGCTGTGAATCCCCGCGATTTCCATTCCTCCCGCATCCCCCAAGAACCCTCAATTTCCATTGGCTATTCTGCCAACAAGTAAAAACGAGCAGTTCTGCCTCCCCTTGCGGTGATTTTTCGGGCGTATCTTAAAAAAATGCCCGCCGCACCAACTCATTTTTTTGCCAAAGATTGCCGCGATTTTGACGACGGCAACGATGCTCAGGCGCTTGTCGAGCAATACGGCGACGACTGCACGGAAGAAACGTTTTTTCACCCGAAGGATATTCAGGTTTCGTTCGACGAGTTTCATCGTCTTACAGGCGTTCGTCGGAAATCCGGGTTCTGCGGCCTCAAGGACGATGTGGTTTTTTGGTATAACCCCCATCTCGATGTGCATTTCTTCTACACGAGAAGCGGGCGCCTATGAAAACGGCGGCTTTTGTATAAACCAACCAGCGCAGTGAGTGAGGGGTTTGGTGGTGCGCCAAATGCGTCATGATTGGATAATATCAGCAGCATCACCTCCCTTCCGCCGCAGGAACGTCGGTGTCCACGACGGATCAACACGGCATACCCCGGGCACCCGAACCCCAGCCCTCGAGCCAGCAAAGCGGGTGTTTTGGTTGCCGTTCGCACCCACAGGCGGATATGCTCTGGCCATGAAAAAATCCCTCGGCGCCAAGACGCTGCTTTACCCGACACCGGTTCTCGTGGTGGGAACCTATGACGTCCACGGCAAGCCCAATGCGATGATCGCCTCATGGGGCGGCATTTGCTGCTCCCAGCCGCCCTGCATAAACATTTCCCTGCGCAAGGCGACCTACAGCTACGCCAGCATCGTCGAGCGCAAGGCGTTCACCGTGGGCATCCCGGATCAGGAGCATGTCCGCCAAGCCGACTATCTGGGCATCGCATCGGGCCGGGACACCGACAAAATCGCCGTCGCCGGACTCACTCCCGTGCGTAGCGAGCTGGTGGACGCCCCTTATATTGCCGAGTTCCCGCTCACGCTCGAATGCCGACTGGTCCACACCGCCGACCTCGGGCTGCACACCCTGTTCGTCGGGGAAGTGGTCGATGTCAAAATCGAGGAGGAGGCTCTCACCCCGGAGGGCGACGCGGACATCCGCAAAATCAACCCGTTTCTCTTCGACCCCGGCGCCAGGGGATACTATGGCGTGGGCGAATTCCTCGGCACCGCGTTCTCCGTGGGCCGCGACATTCCGGGGGGCTCGGCCAGCAAGCAGGACTGACAGCCGACATTTCCTGCTGCGTGCCCCGCGTCATCTTCCACCTCGACATGGACGCCTTCTACGCGTCCGTGGAGCAGCGCGACAACCCCTCCCTCCGGGGCAGGCCCGTCATCGTCGGCTCGCCACCCGACAAGCGGGGGGTGGTGTGCGCCGCCAGCTACGAAGCCCGGAAGTTCGGCGTCCGCTCGGCCATGCCGTCGAGGACAGCGCAGCGGCTTTGCCCTGCCGGGGTGTTTATCCGTCCGCGCATGGAAGCCTACCGCACGGAGTCGCATGCGATCATGGGTCTGCTGACCCGGTTTGGCGGTGCCGTAGAGCAGGTCAGCGTCGACGAGGCATACCTCGACATGAGCCACCGGTTTGCAGCCTTCGATCCCGAGGCCGTCATGGGGCTCGGCCGGGAGATGAAGGATCTCATCCGCTCGGAGCGCCGACTGACCGCCAGCATCGGCATCGGCGGCAACAAGCTCCTCGCCAAAATCGCGAGCGACCACGGCAAGCCCGACGGACTGTTCTGCATCGCGGAGGACGAGAAGGTGGCGTTCCTCCGCCCGCTTCCGGCGTCCGCCATCCACGGCGTCGGGAAGGTGACGGCCGAGACATTGACCAAGGCGGGACTGCGCACGATTGGCGACCTGCAAGATTACCGGGGAGAATTGCGGGCTATGGTGGGCTCATACGCGCCGATCCTCCGGCGCTACGCGATGGGGGAGGATGACCGGGCGCTGGAATACGACGGCGAGGTCAAGAGCGTCAGCGCCGTGGAGACCTTCGAGCGCGACACCGACGACCGCCGGGTGCTCGTGCCGGCTCTGAAGGACCAGGCCCGCGAGTTGGCGGAGAAGCTCGGAAAGGAGCGGCTCGCCGCGCGGACTGTCCAAATCAAGGTCCGCTACACCGACTTCACGACCCTCACGCGGCAGACCAGCGTGGAGGATCCGGTGGAGACTGCGGACGACATCTACGCCATCGCGTGCTCGATCCTGCGCAGGGAGCGCCTGGTGGACCGCCCCCTCCGCCTTCTCGGGCTGGGCGTTACCGGCCTCGTGCCGCCGAGCCTGCAGATCCCATTGCCGCTTTGAGGACGCCCCGCGCCGCCCATTCCCCCTCAATCCACCGTCGGGACGGCGAGCCGAATCAGCCAGGCGAATTACCATCTTCCGATTTTGGCGAGGTATCTTTGACGGCTATGGAACTCGAACATCTCAAATGCGATGGCGGCTGGAAGATTGGAACCGGAGCAGGTTCTTCGTTGATTCGATTTTGGGGCCGCGCATACTTGGAGTATATCAAGGAGGCGCGGACGATTGAGGAGCTGCAAGCCGGAGCTGACGCCGCAAGCAAACGGGTCGGGATTCGCTGCCTCGCCGCAGAACTTCTGACCAGCGAATTCGCGGGTTCGATAACGACCGAACAAAAAATTTGGATGGCCGGGGAAATCGCGAAGGCATCCATGCTCATCGCACTTGAACCGAGCCTCCGAACCATTGTCGATGGCATGGACGCCGTCTTGCGTGGAATATGCGATATGATGCGCTGGTTCGTCGCACCAGGCGCGCCGTTTAACATCTATAATTTCCAAGCAGAGCATCCTGCAATCGTCCTGCGTTTTCACGCGAAGAAAACGACGAAGAAAGTACCCCCGCAAGAGGTGATGAAATCACTCAAATCCGCAGGGCAACGCAACGCGCTCGCGCAACTCTCATCGCTCGCGAAAATTCGCAATACCTGGGGAGGCCAGATAGGCGGCGTCGTTTTGAGACCAGGAGCCCTCTTGTGCGGCGTTTCGGGATCTGGAAAAACATTTTGTGCCCGCGCGTTTGCGAGCTGCTCGGGTTGGCCTTTTTACGAGGCCACAATCGGCGGGTGGACGCTCCAAAATTCGCGGGCGGAATCGTCGGCGTGGACGTTGAATTGCATCCGTGAATTGCTCGATTCTCCTATCGTCCTTTTCATCGACGAGGCCGACAAGATCTCTGTGAAGGGCGACCGCGTCGACAACTGGTGGAAGGGCGTTTTTACGGAGGTCATGCAGCTTCTCGACCGCTCGATGGGCGAAGTCGCTCTTACTACGGCGCAACGCGAGAATTTGCGGAATTCCTGGATTATCCTGGCGGGTGCGTTTCAAGATATCTACAAATTGAAGAGAGGCCCGGATATGCTTTTCGAGGAGCAAAACGACATCCACATAACGCGGGAAGACATCGAAAATCACTCAGGCCTACCGACCGAATTCCTGAATCGCGTCGGCCAGATTATCGAAGTCGCCCCGCCCGGCGTCGCGGATCTGGAAGCGGCATACCGCGACCTCGAAGCGGCAGTCGGCATCTCCACTACCGACAAAGCGCGCCGGGCAGCAGCCCGCGACGCAGTGATGAGCCTCCAAGGTTTTCGCGGCCTCGAATCATACGCGATAGACGCGGCGCGCAAGGCTTTATCGCAGCAAAACCGCTGAAAGAAAAAAAGAGGTAGACTCTGACGAGGACTATAATTTCTGTTCCGCCTTCCTCAACTTGTACCTACGTTTGCGCACACGGCTCTGAAGCGGCCCAAGCCCGACCCCAACCAGGACGATTTTGTTCGGGGCGTCTGAGCAGCCGCCTACGGGAGAATCCCCCAATACTCCTGCCCCTCTTCCTCAGTCACGATTTGGCGGTAATTCGAGTAAATGATTCCCTCAGAGTTCCCCGCGTGTTTCGCCAGTTCGCCAGCGGTATTCACCATCGGCTTGCCATCTTTGGTCGGCGCAAAGGCAAGAGCGTAAGAAATTGAGGAATGCCTGAGCGCGTTGTGAAGGATTTTGATGCCGACCTTTGCGGCCAGTTTCGAGAGCCAATGCCCCATGACATCCGCATTCGGCGAGGGCACCGGTTCGTCCGATTTCGGCGCGATGTCGAGCCACGCTTGCAGCGTGTCGTTGATCGGGATATATCGCCACTTGCGGGTTTTCGCGTTGTCGGCATGAATGTAGATGGTTCCGTTGCTGATGAAATCAGCGTTTTTAAGCGAGCAAATCTCCGACCGGCGGATCCACCCGAACGCCCCAAGCGCCACAAAACGCAGGAGATCGGGCTTGGCTTGGGCGCGGGCGGCCTCCAGCAGCTTTCTGACTTGTGCGGGCGTCAGGATTTCCGGGCGCTGGTGGGTGATCCGTGCCGCCTTGAATTCTTTGCAGGGATTTTTGACGCAATATTCTTTCCTCATGGCGAACGCGAAGAGTTGCGAGAACTGTTTGAGGTAGTTGTTTTTCGTCCGGTCTCCCCATACTTTCGGTGGGGGCGGCGGGGGCGGAATCACGACTTTTGGCTCGCGCGGCACCGTAAAATTCCGGGGCGTTACCGGCTCGCGCGGATTTTTTAACACATGCCGCCGAGCGCGAATCGCTTGCTTGGGGGAGTCCAGCCATTCGCGGATTTCGTCGCCAGTGACCGACAAAATATGACGGCCTTTGAACGTGTCGCAAATCGTGTCGAGCGAGGAGCGGAGTTGGACGATTGAACGCTTTTTTGCCGCGCCACCCACCACGCTTTTTACCATTTCATCGGCTACCTCTCCAATCGTTTTTTGCAAACCCGTGGTGTCGTGCTCTAGCCCGAGTTTGACGATATCCAGAAGCGATTTGAGGGACTTTTTCTCCTTCAAGAGTTCCAAGGAGCGAACCACATCCGAAACATTCTGGGGAGTGATTTGCGCTGACTTGATTGTTTCGGCGTGAGGTTTGAGCGAGTCGATATATTCTCGCGCCGCGTCAAGATTGCCGACAAACTTGAACTCGGTCGCCTGCCCGCTAAACTTCTTGCCAACCCGGACGTAATAACCTTGTTTGCGTTTGCCTGTCGAATCCTCGCCTGACTTTTGCCGGTATATGGAAATCCCCCTTGGCAAGTCTGCAATCGGAGCGCGTTTTTTTGGTGGTTTGACCATAGCTGAAATGAGCACCGCCGTTCTATATGCGAAGTCTATGCGGTGTCAAGCACTCCTTAGAGCCCTTGCTGCTCATAACCTGAAGGTCGTAGGTTCAAATCCTACCCCCGCAACCACTTAACCCTCTGGGAGACAGGCTTTTCCGGAGGGTTTTTCGTTTTTCGAAAGGCTCCCTCCAGAGGCTGTGTGCTTACGCAAGAGGCCTGACGTGTGCTCGGTGCGCCCTGAAGAAGCATTTTTTCCGGGCCACTGGGGGTTCCAATTAACCTTGGAGAAACACGACGATGGCCTCTATTTATTATCGCGGAAAACCGCCCGCCGGCACCTGGTGGGTCCAATTCTACCACCCCAGGAGCGGCGAGATCTCGCGCTTCACCCTGGCCACGGGAGACAGGTATGCGGCCGAGCAGTTCCGTCGCCGGATCGAGCTTGAAGTGGAATTGCGGCGCCCCGAACTGCAGCTCGTGCAGGTCCCGCGCCCCGTGCTGGAGTGCCTGGGCGAAACGGTGCCGTGCCCGTCGGAGCTCGCGCCCGGCATCGTGGCGCCGGCTCCCGCCGACGCGGATGTTCGCCGCCCTCTCCCCGCCCCGACTACAGCCGCGCCGGCCGCCGCTCCTCCTCGGGTGCACCCGGCGCGGTGCCAAAACCACGTGGCCGCTCATCGTGGGGTTCCTGCAAAAACACAGCAAATGCGATGGCGTGGTTTTGTTTCTCGACGAGATAGACAAGCTTTGCGGGCACACGAGCTGGGAGACATTTCTGCGGACCGAGATTTTCAAACTCTTGGATTGCGGCATCCCGGAAGGCCTCTGCGACGGCGATGGGGATGCCATCTGCAAAAACCATCTCGATGCGGCACGTGACGTGCTCGCAAACAAAACCTTCATCATTGGTGCCGGCGCGTTTCAGGGGATTTGGGAGGAAAGATCGAAAACGCCGATCGGGTTTTCAGGCCATTCATCTCCTTGTCTCCCCGTCTCCCTCGGAGACTTGAGCGAGACGCTCCCGCAGGAACTCACCAACCGGTTCCGGGCGGAGGTCATCGCGCTGCCGAAGCTCACGAGGGAAGACTACCGGCAGATGATCAGCCAGACCGGCGCCCGAGTGCCGGTTTACCTGAGGGACACGTTTTTGCGCTTGGCCGAAGAACGGATAGAAGCGGCGATCCGGTGCCAGCAGGGGTGCCGGTTTTTGGAGGAGATCATCTTGGATTCCATCATCCACGAGCGCGAATCCATCAAAAAATGGAACGGGCCGGAGGGATTTCCGATCTTTAAAGACCAGCCGGACCATTCGCCGCCGCCCGGGCCGGGTTTCTGAAGGTCCGGTGGCCGGGTGGTGTTGGTGTTTCAGTGACCGTTTTTCTTCGGTGAGAGGCGAGTCATTGCCCTCGCCTCCCCCCGCGCCCCCCTCCCACGGCTAGCAGCCTGTCGGACTTTTCCAAGCCTGACGGCTTGAAAAAAACCGAGGAAAAATGTAATCGGGAGCATGGCCGCCCGATTCGTTACCGTAGACCGCGAAACGCAGCTTCTCTTGCCCCCGGATA
>Ga0209697_10001636_pt1 | contig 34051 bp, 32 predicted proteins | sample AliMusrvi5mmetaG_FD_184115 | JGI IMG/M metagenome (GOLD analysis project Ga0209697, IMG submission 184115) | Freshwater lake bacterial and archeal communities from Alinen Mustajarvi, Finland, to study Microbial Dark Matter (Phase II) - Alinen... | ecosystem: Environmental > Aquatic > Freshwater... | reverse complement strand
ATGACGCAGAATCATAGGAAAATAATGTTTGTTGGGTATTCTCTGGTATGACTATATTCGCTTCAAGGGGTTCCATCGATATCGGGCTTTGTTTATTGATCTTAACTACCAATAATATAAGCAATTATGATATCTTTTGCGCCCCTTTTTTATTGCTTTGATGAATAATTCAGGTTAAAGAAAGCTGACCTTGATCGATATGCTCTAATGCAATATATGGTTCGTCAGGATAGTCAGCAGGAAGGATTGAAGATCGAATCAAAGTTGCGCAGTCGCCAAAGATTAAATGCTGAGTAGTCATCCCCCACCCCTCACTGATACTGCACCTATAGCCTCGCAAGTTTCTTTGAGATTTTTCTTTGGGGTTTCTTTAGGGTTTCTTTGGTGTAACGAGGGCCACAATACGGAACTCATCACCCGTCTTTTCGACGCTCTTTCCTGTAGTCTTTCCTGTAGCCTTTCCTGTAATCCCTCAGTTTCATTGAGAATCACTATTTTTCCATACGTGCAGATGCGGACTCCACTCCTCTTTTTCCTGTGCTCTTCGCAACAGCAAGCAAAAGCTTTTTGCTTATCGACAGTCTCCCTCATCGGCTCACTCATTTTAGAACTCATACCCCAGCCCTCCAAATTTCTGGCGGATCAGCGCATCCAGCTCCGCCCCCTTGGCCATCTGTTCGCCGAGTGTTTCGGTGAGCTTCTGCATCTTTTCAGCAAAGGCTTCATCATCATCATCAACTGCTTCAGCGCCAACGTAGCGGCCCGGCGTGAGCACATGGCCGTGGCTGGCGATTTCATCAAGCGTGACGCTGCGGCAGAAGCCCGCAATGTCGGCATAGTCGGCACCGGTTTCACCATCGCCTCGCCAGGCATGGACGGTGTCAGCGATTCTCTGAATGTCTTGATCAAGAAACTCAATCTGCACCCGGCTTTTCATGGTTCCGAGTTTTCGGGCGTCAATAAAGAGCACCTCTCCTTTTCGCCTGTTTTTCTGTTTAACAAGGAACCAGAGGCAGGCGGGAATCTGGGTATTGAAGAAGAGCTGACCGGGCAGGGCGATCATTAGTTCCACCTTGTCGGCCTCAACCATGTTCCTGCGGATATCGCCCTCGGAGTTCTGGCTGGAGGACATGGAGCCGTTGGCAAGCACAATACCGGCACGGCCATTTTGTTTGAGATGGAAAAGGATGTGCTGCAACCAGGCGTAATTGGCGTTGCCTTGCGGCGGCATGCCGTAGACCCAGCGATGGTCCCCTTCAAGGCTCTGGTGCCACCAGTCGGAGATGTTGAAGGGTGGATTGGCCATGATGAAGTCGGCACGGAGGTCGGGGTGCTGGTCGCGGGTAAATGAGTCGGCAGGCTCTTTGCCGAGGTTGTAGTCGTATCCGCGAATGGCGAGGTTCATGACTGCAAGGCGCCATGTGGTCGGGTTGGACTCCTGACCGTAGATGGAGATGTCGCCAATCCGGCCACCATGCGATTCGATGAATTTTTCGGACTGAACGAACATGCCGCTTGAGCCACAGCAGGGATCGTAGACCTGCCCTTGATGGGGAGCGAGGACAGCTACCAGTGTTTTAACGATGCTCGGCGGCGTGTAGAACTGGCCTCCCCGTTTGCCTTCGGCGCTGGCGAATTGACCAATGAAGTATTCGTAGACCTGACCAAGCAGGTCACGGGGATTCTGACCGGTTTCGCCAAAGCCGATTTTGGAGATAAGGTCAACGAGTTCGCCGAGTTTGCCGTCAGGGAGCTGAACGCGGGCGTAGCGTTTGTCGAGAATGCCTTTGAGTTTGGGGTTTTCAATTTCTATGAGGGTCAGGGCTTCGTCGATGCGTTTGCCGATATCGGGCTGTTTGGCCTGTGCGCGAATGGTTTCCCAACGGGCTCCTTCGGGCACCCAGAAAACGTTGGATTCTTTGTAGTAGTCGCGATCTTCGAGTTCTTCGATAAGATAGCTTTTATCGGTGTCGCTGAGATAGTAGTCGTCATCGGAGTCCTGAAAACGCAGGGTAAGTTGCATTCGGTGGGTCTGAAACGAGTCTGAGATATATTTTAGAAAGATAAGACCGAGGACGATATGCTTGTATTCGGCAGGGTCCATGTTGGCCCGCAGCTTGTCGGCAGAGGCCCAGAGCATTTTTTTTATCTCTTCTATCATTATTTTTGGGTGCTCCCTTTTCTGCTTATTGAATCAAATTGCAGTTGCATCACATCCCTTTCCTTTTCCTGATTATATCTTTATAGCTTCAACCCGATCAACATTGATCTTTTATTTAATATCCGAAAAGCAGATTATAACTGGATCGTACCGGGAAATACACGTGATAATATAAGTAAGGGTTTTGGATATTTGCGGTTATCAGGGGTAAATGGCAGGTTTTTTTGCAATTTCTCGACTGGACTGTGGTACAATACCGAAGAGGGGAAAAGAAATCTGTAACTCATTTTCATAAGAGCGATAATGGAAGAAATAAGAGATGTTCAGAGTCTTGAGAAGGAGGGCTATTATGAACAGTGTGCGTTCATCCACTGCAACTTTAACAGCGCCGATCTCTCCGGTGTCAGATTTGTCAATTGCCGATTTGACGGTTGCAATCTCAGCTTGGCTAAACTCAAAAACAGCGGCCTTCAGGAGGTGAAGTTTGTGAACTGCAAATTGCTTGGCGTATTGTTCAGTGATTGCCGGAAATTTATGCTGGAGCTTGATTTTGATTCTTGCCTCCTGAAGCTTTCGCTCTTTTCAGGATTGAAGCTCAAAAACATACGATTCAAAAACTGCAACATGCAGGAAGCTGATTTCAGCGAAGCGGACTTGACAGGGGCAATATTTGAGAACTGCGACCTTTTGCAGACCACATTCTTTCACACCAATCTCGAACAGGCAAATTTCATTTCTGCCTTTAACTACTCCATCAATCCCGAAACAAACCGTCTCAGAAAAGCCAGATTCTCACTCCCTGGGGTTATTGGTTTGCTGGATACCTATGGCATAGAGATAGAATAAATAAAACAAGAGAGCCGCATTGCTGCGGCTCTCTTGTTTTTGAATCCTGCCGATCAGCAGGGAGCAAACTGACGTTTAGTGTTCGTCCACCTTGATCCTCATGGAGAAGAAGGAGCGGTGTACAAAAACCAGCGAGAGCGCAAAGAAAACAGCGGCCAAGGTAATTGCTACCTGTGGAGCAAGTTCAATGGCGAGTTCAATAGCAAGCAGACCAAAGAGTGTGGTGAACTTGATGATCGGGTTCAGGGCAACCGAAGAGGTGTCCTTGAAAGGATCGCCGACCGTATCACCAACGATGGAGGCATCATGCAGCTCGGTGCCTTTGGCGTTGAGTTCGGTTTCAACAAGCTTTTTGGCGTTGTCCCAGGCACCACCGGCATTGGCCATGAAGATGGCCTGGTAGAGACCGAAAAGCGCAATGGAGATCAGGTAACCGATAAAGAAGAATGAGTTAAGACAGGCAAACGCAAGGGTGGTGAAGAAAACTGTAAGAAAGATATTGATCATACCTTTCTGCGCAAACTTCGTACAGATTTCCACAACCTTCTTGCTGTCCTCAATCGATGCTTTTTCAACGGAGCTGTCGAGCTTGATATTCTTCTTGATGAATTCAACGGCAAAGTAGGCGCCTGTGGTAACGGCATTGATCGATGCGCCTGTAAACCAATAGATCACCGCACCGCCCATCATCAGCCCAAGCAGGAATGGTGGCGACAGAATCGAGAGCTTTGCAATGGCTGCTGTGTCTGCAAGACCATTGGTAAGAATCATAATAATTGAGAAGATCATCGTTGTGGAACCCACCACGGCGGTACCGATAAGCACCGGTTTGGCGGTTGCCTTAAAGGTGTTGCCTGCGCCGTCGTTTGCTTCAAGGTACCTTTTTGCATTGGTAAAGTCAGGCTGGAAGCCAAACTCACTCTGGATGTTCTGCTTGATATTCGGAATCGTCTCGATAAGCGAGAGCTCGTAGACAGACTGCGCGTTGTCAGTAACCGGACCGTATGAGTCAACTGCGATGGTCACCGGACCCATGCTGAGGAATCCGAAAGCGACAAGACCGAAAGCAAAGACCGAAGGAGCAAGCATGATTACTTTGTCAAGTCCGACTGTCAGAAGCCCTTTCGATGCTATCAGCTCAGGAGTCAAACCGAGAGTGGTTATGCCAAGAGTACTGAGGCCATAAGCAGCACCCATCAAACTGACAATAGCAAGGCCCATCCAGTATGCGCTGAAGTTACCGGCAACAAGTCCTGCAAGAATGTTCAGGGCTGCGCCACCCTCTTTAGAGCATTGTACGACGTTACGGACATGGGCGCACTCTGTGGAGGTAAAGCGGTTCACCAGTTCAGGAATAAGCGCACCGGCAATCGTTCCGCAGGTGATGATCGAAGCAAGCTTCCACCACATGGTGCCGTCACCGAGGGTGCTGATCAGGTACCAGGATGCGATGTAGGTAAGGATAATCGAAACAATCGAGGTAAGCCAGACAAGCGTGATGAGAGGCTTCTCAAAGTTCATCTCGTCAGCATTGCTGTACTTCATCTTGGCCAAAGCAGCATTGGTCCAGTAGGAGAATGCACTGGCAAGAATCATCACAAGACGCATGGCGAAGATCCAGACAAGCAGCATGATCTGCACTTCAGGAGCTTTGATTGCAAGCAGAATAAAGGAAATAAGAGCAACACCGGTAACGCCGTAGGTTTCAAAACCGTCAGCGGTAGGACCAACCGAGTCGCCAGCATTGTCACCGGCACAGTCGGCAATAACACCAGGGTTACGGGCGTCATCTTCCTTGATCTTGAAAACAATCTTCATGAGATCGGAGCCGATGTCGGCAATCTTGGTAAAGATACCGCCAGCGATACGAAGCACTGAAGCGCCAAGAGATTCGCCGATGGCAAAACCGATAAAGCATGGACCAGCAAAATCTTTAGGCACAAAAAGAAGGATGCAGAGCATAACGAAAAGCTCGATGCTGATAAGCAGCATACCAATGCTCATGCCAGCTCTAAGAGGGATAGCGTAGGTCGGGAAAGGTTTTCCCCCAAGGCTTGCAAACGCTGTCCTTGAGTTGGCAAAGGTGTTGATTCTCATGCCAAACCATGCAACGGTATAGCTTCCCAGAATACCGATAAGACTGGCGACAAGAATGAAAATAACCTTGATTGTTTCCAGGTGACGAAGCCATCCAAAGTAAGCAACAATAATGGCGCCGATAAGAACCCAAAGAACAAGAATGAATTTACCCTGCGTCACAAGGTAGGTTTTGCATGTCGCATAAATCAGCTCGCTGATCTCGCGCATAGCATTGTGAACCGGAAGATTACGGATGCCCATGTACTGTACAACACCAAAGATCATCCCAAACAAGCAGATTGCAAGACCCCACATCAGGAGCGTGTCACCGGGGATTCCTCCAAGGAATGATACCGCGTGTAAATCCGGCAATACCAAATCGGCCTCGCTTGCCAGCGCATTGGGCGCCTGTAACAAAACGCCAAGGCCCCCCAGAACTGAGACAGCTCTGGCCCACCATGTTACGTTAAACGGTTTTTTCATTGTTCTTTTTTTTTCACTGTTTTTTCTGACTTAAGAAAAAAAATATTGCCAACAGAACCCTAACCTGCCCTATCAACAACAGTAAGTCCTAATTTGCAACTTTTTTCATGAATCTCAATGCCTTTTTAAATCAAGTCACCATGATATTACACTCCTGAAACATGAATACTTGATTATTTTATGGCGAAAAATGAATTATTCTTATTCATTTTGTACCACCTCTTTGTACTTTTATTCCGTTATCTTTCCTGCTTTTGAATTATAATCCCTGAATCACTCCCTTCGATTTACTGTTTGTAGCTTATGAAACTTTTAGTGGGTCTTGGGAATCCTGACTCCCAGTATGTCGGTACACGGCACAACATAGGCTTTTGTGCAGCCGAAATAATTGCACATTCTTTCAATGCTGGATTCAGTAAAGGAAAAGGGAAATTTCTGTCGGCTAAAATCAGACACAGGGGAGAGAGCGTCACCATCATCAAACCAATGACCTATATGAACCTTTCGGGTCACGCTGTCGTTGCGGCAATGAATTTTCACAAAATCGATCGAAGCGAAATTCTGGTTCTCTGCGATGATCTTAACCTCCCTTCAGGCTCAATACGCATACGTACTAAAGGATCTGCCGGGGGGCAAAACGGACTGAATCACATTATCGAATGTCTCGGAAGTAATGAATTCGCCCGTCTGCGGATAGGCATCAGGCCAGATGAACAGCCTCTGAGCTCCTTTTCGTCGTTTGTCCTTGGAAAATTCAGTGAGGATGAAAAAATGGTTATGAATAAGGTCCTGCCTGTTTGCAGGGATGCAGCGCTTGATTTCGTCATCAATGGCATAGGACATGCTATGAACAACTACAACAAGCCTGTTATTTAACAGGCTGCGAGCCGGACACCGTCGTTTTCAATGGCCTCAGAACGGGATGGGGTGTTTTTTTTCAAAAAACGTATCGCTCGGGCATTGAACTCTCTCGGCTGATCGACATTGCAGACATGACCGGAATTGTTGATCACCTCAAGCCACGAATTGGTATGTTTCGTAATGATATAACGAACGGCAGGCAAAAACATGTGATCTTCCTCCCCCATCAGGTAAAGGGTAGGAATTGCGGTATCTTTTTCTTCAAAGTATTTTAACAGCGGAGTAATTTCGTATGTCAGTGTATACCACCTCATAAACTCTTTCTGCGCAACCTTTTTGGCTTCATTCACAAAGAGTATCCTTGACTTTTTATGGCGCTCGCTGGGCATAATAATCCAGGCAAAAAAGCTGTAGAGCCACATGTATGGCACAATGCTCTTGAACATATTTCCAAGGGCAACAAGAACCTTTGCCCGAATATTAAGTCTTATGATCGCCCCCCCCATAATCATTGAGGTGACTCTTTCCGGAGCTAGTTCACTGAGATTACGTATGAGAATGGTTCCAAGTGATATGCCGATGAAGTTGGCCTTCTCGATTTTCAGGGAGTCAAGAACTTCAAGAATATCACGGGTTATATCTTCAAAATCGTAATGACGCACTCCCGTGGGAACAGCAACACCCTTCGACTTTCCATGCCCCCTGAGATCAACAAGCAGCACATTGAAATGCTTGATAAACTCCTTTATCTGGAGAAACCATATCGAAGAACTGCCACCAGCTCCGTGAACAAACACAACCCAAGGAGCTTCGGGGTCATCCAACTCGTATGTCTTGTAATGAAGCATTGAAGAGAACAGTTATATATCATTGAACTTATATGTAATAAAAACAACATTAATAACCAAAAATTTACATGCCGCTGCGAAGAACACGCACCAGTTCAAACATGGCTATCCCCGTTGCAACAGCGACGTTCAACGAATGTTTGGTGCCGTACTGAGGAATTTCGAGCACATCGTCACACAGGTTGAGTACCTCGTTTTCAAGACCGTCAACTTCATTGCCGACAACAAGGCAAAGGGGAAAATCACCAGGAGTTACTGTCGTGTAGGAATGGCTTCCTGATGCAATCTCCAGACCGCAGATTCGCACGCCCTCTTGCTTCAACATGGCAAGAATCTCCAACGGGTCGGCATGATACTCCCATAAAACGGTTTCCTGGGCCCCCAGTGCTGTTTTTTCAATCTCTTTTCTCGGAGGTGTTGCCGTATAACCGGAAATGATTATTTTTTCAATAAAAGCAGCATCTGCCGTGCGAAACATAGCGCCAACATTCCACATACTGCGAATATTATGGAGCATCAGATAAAGGGGATGCTTCTGCATAGATGAATACTGCTCCGCACTCAGCCGATTCATTTCGGCTCCATGTAACTTTCTGAACTCCTGCATACTAAAGCAACCTGAGCTTTTCGATGATCCGTCGATTTTCCTCAACCAGCCCAATATTGAACCTCAGACAGTTTTCCATAAGGTGATAACCTGAAACATTACGCACCAGAATACCCTCAGTACGGAGGCTTTGGAAAACAGCCCCCGCGTCACTGACCCTGATAATCAAAAAATTGGTATCACTCATGAACGGCTCTAAGCGGTCAATAATAAGCAGTTCATTATAGAGCTTATCCCGTTCATGAAGAATATACGATACAGCATCAGTAACCAGTGAATAATTCGCCAACACCTTTGTGAGCGTTATCTCGGCAAGCCTGCTGGAGGCAAAAGGAATTTTCGGCTTGGCAAGTTCGGCCATCAGCAGTGGATTTGCAACTGCAAAACCAATCCGTATCCCTGCAAGAGCGAGCGCTTTGGACATGGTGCGAAGCACGATAAGATTGGGCAGTTCTTCAATAAGCTCAAGAATGGAGCGCTGACGTGAAAACTCGATATACGCTTCGTCAACCAGCACAATGGCATCAGAAGATTCCACAATGAGCCGAACTTGGTCGAAGGTAAGTGATTTGGATGTCGGATTATTCGGTGTGGAAAGAACGATAACATCAACTTCCTCGTCACGCGCCGCCCGAAGAATGGCATCCGTATCGAAATCAAGGTCTGAATGCATGGGCACGCTGACAACCTGGGACTGCAACAGCCGTGCTATTTTTTCATAGAGCGAAAACGAGGGTTCGGGGATAAGCACTTTTCTACCTGGACCAAGACATGCAAGAAAGATCGTATAGAGCATCTCATTTGAGCCGTTGCTCATCATTACCGAATCAGCCGAAATACCCAGAAAATCCGCATAAGCCTGCATTCCCCTGTAAGGAAGAATATCCGGATAACGGTTCCAGGGTTCTTTGATAAACTCTCCGATAATTTCCTCTTTAAGCCACATCGGCACATCAAAAGGGCTTTCATTCTGATTCAGCTTTATCTCTGCCTGCTGTCCTCCCTCAACCTTGTATGTCGCAATATTCTTTAATGCCGGATTAAGAAGAAGCCCGATATCTCTTTTCATGATAACACTTTTCGTTGTTGCTGTGAATCACTCCAACCCGTAGCGCATGCTGGATAGACCAGTCCATTCGATTGTTCTTCTTAAAAAAACATCTTTTTATGACAATTCATGAAAAAAGTCTGGACAATCCTCAATTTTTTTATAAATTAAAAAAGGACAAAAAAAATCCAAATTAATGGGGGCGAAATGACAAGCACAAAAAAAACACCTCTTGATCTTCTCAACGACATATACAGCATTGCCTGGTGGATGACCTGCAACGAGCACGATTCTCAAGACTTGGTCTATAAGACATATCTTTATGCGGATAAAAACACAAAAGAAATTGACCTCTTGAAAGCTTTCAGAGTGTGCTATATTAACCAGTTTGGACAATACACCGATTTCTGCATCAGCGAAAAAAAATGCCAGCCACACGTTCAGCTTCTTGATTCACTGAAGCATTGTGCGGCAGACATTAAGTTATCTGTTCTTTTGAACGAAATATCAGGACTCCAACATCTTCAGATATCAGATGTTATTGGAAAACCTGTTGAAACCATAAGAACATGGCTGCTCTGGGGAAGGCAACTCTTGGTCAATACCAGCCAGCTTAAAGCTTCCGCTTGAATAAACTCTTTTTCTGAAAGGCCGCTTCAATATTGAAGTGGCCTTTTGTTCTTTATACCCACCTCTTTATATTTGATCTGATTGTATTCAATTTAAACTTTTTTTACATGATCATTATCACCGGCGGGGCAGGATTTATCGGCAGTGCCATGCTTTGGGAACTTAACCGCACGGGTGAAGAAAACATCATAATAATTGATGATCTTGGGTCGACAACCACTGAAAAGTGGCGCAACCTTTCCGGACTTCATTTCGCAGATGTCTTACCTATACAACTGTTTCCCGACCTCCTTGAAAGAGGTGCTTTTGAGGGGATTTCAGCGATCATTCACATGGGAGCGAACAGTTCAACGACTGAAACCGATGCTGATCACCTTCTGACGAACAATTTCGGCTACTCAAAAAAAATTGCCTCTTTCTGCATGACACATGATGTCCGACTTGTCTATGCATCAAGTGCTGCAACTTACGGAGATGGATCAAACGGGTACAGTGATGATATTCAGCAACTCGACAGGCTGCGACCTCTCAACATGTACGGTTACTCAAAGCAGTTGTTTGACCGCTGGGCCATTAAAAACAGAATTCTCGACAAGGCTGCAGGCCTGAAATTCTTCAATGTCTACGGCCCGAATGAGTATCATAAAGGCGATATGAGCAGTGTCGTCTACAAAGCATTCCATCAGATACTTGAAAACGGGTCTGTGAAACTCTTTCAGTCACACCGGCCCGACTATCGGGATGGTGAACAATTGAGAGATTTTATCTCTGTAAAAGATTGCACAAGAATCATGATGTGGCTCCTTGAAAATCCCGTAGCAGGCATTTTTAATGTCGGCAGTGGAGAGGCAAGAAGTTTCAAGGATTTGGCAACCGCAACATTTTTGGCTCTTGGAAAGCAACCCGTTATCGACTACGTTCCAATGCCGGAAACCCTGCGCGACAAGTATCAGTATTATACTTGCGCGGATATAACGAAGCTTCGGCAGGCAGGATTCAGCGAGCCGCTCACTTCAATTGAAGATGGAATACGCGATTATGTGCAACACTACCTTTCCTCCGAAAGCCCTTATCTTGAGTACAGGAATTCCTCTTTATAATTGCAATAATCCCCAGTAATTTTGACGACAGAAAAAACCATTGAGATTCAGGGCATTGAACCTGTCATTCTTTTCGGGCCTTACGATTCTCTCCTGAAAAAAATCAGAATTGAGTTCTCTGACATACAGATAACTGCACGGGGAACACAGATTATCCTTCGGGGAAGATCCGAAGAGGTGGCGCTCCTCGAACGGATTTTCAGCGAGATGATTGTGCTTGCCGGAAAGCATGGCGAGGTGCTCGACAATGACCTTAACACGCTCATCAATCTTGGCCTCTCCCAATCTCCAGCACCAAAACTGACCCATTACGGCGACGGGGATGTTATTGTGGCGTCACAGGACTTGATCGTAAGAGCCAAAACAGATGGCCAGAGACGGATGGTTGCTGAAGCAAAGAAAAATGATATTATGTTTGCCATCGGCCCGGCTGGTACCGGAAAAACTTATACTGCCGTCGCCATAGCAGTCGCAGCATGGAAAGCCAAAAGCGTCAAACGAATTGTGCTTGCAAGACCGGCTGTCGAAGCTGGTGAAAGCCTGGGGTTTCTGCCAGGCGATCTTGCCCAGAAAATTGATCCCTACCTTCGTCCTCTTTATGATGCGCTTCAGGACATGCTGACGGCTGAAAAGCTTAAACTTCTTACAGAACAGCGGGTTATCGAGATTGTCCCGCTTGCATACATGCGGGGCAGGACAATGAACAATTCTTTTATTATTCTCGACGAAGCACAGAACGCATCGAACAAGCAGATGAAAATGTGCCTGACAAGACTTGGCATCAATTCTAAAGCGATCATTACCGGCGATGTAACCCAGATTGATCTGCCAAAAGAGTTCGATTCCGGACTTACCAATTCACCGAAAATCCTGAAAGATATCAAGGGTATAAGCTTTGTCTATCTTGACAAAACTGATGTTGTCCGCCACAAGCTTGTTCGCGACATTATAAACGCTTACGAAATTCATGAGCAACAATAACTGCCAACGATTCATGACGGAACTTTGTTATTAACTGAGTAAACGTTTTTTTTTGAGCTAAAAAAAAATCTTATATTTACCGCAATCAGATCCGAATTGTTCTTTCTTTTTTTTTACAACTTTTAAGCGAGGAAATTAATATGGCACTCTTCATTACCGACGAATGCACCTACTGCGGAGCTTGTGAACCAGAATGTCCAGTTACGGCAATTAGTGCTGGCGACGATGCTTATATCATTGATGCTGGCACCTGTACCGAGTGCGAAGGATACGCTGACGCTCCAGCCTGCGTTGCTGTTTGCCCTGCAGAGTGCATCGTTCAGGGATAACAAAAAAACAAACCAATTCAATAAAAAGCGGAAGGCTGAAGTCCATCCGCTTTTTATTGTTCCATCATACCTCGTAATCGATAATTCTCCGCTCTTCGCTGGCTTCCCCGGTAAATGGCTTTATTATTTCATGTTCCGGGTTTACCTGATACTCTTCGAGAGCTTTCCTGTCAATAAATTCACTATACAACACCACATCAGCAGAACTATCCGTACGGCTGAAATCTAATCCCACTTCAATAGTTGTCATCCCAGGAATTCTTCCCTTGAGTCCCAACAGCTTTTCCTTGATAAGAGTGGCATTGGTTTGCTTGTCATTGCCATGAGCAACATCCTTAAGACGCCACATTACGATATGCTTGATCATTATTGCAAATTTGGTTAGAGGGTACAACAGGTTTACATGAAAGAGTAAGAGTGACTTTCTTTTTATTTTTCCTGACTGGTTTTGATGCAACAAGTTCGCGCTTCTTCGATTTCCTGCTGTTCTTTTGCTCGGCAATCATCTGCTTCTTCGACTTCTTGATGCTCTTTTGCCCGGCTATCACTTGCTTCTTAGACTTCTTGATGCTCTTCTGCCCGGCAATCATCTGCTTCTTCGACTTTTTGATACTCTTCTGCCCGGCAATCATCTGCTTCTTTGACTTCTTGATGCTCTTCTGCCCAGCAATCATCTGCTTCTTTGACTTGTGAACTTTCTTTACCGGAGCAACTGCTTCCGGTCGACTATGTCCCTGAACGACAAAACGCCCGGAAAGAGCTAAATCAGGATTCGGTATTCTGTCCATAAATGCCATCTCGAACAAGTTGGCAGCAACATTCCATCGGTCCGTTTTAGCATTCAGCATCACGAGTAGAATATCCTTGTTGTCCTTTATAGCTCTTGCAATCAAACACCCGCCAGCCTTGGTTGTAAAACCGGTCTTAATACCAACAGCATAAGGATATTTATCAAGAAGCTTGTTGTGTGTTCTCAGACAATATACTTTATGAGTCGTCTGCTCCATAAAAACGGCTTTCTCAAGACGGGCTACCTGGTTAAACACTGGATTCCTTACTGCATATTCCGTAAGCCGCAAAAGATCTTCTGCTGTCGATATATTGCCCGCATAAATGCCTTTATCAAAACCGGCCGGGTTGGTAAAGCGGGAATTTTTCATTCCAATCATCTTCGCCTTATAGTTCATGGAGGCAACAAACGAATCAATATTACCTGAAAGATATATCGCCATTGCAAATGCTGCATCGTTGCTTGAATTGACCATGGCCGCCTTAACCAGATCGATAAGTTTAATTTTATCTCCCTGTATGAATCCTGCTTTAGATGGCTCAACCATCGTCGACTCTTTCGTTATAAGCACATCCTGATCCAGTCGGCCACTTTCAATCGCCATGATACAGGTCAGTATCTTGGTCAGGCTGGCCGGAGAAACTGGTCTGTCGATATCCTTGGCCATCAATACTTTGGAACTTCCTGTTTCCTTGATGATATAGGAATTAATTTGAACCTGAGACTGCAGTGAATCATCTCTTGTTTGCGCATGCAGCAAGAGTGGAGCGATCATGGCCGTAATGACGACAAAAACAGCTATGACCATTGATTTTTGCAGAATCAAGTCAGAGAGCTTCCTGGTGGTACGGAAGGCCTGTTTCCGTGAACGGGATATCGCGGATATCAGGATTTGATGTGGCATGAGTGGAATATAACCGTTCTTTGTTTTCAAGATATAAGATAACGACTTACCTCATTCTCAATAAAGGAATCAGAAAGTACAAAAAAATTAGTTCATGCCAGACTTTTTGAACTTCGAGCATACCCTCTTTAACGTTCAGATAATGCCAGCTTCACCGCAAGGCCTATAAACACTAAAGCAGCAATCCTGTTGACAGTTTTCTGAATCAGTGCGGAGTTGCGAAATCTGTCGCCAAGTCCACCGGCAAATAGGCTGATAACCCCGAATACCAGTAAAGTTGCCATGATGAAAACACCTCCGAGTTGAAAAAACTGCAAAATCATGGACCCATGATGAGGATCAGCAAATTGCGGCAAAAAAGCCATAAAAAAGAACGAAACTTTGGGATTCGTCAAATTCATGATAATCCCGCGCCGGTAAAGACTTCCACTGGAAAGCACCTGAAGGGACCCCTGTTGAACAGTGGTTGCTGTTGCCCTGAGCGCCTGCCATGCAAGATAAAGCAGATATGCTGCTCCCATAAGTTTCATAATACCAAAAGCAAGCACAGACGAGTGCACGATGGCGGCAAGTCCAAAAGCAACAGCAACAGTATGCCCGATAAGCCCTGTAGCCAGACCCAGTGTTACATAGAGACCTGCTTTCCGTCCATTCTGGGCTGACTGTGCCAGTACGAAAAGGTTATCAGGCCCTGGAGAGAGCGCAAGAATGACTGATGTTGAAAAAAATGCCAGCAATACATTACTGTCAATCATGAAAGCACATTGTTATTTGTCTGTTTTTGACCGGGCAGAAAGTTTGCCTCCGTTATGAATTGAGCAACGTCTTAACCGGGAGCATGGAAACGAAACCACAAGGTAAGCCTAAAAAACTATTTATGAAATTAGCAACTCACCGAGTATCGTTATAACTTGTCCCCTGCATCAATATCCTTGCCGATTTCGAAGGTCATTTGACACAAATCGTAATTGACACAAGAATCAAATATCACTTGATTGAGGTTCCCTTCCTTGATATATATTAAAGAATATGGTAAAGTTATGGATGTTTGTGGTGAGACGAAATCACAAAAGGGTATAATCGGTTATGACATCAGATGTTGCTGTGACCTGATGTAGAGGTTATTAAAACATAAGCAAGTAAGGGTGAGTGATTTTCGTTCCATCAAGGATTCAGAACAGCAGCCGGATAACGGTGAGTTCAGTACGCCATTAAGTGTCCGCAAGCTGGTTCATTCTCGACCGATGCCTCCCGAAAATCTCTCCAGGCTTGCATTGGTTATACGATTTCTTAAACCGGTTACCTGGATTCCGGTTATGTGGAGCTTTCTCTGCGGTGCTGTGGCAAGCGGCTCTTTTGGATGGAAAGAAATGTCCGGCATGAAGTTTATGCTCGGCATGTTACTTACCGGCCCTCTGGCCAGTGGTACCTGCCAGATGCTGAACGACTATTTTGACCGTGATCTTGATGAAATCAACGAGCCAAACCGTCCGATACCCGGCGGGGCCATATCGCTGAAAAATGCCACGATCCTGATTGCCGTCTGGTCGGTCCTATCGGTCATCACCGGCTATCTGATTCATCCCCTGATCGGCTTTTACGTTGTTATCGGCATTATCAATGCTCACCTCTATAGCGCAAACCCTATCAAGTTGAAGAAAAGGCTCTGGGCAGGCAATATCATTGTGGCGGTTTCCTACCTTATCATTCCATGGATAGCAGGAGAAATCGCCTATAACAAGGGCTTTACACTCTCATCGCTTCAGCCGTCTCTGATTATTGCCGCGTTTTTCACTCTCTCCAGCACAGGCACCATGACCATCAACGATTTCAAATCGATTGAAGGCGACAGACAGGTCGGAATTAGAACGCTTCCAGTGGTCTTCGGTGAGACCAATGCTGCCAAAATTGCAGCAGTGCTCATCAATACCGGCCAGCTTCTCGCCTCATGCTATTTGTTCATGATCGGAGAAACTACCTATGGAATAATTGTCGCCGCCCTCGTCATTCCCCAGTTTTTTCTGCAGTTTGCTTTAGTAAAGTCTCCGGCGACGATGGATGTGCGCTATAACGCAATTGCGCAGAACTTTCTGGTTGCCGGTATGCTGATCTGCGCCTTTGCCATCAGGGCTGCAAGACCATGAAATTCAGCTACAAACCCGACATTTCAATCATTATGCCTACCCTTAACCGGGCTCATCTTCTCGAAAACGCGGTGAAAAGCGTTATTTCTCAGTCATTCGAAAACTGGGAGCTCATTATTGTTGATGACGGCAGCACGGACAACACCTTTGAAACGCTTGACCCTTATGTAAGCCGATGTTCCAATATACGGTACATGAAGCATAAGAGCCGTAAAGCTGCACTCTCCCGCAATGCAGGCATTCAGGCATCTTTCGGTCGCTATATCACCTTTCTTGACAGTGACGACCATTATCTGGAGAACCATCTCGAAACAAGAATAGCGCTTATCGAGGAAATGCAAGAAGTTTCGTTGCTTTCTGGAGGATTTCTTTGCGATGACCCAATTATGATCAAGGACTGTTACCGTCCCGACAAACTTATAAACATTCGTCAATGTATCCTTTGCGGAACCCTGTTTGGAACAAGAGAGCTTTTTATGGCACTCGAAGGGTTCAGAGATCTTGAGTACGCCGAGGATACAGACCTTTGGGAACGGGCGTCGAAGCTCTTCATCGTCAAAAAGATAGAAAACCCGAAAAGCTATGTGTACCGGCGAGCCAGCGACAGTATCACCCTTAATTACTAACGCTGGAAGATTTTAACTTTTCAACCCAAAGAAAAATCAGCCGCATTCGTCTCCGTTTTTTTTGATAATAGGGAAAGGCTTCCTGAAGAGCCTGTATTACAAGACCCATTGCCGGTTTATGCCATTTCCCGGGATGTTCCTCAAGCCACTTCCCCACCACAGCACATACCTGCCCCTGAGTTGTACCCTCGGGAGTGGTAAATAACCAGCGGTTGCACACATCGCAGACCCCTGCTACGTATCCCCTGTAATCACCAATATTGAGATCGGCTGCTACTTGACCACTTTCCTGCTTCCTGTACTCCCACCAGACTGCTACCAGATCATATCCGCTTATCATAATAAAACATTAGAACGAGGGGCACAGGTGATTTTGTGCACTTACGAAAAATCGATAAGCCTAAAAGCGTTTCTGGTAAATATGGCAATAGGGTTGATGACCCGTTTTTTGGTAGTAGTCCTGATGATACTCTTCAGCATACCAGAATATCCCGGCCTTTTCAACGCTGGTCACAACTTGATATCCGTTGATCCTTAACTCACCAATAAGCTGTTCAGCTACTTTTTTCTGCTCCTCATCTGTATAAAAAATGGCAGAACGGTACTGTGTTCCAATATCAGGTCCCTGCCGATTACTCTGTGTGGGGTCATGAATCTCAAAAAAGAGTTTAGCAAGGGCTTCATAGCTGACCATAGCGGCATCGAACTCAACCTCCACAGCTTCAGCATGTCCTGTTTTGCCGCTACAAACCTGTTTGTAAGAGGGATTATCAATGACACCACCCGTATAGCCTGATTTTACGGAAAGCACACCCTTTACTTTTTTGAAATGGTACTCAACACCCCAAAAACATCCCCCGGCAAAAACGGCCTTTTGCGTCACCACAGCAGAGGTTGTTTCCGGCAGAAAACTCAGAGAAATTGAATTAACACAGTGACAAACATTTTTCCCGGTCAACCCTTCCCTGAAAAATACATGGCCGAGATGAGCGCCGCAATTGGCAAACACTATTTCCGTACGCCGTCCATCCGTATCAGGAATCTGCCTTACTGCACTTTCGATGGCATCATCAAAACTTGGCCATCCAGTGCCTGAATCAAACTTGTCAGACGATCTGAACAACGGTGTATCACATCGGCGACAGAGATAAGTCCCCGACTCTTTGTTCAGGTAATACTTGCCACTTCCGGGCATTTCAGTTCCTTTCTGGAGAATTACCCTCTCTTCTTCTGGAGTCAACTGATTATAGCTCATAGCATCTTTTATTTGTGCAACAGTCAACTTAACAAGCGCCATCATTTTCTTGCGTCGGATTTGGCCCGCCTGTGAGTGCGCTTACAGTTTTGACGACAAGAGTACCTGCAGCAAAGAGTCCGAGCCCAGCCACAGCAACACCGGTTAACGCATGGAGAACAGGAAAGCTGATGGGAGCAAGTAAAACTGCACCTCCAGCCATCCCGACGGCATTTTTAATTGTTGATACCTGATTATTTTGTTCCATGATATCCGTGATTGAAATTTTGCAAAAAATAATGCATTGTGACGTTGCAAAAATAGCCGACACTACTACCATACATGAGAAAAAGTCATCCCATAAAACGAACTGGCAACTGCAGGTTGAATATGCCAATCTTTATATGGCTCTGTAAATAACAAACTGCTCCCTATGCCAATTACTGCGCCAGCAATCACATCCCGGCTGTAGTGTCGTTTTGATTCTACCCGGCTGTAACCTGTAAATGAGGCCGCAACATAAGCAGGAATACCATAATTCCATCCATATCGTTCACGGATGAACTCTGCCGATGAGAAGGTGATGGAGGTGTGCCCTGATGGAAAGGAGTGATCTCCTCCATCAGGGCGAGTAGCAGGAATGGTATACTTCATCCCGAAAGTAAGGGCAAGCATGAGAGCGCCTGATTTGGCAAGTTGCGTGAGGCCATCCCTGTCATTCAGGGCAAGAGCAATTCCAGCTCCGCTAGCAGGCAATACCACCTGAAGAATATCGCCTGCACGTTCAACCGCATCACTGGCAAAGGCCGCATTACTGAACAGAAGAGAGAGAAGCTGCATCACCATGAACACTCTGCCACAAATGCAACGCATCAGTTTCCCCACTTTTGTTACCGAATTCTCTCTATCCATGATATCATCCAAAAAAAACGGTTAACATCGTTGCAAAAATGGCTTCCAAATCCTTATACTACGGCTGATTTTTGGACAATTAGCTCAGTTGGTTAGAGCGTTCGCCTCACACGCGAGAGGTCAAAGGTTCGAGTCCTTTATTGTCCACATCTTGCCCTTCCTGTGTTAACGACACCCTACTTTCTTTAAGCTATTGTCCGATGAACAAATAGTGAACAATAATTGATCCCTGCCGAACAGTAATATAAGCAAAACCGTTTGGGTTTTTGTATCTCAACGCCGGAAGAGTACGTTGAGATCACCAAAAAAGCGGCTGCAGCAGCTCTACGGTCTATTTTCTTTGCTATGCCAGACTCGAATAATAACAACCGTATCGTTTCTGTCCCGCATATAGCGAAGAACAAAAGCCCCAGCTCCAAAAGATACAACCCATTCGCGTCGACCAGTGTCATCGTCCATTGGGCGCCCAATGTCTGGTATTGATTGTAGAAAACCCGCTCCGTCCATAATGGCCTTTGCTGCTCGTGCTGCTGCATCAGGGCTTTTTTCGTGCAAGAATGCATTAAGCCGCTCAACATCGGCTAATGCCTCTGGAAGCCATTTTATTTGGGGCACGGCGTCACCTTCCCCTGCGCCAGATTTTCAAGCCATGCAGCAGCTTTTTCATGCGGGATAACCTCACCGGTCAATTGATAACGTTCCCAACGTTCCATATCCTCGCGTTTTTCTCGCTCGTAGTTTTCTTCGCGCTCTAAAAATGTTTCGATTGCTTTACACATGAGCCAGTGCGGTGATCTGTCGCGGATACGAGCCAAAGCTGCAAGCCGTTGCTGAGTGGTGTCGTCTAACTTGACACCTTTTGTCTGTGACATAACCAAATCTCCTTTTGGTATAAGGTAAGACTTATTACAACCTATAGAAACCTTATTGAATTGGAATGTGTCTTCATTCTCCGGTGAGGCGTTGTCAGAGGGTTACCGCCACACTAAACGATTCGCATTTGGATTTCAGTGAACAGGTTAAAACTCCTCAATATACAGCTCACCGGGATCGTCTGGATGATGCTTGGTATAACCAAAATCATTAAGCCATTCTGAAACATGACTGACCATTTCTGGTTTCCCGCTGACAAAAAAGTGCGTCCGTTCAGGATCAGGGGTTATGTTAAACTCATTCTGCAAGGTATCATTTCTCAAGAGGTCCTCTATGCATAATCGAAAACCATCCCAGCGATCGTCCGCATCGGTCAGTGTCGGAACGTAAAAAAAGTTTGCATAGGTTTTTTCGAGAAAGGTCAATTCACTGTAATAACCAAGATCCCAGCGGTGGGCGGCACCCTGTACCACGACCATTTTACTTTCAGGTCTTTCAATAATGTGGGAACGCAAAAAACTGATATAGGGAGCAATACCCGTTCCTGTTGCGACCATGACAATATCACTGCCGTCAGGTGTTTCATCAAGTCGAAAGAGCCCGCTTATTTTTGAACCGACATAAACCCTGTCTCCAATATTCAGGTTGAACAACCGGGAAGTTAACTGACCGGACTTGACCTGTGAAATGTAAAACTCCATCTGTCTTGTCTCAGTCTTTGCCGAAGCGATTGAGTATGGCCTCTTGATAAGCCTCTCTGATTCAGCAGGGACTGACTCGGGTTCCGAATTGGACGATCGCATCTCGTAGCCGTAAAGCCCAAGCAGAATATTTTGTCCAGCCTCAAACTCTTCTCTTGCTTCATCGGTATCGAGTCTGAAAATCATGATATCTGGAGTAACCATGATTTTACCGATAACCGTAGCATTATATAATGGTGTATCCATAAATGATAAAACTTCCTTATCCTGTAATTTATAAGAGCAGTGTCATAAGAGAGAAAAATAATAATTGTTATCACTATAACAAGTTATGATAGCGAACAACACTTGGGAAATTAATCTTCTTATTGCCTGATACCCGGTACTCTACAAAGCCTGCCTCCATCCGCCACCAAGCGAACGGTAAAGCTCTGCCATGGCGGCAAGGTGCTGACGCCGTATATCAGAAAGAGTGAGTTCCGCACCAAGCGCATTGGTCTGAACAACAATAACTTCAAGATAGGTTGCCATCCCGCTCTTAAAAAGCATTCCTGCATTGGTAACAGCCTTCTGCAAGGTAACAACCCGTTCCTGTGCGATAATTTCCTGCTCCTTTATCTTCTCAAGTCGTACAAGTGCATCGGAGACCTCCTCTACCGCCTTGACCATCGATTGCTTAAAGGCAAGTTCGGCTTGATCCCGTTTTATTTTTGACTGTACAAAGTTCGCTTTCAACTGACCTCGCTGAAACAGCGGCTGCAGCAAGGAGCCCTGCAGCACACTAAAGAGGGAACCCGGAACATTAAACCACTCACTCGATCTCAGTGCACTCACTCCACCCTGGGCCGTAAGAATAAGCGAAGGATAAAACATTGCGCCAGCTTCATCCAGATCTGCATTTGCACCCCTGACAGCAAGTTCTGCGGCCCGAACATCTGGGCGATTCTGAAGCAGGGCTGCAGGAATTCCGACAGAAAGATCATCGACCACTTTTTCACTAAAAAGCAATTGATTACGGCGAATCGGACCGGGCATTCTCCCGCAAAGAGTACTCAATGCATTTTCCTGCACAGCAATGTTTTGTTCGATAAGAGGAATTGAACCGGCGATCGACTGTCTTGATGCTTCCTGCTGCCTGATGGCAAGATCATTGACCTGCCCGGCTGTATACTGAAGCTGTATCATCTTCAGTGTGGTATCGGCAAGAGCAAGATTTTCCCTTGAAACTGTAAGCTGTTCATCCAGCATAAGAAGATTATAATAACCTGCAGCCACATCTGCCACCAATCTGGTACGTACAGCTTTGGCGGCTTCCTGCGTTTTCAGATACGAGGCAAGTGCTGATTGGCTCCGACTGCGAATCTTTCCCCAGATATCGAGTTCCCATGAAGCAGATGCTGAAGCAATATACTCTTGAGGAGTTTTCTGGGCGCCATTATCAGAGGAATTGTTTCGAATATCCTGAACCCCAACAGTCAGAGAAGGAAAAGTTCCAAGCTTTGCAGAATTATGCAGTTGCTCTGCATAATCGATATTTTTCAAGGCTATCTGCAGGTCAATATTGTTCCCCAGCGCTGTATCAATCAGCGCTTGCAATGCCGGATCTGCAAAAAAAACTTTGTAGGGAAGCTTGGCTATAACGGTATCAGCAGGTGCAACCGAACCTAACGGCAATGCGCCTCGATAACTTGCCGGAAATACTCCTTCACGCTGCACTGACTCACGACTGCCACTGCACCCAACTATACTGAAAACGACAAGAAAAAGCATCCCTGTCAATACAACAACATCCCTCTTTTTTTTCATAACCTCTCTTTACACTTCAAGATAGTTTCTGTGAGCGCGCTTTTTCTTCAATGAGCACCTCTTCAAGCAGCTCCCCGGCCTCAACAATGGGAGAGGCCACTCCGGTAATGCGCTCCTGCAGATACTGGAAAGTGATAAACAGCACCGGAACAACAAATATACCGAGCACCATACCAATAAGCATTCCACCAATAGCCGCTGCACCTATCGAGTGGTTCCCCTGAGCCGCAGGCCCGGTAACAAAGAGAAGGGGCAACAGACCTGCGATAAAGGCAAGAGAGGTCATCAGAATAGGGCGAAGCCGCGCCTTTGCACCTTCAATGGCCGCTGCAGAGAGCGAGCTCCCGGCAACTCTCCGCTGCAAGGCAAACTCAACTATAAGAATAGCGTTCTTGGCCAAAAGCCCAATAAGCATGATAACGGCAACCTGGACATAAATATTATTTTCAATACCGGCCAGCTTGATACCGAGAAAAACGCCAAGCAATCCTGTCGGTATCGAAAACATGACGGCAAAAGGAAGCAGATAGCTTTCGTAAAGTGCTGCGAGCAGGAAGTAAACAAACAAGATCGAGAGCAGAAAAATAAAGAGCAGGCCGCCGGTTGACTCAATCTCCTCCCGGCTCTGTCCTTTCCAGTCGTAGCTGTAGCCTGACGGCAAAGTACTCATTGAGACCTCTTCAACAGCCTTGATTGCCTGACCGGTACTGAATCCCGGCTTGACAACCGCATTAATTGAAATCGCATTAAAGAGGTTGAAATGGTCAACTGACTCTGTACCGTACACCTTTTTAAGAGTAATTACCGATGAAACCGGCACCATATCACCTCTGGAGTTTTTAATAAAAACCCCGTTCAATGAAGATGGTTCTGTGCGTTCCGAAGACTCTGCCTGCATCACCACACGATAATATTTGCCAAAGCGGTTGAAATCCGACGCCTGCATACTGCCATAATAAGCCTGCAAAACGGTCATGATGTCTTGGACACTCACCCCAAGCTGACCAGCCTTGATATTATCAACCTCAAGCTCATACTGCGGATAAGTCGCTTTGAAGTTGGTAAAAGCAAACCCGATTTCCGGGCGCTTCATCAATGCGTCAAGAAACCCCTTCGATATCCCGCTGAACTTGTCGATCGAACCACCACTGCGATCCTGCAACACAAACTCAAGGCCACCGACAGTACTGAAGCCGGGCACTGTGGGCTGCGCAAGGGCAAAGAACGAGCCATCCCGGTTGCTCAACTTCATTGACATCGTGGCAAGAATCTTCTTGATATCGCCTTGGGCGCCCCGATCCTGATGATCACGCAATTGCACAAAAAGCAGGCCCGAAGAGGGCGAAGAGCTTCGGGTAAGAATGTTAATGCCAGCCACAGCAATCACCTTGCGCACGGATGGCATGGATTGCAGCATGGTGGTTGCGTTGTCGAGAGTCTTCTGGGTACGCTGCAACGAAGCGCCCGGCGGCAGAGTGACGGAGACAATCACGAAGCCGTTATCCTCATCTGGAATAAAGCCTGTCGGCATAATTTTGAAAAGCCAGAACGAGAGCGCTATCACCACGCCGAGAGCGCCAAAGGTGATGCGCTTGTTGCGGATGAGAAAAACAAGAGCACCAAGATATTTACGCTTCATGGCCTCAAAACTGGCGTTAAAGCTGGTGAAAAAGCGCTGTCCGAAGCCGCCAAATCTCTTGAGTTTATGATGATGGTTACCTGTGCCATCAGAATCGTGCAGATTCGTCAAAAAGAGGGCGCAAAGCGCGGGACTCAGCGTCAGGGCGTTGACGGCTGAAATAAGAATGGCAATGGCCAGGGTAAAGGCAAACTGCCGATAAAAGACACCCGTCGAGCCTTCGAGAAAGCCAACCGGCAAAAACACGGACGACATCACCAGCGTAATGGTGACAATAGCTTTCGTAATCTCACGCATTGCCGAGACTGTGGCAACTTTGGCCGGATAACGTTTCTGTTCCATTTTGGCATGAACCGCCTCAACCACAACAATCGCATCATCCACCACAATCCCGATCGCGAGCACAAGACCAAAAAGCGTCAGGACGTTGATAGAAAAACCAAAGAAGTTCATAAAGAAAAAGGTGCCAATGATGGCGACCGGCACGGCAATGGCGGGAATAAGCGTGGAACGCAAATCCTGCAAGAAGATAAAAACCACCAGAAAGACCAGCAGAAAAGCTTCAATGAGGGTATGAATCACCTGGTTAATGGATTCATCAACCACCTTTTTGGAGCTATAGGGAATCGAATAGGTGATGCCTGCCGGGAAGGAGACGGAAACCTTTTCGAGGGTCTTGCGAAGGCCGATTTCAACCTTGTTGGCATTTGAACCTGGGGCCTGAAAAACCGCAAGAACCACTGCAGGATCACCATTTGCTTTGGTATCAACGGTATAGCGGTAAGCGCCAAACTCCACGCGGGCTATATCGCCAAGCTTGAGCAATGAGCCGTCAGGATTTGAGCGAATCACCATATTTTCATACTCACCAGGATAGCGATTCTTCCCCTTGTACTTCATCACATACTGCATCGACTGACCACTATTTTCACCAAACGATCCGGGTGCAGCCTCCAGATTCTGGCTCTGAATAGCCGCAGCGACTTCTTGCGGCGTCACTTGGTAGGCTGCCATCTGCTTCGGCCTCAACCAGATACGCATGGAATAGTCAAGGTTACCATAAACCGATACCTGGCCAACGCCCGGGACCCTCGACAAATCGTCAACAATATTGATTTTGGCATAGTTCTGCAGAAATATCGTATCGAACTGCGGAACCTTGCTGGCCAGATTGATCAGCATAATCTGGCTGTTCTGGCGCTTGACTGTCGTCACGCCAATCTGGTTCACCTCGGCAGGCAAGCGGCTTGTCGCCTGCGACACACGGTTTTGCACATTCACCGCAGCCTGATCGGGGTTGGTGCCCTGCTTGAAAAAGACGGTAATGGAGAGGGAACCATCATTGGCGGAAGTGGAAGTCATGTAGGTCATGTTTTCCACGCCATTGATGGCCTCTTCGAGGGGAGGAGCCACAGAGCGGCCAACCGTCTCGGCGCTTGCGCCGGGATAGCTTGCCGTGACCGAGACACTTGGAGGCGCAATATCAGGAAACCGTGTAATTGCCAACTGATTCATCCCGACAAGACCGAGAATCACCAGAATCACCGATATGACCGTTGCGAGAACCGGTCTGGAAATAAATCGTTCAAACATCACTCAATACGTTTAGCTCATCCGCACACTGCGGAAAAAATTTCTCCATCAGCGGCACTCTCATTTTTTGGGCTCCCCTGCAACAGGAATACTCCTGACAGGCGTAATCACCGCCCCATCCTGCAATTTGTCCACACCGACCATCACAAAAGTATCCCCCTCGTTCAGGCCGGAACTCACCACATAGCTGTCGGCATTTCTGCCCGCTATGGTAATTGCCTGTTTCCTCACCTTGTTGCCCTTGTCAAGCAAAAAAACAAAGACCTTGTCCTGCAGTTCAACCGTCGAAGCCTGCGGTACCATGAGCGACTGATGATACACTGACTCCATCACTACCGTACCGGTATTTCCTGAGCGCAACAGACCCTGGCGATTGGGAAAGACTGCCCTCACCCTGACCGACCCCGTCGCCTGATCAAACTGCCCGCTGACCGTTGTAAGAGAGCCTTTTTCGCTGAAACGACTGCCATCGGCCAGCAGCAATGAAACCGGAGGAACCTTATGCAGCGTCTGCTGCATTGAGGAGCCAGTAAATTGCTTCTTGAACCGGATATAGTCGAGTTCACTCATACTGAAATAGGCATAAACCTCGCTGACATCACTGAGAATTGTCAACCATCCTGCCTGATTTTTTGTGACAAGACTCCCGATTCTTAAGGGAATTTTTCCGATATAACCGCTTACAGGAGCCTTGATAACCGTATAACCAAGATTGACCGATGCAGAACGGAGAGCCGCCTTAGCCTGCTCCAGAGTCGCTTTTGCCACATGATAATTGGCCGTTGCACCTTTAAGCTGAATATCAGAAACCACATTGCTCTGAACCAGCGGCACCAGTTTATCCATATCTATCTTTGCTGCAACAAGTCGCGCCTCTGCCGCATGTTGGGCCGCCAAAGCGCCGTTATACTCCTCGCGATAAACCTGATCATCAATCTTGAACAGCGACTGACCCGCCTTGACAAAGGCTCCTTCATCAACATAAATAGTCTGGAGAGTACCATCAACCTGGGGACGAATTTCAACATTTACCTTCCCTTCAAGCAAGGCGGCATATCCCGTTGTAATGGTTGCGTCTGAACGCTGAACAGTTGCAACCGACAACGTTGGGCGCTCCTGCTGTTTGGCATTGTTACCTCCACTGCCCGCTCCACATCCGTACAACAATATCGGTATGCATATTCCGATAGCGGCATGAATCCTGAAAAACCTCTGCATCGGCTTATTGCTCATAATTTCTTTTATTATTTAGACGCTTATCCACTGAAACTTTCGAATCCCTGTTTTTCTGAGCCCCTTTCTGACAATCAGAACATCCGGCTCCTGAACTTTGCCAGTTCATGTTTGACCAATCCTGCCTGTTACCGAAATTTCTCTCCTTGTTTGACGTAGCATAACATAACATTTTCAATAGAAATGCTTTCACTCAAGCTCCCGTAAAACAATCTTGCAGCAAAGGGGTGAGATTCAAGATTTATCCGGTTCGAACTCGAGTAAAATAGAGTTCATACAGAAACGTTTTCCTGTAGGGGGCGGTCCGTCGTCGAAAACATGCCCAAGGTGTGCTTTGCAGCGTCCGCACACAACTTCCGTTCTCTCCATCCCGAATGACAGGTCTTTCCGATACAAGACACTATTCGACCGTACAGTTTCAAAAAAACTTGGCCATCCGCATGTACTGGAAAACTTGGCATCTGAGCGGAAGAGCATGTTACCGCATGCCGCACAGAAGTAAGTTCCTTTTCCCTCATAATCCCAATACTTTCCTGTAAATGCCTGCTCAGTTGACCCATGGCGCGCCACTTCATAGACCGCAGGAGATAGTACCTTCTTCCATACTGCATCGGAAAGAGTAAGAGTGGTTGTGACGGTACGGGAGTAGTAAGGATTGGCCTTGTGCTGCTGTTCTGTCATAACTTTAGGTTTTTCAGTTACTTTTCGGTTCGGCGCTCCATTGCATACCGATAGTGAAACCATCAACAACAGGGAGAGAAGAACCGTTCGTAATAAATTATCCTGAGAAGTGCTGAATATCACTTTCGTCCCCCTAATTTTACTTTTGCAAGGATTTTTTTGAGGTTTTCAACGCTGCTGATAATGGATTTTTTGAGTGGTTGAACGGGAGTGTCTTCATAGGTGTCTTCTGGTATACCGGTCTGGACAGGATAAATGAGTATATAGCTGTTTTTCTGGAAATACCTGTTGAGGTAGGCTGGAATCCTGGCCATCTTCGTGTGATAAGAGGGGTGATTTTTACGGCTCATAACAATAATGAGGTTATCGTCATGTTTTATCTCTCTTGACAGTACCAGAAAATCATCCCATTCCTTTAACACTTTGTAATCGGCATTAGGTAGATTTTCAGCATAGGCTTCTTTCAGACAGGCAATGGTTTGTTTTGATGCGTAAACCATCAGTTTGCTACCAGTATTCTTTATAATGTTAATGACCCTTTGCATCCAGAGCGCAAAACCGATCTCATTTTCGGCATCCTCCGGAATAACGATAATCGTTCGCTTGATGGTGGAGAGTGGCTGGAAAGGCTTATAAATAAAGGTTGTGACATTACTTCTGCCAAGAATTTTTTCTGATGAACTTCCGAGAAAACTGTCGGTGAGAACGTTCTGGTGGTGGAGTCCCAAAATCAAATCGGTGATCTTCTGCTCTCTTATAACACCGGCAATACCATTATCCACATCGTTGTCATAACGAAGCAGCCCGGTCAACACATTATCGGTAGACGATGCAACAACTGCTGCCATTTCAAGAATTTTCTCAGCATTCTTTTCTGCCGTTTCGTCGGGCAAACTGTTATCGGCTACATGCATGGCATAAATACCACTGCGAGTTTTACCTGATCTAACGGTGACACTCAAATTGACCAGCTCGTCAACAGTCTTTATATCGTTCGTATGAATCAGTATCCGTTTTTCAACGGTTGGTTGTCCTGGTTTTGCAGCATCACCAGCAGCTTCAGCCAACGCGACATTACGAGCCCCTTTTTCGCCAATAACTGTTGCCAGAGTGCAGGTGACCAGAATAAAGAGGATAGTCCCGTTCAGAACACTTTCATCAAGCAACCTGACTGGTGTACCGGCAGGGGTATAGCCAGTAACAATATTGTAGCCGATCATTACCGTTGCAAGAGCCAATGCGGCATGAGCACTGATCAGTCCGAAAATCAACCTGCGCTGATCAAGCGAAAAACCGAAAAGTTTCTGGGTAATCCAGGCTGAAAGATATTTGGCCACTGTAGCGGCTAACGTAACGACCAGGGCTACTTTAATGGTTTCATAACCTTTGAAGAATGCTTGGATATTGATCAGCATACCGACACCGATCAAAAAAAAGGGGATAAAGATAGCATTGCCAACAAACTTGATTCTGTTCATGAGCGCTGATGTCCTCGGAATTAGGCGGTTCAGGGCAAGACCTCCAAGAAAAGCGCCAATAATAGCTTCTACACCAGCCGCTTCGGCAAGAAAACCGCTGAAAAAGACCATTGCCAGCACAAAAAGGTACTGCAAGATACTGTCATCAAAGCGCTTGAAAAACCATCGGGCAATTACCGGAAAAAGCAGAAGAACAATCAGACCGAAAAGCGTTACTCCAATAACAAGCCTTATCCAGAATCCGCTCATCAGCTCCCCTGAGGAGATTCCCACCACAACCGCCAACACCAGAAGCGCAAGGGTATCGGTGATAATGGTCCCGCCGATGGCAACATTAACCGCCTTGTTCTTTGCGATACCAAGCTTGCTTATGACCGGATAGAGAATAAGCGTGTGAGAGGCGAAGATACTGCCGATAAGTATTGATGAAAGAAGGGAAAACTGCAGAATATAGAGCGCCACGACAATACCCAGCCCAATAGAAATCAGAAAAGTATACAGCCCAAACAGAATACTTTTCGTGCTGTTTTTGCGAAAATCGGCAACATCAATCTCCAATCCCGCAAGAAACATGATATAGAGCAGGCCTACAGTTCCAAACAGAATAATACTGCTGTCGCGCAGCATCAGGTTCAATCCATGCGGGCCAATCACCGCACCGGCAATAATCAGGCTGATCAAGCTCGGAATTTTCAGGCGACTCAGAAGAAGCGGCGCAAACAGGATGATAAACAGTATCAGTGAAAACTGTAATACGGGATTTTTCAAAGGCAACGATAAATCGAGCAGGGTCATCAACAGCATGGCGTAGTATTTTTTTTCGCCAGATACCTTAAAAGCAACTTCAGTGATAAAGCCTGCCAAGGCAAAACGAGGCGCGATTCTTCCCGAAATATGCATATCTTTTCAGTCGAACACAAACAGGCACCCTTACTGTCACTTATAAAACCTTTTACCTCTTCTTCAATGCACTGGCTCTATCTTGTTATCGCTATCCTGCTTGAGGTCTCAGGCACAACCTGCATGAAATTTTCTGAGGGATTCAGTAAACTTGTGCCAACGCTTTTTATCTTTATTTTCTACGGGCTGAGCTTTACCTTTCTCTCACTGGCGCTGAAGGTACTGCCCATCGCATTGACATACGCTATCTGGTCGGGGGTCGGAACAGCGGCTATTACCGTTATCGGCGTTCTCTGGTTCGGTGAGGGTATCAATGCTATTAAACTTATCTCCCTGCTGCTGATTATTATCGGCGTTGCAGGGTTACACTATGGTCAGGAACAGCTTCACTAAAAGATGAAACAGCAACACCTTTATAAAAAAATCGTCGTCAAGGTCGGCACCAACGTCATTACTGGAAAAAACGGGGAACTCGACTTTGAGATCCTCAGCAGCCTCACAGCCCAGATTGCAGCACTGCAAAAACAGGGAATTCAGGTTATTCTCGTCTCTTCAGGCGCAGTTGGCGCCGGACGTTCGCTTGTCAAGCTCTCGGGTACCATTGCGCCCGTTGCCGCCCGGCAGGTGCTCTCCTCAACCGGACAGATCAAGCTGATCAGCACTTATAACGACCTCTTTTTGCAGCACGGACTGATCACCGCGCAGATTCTGGTCACCAAAAGTGATTTCAGCGACCGCCTGCACTACCTCAACATGCAGACCTGCTTCACCTCCCTTCTCCAGCAGAACATCATCCCCGTCGTCAATGAGAACGATGCCGTTTCGGTCACAGAGCTGATGTTTACTGATAATGATGAGCTCTCCGGCCTTATCGCCTCAATGATGGATGTTGAAGGCTATATTATTCTCTCACATGTTGATGGTCTCTTCGACATGAAAAGCGGCAATGGCGCCATCATTCCGGTCATTGACCCATCGAACAAACATTTCCACCAATATATTAATCCTGGCAAATCAGAGTTTGGCAGAGGAGGCATGCTGACCAAATGCCACATTGCGCAAAAGCTTTCGCGGCTTGGCATCACCGTTCATATCGCCAACGGACGCAAGCCGGGTATTCTGCTCTCGATCCTGGAGGGAGAAAAGACCGGCACAACATTTCTGCCGCAAAAACCGACACACGGTCCGAAACGGTGGATTGCCAACAGCGAAGGGATGGAAAAGGGGGCGGTCACCGTCAACATGGGCGCTGAAATGGCACTGGTGGCCGGAGAGCGCGCCAACAGCCTGCTGCCGGTGGGCATTGTGTCGGTTGAAGGGCGCTTTCTGAAGGGCGACATTATCAAGGTATGTGCCACCGATGGAACCATCATTGGCTACGGAATGGCACAGTACGGCTCAGAAAGAACGCTTTCAATCATGGGGCAGAAAGATCAGAAGCCACTGATTCATTACGACTATCTCTACATTACAAACTGAACTCCGTTCGACATGAAGGAAACAATAACGAAACAGCTTGGAGCGGTCTTGCAGGCAAGCCGCGAGATCATCACCCTGACCGATGAGGCGATCAACCGTCTGCTCTGCGACCTTGCCGACAGAATACCTGCTCACCAGGAGGCCATTCTCAACGCCAACAAAAAAGATGTGGAGCGAATGGATCCGGCAGATCCAATGGTTGACCGGCTGCTGTTGAACCCTGCAAGGCTCGAAGCCATTGCCACCGACATCCGCAACGTCGCTTCGCTTACATCCCCGCTCGATGTTGTGCTTGAAGAGCGAGTGCTTCAGAATGGACTTGGCCTGAAAAAAGTGACTGTTCCTATTGGCGTCATTGGCATCATCTATGAAGCAAGGCCAAATGTCACCTTCGATGTCTTCGCCCTTTGCCTGAAATCGGGGAACGCCACCGTGCTGAAGGGTGGCAGCGACGCCATGTACTCGAACATCGCCATTGTCGAGCTTATCCATAGCGTCCTGAAAGAGGACGGCATCAACCCCGATACCATTTACCTGCTGCCTGCAGAGCGGGAGGCCGCCGCCATCATGCTCAATGCCGTTGGTTATATTGACATGATCATTCCAAGAGGAAGCCAGAAGCTGATCGACTTTGTGCGCGACAACGCCAAGGTTCCCGTCATCGAAACCGGCGCAGGCATTGTGCACACCTATTTCGACAAAAGCGGTGACCTTGAACTGGGCAAACAGGTGATTTTCAACGCCAAAACCCGCCGCCCCAGCGTTTGCAACGCGCTTGACACCCTCGTCATCCACCGCGACCGACTTGGCGACCTCCCTGCCCTTGTTGAACCGCTTCTGGAAAAGCAGGTGCTGCTCTTTGCCGACGACGCAGCTTTTGCCGCCTTGCACGGGCACTACCCTGAGGCGCTCCTTCAGTTAGCCGACGCAGAGCACTTCGGAACAGAGTTCCTCTCCCTGAAGATGTCGGTGAAAACCGTCTCATCCCTTGAAGAAGCGCTGGAACACATCGCCCACTACAGCTCACGCCACAGCGAAGCCATCATCGCCACCGATGCCGCGACAACCGCCACCTTCCTGAAACGGGTCGATGCCGCCGTGGTCTATGCCAACACCTCAACCGCTTTTACTGATGGCGCACAGTTCGGCCTTGGCGCTGAAATTGGCATCAGCACCCAGAAGCTGCATGCACGAGGACCAATGGCGCTGAAAGAGTTGACAACGTATAAATGGATTATTGAGGGGAATGGACAGGTGAGGCCGGTATGATGGATGGAAACTGGAAAGTAAACTTTTAACATATTCCGCTCATTGTCAACCATCTTCCATGAAGCCATATCAAGATCGCCAAGATAACTCAAACCAGAAAGATAACCGGACAGCGAAGAACAATTTCTTACATTCAGCTCAGGCATTGCCACTCGAAACCAAAAAATAACGTATTTTTAGCCATTATTTAAAACCATGCCTCACGCTCTCGAACTAAAATATGGCCTGACAGCCCAAGAGTTGCTTGAGGCCATTGACAAGCGATTTCGCCTGAAGGTGGCCTTGGAAGGAGCCGTAGCCGAGGTTCATTTCGAAAGAAAGCTGCGCATCGCCAGCAGAGAAGGTTGGTTAACCAGCTATGAGAGCCATGATAGAGATGGAATGCATGACTTTACCGTTGTGACGCTCTCAGGGATATTCATACGGGTTGAAGTCAAGACCATACGCAATGGCCCGAAACCACAGGTTGAGTTGCAAAAGACTCGTGCTGCGAAAGCTGATCCCAGTAGCCGTTACTACGACCGTAATCACTTCGATGTTGTGGCTGTTTGTGTCGGTCGCTCCACTGGCGATTGGAGTCAATTCAGATACGCATTAGTACGAGAACTTCCAGGTCATCGGAATCATCCAGATAAACTTCAGGTCATGCACTCCATTCCAGAAGGGGCAGAGACAGAGCCTCGCTGGTTTTCACGTTTTCAGGACATCATTGATGCTTATGCAAGCTGAACCAATTTACAAGACGGCATTTGGGGCGTTGTTCTGCGCTGACAGCCTCGAATTCATGCGGCAAATTGATAACGATTCTGTCGATCTGGTTCTTACCAGTCCGCCCTACGCCCTTCACTTTAAAAAAGAGTATGGCAACGCAAATCAGCAGGATTACATTGCCTGGTTTCTTCCTTTCGCTCAGGAAATCAAACGAATCATGAAGCCATCCGGCTCCTTCGTTCTGAACCTTGGTGGCGCATGGCAGTCCGGTTTACCAATTCGTAGTTTGTACCATTATCGCGTCCTGCTTTCTCTTGTTGACGAAGTGGGATTTGATTTGGCTCAAGAATTTTTCTGGTTCAATCCAGCAAAAATGCCAGCACCCGCAGAGTGGGTCAATGTTCGTCGCATTCGGGTAAAAGACAGCGTGGAGTATATTTTCTGGTTTGTCAAGGATCCAATGGCAAAGGCTGATAATCGAAAAGTTCTTCAGCCATACAGCGAAGATATGAAGCGACTGATCAAATGCGGAGTAAAGCAGACAATCCGGCCAAGCGGCCATATCATCAACGGTACCTTTGCAAGCGACAGAGGAGGTTCAATTCCATCCAACCTTATCCAGTGTGGAAATAATGAATCGAACAGTGCCTATATAAAGAACAGTAAAATTGCTGGCAATAAAATACACCCTGCTCGTTTTCCGGCGGAGCTGCCGAGATTTTTCATAGAATTTCTTACGAACCCCGGCGACTTGGTACTTGATCCATTTACAGGGAGCAACACCACCGGATACGTCGCTGATGGCCTGAAGCGAAAATGGGTGGGAGTAGAACTCAGAAGCGACTATGCCGAGGAGAGCAAATTACGATTTGAGGGTGTGCCTGAAAAGATTATTTTGAGCCAAGACCAACAATCTCTGCAATTTGAATGAATGTTGCAGTATTTATAACCTAAACTGTGCGATTCATAAAACGGCTCTTGGAATATTATAGTGGAAAGGTGGAATAAAAGCGTATCATGATGCATTTAAATTTATGCAGAAGTTAACTACTCATTACCACAGCCTTTTACGTCTTCCCTTGACTTGGTCGGTCGATGCTGTCGA
>Ga0209697_10001633_pt1 | contig 34074 bp, 14 predicted proteins | sample AliMusrvi5mmetaG_FD_184115 | JGI IMG/M metagenome (GOLD analysis project Ga0209697, IMG submission 184115) | Freshwater lake bacterial and archeal communities from Alinen Mustajarvi, Finland, to study Microbial Dark Matter (Phase II) - Alinen... | ecosystem: Environmental > Aquatic > Freshwater... | reverse complement strand
CTTCCAGTATTACCGGGGGAACCATTTTTGGCTGGAGCCGTGCGGCAGTTGCAGGTATAAGTAATTCGGCTTCCAGCGGGTTTGGAAATCCCAATGAAATATTGGTAAACACAAGTGCTGCCCCTGTCAATGTTACCTATCTGTACACATTAACGGCCAATGGTTGCAGCAACGCACAAAGTGTAATAGTGGTGGTCAATCCAAATCCAACCCTGACCAGTCTGCTATCACCTCCTGCTGTTTGTACTGGTTCTGTCTTCAGTTATACCCCAACAAGTGCCACTCTTGGTGCAACTTTTGCCTGGAACCGGGCGGCTGTCGCAGGCGTCAGCAATGCTTCTTCAAGTGGCTTGGGCGATCCTACTGAGACACTTATTAATACAAGTACCGCACCGGTCACTGTAACATATGTTTATTCAGTTTCTGCCAATGGCTGCACGAATGGAAGTACCTACAACGTTTCGGTCGTAGTCAATCCTTCCCCGATATTGACCAGTAGTTTGAATCCGCCGGCTATTTGCAGCGGAACAGCTTTCAGTTATACTCCGCTTAGTTCAACTTTTGGGACGACTTTTAGCTGGAGCCGTGCCTTCGTAGCGGGTATCAGCAATGCAGCTGCAGGTGGTACGGGTAATCCGAATGAGGCGCTTGTCAACACAACCATCGCTCCTATCAACGTCGTTTACGTTTATACCCTGAGTGCAGGTGGGTGCAGCAGTACCTACAATGTTACAGCGGTAGTCAATCCATCTCCGACTTTGACCAGTTCCCCCTCTCCTCCGGCTATTTGCAGCGGAACGGTATTTAACTATTTGCCAACTAGTGGAACCTTAGGAACAACATTTAGCTGGAGCAGGTCGGTAGTAGCTGGAATTAGCAACCCGGCATCCAGTGGGTTGGGTGATCCAAATGAAACGCTGACCAACAGTAGCGCAGCTGTTGTGAATGTTACTTATGTTTACTCCCTAACTGCTATTGGATGTACCAATCCAACAACCTACAATGTAATAGTACCGGTCAATCCAACACCAGTACTCACCAGCACGCTATTGCCACCGGCCATTTGCAGTGGTTCATCATTCACCTATACGCCAACCAGTTCTACGGTCGGTGCTGCCTTCTCCTGGAGCAGGGCATCCGTAGTTGGCATCAGCAATGCCGCAGCCAATGGTTTGGGAAATCCCAACGAAACGCTTCTGAATACGACAGCTACACCGGTTACGGTCACTTATGTCTATTCGGTTTCTGCCAATGGTTGCAACAATCCGGCCACCTACAATGTTTCGGTAGTGGTCAATCCATTACCAATACTCACCAGCAGCTTGTTACCAGCAGCGATCTGCAGCGGGACTACATTTAGTTATACCCCTACCAGTACGACAGTCGGAGTAATATATGGCTGGACAAGGGCTACGGTAGTTGGCATCAGCAATGCTGCTTCCAGCGGAACTGGTGATCCGAATGAAGTTTTGGTCAACACGACGGCTTCCCCCTTGAATGTTACCTATGTTTATGCCCTGAGTGCCAATGGGTGCAGCAACATCCAGAATGTTACGGTACAGGTGAATCCAAAACCAATACTGAGCAGTTCCCTGACGCCACCTGCCACTTGTAGCGGTGCAGTCTTCTCCTATACTCCATTAAGTTTGACTTCGGGAGTAGCCTACTCGTGGACCAGGGCCTTTGTTGTAGGGGTTAGCAACCTTGCGTCAGTTGGAATCAACAGTCCAAATGAAATTTTAATCAATACGACTGCGGCCCCCGTCACTGTTGCATACGTTTATACCTTATCTGTAAACGGTTGCAGCAATAGTCAGACTGTTTCCGTGGTAGTTAGTCCGACTCCTACTTTGTCGAGCGGATTGATACCCCCGGCTGTATGCAGCGGTGATGTATTTAGCTACAATCCAACCAGCAATACAACAGGAGTTACCTTTAATTGGAGCAGGGGAGTGGTTGCAGGGATCAGCAATCCTGCTACTTCAGGGGCGAATAATCCCATTGAAACGCTTGTCAATACAACGACTGCACCCGTCACCGTGACCTATATTTATACCTTGTCGGGAAATGGCTGTGTCAATACCCAAAATGTTACGGTGAGTGTCAATCCTCTGCCGACTTTGAGCAGTTCGTTGACTCCTCCGGCTGTCTGCAACAATTCAGTTTTCAGTTATGTCCCAACATCCACGAATGGGATAATAACCGGATGGACCAGGGCTGCCGTAGGTGGCATCAGCAATGCCGGAGCCAGTGGAGCAGGAAATCCCAATGAAACTTTGATCAACACAACTACTGCTCCAATTAATGTTACCTATGTTTATACGCTAAGTGGAACCGGGTGCAGCAATACGCAGAATGTAGTTGTTCGTGTAAATCCAACGCCTGCCTTTACCAGCAGTTTGGCTCCTCCATCTATTTGTAGCAATACAACCTTTAGTTATACGCCAACGAGTACGACTGCCGGAGCCGTCTTTGCGTGGAACCGGCCTGCAGTCGCGGGTATCAGCAATCCTACTGCCAATAATACTGGTAATCCGGGAGAGGTCCTAGTCAATACAACCAATCTTCCTGTTACGGTTACCTATACTTATACCATTAGTATCAACGGTTGCGCCAATCCGGTTACCTATGACGTGAAAGTGAGTGTCATCCCCTCTTCCTTGTTGACCAGTTCGCTTACTCCTCCGGCAGTATGCAGCAACACGCCTTTCATTTATACGCCAACTGTTCTTCCGGTGCTTACGGCCGGTACAACTTTCGCCTGGGATAGGGCTGCAGTAGCAGGAATCAGTAATCCTCCTTCCAGTGGCGCGAATGGCATCAATGAAACACTGATCAATACAAGTGCCTTTCCGGTAGATGTGACTTATATTTATACGCTGACCTATGGTGGATGCAGCAATACCCAAAATGTAGTCGTCACCATTAATCCAACGCCAGCATTAACAAGTATTCTGGCACCTCCGGATATTTGTAGTGGAACAGTATTCAGTTACGCACCAACGAGTTTAACCCCATTGGTAGCTTTTAACTGGACGAGGGCAGCCGTGGCAGGAATCAGCAACCTGGCAGGAGCCGGGATCAATAATCCGAATGAAGTATTGACAAATACGACGGCATTGCCAATCGTAGTTACCTACGTATATACCTTGAATATAAACGGATGTTCAAAAATTTACAACATCCCGGTCACGGTTGATCCCAAACCGACTCTTTCAAGTTCATTATCTCCGCCAAATATTTGTAGCAATACAGAATTCAGTTATACCCCAACGAGTTTGACTCCGGGTGCAACCTTTGCATGGAGCCGGGCTGTAGTTGCAGGTGTTAGCAACCTAGCATCGTTAGGAACTGATAATCCTCACGAGACCCTGATTAATACAACTACTGCACCAGTTACGGTTACTTATGTTTATACGCTCACCATTGGAGGATGTACAAATTCACAGAATGTTCTTGTAGTCGTAAATCCTTCTCCGATCTTAAGCAGTACCTTAACACCTGCAGCGGTATGTAACAATACGACATTTAGCTATACCGCTACCAGTGCAACTGCCGGAACTACCTTTGCCTGGAGTAGGGCAGCTGTGGCAGGGATCTCTAATATTGCCGCTTCAGGTGTGGGTAATGTCAATGAGACTCTGGTGAATACAAGTACATTGCCCATTAATGTTACTTACACGTATACGCTAACAGCAAATACCTGTAGTAATCCGCAAAATGTAACCGTATCTGTCAATCCTACGCCTTTAATGACGAGCAGTTTGACGCCGGCCGATATTTGCAGCAATTCTGCCTTCAATTATACACCTTTAAGTTCAACTCCAGGGACGATTTTCAACTGGACGCGTGCAGCAGTTGCGGGCATCAGCAACGGTCCTGCTGCAGGTGTTGGAAATCCAAATGAAATTCTGGTGAATACGACTTTCCTTCCTTTGGCAGTAAAATACATTTTCTCCTTGTCGATCAACGGATGTGCCAATCCAGTATCTTATTTGGTAACAGTTAACGTTATTCCTTCGTCGGTTCTTACCAGTGGACTTGGTCCTATCTCAGTTTGCAGCAATTCAATTTTTAGTTATAACCATACTGAATCGATTCCAGGTACGACCATAAGCTGGATTCGTGCTTTGACTCCCGGCATCAGCAATGCTGCGGCCAGCGGTACTGGAAATATTGCAGAAATTTTATACAATACCACCGCTCTTCCTGTTGATGTCAATTATGTTTTTACCTTGTCCTATGGTGGTTGTACCAATACGCAGAATGTTGTGGCAAGGGTTCAGCCTTTGCCTGTATTGAGCAGTACTTTGACTCCGGACGCGATATGCAGCAATACTTCATTTGACTATTTGCCAACCAGCGGATCTGCGCTAACGACTTTTGCCTGGACACGTCCTGTCGTTGCCGGGATCAGCAATGTCAGTGCCTCTGGTACGGATAATCCTCACGAAGTTTTGGTGAATATAACTACTTTGCCAATTAATGTAACCTACGTTTATACCCTAACATCGAATGGGTGCAGTAACGTTCAGAATGTGGTGGTTGCAGTTGATCCTTCACCCATTTTGACCAGTACTCTGACTCCTGCCTCCATTTGCAGCAATTCGGTGTTCAGCTATATTCCAACCAGTTCATCTACGGGAGTTACTTTCAACTGGACACGGGGTTCCGTTGCCGGGATCAGCAATGCTGCCGCTTTCGGCGTTGACAATCCGAATGAGACTTTGATCAATACCTCCACTGCGCCAGTAACAGTTACTTACCTTTACACGCTTTCTGCCAATGGTTGTACCAATCCTACAACTTATCAGGTAACCGTTGTTGTTAATCCGGTACCTGCTCTTATCAGTAGCCTAGTTCCGCCTGCGATCTGTAGTGGGACCAATTTCAGCTATACTCCCAACAGCTCCGTTGCTGGAACAGTATTCAACTGGAGTCGTGCTTCCGTGGCTGGCATCAGCAACGGACCGGCAAGTAGTACAGGAGATCCGAATGAGATTCTCATCAACACTTCCAATGCGCCTGTAGTAGTGACTTATGTCTATACCCTTTCGGCAAATGGATGTACCAATCCTTCCGTGTACAATGTAGTCGTAACGGTTAATCCCACACCGGTACTTACAAGTACTTTAAATCCAGCGGCAGTTTGTAGCGGCACGGCTTTCAGTTATACCCCAACAGGAACTGTGTCAGGCACCAGTTTTGCCTGGACGCGTGCTGTTGTGGCAGGTATCAGCAATCTGGTTGGATCCGGCAATGGTAATCCGAATGAGATTTTGATTAATACCACTGCTCTTCCTGTTGTAGTTTCCTATGTTTATACTTTGACGGTCAATGGGTGTACAAATCCTTCGACCTTTACGGTGAATGTGACGGTCAATCCGTTCCCGACATTGACCAGTAACTTAACGCCAACGGCAGTATGCAGTGGCAATGTGTTCAATTATACACCCACCAGTCTTGCGGGCGGCACCGTCTTCAGCTGGACACGGGCCGTAATTGCCGGTATCAGCAATGCTTCGGGCAGCGGAACTGGTGATCCGAATGAGACCCTGGTTAATACTACCACCTCCCCTGTTACAGTTACATATGCCTATTCCCTTTCAGCAAACGGCTGCAGCAATCCGAGTATTTATAATGTGCAGGTGATTGTCAATCCGGCGATGACCCTGAGCAGTACGGTGACCCCTGCGGCTATCTGCAGCGGGACATTGTTTAGTTATACACCGACCAGTCCGACCCCGGGAGTTACGTTTAACTGGACGCGAGCTTTGGTTGCTGGCATCAGCAATGCTGCCAGTTTCGGCGCGAACAATCCGAATGAGACGCTTGTCAATACGACCGCCTCACCGGTATCGGTAACTTATATTTACTCTTTAAGCTTGTCAGGCTGTACCAATACGTACAATGTTGTGGTCGTCGTTAACCCGACGCCGGTGCTGACAAGTACACTGACACCATCCTCTATTTGCAGCAATACCGTATTTAATTACACACCGACCAGTTCCACCGCTGGAGCAATCTTCAGCTGGAGCCGTGCAGCGGTAGCGGGCATCAGCAATGCTGTTGCCGGAGGTACGGGCAATCCGGGTGAGACCTTAATCAACACCTCGGCTTTACCGGTTACGGTAACCTATCAATATACGGTAACGGCCAACGGTTGCAGCAGTGCAGTGAACAATGTTCAGGTTGTAGTGAATCCTTCCGCAACGCTGAGCAGTACGCTGACACCACCCTCCATTTGCAGTGGTACGAACTTTGTTTATACGGCCACCAGTGCTACGGCAGGAGTGACCATCACCTGGAGCCGTGCCCTGGTGGCAGGCATCAGCAATGCAGCCTCATCTGGATCGGGCAATATAAGCGAGACGCTTGTCAACACGACTGCTTTACCGGTAAGTGTGACTTATGTTTATACATTGGGCATCGGTGGCTGCAACAACACACAAAATGTAGTTGTGACGGTCAATCCGACACCGGTACTTACCAGTGCACTCAATCCGGCAGCTATTTGCAGTGGTACGGCCTTCAGTTATACTCCGACAGGTTCGGTTGCGGGCACCAGCTTTGCGTGGACGCGAGCCGTTGTGGCGGGCATCAGCAATCTGGTAGGAGCGGGAACAGGTAATCCGAACGAGACACTGATCAATACAACAGGAGCAGCCATTAGTGTGGCGTATATTTATACTTTGTCGGCCACCGGATGTACCAATCCATCTACCTTTACGGTGAATGTGACGGTCAATCCGTTCCCGACCTTGACCAGCAGTTTGACACCACCTTCTATTTGCAGCGGCAGTCTGTTTAATTATACCCCCACCAGTCTTGCGGGCGGTACTGTTTTCAGCTGGACACGTGCGGTAGTTGCGGGTATCAGCAATGCCTCGGGCAGCGGAGTGGGCAATCCGAATGAGACGCTTGTCAACACGACCAGTTCCCCTGTTACGGTGACGTATGCCTATTCACTGACGGCCAATGGCTGCAGTAATCCGAGTATTTACAATGTACAGGTGATAGTCAATCCGGCGATGACCCTGAGCAGTACGGTGACCCCTGCGGCTATCTGCAGCGGGACATTGTTTAGTTATACACCGACCAGTCCGACCCCGGGAGTTACGTTTAACTGGACGCGAGCTTTGGTTGCTGGCATCAGCAATGCTGCCAGTTTCGGCGCGAACAATCCGAATGAGACGCTTGTCAATACGACCGCCTCACCGGTATCGGTAACTTATATTTACTCTTTAAGCTTGTCAGGCTGTACCAATACGTACAATGTTGTGGTCGTCGTTAACCCGACGCCGGTGCTGACAAGTACACTGACACCATCCTCTATTTGCAGCAATACCGTATTTAATTACACACCGACCAGTTCCACCGCTGGAGCAATCTTCAGCTGGAGCCGTGCAGCGGTAGCGGGCATCAGCAATGCAGTGGCCAGCGGCACAGGCAATCCAAATGAAACCTTGGTTAATACCACCACCGCCCCCGTTACTGTTACCTATTTGTATTCCTTGCTTGCCAATGGTTGTGCCGGAGTGGTGAGCAACGTACAGGTTGTGGTTAATCCAACACCCACGCTGAGCAGTACGCTTACCCCTGCAGCAATCTGCAGCGGCAATTTGTTTAGCTATACGGCCACGAGCACCACTCCATCGGTAACCTTTGGATGGACCAGAGGAGCAGTTGCGGGTATCAGCAATCTGGCATCGTCCGGATCGGGAGATGTGAGCGAAACACTTGTCAATACAAGTGCATTACCAGTGAATGTAACTTATGTTTATGCGCTGGGAGCTGGCGGTTGCAATAATACGCAAAATGTAGTCGTGACGGTAAATCCTACGCCAGTACTTACCAGTGCACTTAATCCAGCCGCTATTTGCAGTGGTACGGCTTTCAGTTATACACCCACCGGCTCGGTAGCTGGTACCAACTTTGCCTGGACGCGCGCCGTTGTGGCAGGAATCAGTAATCTGGTAGGAGCGGGAACAGGTAATCCCATCGAGACGCTAAACAACACTACCTCGCTTCCAGTTGTTGTAACTTATGTTTACACTTTGTCTGTCAACGGTTGTACGAATCCTTCGACCTATTCTGTCAATGTGACAGTCAATCCGTTCCCGACGCTGACCAGTACCTTAACGCCGACAGCAGTTTGCAGTGGAACTGTGTTCAGTTATACGCCGACGAGTTTGGCTGCAGGCACCGTCTTTAGCTGGACTAGGGCCGTAGTGGCAGGTATCAGCAATGCTTCTGGCAGTGGTGCTGGAAATCCGAATGAGACACTGATCAATACGACAACGTCTCCGATCACTGTTACTTATGCTTATACCGTATCGGCTGGAGGTTGCAGCAATCCGAGCATTTACAATGTCAAAGTGATTGTCAATCCGTCGATGACTCTGAGCAGTTCGCTTACTCCGCCTTCCATCTGCAGTGGTTCGCTCTTCAGTTATACACCGACCAGTCCGTCTCCCGGAGTAACATTTAATTGGAGCCGTTCAATATTGGCAGGAATCAGCAATGCCGCCGCCGCCGGAGTTGGTAATCCCAACGAGATTTTGACCAACATTTCAGCACTTCCCGTATCCGTAACCTATGTTTATTCTTTAAGTGCAGGAGGTTGTACTAATACTTACAATGTAGTGGTCGTTGTTAATCCAGTGCCGGCCTTGTCAAGTTCCCTGGCACCTCCCTCTATTTGCAGCAACAGTGTTTTCAGTTATGTACCAACGAGCCTGACTCCAGGTACGATCTTTAACTGGAGCAGATCTGCAGTTGCTGGCATCAGCAATGGTGCAGCTACTGGGACCAGCAATCCGAATGAGACTTTAATCAATACGACTGCGGCACCTGTGAACGTTTCCTACATTTATTCACTTACTGCCAATGGTTGCAGCAATCCTACCACATTTACGGTAATTGTAACAGTCAATCCTGGTCCTGCACTGAGCAGTTCCCTTACTCCATCTGCTGTTTGTAGCGGCAATCAGTTTAATTATACCCCAACCAGTACATTCCCTGGAGCAACCATGACCTGGAGCAGGGCATCCTTGCCGGGAATTGTGCAAACAGCATCTTCTGGCTCAGGAAATGTCAGTGAGTTTTTGACTAACTCAACCGCTGCGCCAATTAATGTTCCTTATCAATATACACTGGTTGCAAGTGGATGTACCAATGTGCAAATTGTCGTTGTGGTCGTCAATCCTTCTCCTGTTTTGTCGAGTAGTCTTGCCTTACCAGCCATTTGCAGCGGATCGGTATTGCATTATTCTGCCACCAGTGCTACAACAGGAACGGTGTTCAACTGGTCCAGAGGTGCGATCCCTGGTATTCTGGAACCTGCCACGTCAGCAGTAGGCGATGTGAATGAGACCTTGACCAATTCCACAAATGCACCGATCGTCGTTACCTACCATTACACTTTGGTTGCCAATGGATGCGCTGGAAATAGTTATGACGTGACCGTTACGGTTAATCCGACACCACCAATTCCGGTGATTACTCCTGCGGGACCTGTCTCCTTCTGCTCCGGTGGAAATTTGATACTTTCCGCCCCTTCTGGCTACAGCAGCTATCTCTGGCCTAACGGAGCCTCTACGCAAAATATTACCGTATCAACAGCCGGGAGCTATTCGGTTGTTGTAAAAGACGGAAATGGATGTCAGAGTGCCTCTTCCTTACCGGTGGTCGTCTCTATTCTTCCTTCAGCGACAACCTATGCAGGGGCCGACGGCATCATCTGTGCTGGGAATAATTTCCCCATTACGGGTGCTACGGCTTCCAATTACTCTTCTTTTGCATGGAGCACTTCGGGTTCAGGTACCTTTAACAACAGTACGACCCTCCTCCCGACCTATCTGCCGAGTGCAGCGGATGTAACAGCAGGAGCCGTTACAATTACGCTGACGGCTTATAGCATTGCGCCATGTGCTACCATTGTCCACGATGATTTGATACTGACCATCAAAACTTCACCAACTGTGGATGCTGGTTTGGACAAAAAAGTATGTTATCCTGCAGGAATTCTAATCAACGCAACAGCCACCAATTTCCAGAATCCATCCTGGACGCACAATGGTGCAGGTACCTTGACTGGCAACAACACCCTTTCACCAACCTATCATCCCGTGGCTGCCGATGTTGGTAATACCGTTAAACTGACTCTTTCTGTCGATGCACTTGCTCCTTGTGCAACTGCAGTTTCAGATTTTATGTTTATCCAGGTAGATGCACTTCCCGGAAATCCGGGCGTCATTGCAGGACCTGCTGGTCCGAGGTGCAAAGGAACTGCAGCTACCTATTCCGTGCTGCCGATTGCTACGGCAACCAGTTACAATTGGAGCCTGCCTGCAGGAATTTCCATTACTTCGGGTGTCAACACCAACACCATTAATGTATTGTTTGGACCTGGTGCAGTTTCGGGCAACATCACCATTTACGGATCCAACGGATGTGGAAATGGCGTCGTTTCCACCTTGCCGGTTGTAGTCAGTGATATCCCTGCAAACCCCGGGAGTATTGCAGGAAAGACCTCCATCTGTCAGGGAGCTACTGGGGAGGTATTCTCCATTACCGCGATGCCGGGTGCTACTGCCTATAACTGGATCGTTCCGACAGGAGCCACAATCACTTCTGCTGCACCACAAACGAATAGTATCACCGTCGATTTCGGACCCGGTTCCGTATCTGGTGATGTGACCGTCAATGTGACCAACAGTTGTGGAGTAGGGCCAACTTCAACCAAAACCATTCAGTTAAACATCAAGCCTTCCCCTGCTGTTATCAATGCATCCGGAAGTCCAACCACCTTCTGTGAAGGAGGGAGTGTTTTGCTGAGTGGTGCGACCATCGGGTTCAATTACCTTTGGTCTCCGGGTGGTGTCACTACCCAGAATTATCAGGTGACAACCTCCGGCAATTACAGCGTGGTGATTACTGACCCGGTTACCGGATGTTCCAGTGATCCTTCCAATGTAATTCCAGTGACGGTAAATCCTGCACCAGCTTCGCCGGTTAGTACCGGGTTCATTACTCAATGCTGGAACGGAAGCGGTGCAGTGCCGATTCTCAATGCAAATACCAATGCAACTGTACCGGCTGGTAATACCATTACTTGGTACAATGCCCTGACAGGTGGAGTAGTGGTTCCGTTCCCCACCTTGAACGTGGTCGGAACGGTTACCTATTATGCAGAGGTAATGGATAATGTCACAGGTTGCCTGAGCTTGCAGCGTACTCCTGTTGTACTCACCATCAGCCAGAATCCGGCAGCACCGACTGCAGGACTGGATCAGACGGCATGTGAACAATCACCCACCCAGACGCTAACTGCTACTGCGACTGCACCAGCGGGTACCTCCCTGTTATGGTATACTGCTCCAACAGGTGGCATACCTGTAAGTCCGGTTCTCAGCAATGTGGGAACAGCAACCTTCTATGCGGAAGCTACCAATGGAACTTGCTCCAGTCTTACCCGGTCTGCAGGAGTTACTTTAACCATTATTGGCGCTCCTGCCCCTCCATTGAGCGGAGGTGACGTTACCGAGTGCATCGTTGTTCCGGTCGCACAAACACTGACGGCCACCGCTACCGCTCCTGCAGGCTCAACCGTTAAATGGTGGACAGCCGCTTCCGGAGGATCTTCTGTCGTATCACCTACCCGTTCGACTTTGGGAACCAGCATATATTATGCCGAATCGATCAATACGCTAACAAGTTGTGCCAGCTTGACCAGGACTCCTGTGACCCTGAGTCTTGTGCTCCATCCTGCGCCACCGGTTCCGAATCCGGATATCATCGAATGTGAGAAAAATCCGCTTCAGGTGCTGACGGCTACGGCAAAAGTTCCAACCGGATCTACCATCAACTGGTATACGACCGCTGCCGGTGGATCACCGGTTGTGCCAACACTTAACCACGTTGGAAATGTTACCTATTATGCAGAAACGGACAATGGACTCTGTCAGAGTTTGACAAGAGTACCGGTTTCGCTGACCATCAACCCGGCTCCGGCACCCCCGGTCAGTCTTGGCGATATCACTGCTTGCGAAAATAAACCTGCCATTCAGACACTTACTGCTCTTGCATCTCCGGCCGGATCCTTGTGGTATACAACTCCAGCCGGCGGTTCCTCCGTCTCCCCAACACTGAATCAAGTGGGTTCTGCAACCTATTATGCAGAATCAAAACTGGGGAATTGCGTCAGTTTGACCAGGTCTGCTCCCGTTATTCTAACAATCAAAGCTACGCCGGATAAACCCGTTAGTACGGGCGATGTGGAAGAGTGCGAAAAAAGTCCGATGCAGACGCTTACGGCTACCGCCATTGCACCGGCAGGATCAACGGTGAAATGGTATACCGCCGCTACGGGTGGTGTCTCTGTCGCATCACCTACCTTGAATAGTGTGGGGACTATCTCCTATTGGGCAGAGTCAGACAATGGAAATTGCCATAGCGTCGATCGTGCACAGGTCACGCTTACCATCGATCCCGCCCCGGCTCCGCCTGTTAGTTTAGGGAATATCACCCAATGCGAACAAAATCCATTTGTCGGATTGACGGCAGCAGTTTCTGCCCCCGGAGCATCCACCGTGGTTTGGTATACTTCTCCTACCGGAGGTGTCTCGGTTCCCACACACAGTTTAAATGAAGTCGGGACCATCACCTATTATGCCGAATCACAATTTGGAACCTGTGTCAGCACCAAACGCTCTGCTCCAATCATATTGACCATCAATGGCGCGCCTGCTGCTCCAACACCGGATAATCCGGCTGCCGGAGACCCTACAAAAGGCGAGATTCTGGCCTGTGCCACCAATCCGGTGCAAACGCTGACTGCCACCGCCACTCCTCCTGCGGGAGCTACAGTACGCTGGTACACAACGGCCACCGGAGGTGTCCCGATTGTGAAACCAACGCTCAGCGCCATCGGGGAGATTACTTACTACGCCGAATCCTACAGCGGAACCTGTTCCAGCTTCAAACGGACACCGGTCTTCCTGAAAATTGCTGCGGTACCATCTGCTCCCGTCAGTAACGGCAACATCACCGCTTGCGCGGAGACACCCATACAGACATTGATCGCCCTGGCTACCGTACCAAGTGGTACCTCGATTCGTTGGTACAACACCCTTGCAGGAGGTTCACCTGTTAGTGAAACACTGAATCAGGTGGGTACAGCCACCTATTACGCAGAGGCTTATACCCTTGCTGATCCGAAAATTGGCGAGTGTGTTAGCCTTACCAGGTCAAAACCTGTCGTCTTAACGATAAATCCTATACCAGCCAATCCTGTTCCTGATAATCCGAAACCAGGTAGTCCAACAGAAGGAGAGGTAATTGCCTGTGCAACCAGTCCGCTTCAGACCCTGGTCGCAACGGTTACCGTTGAGACAGGTGCAACCGTGAAATGGTACGACAGGGCAGTGGGTGGTAATTTGGTTGCTTCTCCGACTTTGACCAAAATAACTTCTGTCACCTATTATGCAGAAGCAATACTCGGAACCTGTAAGAGTGCCGCAAGGACACCCGTTACGCTTACCATTCTGGCTCTTCCCAATAAACCGATTCTTGCCGGCCCCGACAATGTGACCGCCTGCGAATCCCTCAATCCGATGAATGGCAACGATGCCATGCTGACCGTACCTGGGGTAACCCTGCAATGGTACGATGCGCCTCTCAACGGTACTGCAGTCTCCCCTGTGATGGATTATGTTGGAACCAGATTGATCTATGCCGCAGCAGTTGGCAGCAATGGTTGCGAAAGTTCAGCCAGGACCAGGTTGAAACAGACGGTCATTGGTGCACCAGCTGCACCTGTGAGTACGGGTGACATCAAACAATGTACCACCAACCCGATTCAAACCCTCGATGCCAACAAGGCCATCGCTCCGGCGGCGGGCTTGACCATCAACTGGTATACCAATGCAACCGGAGGAACACCGATGGCAACGGCCCCAACATTCAATACGCCAAACGATTCCATTACCTATTATGCCTCCTACACCGATAAAACTACGGGATGTGAGAGCCTGTTGCGAACAGCAGTCAAACTGAAACTCACCTTCGCCACTGCCAGCGCAGCCTCCAATGGTCCGCTTGCATTGGGTCAGACCTTGCTGCTGAAAGGTGGCCCCGATGTGCCGGGTAACACCTTCTTGTGGACGGATCCAAACGGATTTGTTTTCAACACGATCGATGTGACCATTCCGAATGTGACGGCAGCAGCTGCAGGGAAATACATCCTTACAGTAACCTCTACCAACGGATGTACTGCAAACGATACGATAGATGTCGTGCTCGATATTGCCCAGGCGGATGCGCAAAGGAATACTTGTATCGGTTCAACCCTTTATCTTTCCGGGTTGCCCGATAACATGAAGTCCTACAGTTGGACAGGGCCAAATGGCTTTACCTCTGCAGATCAGAATCCATCCATCGACCATGTCTCCATTGTGAATGCCGGTACCTATACACTGACAGTTGCCAACGCAAACAATGCCACCTCCTCCGATACGGTAAATGTAGCCTTCAAACCGCTGCCAATTCCAACTCCGAGCTACAGCACTGTTTGTCCTTCCGGTAACCTGCAGTTGAAGGGTGGACCCAACGGGATGACCTCCTATACCTGGACCGATCAAAATGGATCCAATTGGCTTCTGCAGAATCCGCTGCCAATTCCTTTCCCAAATCCGGCCGAGACTTTCAAATTAACGGTGGTCGACTGGAACGGTTGCGAGGCCTCCAAGACCATTGCACCTGTACCGTTCCAACCGGTAGCCTCTTCAAACAGTCCGCTCTGTACGGGTGATACCCTGCGGTTGAGAGGGGAACCCAATGGAATGGCCAGTTACAGATGGACAGGCCCCAACAGCTATGTCTCTACCTTACAGAGTCCAAATTTGAACAATGTGACCGCGGCAACAGCCTCAGGTGATTATGTCCTGACGGTGGTAGACAAGGCAGGTTGTACCTTCTCCGCAAAAGTAACGGTCACCTTCAACACACCGGCTCCTGTGCCAACCATTTTGCCGAATATGAATCCAATCTGCGAAGGGAATACCCTGACCCTGAATGGGGGTCCTGGAGCAATGGCCCACTACGACTGGACCGGCCCCAATGGATTTATTTCTACCCAGCAGAATCCACAGATCGGTAGCATTGGTAGTGCCGATGCCGGAAATTACACCTTGAAATTGACTACACCGCTTGGGTGCAAAAGTTCCTTTACAACCAATATTGCGGTCAGTACGGTAACTTTTAACGGATCCTATGGTCCTTATTGCATCAACGATTCACCGATTACGATTTCAGTAACACCTGCGGGTGGATCCTTATCAGGCCCGGGTGTCAACGGCAACATTTTCGATCCGAAAGCAGCCGGTGCAGGACGACATACCATCCAATATATTTATACTGGACCCAGCGGGTTGTGTACCATCAACGCCACCATGTACATTGACGTAGTAACTGCACCTCTGTTGGTCATCACCAATCCCGTGCTTCCTTCCTGTACAGGTAGCGTGACAGATTTAACATCGCCTGCCGTGACGTTTGGCTCTACCCCAGGTCTGTTGTTGTCCTATTGGACCGACGCAAAGACTACACAGTCACTTGGTTCTCCGAGGGGAGTACCTGCCGGGCTCTATTACATCAAGGGAACGACGCCAAGCGGCAAGTGCTTCAGTGTATCGCCCGTGAAGGTTCAGCAGCCTGATTCCCTGCGCGCACTGATTACCACCAAGTCTACAGATTGCTACGGTGACTCCACGGGTACCATCGATGTAAATGTAACACTGGGTACGGCTCCGTTTACCTATGCCTGGAATACCACGCCTCCGCAGAGTGCCTCCAAGGCAATTAATCTGCGTGCAGGGGTCTATTCAGTCGTGGTCACCGATGCCAAAATGTGTACCGTTACCTTCGTGGATACCGTCAAGGAGGCAAAATCGGTGAAAGCATATTTTACAAAAACGAATGTAAATTGTTTGACCGATGAAAATGGTAGTGCACGGGTGGATAGCATCAACGGCAGCGGCCTGGTTTCGGTTCTAAATGCCTATACCTATTCGTGGAATACTGTTCCGCCTCAACTTACCAGGCAGGCAGTAAAACTAAAATACGGTTCCCACATTGTCACCCTCACCAACAGCAAGGGTTGTGCCAACAGGGATAGTGTCTTCATAGATGTGCTGGATACGATTGCTCCAACCATCAAATGCCCGAAAGATCTGGATCTGATCGTCCATGCTACAAAGGCCGCCGATGGATCCCCCAACACCATTGTGGTCGATCTGGGCAAACCGGTTGTAAGCGACAACTGCAACGTGATCAAGGTGACCAACGATGCTCCCGACAAGTTTAGATTCGGTCAGACCATTGTGACCTGGACCGTCACGGATGCCGTGGGACAAACAGATACCTGCAAACAGGTAGTCAACATCAGGGAGTTCCCGACCATCCCGCAACTGTTGTCTCCCAACGGGGATGGCATCAACGATACCTTTGTCATCGAAGGAATCACGGGATTTGACAAGTCGCAGCTGCTGATCTTTACCAGGTCCGGACAATTGGTTTATCAAAGCAATGATTATCAAAATGACTGGGATGGTCGCTATGGTGCTTCCACTTTCTCTCACAACAAACTCGTTGCTCCGGGCGTTTATTACTACATCCTTACCCTGGCAATGCCCGGCGGACAAAAACAAAAAATTCAGGGGTATGTCTATGTTTATTATTAATGAGTATCTTTTGATGCTAAAAAATAGGGCGTTTTGACGAGCAATAAAATACAAATGAGGCGATTATTCCGGGTTTTTCCCGGAATAATCCTCCTTTTAACCAGCTTAAATCTTTTTGCACAACAGGATCCGGTATTCAACCAATACATGAATAACCTGTTGACTGTTCAACCTGCCTACGCGGGAATGTCGGGATATGTCAACGTGACCGCATTGTCCAGAATTCAATGGGTTGGGTTTGATGGAGCTCCGACGACAACCACTTTAACCATACAGGGCCCTTTCAAGAAATACAATGTGGGACTGGGATTATCCATCATCTCCGACAGGTTTGGTCCGGTGAGGCAAACAGGAGTCTATGCCGACTACTCCTATCGAATTCCGCTCGACAACGATCAGTTTTTTTCCTTCGGGATCAAGGGCGGATTCAACAGGTACGAAGCTTTGCTGACCGAATTGACAGCGCACGATCCAAACGATCCGGTTGCGGCTTTCGATATCAACAAAAAATACCTGCCCAATTTTGGTGTGGGATTCATGTGGCACGCCGACAACTTCTTTCTGGGTGCTTCCGTTCCCAAAATATTTAGAAACAAGATCAACTCTGACAGTGGTGCCATCGTCTACCAGGAAGAGATGAACTATTATGTGATGGGCGGGTATGTACTGGAGATGGCCGACAACGTAAAATTCAAACCGACCGTGTTGGCAAGATGGAGTGAAAATACCCCTACCGTCATCGATTTCTCTGCAAATTTGCTCCTCTACGATCGCATGTGGGTGGGAGCTACGTATAGGTTTCAAAACTCCTACGGATTGCTCTTTCAGATTTTTCTAAATACACAAATTAAGCTGGGTTATGCCTATGACCTTACCTCCTTCCGTCCCTCCCAGTACAACGCAGGAACGCATGAGTTCATGATCAGCTACGATTTCGCGGCCAAAAGAAAACGATTCTGCAGGTTTACCCCAAGATATTTCTAGGAAAGTTTAAACAAAGGGAAGTTTCGACAACTCGACGTTTCCGCCGGAGAGGATGATCCCAATTCTCTTCCCGGCAAATTTGTCCCTGTTCTCCAGGATGACAGCCAACGGGAGGGCGCTGGAGGGCTCTATGACGATCTTCATCCGCTCCCATATCATCCGCATGGCTGCAACAATCGATGCCTCTGAGGCTGTAATGATTTCATCCACCTGCTGTTGGATGATCTCAAAGTTGAGCTCTCCCAGGGAGGTCAATAATCCATCCGCTATAGTTTTTGGATGAACGGATGGATGAAGGTAACCATCCCGGAAGGAACGAAAGGCATCGTCGGCCTCTTTGGGTTCCGCAGCAATCACCCTGCAACCCGGGAAAAGGAATTTCGTTGCCAGGGCCGTTCCTGCCAGTAATCCGCCCCCACCTACCGGACACATCACCAGCTCCGGATCTGGGACCTCCTCCAGCAACTCCACGGCCGCAGTTCCCTGCCCGCAAATAACATGGAAATTGTTGTAAGGATGAATGACAGTCAAACCCAGTTGGTCCGTTAGCCGCTTCAAGGTCTCCTCCCTGGCTTGTAAGGTGGGTTCGCAGAAGGTGATGTGGCCTCCATACCCTGCCACCGCATTCTTCTTCACCTCTGGAGCATTCGATGGCATCACGATATACGATTCAATGCCGCGCATACTGGCTGCAAGGGCAAGTGCTGCTGCGTGGTTGCCAGACGAGTGCGTACCAACGCCGCCTGCCGCAGCTTCACCTCCCAGGGAGAAGACTGCATTCGCTGCTCCGCGAAACTTGAAAGCACCTACTTTTTGAAAATTCTCACATTTGAAATATAGTTCACATCCAGCCAGCCGGTTGATGCTTTGACTCGTCAAAACCGGTGTCCGGTGAATATACGGCCTTATCAGGGTGTGTGCGGTCTGAATATCTGCAAAGGTGGGAAGAAGCATGGGAGAGTTATGAGATATGAGTTATGAGATATGAGATATGAGATATGAGTTTTAAGGAGATAAGTAAGAGTTCGAAGGTATGCAGTAAGGATTCTATGGTTTTGAGTGGGAGTTCTATGATAGTAAGTAAGAGTTCTAAGACGTTGAATAGGCGTTCGAAGGCGTTAAGTAAGAGTTCTAAGGTATGAGATAAGGGTTCTTGGATGTGAGTTAGGAGTTATTTGGAATCGACTTTCAGTTCGTCTTCACGGGCTTTGTATTCGAAGAAAATTTCCTTGATTCTTTTTTCCACTTCATAGGTAGAGGCACTGAAGGAAAGTTTGCTGTAGGCATTGAAATAGACCATGAAATTGTCGAGCGCCTCACCTTTCAGTCCTGTCAGTCGTGCTGCAATCTCCTTGTTGTAAACCAGCGAAAACAACTGCCATTCCCTTTCGGTCCGGATGGCAACCAACGTATTCCGCTTCTCCTTCTCCTCCTTGTTGAACTTATAGTACAAATAGGAGGTTGGATGGAAAATGGCAGTCAGTAGTTTGGGCTTGGTGGCAAATTCGCCCCGAAGTTCGACAGGCGTTTTGCTCATGTTTTTCGCGTGTTCCAAAAGCCCCGACATATTTACCTTAGCGCCCTCTCCGGTGATTTCTACCCCCTCGAGCTGATACCGTACAGGTGCCATCGTCACGATCGGACTTTCTTTGCCAACTATGTCGCTGACAGGGACTTTCTTGTCGATGTATCCAATTGACCTGAAGGTTAAAGTATCTGTCGGGTCGGCCTGCAGTGAGAAATTACCCTCTTTGTCTGTCATCGTGCCTCCCCTTATCCGCTGGTTGACCACATTCACATAGGGAATGACAAGCCCTGTCAGATCATCCCGTACCTGGGCAGATACCTTCACCATGTCTTCCGGAAAATATACCTGGGAAAAACCGTTCACAGCCAAACCACTGATCAGAAGAAAGAGAAAAAACCACTTTTTAAATTTCATAGTTCAGAAAGTGACTAAAATGACTAAAGTGACTAAAGTAATTGAAGAGACTAAAGTACTTAAGTTGTGACCGGGATCGCCTTGGTCCTTGTATAATAGAATAAAAAAAGTGTTAAAAAATCACAAGTAACAGCGTTGAACGAAACGATTTCGATTTTCTGCCTTGCATTTTATACCCCTTTTAAATTTTCTTCAGCCTTTCCATTGCATTCAGCACATTGGCTCTTTCCGCGAAAGCGGAAAAACGGAAATATCCCTCACCCGATGGACCGAATCCTGAACCGGGTGTTCCCACTACATTGGCTTCATGGAGCAAAAGATCGAAAAATTCCCAAGAGGTGAGTCCTTTTTTAGTCTTCACCCAAACGTAGGGGGCATTTACTCCACCAAAGACGGTGTATCCCTGTTCGGTCAGGCTGTTTACCATGATCCGGGCATTTTCGAGGTAATAGTCGATCACGGCCTTTACCTCTTTGACACCTTCCTCGGAATAGATGGCAGCAGCTGCCTTCTGAACCGGATAGGAGACACCATTGAACTTGGTGGTGTGACGACGCATCCAGAGTGGCTTCACCTGATGGGCCTTGCCAGCTTCATCGTACGCCTTCAATTCATCCGGAATAACCGTAAAGGCGCAGCGTGTTCCTGTAAACCCGGCGGTTTTCGAGAAGCTGCGGAATTCGATGGCCACCTGTTTGGCACCCTCAATTTCGTAAATGGAATGTGGGATCGCAGGGTCGGTGATGAAAGCTTCATAAGCGGCATCATAAAAAATAATGCACTGATGCTGAATGGCATAATTGACCCATTCTTGCAAGACCTCTTTCGAAGCAACCGTTCCCGTTGGATTGTTGGGGAAACAAAGGAAAATCAGGTCGGGCCGTTCGGCGGGAAGTTCCGGTAAAAATCCGTTTGCTTCGTTGCAAGGCATGTAGATGATCCCTTCAAAATAGCCATTTGAGCCACAGGTCCCGGTCTTGCCCGACATTACAGTCGTATCAGCATATACCGGATAAACCGGATCGCAAATCGCAATCTTGTTGTCGCTGCCAAAGACCTCCTGTATGTTGCCAGTATCGCATTTGGATCCGTCGGAGACAAATATTTCGTCGGCAGTGATGGATACGCCACGCGACTGGTAATCGTGTTTCGCAATGGCCTCCCGCAGGAAATCATATCCCTGTTCCGGGCCGTACCCCTTGAATGTGGCGTGGTTTCCCATCTCTTCCACTCCTTCGTGAAATGCCTTGATCACGGCCGGTGCAAGCGGTTGTGTTACATCCCCGATGCCCATTCTGATAATCTCTTTGCCGGGATTTGCCTGCGCAAACTCCCGCACCCGTCTGCCTATTTCCGGAAACAGATATCCTGCCTTTAACTTCAGGTAATTTTCGTTGATTTTTGCCATTATAATTGAACTTTCGTAGTAAACAAGGTTGTTCGGACAAAGATACAAAATAAATTTTTGGGTACTTTTACCGCAAACCTTACAATCCGGTAGTTATGGAAATGAATTTTTTTGTCAAATCACACGGTCTTGGAAACGAATACATTGTACTTGACCAGGCGGCCATCGATTTTGAACTGTCCATGCAACGGATCGTTCAGCTCTGCAACATCCACATCGGTATTGGCTCCGATGGCATCTTGCTGAAAGTCCCTGCCGGGAAGGCCGACTTCGGACTGCGTATCTTTAATCCGGATGGATCTGAGGCCGAAAAGAGCGGCAACGGATTGCGGATATTTGCCAAATACCTCTATGATTTTGGTTTTACCACCAATCTGGAATATACTATCGAAACATTGGGCGGAGTAGTCACAGCCCACGTACTCGAACGAATCGAAGAGAAAGCCTTTATGATCAAGGTGGATATGGGGAAAGCCAACTTTAGGGCAAGCGAAATTCCCGTCACCTTTTCACAGGAGGAGTGCTTTGACGTTCCCGTTACCATCGATGGAACTGAATTCCATTTTCATTGCGTCTCCGTGGGAAATCCCCATTGTGTCATCCTGCGCGACCAACTGGATGAAGCCGAAATCAAGCGGGTAGGAACCTTCATCGAAAACCATCCGATGTTTCCCAACCGGATCAACGTTCAGTTTGTGAAAGTAGCCTCGCCGGATACCGTCGATGCATTGATCTGGGAGAGAGGAGCGGGGTTTACCCAGGCCTCCGGTAGCTCCTCAAGTGCCATTGCGGCAGTATTGGTCAAAAAAGGACTCACCAACCGGGCCCTCATGGTTCGAATGCCGGGTGGAAATCTGAAACTTGAAGTGGATCCCGACTGGAACCTCTTCCTGACCGGGGAGGTCCGAGAAATCGCCACCGGCGTGCTGAGCAGGGAGCTGTTCAGGTAAGGACGGGAAGGACTAGGAAGACTTTAGGACAATAGGACTGGGGGACGAAGGGAATTAGTGAAGAGTGAAGAACTAAGAACGAAGAACTAAGAGTGAAGAGTTCGGAACTGAGAGTTGAGAGTGGTACCGGTAGAGACGTTGCTTGCAACGTCTGACATGCTTCTATTTCAAATTCGCAGATTTCAGCCTGCTTAATTTGGATTAACCGCAGAGCCAGGTAGTTTATATTCGGCTTTCAATTCGTGCAATTGGTGTAATTCGTGGTTGAGGTAGTAATTGTGCCTGTGTATGATGGTTTTTTTCGCGGATCGTAACAATTAAATCACAATTATTTCTTTTTTAGAATAAGTTTAAATAACAGATTTCTGCCTTTTTTTATAAATTTGCAGATTCAATTTTTTACAATGAACGAGAAGACAATTCCATTTACAAAAGCAGACCTTGAGGCAATTGCAGCCAAATTTCCAACCCCATTCCATATCTATGATGAAAAAGGAATGCGGGCTTATGCCAGAAAATTTGTGCAGGCATTTTCCTGGAATCCAGGATTCAAGGAATATTACGCCATCAAATCTGCGCCCAATCCATTTTTGATGAAGATATTGCGCCAGGAGGGCTTCGGCATCGACTGCAGTTCAATGGCCGAACTGGTACTGGCCGAACGGGTTGGGATGCGGGGCGAAGAGATCATGTTTACCTCCAACGACACACCTGCCTACGAATACCAAAAGGCCCTCGAACTTGGTGCCATCATCAACCTCGATGATTTTGGTCACATCAAATACCTGGAAGAACAGGTGGGCCTGCCGGAACTGGTTTGTTTCCGTTACAACCCAGGAGCGCTCAAGGAGGGAAACGCCATTATCGGTCATCCAGAGGAGGCCAAATACGGCTTTACACGCGAACAGCTTTTCGAAGGCTACAAAATACTGAGAGACAAAGGTGTCAAACGTTTTGGCATCCATACCATGGTGGCATCCAACGAACTGAATCCCGACTATTTTGTCGAAACAGCCCATATCCTTTTTGAACTGATTGTCGAACTCTACCAGACACTGGGCATCCGGTTCGAATTTGCCAACCTGGGCGGTGGAATAGGCATCCCTTACAAACCGGAACAGCAGGCCGTCGATCTCGATCGGATGAGCCACGGAATTCAGGAGTGCTACAACCAGTTCATCGTGACGAATGGCCTGGATCCGCTGAAAATATATTTTGAATCGGGAAGGGCCATAACCGGTCCGTTTGGATTCCTGGTTGCCAGGGTCCTCCACATCAAGGATACCTACAAAAAATATGCAGGACTGGACGCCTCGATGGCCAACCTGATGCGGCCTGCCCTCTACGGTTCTTACCACCATATCACCGTTTTGGGAAACGAGGAGAATCCTTCCAAATTTATGTACGATGTCACAGGCTCCCTCTGCGAAAACAACGACAAGTTTGCCATCAACAGGGTGCTTCCGAAAATGATGCCGGGCGACCTGGTAGTCATCCACGATGCAGGTGCCCACGGCCACGCCATGGGCTTCAATTACAATGGCAAGCTTCGCTCAGCCGAACTGCTCCTCCGTGAAAATGGCGAAGTAATAGAAATCCGGAGGGCCGAAACCCTCACCGACTACTTCGCCACCGTCAACTTCGATAATTTGCCTGGCTTCCCCGTCTGAGAGGATGGACTAAATATTACTTGCTACTAGCAAATAGTATTTCACCCATTTTTCATTTTTCATTTTTCACTTTTCATTTCTCACTTTTGAAAGTCTGCGGATTTAGTTTTGTCAAAAACGGTGTAAAATTTGATTATCCCGTTGTCGAGGCCATCACCTCTATCCTGCCGTTATGCGATCATTTTGTGGTGGCCGTAGGCGACTGTAACGATGGTACCCGGGAATTGATCCAGTCCATCGGTTCCGATAAAATTCAGATCGTGGATACCGTTTGGGATCCCACCCTGAAAGAGAAGGGAAGGGTGCTTGCCTCCGAAACCAACAAGGCTTTTGATGCCATCCCGGTAGGGTATGACTGGTGTTTTTACATCCAGGGAGACGAGGTAATACACGAAAAATATCTTCCGGTGATTCGGAAAGCAATGGAGGAGAATCTGGAGAGGAGGCAGGTCGATGGGCTGATCTTCAACTACAGCCATTTCTACGGGACCTACGATTACATCGCCGATTCACGCAGGTGGTACCGGAGTGAAATCCGGATCATCCGCAACGACAAGGGCATTCGGTCGTGGAATGATGCGCAGGGTTTTCGTTGGAAGGATGCCCGAAAATTGACTGGAAAATTTGTAAATGCTGCCGTCTACCATTATGGTTGGGTGCGTCCGCCCAAACAGATGCAGGAGAAGGTGGAGGAGACCAGAAAATACTGGCTACCCGATTCCAAACACATCAAAGCCATCAACCAGACTTCGTCCGAATACGATTATGCTCAATCGATAGACAGTCTTACCCGATTCCGGGACAGCCATCCTGCCGTGATGAAAAAACGGCTGGAGCAACTGAACTGGCATCCCGAACTATCTGAGAAGAAGAAAAAATTCACCGCCAGGTATTTTGTCCTCTACTGGTTCGAAAAAATATTTCACTACCGCCCCTTCGAAAACAAGCACTTTATCGAGGTCCGGTGAGAAATAAGTCTGAAATGTTCACCCTCTCACCCTCTCATACCTTCATACTCTCTGTCCCTCAAACCTTGCAAACCACCAAACTCCCCACGTCATGTTCGATAACGATGATCTCAAAAAAGCAATCGAGGTACTCCGCCAGGGTGGAGTGATTCTCTATCCAACGGATACGGTATGGGGAATAGGTTGTGATGCAACCAATGCGGAAGCCGTCCGGCGAATTTTTGAAATCAAGCAGCGCGAAGATGCCAAGAGTATGCTGGTGCTGATAGAAAATCCAAATCTGCTCAACTCGTATGTGAAGGAGGTCCCGGAGGTAGCCTGGCAACTGATAGAGGTCACCGACAAACCACTGACCATCATCTACCCTGGAGCAAAAAATCTGGCTTCTAATCTGGTGGCGCCGGATGGATCGATCGGCATCCGGGTAACGAATGAACTCTTCTCCGAACACCTGATTCAACGGTTTCGCAGGCCTGTTGTCTCTACCTCAGCCAATATTTCCGGACAGCCTTCCCCGCAAAATTTCGGGGAGATCAGCGAGGAGATCAAATCTGCCGTCGATTATGTCGTCATGTACCGACAGGAGGAAACGGGTAAAGGTACCCCCTCCTCGATCCTAAAACTGGGTACGGGGGGAGAGATTCAGATCATTCGTCCCTGAGTCCTATTTCCCCTCCTTGACAAGTCCCGAACCAACAATGGTCGATTCGATGGCGGGATTCCCGTAATAGGTCACGTTGCCGGATCCCGCAATTTTGCAGGTGAGATTCTCCAGCGCATGGACGATGCAACTACCCGACCCCGACAGAAGCACATTTACTTTTTTTGTTTTCAAGGCAGGAGCCTTGACGCCCCCCGAACCCGATACCGTTAGTTTGGATTCGGATACCACGTTTTCGCCGGCCAGCTGCAGGTGCCCTGAACCCGACACAATGGCAGTGATCCGCTCGGCCTTCAGCTTGTTTAAACGAATGAATCCACTGCCGCCCACATAGAGATCCAGAATTTGTGTGTTGATGGGCTGTTCTGCAACGATGGAGCCTGATCCCGACTGGGCAAGTTCATCTATCTGGGGCATGGAAACGGTGATAATCACCTCCCCGGGGGTCCATTTCGAATCGAACCAGGCATTGCTTGGATAGCGGAAGATCAACTTCCGGTTACTGACCTCTACGATCAATTTGTTGATGGTCTCCTCTTTGGCTTTTACGGTGACCGACTGAACACTGTCCTGTTTCAAAATGAGTTTGGCATCACTTTTCAGGGAGATCTGGGTAAAGGCAGGCAGGTCGTACGTTACCGTTTTCTGGGCACGAACCATTTGACCGCTTGCGATGCAAAAAAGCAGCAGGAGGAGGATTCTGGCATTTTTCATAGCGTTGTTGGAATAAAAATTAGTTGATATCAATCGGTAAACAATCGTAAGACTTTCGCATCTTTTTTGCTGTTCCAGGGTTCCTGCCGGTTCACGGCTCATCCCTCAAGATAGAGGTCTATCAACCCATCCGGACAATCCAGACAGAGTTCCTTCTGCTCCAGGTCATACCGAACGATCAGTTCCTCAGAAAGTGGGATCAATACTTCGTGTGGCCCATATTGAATGGTCAGAACCACGTTGCCGGAGAAATCATCCACACGGATGATCTCTCCCAACTTCCCCCGCTCCTTGTCGAATACCATGACTCCCATGAGCTCGTTAAACTCCTCGATGGAATCCTCCATTTCTGCATCCTTGTGCAGGAAGATCTGACATCCACAATAGAGACGTACCTTTTCGGCCGAGTCAAGATCGTCAAATGCCAGGGATATGGAAGTGGCAGTCCTGAAATTGATGCCCGCTTCGGAAATGAAAAAGGGAACCAGTCCCCCTTCTACCTCTACCAGCAAATAAGCTGAATCTTCCAGAACCTCATCAAATCCCTCTTCCACCTCCAGAATCATATCTCCCTTCAACCCGTGGGGTTTGACAATGGATCCGATTGGAAAGAAATCATTTTTATCGATTGGGCTCATGCAGGATTCTTCAAGTTATTCCCGCAAAAATAGCAAATAAAAAAACTCACCCGGTGACTCTGAGTCACCGGGTGAGTTTTTTTATTTTTCGGATTCAAACCGAACCAGATGTTGTTTATGCTTCTGTATTCTCTTCAGCTGTTTCAACTTGAACTTCGGCTACAGCCTCAGGAGCAACCTCTTCTGCAACAACTTCAGGAGCGGCCTCTTCTGCAACAGGTGCAGGGGCAGGTAATTTGGCGGCGGCAGCGGCGGCATTGCGTTTTGCAATTTCAGCCAGACGTGCTTCGTTTACCTTTACTTCGGCTTTCAGCCTTGCCTTCTTGTCTTCAATTTGCGCACTGGTAAGTTTTTCTTTGGAAGACTGAACTTTTGCAGATTTCTCTTTCATCCATGCTTCAAATTTAACCTCTGCGTCTGCTTCACTGAATGCACCTTTCTTTGCACCCTCCAAAAGGTGTTTCTTCATCATTACTCCCTGCTGGGAAAGAATGGAACGAGTGGTATCTGTTGGCTGAGCGCCTTTAAAAAGCCAGGAAATGGCTTTGTCAAAGTCGAGATCGATGGTGGCAGGATTAGTGTTTGGATTGTAAGAACCGATCCTTTCAATAAACCTGCCATCTCGTGGCGCCCTGCTGTTTGCTACCACAATGTGATAGTAGGCATGTTGCTTACGGCCATGCCTAGCCAAACGAATCTTTACTGACATACAGTTTCTCTCTTAAATGTTTATAAATTAAAACGAGGGGCAAAGGTACAATATTTCTGCAGAATAAAACTTGTAGTTTCACTTATTTTTCTTTTATTTGGTCCTGTCAAGGATGATTTTAACCGAAAATCGTGTTCAAATACCAGTTTAACGGATGGATCATGGCACGGTTGTTGCTTTATCCTTGTAGAAGTGGAGGCCGATTTAACTTAATTTATCAAAATATGGAAAAGAATTTATTTAAAATCATTGCGGCAGTTGTGCTGTCTGTCACGTTATTGTCATCTTGCAACAAGTCGACTGATACAAAACAGGTATATGCCGACTCCTACATCAACGCCATTTACAACAGGGCCGGCGTTCCTGTCTATTCCATCATGCATACCGCCTACAGCTTCTCGAAACTTTCGAGTGTCTCTGTGAAGGGTACCCTGAGTCCAGCCCAAACGCTGACGGACCCTACGGGTTTGGGATTATCTTTTTATACTGCCGTGGATACCACGAAATACAGTACGGTTCTGCCATCACCGGACACTTTCACCTACAGTGCTCTTTACGGTTCGGGAGAAGCGGTAACCCTGACGGATGCGGTCCCATCGAACACCCTGCCGCCGGTCCAGCAGCTGGTTGCTACGGCTACCTCTACAGATATTTCACTTACCTGGAATGCCAACGCAAATGCCCAGGCCTACAAGGTTCGAATTTTCAATATGGATCCTACTGCCCCTGCATCCATTATTTATGAGTCGGATTTCCTGACTCCCAAAGATGCCGTAACGGGACTTTCTATCCCCTATTCACGGAGCAACTTTATCCAGTATTCATTGACCTATATTCGATTTGAAGTTTCTTCCTTTATTTTTCAGAAGGATCAGAGTACTTTCGATGCGGTAAGTGTGGCAACCACCAAAAATATTGTAGGGCTATAATCCATGGAGCCCTCGTCCAAAGGCACTTTCGGGTGCCTTTTTTATTTGCAGGAAACCGTACTTTTTTATGAGAAATCCGTATAAAAGGGGAGTTTCCTTTGTGCCGCATCGGCATTTGATTATCTTTAAACCACGCGGATGAAACGTTCCGTGGAACTGTTTTTTTCTCAAAGTCAACTCTTTCGCCCATGATTCCTTTTACGCATCTGCATGTTCATAGCCAATATTCGATTTTGGACGGAGCCGCCAGCGTCGGCGGACTGGTTTCAAAAGCCAAAACGGATGGTATGAGTGCCCTCGCACTGACGGATCATGGCAACATGTTCGGCGTAAAGGATTTTCACGAAACCTGCAAGAAAAACAACATCAAACCCATTCTGGGTGTGGAGACCTATGTTGCCTCCAGGGGGATTCAGTACAAGGACAAGAATGAGAAGGAGGACAGATCGGGAGATCACCTGATCCTGCTGGCCAAGAACATGAAAGGCTACAGAAACTTGTTGAAACTGGTGACCATAGCCAATACGGAGGGAATGTATTATAAACCCAGGATTGACAAGGATTTGCTTCAGAAATACAGCGAGGGACTGATTGTCTCCTCCGCCTGTCTGGGAGGCGAGGTACCCCAGTTGATCATGAAGGGTGATCTCACGGCTGCGAATGAAACCATCCTCTGGTACAAATCGATCTTTGGAGAAGATTATTACCTCGAACTGCAACGGCATCCGGCTGCCGATCCCGAACTCCGCAGGGACGTTTATGAAAAGCAGGTGAGTGTTAACACCGAACTGATCAAACTGGCAAAAATACACCAGGTGAAACTGATCGCTACCAACGATGTTCATTTCGTCAACGACGAGGATGCCGATGCCCACGATCTGCTGATCTGTCTCAACACAGGAAAGGACCTGGATGATCCTTCCCGGATGAAATATACCAAGGAGGAGTGGCTAAAAAGCACGGATGAGATGAATCAGCTTTTTTCAGACCTTCCGGAGGTGCTTCAAAATACCCAGGAGATCGTCGATAAAGTGGAATTGTACGAACTGAATGCCAAACCAATCATGCCGGAGTTCCCCATCCCCGCGAGTTTTGGTACCGCAGAGGAGTACCATTCCAAATTCACGGAAGAGGAGTTGAAAGAGGAGTTTGGGAAGGATTTTGACCGAATGGGTGGACTCGAGGCGGTCCTTCGTGTAAAATATGAGGCCGATTATCTTCAGTCGCTCGTTTACAAGGGGGCCGTCGAAAGGTACGGTGATCAACTCACCCCTGAAATCCAGGAACGAATCGACTTCGAACTGCATGTAATAAAAACCATGGGTTTTCCTGGATATTTTCTCATTGTGCAGGATTTTATCAATGCTGCTCGTCAAATGGGGGTTATTGTTGGACCGGGCAGGGGTTCGGCTGCGGGATCGGTAGTGGCCTATACCACAGGCATCACCAACGTGGATCCTTTGAAATACGAGCTCCTTTTTGAGCGGTTTCTGAATCCGGACCGAATATCCATGCCCGATATTGACATCGATTTTGATGACGATGGCCGTCAGCTGGTGCTGGATTGGGTCAAGGAAAAGTATGGCAGGGAGAGGGTGGCCCACATCTGCACCTTTGGCACGATGGCGGCAAAAATGGCCATCCGCGATGTCGGAAGGGTGCTTCGCATTCCCCTCTCAGAAACCGACCGCATCGCGAAATTGGTCCCGGATACGCCAAAGATAACCCTTAAAGAGGCCTATGCAGCCAATCCGCTGCTGGAACGCGAGAAGAACTCATTGAACCCGATGGTGGTGCAAATGCTAAAATTTGCCGGTACCCTCGAAGGTTGTGTGCGGCAGTTTGGTGTCCATGCATGCGGGGTGATCATCGGCAGGGACCCTCTGGATATGCACATTCCACTCATGCCTACCAAGGACGAAGATCTCCTTACCACCCAATATGATGGCCATTTTGTGGAGTCCATCGGCTTGATGAAAATGGACTTCCTCGGACTGAAAACCCTCTCTATCATCAAGGAGTGTCTGGAAAACATCAAGCTAACCCGAAAGATTGAATTGGATATCGACAGGCTTCCGATGGACGATGCCAAAACCTTCGAACTGTTCAGTGCCGCAGAGACGACGGCCATTTTTCAGTTCGAATCCGGAGGAATGAAGAAGTGGCTAAAACTGCTTCAATCCAACTGCTTCGAAGATCTTGTCGCCATGAATGCACTCTACCGTCCGGGGCCTATGGAATACATCCCTTCCTACATCAATAGGAAACACGGGCGTGAAGAGGTCGTTTACGACCATCCCATGATGGAGACCTACCTCAAGGATACCTATGGCATCACGGTCTATCAGGAGCAAGTGATGCTCCAGGCTCGCTCATTGGCCAATTTTACCAGGGGTCAATCGGACTCCCTGCGCAAGGCCATGGGTAAAAAAGACCGAAAAATGATGGATGAACTAAAGGTCTTGTTCAAAGAGGGTTGCAAAAAAAACGAAGCTTTTGTGGAGGGTTGCAAGGAACTCGGAAAGTTGCCCGACTCGCTCACAGAGAAAATCTGGAAAGACTGGGAGTCTTTTGCCTCCTATGCCTTCAACAAATCACACTCTGTCTGCTATGCTTTTATAGCTTACCAAACCGGCTACCTGAAGGCACACTATCCTTCCGAATTCATGGCGGCTGTTTTGAGCTGTAATCTATCCAATTCGGACAAGATTTCCCTCTTTATGGACGAGTGCAACCACATGGACATGAAAGTGCTCGGACCGGATGTAAACGAATCGAGGGCCTCCTTCTTTGTCAACAAAAACGGAGCTCTCCGCTTTGGACTGACGGCCATCAAGGGTGTTGGAGCCGGAGCAGTGGCAGACATCCTGAAGGAACGAGACCAAAACGGCGATTACAAAAGCATTTTCGATCTGGTTGAGCGCGTCAACCTCCAGTCAACCAACAAAAAAAATCTCGAAGGGCTAGCAATGGCAGGAGCCTTCGACAGTTTTCAAACCATGAACAGGGCACAGTTTTTTGCGGATACCGGCGACGGCTCCACCTTCATAGAGGCACTGATCAAATATGGAAACAAAATACAAAGTGAGAAAGGGGGGTCAATGGCCAATCTGTTCGGAGATGTCCAACCCATCTCCATCAAACTTCCTACCATTCCCAATGTTCCGGAGTGGCCTACCATCGTCGCACTGGAAAAGGAAAAAAACCTGATTGGCATCTACCTGTCGGCTCATCCGCTCGATGATTACAAGATGGAGATCAACAGTTTTTGCACAAGAGGGGTGTCTCTTTCAGACTTGAGTGCGGATATCAATTCATTTAACAACAGGGAGCTGACCATTGTCGGAATTGTTACAGAGGCCCAGGAGGGGATTTCCAAAGCGGGAAAGAACTTTGCCAGCATGGTTCTGACAGACTACAACGGTTCACTGAAGATCATGCTGTTCGGCAATGATTACGTCTCTTTCAGTAAATTCTGCAGGAAAGGACTGTTTTTGTTGATAAAGGGTAAGGTATCAGAACGTTGGAAAGGCAGCAATGAGTTTGAATTCAAACCTGCCAAAATGGAGTTGCTGGAGGAACTGGCAGAAAAAGCAGTGAACCTGATTCTGGAGATCCCCTTAGATAAGGTGGAGGAAGAGACCATTCTTGGACTTGAAAATATTCTTGTCAACAACCAGGGGAAAACGACACTTCGCTTTAATCTGGTTGACTTGGAATCGGATACCCGTATCCAGATGTTTTCCAGGACAAAGAGTGTGACACTTACTCAGGAACTTAAAAGCTATTTACAAAATCACCCCGAAATAAACTTTAGTATAAATTAATTTTGTAATTTTATACCTTTGTGATCTCGAGCAATATTCAATTTTAAAAAATATATCATGACGATAGAAGTTACTGATGCAAATTTTGAGGAGATTGTCCTGCAATCCAACAAACCCGTTTTGGTTGATTTTTGGGCAGAATGGTGTGGACCTTGCAGAATGATCGGACCACTTGTAAGCGAACTCGCCGAAGATTACAAGGATCGCGCGGTTATTACCAAGATGGATGTCGACTCTAATCCGGGCACCGCAGCCAAATTCGGAATTCGCAACATCCCTACCATCTTGTTTTTCAAGGGAGGGGATATCGCTGACAAACAAGTAGGAGCCGTTCCGAAGACCATTCTTGCTGCTAAAATTGACGCCTTGCTTTAGGTCGCATTAAGCAAAAAGGAATAAAAAAAACTCACCGGGTGACGCAGCGCCACCCGGTGAGTTTTTTTTATTCCTTTCGGAAGAGGAATTCCGGGGTCAATGTTTTCGAAGAAAATCCGGGCCCATCCCACCCAACGTTTAGACTTTTCCCACCGCCACACTGCATGTATTTCACCTCAAGAAGATGAAATCCTGCCTTTAAACCTATGGAGCCGGGCTCTTCCACCGTGCCGTGATTCCCGTCATTTTCTATTAGCTCCTTACCATCCAGGTAGAGGTAGCTTCCATCGTTAGAGGAGAGGTGGAAGGTGTAGATGCCATCTGCCGGAATTTTCACATAGTCTTTAAACCACAGTCCGAAGTAGTTGGGCACCCTGGCCATCCTGAAATTGAAATCCGGCGTGATACCGGAAGAAATTGGCTTCACCAGATCCAGGTCTGTGGCCTGCACAAAGAATCTTTCGTAATAATCGTAGGCTAGTCCGGGTTTCAGATCCGTTATCAGCACCGCATCGTTGAGCTCCGCCTTGCGAAGTAGGATTTCAACAGAAACAGAGGTCGCCAGATTTGGATGCCAGGCTTTCATCTTTAGGACAGTCGTGCTTTTCAGCGCGATTGGACCTCGGTACAACTCGGAATTTTCATCGGGTTCGGCGCCGTTCAGCGTATACCTTATTTCGGCTCCCTCCGTTTCGCAAGCGAGCGATATCATGGTAGATGTCAGAAACAACAGATCTCCAGATTGAATAAAAGGTAGTTTGGTTACTCCTTCACCGTTTTCAGACCAGGGCCTGTTTTCGCTGTTGACAGCCCAGCTTTTATTGGGTTGAGACCCCATGGTAAAATTGAGTTCTGCCCCTTTCATCAGCTCTTCGTGTCGGACGAAGCAGTTGGGATAGACCTTCCCGTTGAGAGTGGCTGATTGAATGTAAAAATTGGAAGGGGAGCTGTTCCTGGCCCGAATAACGATGGATTTTCCGTTCTCGAGATGGATGATTGCTTTTTCAAAAAGAGGTGATCCGATGGCATAGATTTGCTGCCCCGGCGAAACAGGATAGAATCCGAGTGAGCTGAGGATATACCAGGCCGACATCTGACCGCAATCCTCGTTACCTGCCAATCCGTCGTTTTCATTTCTGTAAAGCTCTGTCAGGATCTTGTGGGTGATGAATTGCGTCTTCCAGGGTTCTCCCACATAATCGTACAGATAGGGCAAATGATGCCCGGGTTCGTTACCATGCCAGTACTCCCCAATTTTTAGCGGATCTTTTGAAGGCATAAAAAAGAGGGTGTCGAGCCAGGTGGCGAATTTCTGATCCCCGCCAAGCAGCTTTTTCAATCCATCCACATCATGCGGAACAAACATATATTGATAGGCATTACCTTCCGAATAGGCCGAATTGACTTTTGGGTCAAACGGTGTCAGCCAACTTCTGTTGAGCGCTTTCCCGCGCATAAAACCGGTAGAGCTGTCAAATACATTCTCGAAATTGTGGGCGCGCTGGTGGTAGTTTTTGTAATCTTCCTGTTTTCCCATAGCAAGGGCCACGCGGGAGA
>Ga0209697_10001629_pt1 | contig 34146 bp, 37 predicted proteins | sample AliMusrvi5mmetaG_FD_184115 | JGI IMG/M metagenome (GOLD analysis project Ga0209697, IMG submission 184115) | Freshwater lake bacterial and archeal communities from Alinen Mustajarvi, Finland, to study Microbial Dark Matter (Phase II) - Alinen... | ecosystem: Environmental > Aquatic > Freshwater... | reverse complement strand
TTGAGCAGATCAGCAATCAGATGGGAAAATAAAAAGGAGGGGAATGCAGGATTTCAGAAAAAAAGAGATGGCGCAGGTGGCTCAGTTTTCGTTAGCAGAGGTGGTTCAATTTTGATTAGCGTTGAAGGCCAAGGCGAAGGCAGGCGGCGGTTTTGTCGAATATGTTTGGCCAAAACCAGGCTCGGTAGATACCCCAAAACTCAGCTATGCGGAGATGATTCCGGGAACGGATATGTGGATTGGTACAGGTGTCTACCTGGACAATATCGCGGCGTATAAGGCCTCGATGGAAAAGGATATCAATGGCAGGGTTATGACCAACCTGACCGCGATGCTTCTCGTCGCCGGAACAATCTTTATCGGAATCATCACTTTATGTTTGTTCATTGTCTTTGGGTTGGTGAAGGCATTGAAGTTAATGATCGGTAATTTTCGGGACATCGCCGAAGGCGAGGGGGATCTTACTAGGCGTATTACCATCGACTCGAAAGATGAAATCGGCGAACTGGCCTCCTGGTTCAATATCTTTCTTGAAAAACTTCAGGGCATTATCAGATCGATTTCAAATAATACCGCATCGCTTGGCGAGGAAGCCAGGAACCTGGCAGGTATCGCCTCACATCTTGCAAAAAATGCTCAAGATACCTCGGAGCGCTCCAATAACGTTGCCACCGCCGCCGAGGAGATGAGCGCCAATCTCAACAACGTTGCCGCCGCCATGGAGGAATCGACCACCAATACCGGAATGGTTGCCAGCGCCGCTGAAGAGATGACTGCCACCATTAATGAGATTGCCAGAAATTCGGCTGAGGCCAATGAGATCTCCGAAAAAGCGGTAAAGCAGGCGGAAGCAACCTCCATGCGGATGGCAAAACTCGGTGCGTCCGCCGACGCCATCAGCAAGGTTACGGAAACCATTACGGAAATTTCCGAACAGACAAACCTTCTGGCACTGAATGCCACCATTGAAGCGGCCAGGGCCGGAGAAGCCGGCAAGGGCTTCGCCGTTGTCGCCAATGAAATCAAAGAACTTGCCAAACAGACCGCGATGGCCACCCTGGACATCAAGACAAAAATCGACGATGTGCAGCAAACCACTATCGGAACGGTACGGGATATCGAGGAAATCACGACCGTTATTAATAGCGTTAATGCCATAGTGGCGACAATAACCACGGCGGTGGGTGAGCAGTCGAAGGCCACCGAAGAGATTGCCATGAATATCAATCAAGCTGCCGACGGTCTCGGCGAGGTCAATGAGAACGTCAGCCAGATTTCCGTTGTCGCCTCGACCATCACCGCTGAGATTGCCCTTGTAAATTCGGCGTCCGGGGATGTCTCGGCCAGCAGTACCATGGTCGACACCAGCAGCGGCGACCTGCAGAAGCTTGCCCAGGAACTGCAAAAAGCGGTGGGCAGTTTCAAGATCTAGTGGCTATTACTATATTAGTGAAAATCAAATGGATGGCGGTATGTCAACTCATGCCGCCATTTCTTATTTCCTACCGGAAATAACCCTCGTTTCGGTGACCACCAGATCGAGGATCTGGTCATGGGCGTTGAGGGGCGCCTTGTCGATTATTTGCAGATCAAAGGCCAGCCCGATGCGCGTGGCTGCCGGGATCTTGGCAAGAAATCGGTCATAATAACCGCCACCGTAGCCGAACCTGCCCCCCCGTTCATCGAAAACCGACCCCGGTAGAAGGATCGTCTCAATCTCTTCCGGGGCAATTTGGCTGGTGCGGCAGAGTTCCTCCTTCGGTTCGGGGATCATGCAGTAACCAGGTTGCAGATCTGCCGTCGGATTGGTGATACGGATGGCGTCAAGTCTTTTTTCTCGCACCCGAGTAATGGGTACGGCTATCGTTTTTCCCATATCGAGCAGTATATCAATGAGGTCAAAGGTAGCAACCTCACTCCGAAAACTGACGTATACAAAGATCGTTTGGCGATTTCGGATCTGCTCAAGGTTCAGCAAGGATTTTTGGATAGCCTGCGATTTCACGGCAATCTCTTCACGGCTCAATTGATCGCGGGCGGCCAGAATATTTTTTCTTAAGGTAACGGCTTCAGTCATCTGCATTTCTCCATTGGTTACTTGTCATAAGCGTTGAATGATATATAGAAAAGTTGGCAATCGACTGAGAACTTTCAGCCGGTTAAACTCAAAGAGACGTGCCCGGGAAGGCTGATTGAAGGTTAAAGGAGAGAAGTAGATCGAGCCCTTGGGTTTGCTGTGCACCTGTTTTTCTCTTATCAATTCGAGAATTGCCGGATAATGATTGGCCGGCAAATCTTCATCCATGATGAAATTGGCCGTTACCTCGATCGATCCATAACGGTCGTTGATGTCCTGCATACGGGCAAAAGCCTCTTCAACTAATCCGGCCGAAATGGGTTTGCCGAGTTTGTCGAGGGTTTCCTGGTCGGCCGATTCGAGTCCGATATTGATATAGTACATCCCCGGCAGTTTTTCCAGGTCGATAAATAATTGTTCCGGGGTGTTGACAAGTGAGGTTGCGGAGCCGAAGAGAAAGGTTTTATGTTCGGCTATATGGGATTGGGCAAAGCCAAACTCTCGGTAAGCCTCCTGGATACTGAAACAGATAAGATCACCACCCGCCTGTAAGGCATCGTGTTCCCCGAGAAAGAGAGCGTTGTAGTTGGGCAGATCCGCACCATAAAGGTTTTTCAGCTTACCGATTTGGTCGGCGATTTCCGCCGGTGTTTTAGTGCCGAAGGGGATGGCGTTTTTCACCTTACAGAATCGGCATTTATGAAGGCAACCCCGGGCAATGGTCAAAGGGATAAGATTGTAGTCCACATGGCGGGCATCCGGCGGAAGTACGGAAATCCGACCGCCGATGATTGCCTGCAGTTTTTTTGCCTTTTCCGCCAGACAGGCCGGAGTATTGGCCAGGGCATCCGTTAGGAAACGGCGAACGGCTTCCGGGGCATCGTCTGCATCGTCGGAAAGTTCGGTGAGTATCCGGTGCCAGGAATTGATCAAGCCACTGATCGTCTTCTCGGAAAAGGGATGGCCTCCCAAAAGATTGTTTGAGGGATAGGCGAAATTTGGCAGGTAGTACTCACCGATGGCCTCAAATACCCCGGTATAACCGCCGGTGGAGTAATACACCCAGTCGTTGCCCATGGTGCGTTTCAGCCATTCATGGGGGTGCCCCCACTCTTCCCCCTTGCCTTTTGCCCGGATTATTTCACCACTGAGATTGAAGTGAAGAACAAAGCTGTTCGAGGTGACTTCCGTAAAGACCCCGCAGTGTATGGGAAAGCTCAGCTTCGAGTAGTTGGGGCTGCCTTTTTTCTCGAGGGCGATTTGACAGTTTTCGGCTAAAAAGGGGGCGTTCATCGGGATAGTGGAAATGGGTGTTGGGCTGTATTGTGGTAACTTCGGCGACCCCTTAATAAACAAGATCCGTGAGATTCGCTTTTGATACTTACAAGATAGTGCCGGGATTGTCAAATTTCATGGAAGGTGTTGAAAAACAATAAAAATTATTGGGTTGAGGTATAAGCAAAAAATAGCCACATTGTGGTATGTCGATTATATTCTGTTAATGAAGCCGTTGGATCTTTCAAGATGGAAGTCTTGGGAGAAACAAGGGAGGCTCAGGGTGACAGCACATATCGCTCCGACCGTTTGGTGAACGACGGGATCGGAATTTCTTTTCAAGGACAGCTTTAATCGACCGGGCGGCAAGGACCTGTTTACACCGGTGCCGTTCGTTTCCTCGAAAGAACTTTCGGATAAAGAATATCCATTTGTCTTGACAACCGGCTGGGAACTGTTCCACTATGCATCGTTCTACGGCAGGTGGTCTTTATCCCTTTCCATTATCGGGAAGCGGCGGCAAATCTTCTGGCCAGCGATGCCATGGATCCGATTTGCAAGATCATGGAAACCAAGGTCTGTGCGGTTAAACTTGAAAAACAATAGGTCTTTGATTATGGGTGCTAGTATTGCAATTCACGGGGTGAAGGTGACGATTGCCGATTGCGAGACGGTGATCGTCGTCCCGGAGATTGCCGTCAAAGAGGCCGGGTATATCAAGACCTATTCGTGCAAAGAGAGCGGCAATGCTAAACATGCCTTTCACGCGCTTGCGCAAATGGTATATTTTCAGTTTCAGGACGAAGAACTGGAGATCGTCGAGATCGACTCTCCTTTGACGATCAGTGACGGTCGAGAGCGTACAGAACTGGACAACGGGTTGGTGCTCTGCCGCGACCTTGCCGGGAAATTGCACGTCTTGGCGCATGCTCGACAAAATAGAAAAAAACTGCTTGAGGCGGCCTATCGGTACTGCACCAGGTGGGTTCGTCTCGATATATGAACTCTCAGCAAAGGAAGCAGCAGTGAAAAATGGTGTTGTGAACGGCCGGCAACGGCTTATGGTTTTTCAGCAAAACGGCAGCGGTGAGCCGAAAATAGCCGGTCTGCGGAAGTATGGCGGCGAACTTTTCGAGCTTGAGGTCGTCAATATTGATGTGGCCCTGCCGACGATTCTAGATAATACTAGTGACTATTTGCCTGAGGATATCTCCTGTGACTTGGTCCTGGATTTTTTACGTCACAACGATCTGTCGGCGGATCTCGCCGCACTTTGTGCGCAAAAGGATATCCCGGTTATTGCCTCGGGGAAAAAGATAAGCTGCAAAGGCCTGGTCACCCCGCCCACCTGATGTGGTCTTCCAAGGCAGGTCGGCCTTGGTAACTATGGTGAGCATTTCGGGGCTCCGGAATTTACGGTTGCCATAAAGGATGGGAAGATTACTGAGGTACATGTCGTTCGTGGGGCACCCTGCGGGGCGACATGGGAGGCGGCAAGAAGGTTGATTGGCCATCCCGCCGAGGATGCCGTGCGGAAGATCGGTCTTGATACCCAGTTTTACTGCTCTGCAAATCCGGCTGGCTGGGATCCTATTTATGGCAAGAGTCCGGTCCATTTTGCCGGAAAGATCCATAGTAAGGAACTGCAGAAAGCGATCGAAAAGGTACTCTCAATACTTTAATAGGAGGCCAACGCCTAACGGCGATGGCCTTTTTCTTTACCAATGCTTCTCAAGTATTGCAAAGTACCCTGGCGGTTTGACGCAGGCCGGGCACTTGTCCGGGGGGCTGGTGTCCTCATGCAGGTAGCCGCAGTTGAGGCATTTCCAGACCATCTTTTCCTGCCGTTTGAAAGCCCTACCGGAGGCGAGGCTTCCGGCCAGGGCGCGAAACATCAACTCGTGATGTGCCTCGGCGACGTTGATGGCGGTAAAGGTTTCTGCTGCTCTTGAAAAACCCTCTTCTTCGGCAATTTCCGCAAAAATCTTGTACATCTTGTCGTGAACAAAAAGTTCCAGGTCTGCTGCGGCAATAAGATTGGTGCGGGTATCCTTAATCACTCCGGTCGGGAAGGTTCCGGTAATTTCCAACTCACCGCCGTTGAAAAATTTGAAAAACCGCAAGCCATGTTCATATTCCTGTTCGGCGGTTTCGTCAAAAATCCTGGCAATTTCTATGAGATCTTCAACTCTCGCCTGTTCCGCAAAGAAGTTGTATCGGGTTCGAGCCTGAGCCTCCGCGGAAAAGGAGAGAAGCAGGTTGTGTGCGGTTCTGCTGCTACGAAACCCGACCATGGTCTGCCTCTCGCTACTCTTCAATGGTGATGGCATTGGCACCGCATTCAGCGGCTGCCTTCTGCACGATCCCTTCAAGATGTTTGGGAATCACGTCGAATTTGACGATTGACAGAAGTTGGTCTTCATCGTACTCAAATACCTCGGGGCAGAGTTTGTTGCAATTTCTGTCGCCCATGCACTCCTTGGAAATCGTTGCTTTCATTGGTTTCTCCTCTTGTAGTTGAAAGGTGGAGTTAGTTATTGTGAACGTTCGAAAAGGTTAGTTCCTTTCGCTCATTAATAATTTATGACATAACGTTGTAGTGATACTATAATTTATGAGTTTTCGTCAAGTGTTGGTTAAGGGGAAAGACAATGAAGAGCACCACAGCATGAGCCTCATTCAACATGCGGGTGGCTTCTACAGAAAATCAGTATGCATGCATACGAAGAGCGGGGGGTGGGATGATGGCGGTTGCCAAAAATGCCATGGAGATCTTCAAGGTTCTTGAAAAGAGTAATTGTCGCGAATGCGGTGAAAAGACCTGCCTGGCCTTTGCCGGCGCAGTCTTTTGCGGGACTCGTCGAATCAACGAATGTCCGAGAGCAAACAGTGCGGTCTTGGCACAATTCACATCGACAAGTGATGAACGATCAAGCCAGGAAAATGACCTGGAAACATATATTGTCGAATTGAAAAAACAGGCGATGCAGGTGGATTTTGCGAAGACCGCCGCCCGCATTGGGGCACAGGTCCATGGCGAGATGCTGCAGGTGAAAATTCTTGGCAAACTGTTTGGTATCAGGAAAAATGGCAGTTTTTCAACGGATCTCCACCTGATTCCCTGGGTGGTCATACCTCTTCTCCACTACGTGTTGAACTGTAAGGGTGTGAAGGTCAGTGGACAATGGGTCTCCTATAGGGAGTTGCCCGGCGGTAAAGAAAAATATGCGCTTTTTAAAAAGCAGGGAGAAGATGTCCTACGACAGCTTGCCGACAGATATGCCGGTTTTTTTGATGATGTTTTGCATATGTTTGAAGGCAGAGCAGTGGAAAAACAGTACGAGGCCGATGTCTCCGTCGTTCTTCAGCTTTTTCCACTGGTTCCCATCATGATCTGCTATTGGAAACCTGATGAAGGTTTGGCCTCAAGTCTCTATATTTTTTTTGATAAAAGCGCCGGCGACAATATCGGTGCCGAATCGGCCTTTTCTCTCGGCACCGGGCTTGTGCAGATGCTCAAGAAGCTGGCTACCCATCATGGCTTCTGAGGGAATAAAAAGAGATATGGGTAAAAGCGCATCGGCCAGAAAAAAAAGCTATGATAACATCATATATCTATTATAATGCGACGCGATCGAATCCTTTACGATGCATTGTCTCATCCTATTGCTCTGATGTTTGCACACTTGAAGAGCTGATGACAGCTGAGTGACTGGCAATTTTCCATCAGGGCTATTCTCATGGAGGTTTTTGCAGTGACCAGGATTACCCCACAGCAGGACAACAAGGACAGGATAGGTTCAGTACTCGTGGTTGGTTCAGGTATTGGAGGGATGCAGGCAGCTCTCGATCTTGCCAACAGTGGTCTGATGGTTCACATGATCAACGATGAGCCGTCTATCGGCGGGACGATGTCCAGGCTGGACAAGACCTTCCCTACCGGCGACTGTGCCATGTGTATGATTTCCCCACGCATGGTTGAGTCCAGTCGCCATCCCAATATCAAGATGCATACCATGTGCAGGGTCCTTAGGGTCTCCGGCGAGGAAGGAAACTTTACCGCTACCCTCGAACAGAAGGCCCGCTATGTCGATCCTGAACGTTGCACCGGATGCGGGGCCTGCGAACCTGAATGTCCAGTAAAAGTTGCCAACTTCTTTAATCAGGGACTGGATAAGAGAAAAGCCATCTATTCCTTGTTTCCCCAGGCGGTGCCGAATACCCGATCGATCGACTCGGTAAACTGTCTGTATCTTACCAAGAATGTCTGCCGCAAATGTGAAAAGGCCTGCGATGCCAAGGCCATCAATTTCGAGGATCGCGACAAACTGGTTGAGGTAAAGGTCGGTTCGATTGTTCTTACTCCCGGTCTAAAAACCTATCAACCTGAAATTCGCCAGGAACTCGGCTACGGTAAATATAAAAATATCGTCACCTCTCTCCAGTTCGAACGACTGCTTTCAGCCTCCGGACCCTGCAGCGGGACTGTTGCCCGACCCTCGGACGGCGGGCATCCCAAACGGCTGGCCTGGGTGCAGTGTGTCGGTTCGCGAAATGCTCATAACGCCAACCCCTGGTGTTCTTCGGTTTGCTGCATGTATGCCGCCAAGCAATCGATCATTGCCAAGGAGCACGACAAGGAAGTGCAATCCACCGTTTTTTACATGGAACTTCGTGCCTTCGGTAAAGATTTCGACAAGTATATAGACAAAGCCAAAAGAGACGCCGGGGTAATTTACAAACGGGCAATGATCTCCGAGATTATCGAAGACCCGAAAACCGGCAATCTGCTTATTCACTCGGTTGGCGAAGACGGCAAGACGGTTCACGAAGAGTTTGATATGGTTATTCTTTCCATAGGCTTCGAACCACGCAGTGACGCCGCTGAGTTTTCCAAGATTTTTGCAATAGATACAGATACATACGGCTTTGCCAAGACGTCGAAGCTGAGGCCGGTTGAAACCTCAAGACCAGGTGTCTATGTTGCCGGCACCTACCAGGGTCCGAAGGATATTCCGGAAACGGTCATCCAGGGTAGCGGCGCTGCGGCTGAGGCCATGGCTCTCCTCGGCGATCGGCGTGGAACTGAAGTAACCAAGGTTATTCTCCCGGATGAACGGGATATTACCGGAGAAGAACCGAGGGTCGGTGTTATCGTTTGCCATTGCGGTACCAATATCGCCGGCACAGTGGATGTCAAGAGGGTAGCGGCAGCGGCATTAACTCAGCCGGGCGTTGCCCATGCCGAGACGATTATTTACGCCTGTGCTCCGGACGGACAACAGAAGATTCGCGATCTGATCAAAGAAAAGGGTTTGAACCGGGTTGTTGTGGCCTCCTGTACCCCACGAACCCACTCGCCGCTTTTTCAGGACACCATTCGTGAGGTCGGTCTCAATAAGTTTCTTTTTGAGTTGGCCGACATCCGCGAGCAGTGTTCCTGGTGCCATATGCACGATAACGAGAATGCCACCAGGAAGGCGATAGAAATCGTCAATATGATGGTTGCCAAAACCAAGCGGCTTTTGCCGGTAACTTCTGCTTCCGTTGGGGTTACTCATGATGCGCTGATCATCGGCGGCGGGATTGCCGGCATGACTGCCGCCCTTTCGCTGGTGGATCAAGGGTACGGTGTGCATCTGATCGAGAGATCCGCAGCCCTTGGCGGTTTATTGACAAAGGTTCGAGCCAATCTCGAAGGAGACGATGTTCAGGCATTCCTCGCCGACACTATTAAGAAAGTAGAGAACAATCCGGCGATAACCGTCCATTTGGCGGCAACTGTTGATAAGGTCGATGGTTTTGTAGGGAATTTTGTTACCACACTTACAAACAAAGAGACCATAAGCCACGGGGCCATTCTCATAGCCGCGGGTGGGGCGGAATACAGCCCGGATGAATACGGCTACAGGGATTCGGATAAAATTATAACTCAGCGGGAACTCGAAACCCTGCTGGCCGAAAAGGGTCCGGACAATCAAAAGACCTACGTCATGATTCAGTGTGTCGGTTCTCGCGAAGAACCGAACAACTACTGTTCCCGTATCTGCTGCCAGGATGCCCTGAAAAACAGTATCGCCATTAAGGAAAAGGCTCCGAATGCGCAAGTCGTGGTCATCTACCGGGATATGCGGTCGTATGGCCTAAAGGAGGAGTATTACAGCAAGGCTCGAGATCTTGGCGTTCTTTTCTTCCTCTATACTCCGGATGACAAGCCACAGGTTGAACCAATGGGCGACAAGGTCAGGGTGACTCTTACGAGCAAAGTGCTCGGTCGGGAAATGGCCATTGATGCCGACCATGTGATTCTCTCTACCGGGCTCAGACCGCAACCCGATGGTGATGAATTTGCTAAGAAATTCAAGCTCACCTGTAATATTGACGGGTTTCTTATGGAGGCCCATGTCAAGCTTCGACCTGTTGATTTCCCCAGTGAAGGTTATTTCCTGGCAGGCCTCGCGCATGCGCCCAAGAATCTTGAAGAAACAGTGAGCCAGGCCTTGGCCGCTGCCGGCCGAACCGGGGCATTGCTGTCGCACGACAGTCTTACCGTTTCCGGGGTCATTTCCAAGCACAATCGTGACATATGCATGTCATGCCTGGCATGTGTGAAGAAGTGTCCGTTTGGTGCGCCGTTTATCGATACAGACGGGCGCGTCAGCCATAATGAGGTGAAATGCACGGGCTGCGGTATTTGCGCCGGCGTGTGTCCCGCCAAGGCTTATCAGGTGAATTATTTCCGTGACGATCAGCTGCTTGCCATGATCGATTCGGTTACCGAAATGCACTAAGAGAGTGCTTGAAAATAGAAATCAGAATTTGGGGAATACAATTATTCAATAGGTCAAGTCAACAAGAAGGAAAGGATAATGGCGATTGACGCAGAAAAAATTGAAGAACCGAAAAGTCCGGAAAAACCACAGGATGTTCCTGCCGACTGGAAGGCTAACATCATCGCTTTTGCTTGTCATTACTGCGCTTTTGCAGCCGCTGACCTAGCCGGGGTGATGAGGCTATCATATCCATCCAATGTCAAGGTGATCCGCCTACCCTGTACGGGAAAACTTGATCACGTCTACATTTTACGTGCTTTTGAGCGGGGCATAGACGGCGTATTTGCCGCTGGCTGACTTGAGGGACAATGTCATTTCCTGGAAGGAAATTTAAATGCTGCTAAAAGAGTGAATAGAGTCAGAAACTTATTACATATGCTTGGGATTGATCCGGCTCGGCTCGAGTTCTTTAACCTCTCTGCAGCGCAGGGACCGAGGTGGGCCGAGATATGCACTGAATTTACCAAAAGGGTCAGTGCATTGGGGCCATCGCCCATATGGTTTGCTCTTCAAAAGAAAAAAGTGTCCACGGAGAATGAAAAACAGGCCGCCTGATATTCTTGCGGCGGAACTACCGTTTTACTGATGGAGGAGTGGAGAGGGTATGATAATAGGACAGCAGAAACCGTTTGATGAAATATGGGAGATGGTCAAGGGCCATAAGCAGCTGACTGTATTCGGATGCAATACCTGTGTCGCCGTTTGTCACCAAGGCGGCAACAAAGAGGCTGAAATCCTTGCCTCCTTACTGCGCATGCGGGCAACGCAGGAAGGTATAGATATCGATATCAAGAACGGCGGCATTGAAAGACAATGTGAGCACCCGTTTTTTGAATCGGCTAAGGACCTCCTTGGCGAGTCGGAGGCAGTCCTCAGCATGGCCTGCGGCATAGGGGTTCAGTTTGTTGCCGAAAAATATATGAGCACCCCGGTATATCCGGCACTGAACACCACTTTTCTCGGGGATGTGAAGACCGATTGGCATTTTACCGAAAAATGTCAGGCATGCGGCGACTGCATCCTCGGCATAACCGGTGGAGTGTGTCCAGTTAGCCGCTGCTGTAAGCGGCTTTTTAACGGCCCGTGCGGTGGCTCATCGAAGGGAAAATGTGAAATTTCCAAAGAACTTGACTGTGCCTGGCAGTTGGTTGTCGATCGACTGGAGGCTCTTGGCAAAATGGATGATTATGAGAAAATCGCCCCTATAAAAGACTGGTCGAAAGATCGTGCAGGTGGGCCTCGATCATTTAAATTGGAGGGCTTTTAATCGTGGAAACGAAAACCAACAGCAAACTTGAGAAAATCTTTAAAAGCGGAGTCATGGCGGTTACCAGTGAGTGCGGTCCGCCTCGTTCAAGTGATCCTGCCCATATCATTACCAAGGGCAATCTGATAAAAAATCATGTCGATGCCATCAATATTACCGACAATCAGACTGCAGTTACCAGACTTTGCAGTCTGGCTGCCTGTATCCACCTGAAATTGCAGGGACTGGAGCCTGTCCTGCAGATGGTAGTGCGAGACAGAAATCGGATCGCTCTGCAGGCTGATATACTGGGTGCCGCATCTTTTGGCATCAACAATATGCTCTGCCTGTCCGGCGATCACCAGAGCTTTGGTGATCACCCGAAGGCCCAGAATGTATTCGATCTTGATTCTATGCAGCTCATTCAAACCGTCCGGCATATGCGAGATGAAGGCAAGTTCCTTAGTGGTGAAGAGATCAAGGTGCCACCCAACCTCTTTGTTGGCGCCGCAGCCAACCCCTTTGCCGACCCCTTTAAGATCAGGGTGCCGCGTCTCGCCAAAAAAATCGCCGCCGGTGCTGAATTTATTCAGACCCAGTGTGTCTATAATCTCGATAAATTTGAGCTGTGGATGAAAGGTGTGGTGGAAAGAGGCCTGCATGAGCAGGTTTTCATCATGCCCGGTATTACCCCGATGCGATCGGTGGGTATGGCAAAATATATGGCCCGCGCCGTGCCCGGGATGGATGTCCCCGAAGAATTGATCAAACGATTGTCAGGCGTCCCCAAGGACAAGCAGGCAGAAGAAGGAATTACTATCGCTGTTGAATCTATTCAGCGGTTGAAAGAGTGCAAGGGTGTAAGTGGCTTTCACATCATGGCTATCGAATGGGAAGATAAGGTCCCTGAAATAGTTGAAAGATCTGGTTTGTATCCAAGGCCCGTTGTCGATTGATGAAACGCCGCTGAGGCGGCAGAGGAATCGTATGTGCCAGACAAGTGCATTGATGGAAAAAGACGGTGGTCAGGAGTTGCTGCTCGAAAATGTCACGAATCTTGAAGTCTTGAGCGACGGGTTACAGATAACCACCCTGTTTGAGGGAACAAAATCGTGGCCGGGGGTGGCGATTCGTCGCATCGATTTCTCTGCCGGCAAGGTGTATTTGTACCAGATGCAATAACCTGGCTCGCATAACAGGCCGATTGAATTGGAGAAAGGAATGGACAACGTAGAGAAGCTGCGGGTCATGTTGCAGCACTGGATAGAGCATAATAAAGGGCATATGGACGAGTTCGAGAAATGGCGTGGGACCATGAAGGATGAGGGTCATACCTCACTTGCGGACCACATTCATCGGACCGTTGAACTCATGGCCTCGGTGAATGTTGAGCTCGAAAAAACCCTCAAGGAGGCTGGTGGACCGAAGCACGATGACGACCACCATCACGATCATCACGGTCACCATCACCATTAGCCCCCGCCAGCGGATCGGCTGGCATAAAGGGTTTTTGGGGCAGATCCAAAGGAAAAGGCGGAAGAATCGACATCTCGATTATTCCGCCTTTTTTGCTTCTAAACTTGCCTGGGGCAGGGAAATACTTTACAGTCCGAGGCTTTTCTTGGCTGAGGTAAGGGTGTTTTTCATCAACATGGTGATGGTCATCGGGCCGACACCACCTGGCACCGGGGTAATTTTGCCGGCGATTTCTTTTGCCTTCTCAAAATCGACATCGCCTTTGAGTATGGCCTTGCCGGTTTTTTCGTTAATACCGACACGATTGACACCAACATCGATTACTGTTGAACCGGGTTTGATCCATTCAGGTTTCACCAGATCCGGGACGCCGGCGGCGACGATAAGAATGTCGGCCCTTCGGCAATGGGCAGCAAGATCCTTGGTGCGGGTGTGGACGATAGTTACGGTGCTGTTGGCGCCTCTACCCTTTTGGGCCATCATGATGGCAATCGGTTTGCCGACGATATTCGAGCGACCGACAACAACCACTTCCGCCCCAGAGGTTTCGGTGCCGGAACGAACGATCAGTTCCTGAATACCGGCAGGAGTACAGGGCAGGAAACGAACTTCATCGCCACCGATCATCAGGCGTCCGACGTTGACCGGATGGAAGGCATCGACATCTTTGTCAGGATTGATGGCATTCAGAACCTTTTTGTCATCAATGTGTTTCGGTAACGGCAGCTGTACCAAAATACCATGGATGTCCGGATCGTTGTTGTATTTGTCGATCAGGGCCAAGAGATCGGCTTCGGAGATGGTTACCGGCTGATCGTCCTGGATTTCATGAAATCCGAGGCCGATGGCGGTTTTTACCTTCAGGGTGACATAGCTGATGGATGCGGGGCTACTTCCGACGAGGATGGTTACCAGGCCGGGGACCTTGCCGGTTTTGGCTTTCATCGCTTCGACTTCCAGTTTCAGCTCGGCAAGAATTTCTTCTCTTATCTTGGTTCCACTAATAATCTCAGCAGTCATAGGGCTCAAGCTCCTTTTCTAGATATTGGATACGTCAATTCATGCAAGGAAAAATGGGGCGGATGGCTCGGCCTCCCGCCCCTTGCCGTTATTATCAGTGTTTAGAATACACCCTCGACCTTGCCGGTTTCCAGGTTGACGTCAACACGCTTGAATGCCGGGTTGGAACTTGTTCCGGGCATAAGGCTGATTGCGCCTGCCACAGGCACGATAAAGCCGGCACCGCCATAGGTGAGAACCTCGCGGATGGTCAGGCGCCAGCCGGTGGGTACGCCCTTCAGCGACGGATTGTCGGAGAGCGACAAGTGGGTTTTTACCATGCACATGCCAAGGCCGGCGAGTTTCGGATCGGCCTGGATTTTGGCGATGGCCTTGTTGGCCTCGGCTGAATAATCGACACCGTCAGCGCCGTATACTTCTTTGGCGATCAGTTCAATTCTGTCCTTGATCGGCATATCAAGACTATAAAGGAGTTTGAACTCGGACTTTTCTTCGCAGGCCTCGACAACGGTCTTGGCAAATTCGATGGCGCCGTCGCCGCCTTTTTCCCAATGCCTGGACAGTGCCACGCGGGAGCCCTCTGCCTCACACAACTCACGAACCTTGGCAATTTCTGCATCGGTGTCGGTGTAGAAGGCGTTGATGCAGACAACCGAAGGAATTCCAGCTTTACGGACGTTTCTGATATGATGAATGAGGTTGCCGCAGCCTTTGGCCACCCAGTCAACGTTTTCGGACTTATACTCGACCGGCATTGCCTTGCCGGGGACCGGAACGGGCGCGCCGCCGTGGCACTTAAGTGCCCGGATGGTGGCCACGATAACCACGCAGTTCGGAATGAGACCGGAGTAACGACACTTCAGATTCCAGAATTTCTCGAAACCGATATCGGCACCGAAGCCGGACTCGGTGACATGGTAATCGGCGAGTTTCAGACCAATACGGTCGGCGATAATGGAACTTTGGCCGATGGCGATATTGGCAAACGGTCCGGCATGAACGATAACCGGCTGGCCTTCGAGGGTCTGCATGAGGGATGGATTGAGGGCATCGACCATCCACGCGGTCATGGCTCCGGCAACCTGCAGGTCTTCGGTGGTGATTGCTTTGCCGGTCTTCGAGTAGGCAACAACGATCTTACCCATTCTTTCGCGCATGTCTTTCAGGTCGGTGGCCATGGCGAGGATAGCCATAACCTCTGAGGAGACGGCGATACCGAACTTCGATTTCATCATGAAGCCGTCGGTCTTGCCGTTAACTCCGTCAATACCGATAATGATGTTTCTAAGAGCCTGGCAGCAGAAATCCATAATCCAGCCCATAGCCACGTTGGTCGGGTCGATGTCGAGTCGCTTCATGCCGGAAAGTCTTTCCAGCTGCTCGTCATTGTAGTTTCTTTCATGCTGCATACGGGAGGTCAGGGCAACCATGGCCAGGTTGTGGGCGTTCATGATGGCATTGATGTCGCCGGTGAAGCCGAGAGAGAAGGGAGTCAAAGGAATACACTGGGCAAGACCACCGCCGGCAGCTGATCCTTTGATGTTCATGGTCGGACCGCCGGAAGGCTGACGGATGGCAGCACAGACACTTTTGCCGATTTTGCCGAGACCCTGAACGAGACCCATGGATGAAGTCGATTTACCCTCGCCGAGTGGGGTCGGGGTGATTGCCGTGACGTCGATATATTTGCCGTTTGGCTTGTCTTTCAGACGCTTGAGTACCTTCTGGAAATCGATCTTGGCAATGTAGTGACCCTGGGGAAGCAGTTCTTCCTTGGTCAAGCCGAGCTTCTCACCGATCTCGTAGATCGTTAACATCGTTTTTTCTGCATCTTGCGCAATTTCCCAGTCCGCATGTTTGGTAGGATCTAAAACCATGGTGCACTCCTTTGTTAGATTGGGGCTCGGTGTGAGCCAGTGAAAGAGTTACAGCGTCTCCAGTATATTTTGCAGCAGCACGACAGCGGTCCTGCAGCCAATGAACAAGACTTAGACAGTTCAAATAAGTAAAAAAGGAAGGTTGGGAAAACCGGCTGATTCAACGCACTTAGGCGTATTTCCAAAACACTTCCGTTAACGATCTTCGCGGTGGCTTCTTGAAGCGATTCAAGAACAGGAAATTGGTACCATAAACAGCTTCGATTATCAATCGGTTTTAACGTCAGGGGATTTGAAAAAAAATATGAATACCAAGGAACAGCACAGGTGCTGGGAACTTCCCTGTATGGCGGTCAGAAGGGGAAGAAAGAACACTCCGATATTTATTAGTGCCAGTTGTGCATACTGTATTTGATTGTCTCAATTACAGATATTCTGGAGGTATGAAAACGTCAGGCAAGAGACGAGCTCGGCCGGGTCGACAATTATTGAACGATTGTCAGGTTTCATGCGGTTTGGCGAGGTATTGTCGCAGGAGAAAAGTTGACTACGAAACTTTGCCGCATCACTCAAGAAACCTAGTTGCTGGCAAGGAGATGCGGAAAAGTCGCTGGTCGATGGTGGCATTTTCTCCGTTTTGCCAAGGGCAAAATGGCCATTAGTCGATTTGTGCAAACCGTTGATTGAGATTTTTGTTTTCTCCGATCATTGCCGGCACAGGAGGTCTCAGTCCGGGGCGGTATTTCAGTCGATTGTCGATATATTTGCCAAGCACGCCGATCGCGATATCGGCGGAGCGAAATACCGGCAGACCCTGGGTCTGAAAAGCTTCGGCCATACAGTCGTACAGTGTGCCGCTGTCGACAACGATGATCAGCGGCTTAGAGGATGTCGCGCCCAGTGTGGCGATCCCTGTAACGATCGAGTGTCCCAGGCCATTGCTCTCATCAGGTACCATCTCTTTCGGCAGGGTGTGGAGCATGGGGGTGAGCGGTACAATGGCTACCACGACAATATCGATGTTGCTGTCCTCAAGCAAGGTTCGAATGGCTTGCTCATACACATCCTCCGAGGCCATCGGCGTGATATCCAGAGGATTGTGGACGTCGGTAAGGGAAGCAAGACCAGCGGCGGCAAGGATGGTCTGCAGTCGCTTGCGGGTGCTCTTGCCGAGGGTGGCGATTTCCAACCGATAGTCGTCGCCGAGGAGATTGTCGGCGATACCGACCGCTTCGTATCCGGCATTGCTGATTGCCGCCAGGCGGTTGCCGGAGACCATCTTGTTGTGCAGTGTGCAGGAAAGTCTCAGCAAGCCTTCGAAGACATTGAATGTCTCGGCGACCATGGCACCGGCCTGGCCGATACACGATTCGCAGACCATATAGTCGCCGGCGATGGAGGCGGTGTGGCCGGAGAGGGCACTTTTGCCCTCGGGGGTGCGACCGGCTTTATAGAAGATGACTTCCTTGCCGCGGGCGATCGCCTCTCTGACGGCCCGAGCGAAACTCAGACCGTCGAGATCGGTGAACCCTTCCATATAGAAGGCCACGGTTTGCAAGTCGTTCAGGGTATTGAGGAAGTGGAGGAAATCGCCGGCGGTCAGATCGATCTGGTTGCCTATGGAGATGGCGTAGGCCGGGTCGAGAAAGTCCAGTTTGCTCATCCGCGTTATCATATAGGCGCCGCTCTGACTGACCAGGCCGAGGGTGCGGCGGTGGCTACCTCGATTTTTCGGTAGTTTCGAATCGGGGATAAATATTGCATCATAGCGACCCGGATGGGAGAGGATGCCCAGGCTGTTGGCCCCGAGAAAGATGGGTGCTTCCTGCGAGTTTCGGCGAGCGACAAGAATTTTCTCCTGAAGTTTATGCACTAGGTGCTGCTGGCCTTCCTGCTCGCCCAGGCCGCCCGAGATCAGCAGGACACTTTCGGCGAGACTCTGTTGCAGGATGACATCGATCATCTCCGGAACGCGGGAGGCGTCGACGGCGAGTATCAGTAAATCAAGTTTTTTCTTGATGGCGTCAAGACCTGCAAGGGTGGCGATACCGTCTATTTCTCTGGCCTCGGGGTGGATGAGAACAAGATCCTGTCGGGGAAAGCCGTTGGCCAGGATGTTTTCCAGGAGGATCCTGCCAAGATTCACTTTGCGTGCGGAAATGCCGACAATGCCGATCGTCGCCGGATGCAGCAGCCTGTCAATTTTGGCGATCGGCCGGGTCGGTTGCATCTGTCTGGTGGTGGAAAACCGGCAAAGGCCGTCGAGCGGCATCATCAGATAATTGCTGAAGGCAAAAGGGTTGACTTCGAGTTCTTCTATTATATAGGGGCTCGGGCCACCGGTCGGAGAAAAATAGCGGGCAACCTGGATGAGGGCGGAAAAGCATTCAAGCAGTTGGGCGTCGGTGACAATGCGTTTTTGGCCGCGGGTGAGGCCGGCCATCTTTTTGTAGGAGATGGTATTTTTGAATAGCTGAAAAAAGGCCTCGCCGTCAACCAGTTCAGCCGAGGCGGAAACAATCGCCTGGCCTTTGCGAAACCGGGCGGCAAAGAGTTCCGTGTCGCGACCTCCCAGGCCTGCGCTGATAATAGGCCCGAATTCCCTGGTGTTGCGCAGACTGACCAGCAGCTCGTTGCCGAATTCCTCGGAGTCGGGGTGCATATACTGGCAAAGGATATAGCCCTTGATATCGTCGGCGATGGCCTGTTGCAGTTCCGCCGGTGGCAAGTCGCGGTAGGAGGGAGGGGCCTGTTGCCGATTGCCGAGAATAATAGCGGCATAATTCTCGGGAATTTCACAGCTCATCCGCCGCAGAGTGGAGAGTATCTCGTCGCTATTTTTTCCGACTATCCTTACGCCACCGACATCGCTTTTATGGAGAATATAGGGGGAGACAATCTTGATCACCAGCTTCTTGCCGGGCAGTTGGCGCAACATTCGGCTGGAAAAGCGAGTGTCTTTGTCAAGAAGAATGAATTGCGGCGGGGTTTCTCCGCCGGTCAGGCGAATAAACTCGTAGACTTCGTACTCGAAGAGATAGTTACGACCCAGCTGTTCTGCTTTCTGGAAAAGATCGCTTATGCCGGTAAAATCGATATGGGTTTGCATAGCACTTGGTCCCGATGGGAAAAGGTGGCGAGAGTTGCTGCATTGTCCCCGATAACGGCCAGATTTGCCAATAGAAAAGTGAGGCACGGAGTTTTCACTAAGCGGGCGACAAAATTCTGCAAAATTCGTCAAGAATATGTGCAAATACACACATTGTAGTATTGTCTGTTTTGCCAAACCAACTACAATAAGCAAGATTGTCGATTATGGATTTTTGGCGGTGTTTATTAAAAGAAGCAGAAGAGGCGAGGCATGGCAAAAAAAGTAGTCATTATCGGCGCGGTAGCCCTTGGCCCGAAGGTAGCCTGCAGGTTGAGACGGCTTGATCCTCAGGTGGAAATCACTCTCATTGATCGGGACGACATCATTTCCTACGGCGGATGCGGCATTCCCTATTACGTCGGGGGCGATATAAACGATATCGAGGATCTTTATAAAACGACCTCGCATGCCATCCGTGATCAGGCTTTTTTTGAGAATTGCAAAGGCATTAAAGTGCTTACCAGGGTCGAGGCAAGGGAAATCAATCGTCGGGAAAAGCAGGTTAAGATCTGCCACTTGGCGACCGGGGAAGAGGAACTTCTCGATTACGATAAACTGGTCTTGGCCACCGGTGCCCGCGCCGTTCGACCTCCTTTTCCCGGATCAGATCTGTCCAGGGTTTTTACCGTATCCGATCTGCACGATGCTAAAACCCTGAAAACCCTCATGTCCACCGGCAAGGTAGACAAGGCGGTGGTTGTCGGGGCGGGCGCCATTGGTCTTGAGATCACCGAGGCCCTGACCGATCTCTGGGGGATTGAAACGACACTGGTTGAGATGGAGGATCAGGTTCTTCCCACCCTACTCGGCAAATGTATCGCCAGGGTGGCGGCGGCCGAGCTGCAGCGGCACGGGGTGGAGCTGCTCCTTGAGGCCAAGGTTTTGGAGGTATCCGAAAACCAGGAAACCGGCAAGCTGGCAGTCAGAACCTCAAGAAAGTCGCTGGAGGTCGATATCGTCGTGCTTGCCGCGGGTGTCAGACCGAATACCGTTTTGGCCCGAGAAGCAGGCCTGGCCTTGGGGAGGTCAGGGGGAATCAGCGTTGACCAGCGGATGCGGACTAGCGACCCGGATATATATGCCGGTGGCGATTGTGTCGAGGTTCGCAATTTGATCAGCGGCGAGAATATGCTCATGGCCCTCGGTTCGCTTGCCAATCGGCAGGGACGGATCATTGCCACCAATATCAGCGGCGGCCAGAGTCACTTCAAGGGCACGGTCGGCACCTTCTGCTTAAAACTCTTTGAGTTAGGGATAAGCAAGGCCGGCCTAACCTATCGCCAGGCCAAGGAAACCGGTTTTGATCCGGTGTACGGGGTGGTCTCCCAGGCCGATCATGCCCACTTTTACCCGAGTTCGGAACTCATCTATATTTCCCTTCTGGCCGATCGCAACTCCCGAAAAATACTTGGCATCGAAGCAGCCGGGAAAAACGGCGATGCGGTGAAGTCGCGGGTCGATACCATCGCCGTGCTGCTTAGTCACGGTCTCAATGTCGACGAGGTGTGCAGCCTGGAGACCGGCTACGCGCCACCCTTTGCCTCGGCGATGGATGTCATCAATAACGCCGGCAATGCCCTTGATAATATCCTGGTCGGTGGCAATCGGCCGATCGACGCCGCCGATTTTCTCAACGAATTTGCCCATAAAACGACGCGGATCATAGATGTTCGGGGCGAGAAGGAGGCTGCGCCGTTCAAGGCCAAATACGGCGACAGGTGGCTGAATATTCCCCAGGACCAGTTGCGCCGCAGGTATACCGAGATTCCCGGCAACGAACAGTTTTTCCTGATCTGCGATACCGGCCCTCGGTCCTATGAGGCCCAGGTTTTCCTCAGTTCGAAGGGTGTTACCAATACCCGCAACATCCAGGGCGGCTTTGCGATGATCAAGGTTACCGACCCGACCTTCATTTAATAGGGATAATTGTTCGGAATTTTTGATACTTGAAGAAGTCGAGCGTCGGCTAATGAACCGGCGTTTCGACCGGTTTTTCGGCGACAACTGCCTGCTCATAATGGCATATCTCCCCGTCGAGGGTGATGATTGTCCAGTTGCCGTCGACATCACAGGCCTTGATAAGACACTCGACTGCAGGAAGGTTTTTTAAGGCCAGTTGGCAGGATTCATTGATATTTTTGCCGGTGATGGAGGTGAATTGCCTGGTTGTCGCAAGGCGCTTGAATTCATTAATGGCCTTTTCAAAGATGACAATCCGTTCGAACTCTGCCGGATCAATCGACCGAATCTCCTGGCGCAGGGTCTCGATCTCTGCCCTTTTGGCGGCGATGATAGCCACCGTCTTTTCCATTTCCGCCTGTTGATCCGAGGGCAGGGAAAAAAGAATCTGTTTGTGGATTTCGATATCGGCTTCGATGTAGTTTATCTTTTTCAGCAGATCTTGGACTTTCGACATTATATTTTCCCGTGACAGATGGTGAACGTGGTTGGCTGTGCAGCGGCCTATTGTTTCTGCAGTCGGCGTGGCAGCTTTGCATGGTAGTTGTTCTTTAAAAAACTAAGAAAATCCCTGTTTGCGTCGAGACGGCCTTGCCGATAATGCTCCTCGGCGGCAGTTGTGCCGGGCGATTCGCCGTTTTTCAAAATTTCTGCCTGCCGCTCGGCAAGTACCTGGTAAAGATCAAGAAGATAACTGTAGGCCATGAGTGGATTTTTGCTTAATAGTAAACGAAGTTTTTAAGATCGATGTTTTCCTGAAGATACCGGCGAATCCACTGCAGTTCCTCCAGTTGCCCCCGGGCATGGGCGGCGGTGTCTTGATCGCCCAGCTTAATCGCTTGTTCTGCTTCAAGGATTTTGTCGCTGAGATACTTGTGGATCGCAACTGAATAATCGTTTGGCATCGGACTCTTTTCCTTGCATTGCTGCCAGCTGTTTTATGTCGTCGAAGATGATATCGGCTCCGTCGTTTTTGTCAAGAACTGTATCTTTGGCCCGGTCAATGAAGCCGCAGGCTGCGGTGAAATTGTCAACGGTAATGCCTTGAATGGAAAAATCCTGCATATAGAAAATCGGTATGAAGGATTCAAGATACTTTGCTTTGCTTCTGCAGTCTTTGCCGATAAGGAGGATTTTGGTCATGTTTATCCACTCAAAATGATTGATTTATATTTTGATTCACGTTTTGGCGAAAGTCTCGGGTTAAAAACCTAACTGTTGTCCTTGTAAAGATAGCATGCCTAGGATATTGTGACTGAATATTATTTCATTCCGGTCACATGGAAATGCTTGGAACAACGATTTTGTGATTAAAAATAGCAAAAAATTCGTGATTGAATTTATGGTTAAGGCAGATGAAATGGTTTTTTTGGGTGAAAAAGTCCCCAAAAAGCCAACGCGGCATATTAAATGATCGGTCGATATGAAGAAACTGATTGATATAATTTTTGTCCTTTCAGCCGTGTCTATCCCATCATATGCCCTATCTCAGTCTGTAGACTCTGGAGTCGATGGGCTTGTTTCTTTGCTGAGAGACGTTGAGGCAGTCGAGTATAAAACGGATAGGCTGGTAAAGCCATTTACTTTGCCTGTGGCAAAAGGGGCAATAGCTATATTCTCCGTCGGCAATTTCGGTGGTGGAAACAATTGGATTCAATATATGGCAGTATTCGTAGACATGAATAAGGATGATATCGAAAAAAAAGACAATCACTACACTCTTATCGATTTCAGGACGGTCGGTGGCAAGTCTTGGCGGAAGATCAAATCTGTAGATGTAACATACTTAAAATCTAAATCAAAGTTAAGAACAACGCTACGGGCTATGGATAACGATTCAAATGAAGGCGTAAACGTTTTTTCCATTCCAGTAACAGTCGCCTATGATGTCCAACCTGATGTGGGTCATCGGATACTTAAAGTATCTGAGAAGAAAAGCCGGAACGGAAAGTCTCAGCCTTTATATCACACAGAATGAAGAGAATGACAAATTAAAACCGAACCATGCCATACACCCGATCGTGCAAACAGCGCACTCCGGGTAATGGCCACGTTAACTTCTAGAAACATGACTTACACAATCGATGACGTAAATCATCTATATCTAAGTATTGGAGAAGCCATTTGGAATCTTCAGCATTTAGAGAATGTCATGACAACATATAATGCACTTAGGATACTACAAAAAAAACGTGAAAAGAAAATCCTTTTTTCAGACGAACAAGCCTTTAAAATTTTAGAGAAACAAAGAAAATTAACACTTGGGCCTTTGATCTCATCGGCTAAGGACAACCACACATTGTCTAAAGAATTAGAAGGAAGATTTGAGAATTTCCTGACTGAAAGAAATTGGTTGATCCATAAATGTGTGATTTCAGATTACCTATCGCTCAGAAATAAAGAATCAAAAGAAAAATTATTTTTAAGAATTACAGCTTTCATAGAAGATGCTGTATCTCTGAAAAGAGAACTTTACAATCAGATGCAACGTTGGTTTGAAGGTAAAGGTTACGATTTAGAGAAAGCCTATGCTTTGGCTGATGAACTACTTGATAAATCAAAATAAAAGTTAACAAAACGTTCGAATGAACTCGGTGAAGCTCACCACTGAATTTACCGTTCAGCTTGAATGTCTCGCTAAATGCAACCACCCAACCAAAGGAGAAAGATTGCAAATGAAAAGGAAAATCACAATATGAACCATAAAATATTGAACGTTGCCTACGTTATTTGTCTGTTATCTATAACTTTTTCTCTAGCCGGCTGCAGTTTAGATCAAATGAACTATCGGCGGAGTTATTCCGGTGATCCACTTTCCCGCAATGAGATCGCCATTGTTATGAAAACCAATGATTGCTATATTACTGCGCTGGAAGAAGAGGGGAAACAGCCTAAACAAACACCATTGTTCTTTGGAGATCTTGAGCTCCTTCCTGGGAAATACACGCTCTATATTCACTGGGGGAATACCAGTAATGGATATTCGACTACTACTGTAACAAGGGCGACCGAGCCTGTTCCTCTCCAAATTGTTGCTTATCCAGGCAGAGTCTATGTAATTTATCCGGAATTTCCCGAGCCTGGCAAGTGGCGACCGGTAATCATCGACAATGTCACCGAAAAGGACTTTGAATTGATAGCAAATAAGCAATTAAATTATCCGGTATGGAACCATGTCGAAAAAATCTTGAAGGGTGAGCGTCGTGCAATCATGCAGACCGAAAAGGGTTATTGGGAGTAAAGAATGAATATGTTGAACATCGATCAAAAGAAATGCAAGCAAGATGGTTTTTGTGCCGCCGACTGTCCCATGGGGATCATTCGGTTCGAAGGAAAAGGACGCTATCCGGAAATTTTGCCTGAAAGTGAGGCGATGTGCATTCGCTGCGGCCACTGCGTGGCGGTCTGTCCGCACGGCGCTTTGGATCACGCAGAGGTGCCGCTTGCTGCATGCACGGTGATCGATAAGGCGCTCGTCCTCTCGACAGCCCAGGCTGAACAATTCCTACGTTCGCGCCGCTCGGTGCGGCGGTTCAAGGACAAACCGGTGGAGAAGGTCACCCTGCAGCACTTGATCGAAAGCGCCCGCTATGCCCCGACGGCCGGCAACTCGCAACTGGTGGAGTGGTTGGTTATCAATGATCGGAAACTGTTGCATACCATCTCCGGTCAGGTGATCGACTGGATGCGGGTTTTACTGCAAGATCCGAAATCGCCCGTGGCGCCTTACTATCCCGCGTTGGTAAAAGCCTGGGAGGCCGGTGTCGATTCGGTTCTCCGTTCTGCCCCCTGTCTGGTGGTGGCTATGGCACCGGGGTCAATGCCTATCCGTATGGTCGATCTGACTCTGGCCCTCAGCTACCTGGAGTTGGCCGCGCCGCAATATGGACTGGGGACCTGTTGGGCCGGTCTGCTGCAAGGCGCGATGCTCGCCAACCCCTCTTTAAAAGAGGCAGTGGGTATTCCCCAGGATTACTCCTTTCACTACCCGATGATGATCGGCTACGGCAAAGTGCGTTATTACCGGCTACCTGAGCGAAAGGAGCCAAAAATTCACTGGCGATAACTCTCTTCAACTGTGTCCGTTGTCGATCGAATAGGCGAGGAGGTCTTCAAGCGAGACAAAATTCAAGGCGGATTCATGGGTTGCCGCCAGGTTGACAAGGGGAGCGACGCCGTGTTCCAGGGCCTCCCGCCACCGTGCTGCGCAGAGACACCAGCGATCCCCCGGCTGGAGGCCGGCAAATCCAGACATGGGCATGGGAGTGGACAGGTCGTTGCCTTTGATTTTGGAAAACTTCAGGAAATCCTCGGTAACCTCGATGCAAACGCCGTGCACCCCATAGTCATCGGCGGTAACTCTGCAACTGCCTTCGCGGGTAAAGCCGGTCATCGGTTCAATACTGCACATCTCCAGCGGGGTGCCGAGAACGTTTCTATGTAAAGTCATACATTTTTTCCTTGTTCTTCATCAGCCATTATTATTGCGCACGAGTCACTTCCACGTTTGTCTTATCCATCTTGAGAATCGAGCGCAGCAGCCGGTAGGTGAAACCCCAGAGATAATAGTCCTCGACCGGATAGGCCGGAAAAAGACGGCCGGGCAACAGCTCGACATTTTGGTGATGGTCGGGTATCTGAAAGTGCTCGGCGTCCAACCACACGGCACCCTGAATTTCTTTAGGGTTAAGTTGCAGCGGCGGCGGTTCGGGGAGAGTGAAGAGAAAGGGTTGCACCCAGATCGGTTGGCTTAAAAGACGGCCTGCCGGTTCGAGGACCAGGCGTTGCTGCAATTGGTCAACATTCAGGAGGATGCCGGTCTCCTCGGCGGTTTCCCGGATACAGGTAGCCAGCAAATCCGTATCGGTCTTGTCTTTCCTGCCGCCGGGAAAGGAGAAATGGCCCGACCATGGATCGTCGGGGTGTGCTGCCCGTCGCAGAATAAGATACTTGTCCCGGGGGATGCGGCAGCGGATAATGGCGACTGCCGCGGAGGCTGTTTGGGGGGCCATGAGCATAATAGATCTCGTTCTCTTTCGGTTGCAGGGTAGCATCGTAGCATCAAGAATTGCTCTAAAATAAAGTACCTTCTTTTTCCGGAAAAGCAAGTTCCTGTTCGGTCGTCTGCAGAGCCTTGTACAGGCGATAGTAATTCCGGCAAGAGATGTTATAGTATTTCCCCGGATTCTTGATAGTCAGGTATTGCGATAATATTTGGAGAGGAGCAAGAACATGAATCACGATGTAACCGTATTTCGACCCTACTCGTTTCGCGTCGGGCAAAAGATCCGCATTGAAGGATCGCGTCGCGGCGGCGATTGGCAGATTGCCGCTATCGGTGAGCACACTATCACCCTCAGGTGTCCGGTTTCCAAAAGAGAATTCGAATGGGCGGCGTTTTGCTATCTCGTCGAAGAGGAACACGATGCGGTTTGGCCGCAGAAGCATTAGCGGTGCACCATGTGTCTGTTATTTTTTTCCTATAAGACAACTCCCGGTTACCGTCTGGTGGTTGCTGCTAATCGCGATGAATTTCTCGCCCGGCCAACCGCCCGACTGGGTTATCTCGACAGGGAAAAGACCATCCTTGCCGGGCGCGATCTGCAGGGGGGCGGCACCTGGCTGGGTATTACCGCCGGCTTGCGCTTTGCCGCCATCACCAACTACCGGGAATCAGCCGCCACCCGACCGGATGCCCCGTCCCGCGGCGAGATTCTCATGGACTACCTGACCGGAGAAATGGCGGCAGGAGAGTACATGCAGGCCTTAGTGATGAAGGCGCCCGCTTATAACGGCTTTAATCTTATTCTCGGCGATGCTCGGGAATTATACTATTATTCCAATAAAATAAGCTCGCCACGTTTGCTTTCCCCCGGTTTTTACGGCCTTTCCAACCACCTGCTTGACACCCCCTGGCCGAAAGTCCAGCGGGGCAAGGAGCTGTTGCGTCCCCATATGGTAGAGACGGATCATGTCGATGCCTCGTCGTTATTCGGTTTCCTGGCCGACAGCCAACGGCCGCCGGATCACCAGCTTCCGGAAACCGGTGTCGGCCTTGCCTGGGAACGGTTGCTCGGCACCATTTTTATCGACGGTGCCAATTACGGGACGAGGTCTTCGGCGGTGATTACCGTAACGGATGCCGGGGCTATTGAGTTCACGGAAAAAACCTTGCACCGACAGAACGACAGGGAGACAAGATCGGAGCTGGTACGCCTGACCCTCAATGACTAACGTGGTGCAGGACTAGGCAAAATTTATCTCTGAGGTGAGCTATCCAGCAACACGGGAGGAGTGGAGTCGGGGTTCAACAGGGCCGTGATTAGTTTGCCCGGATCGAAATACGCGACCAGCAGAGCCCTATTTTCGGCAAGCACCGGCACCGCTTTCTCGGCAATGCGTGCGGCCGAATCATAATAGCCATATTCCCGCTTAATATACACGCCGGCGGCCCGGACCAGGGCCTGCAGGGTCAGTTTCATTGCCCCCTGCGCCGTATACCAGGCGTGTTCCAGCACCTCGTGCACTTCAAAAAACAGGCCAAGATCCCAAAGTATCAAGCCGCGGTGGATAGGATCGGTGATGCCGGGAGAGATTACTGCAAGTGCTTTCTCGTATCGGCTGCTGCGGTCGTCGAGATATGTCCGGCAACACACGGCAAGAGGTTGTTGCCGGTATTTTTCCATAGTTTTTGCCAACTTATCGGCATTGCCGGTTTCGACGGCCACAGCCAAACCTTCCGACAGTTCGTTACGGAGATCGCGACTTAGCCGATCTTCAAAGGGGTTGAAACTTTGTTCGTTCATGTGCTTTTCTTATCCTATGGTGGATTGTGCCTTACGCCTCTGCGGGTTTATGGTGTTCATGTTTCTTGATGACGAAATAGAGCACTGGCACCGCCATGCGGCTGACCAGAAGCGAGGCTATTTCGCCAAACATCAGCGAGATGGCCAGGCCCTGGAAAATCGGGTCGGCCAAGATCACCGAGGCGCCGATCACAACCGCCAGCGCAGTCAGCAGCATAGGCCTGAAGCGGATAGCCCCGGCATCGACCACTGCCTTAGCAAGCGGCTGCCCCTCGCGGATGCGCTGTTCGATAAAGTCGACGAGAATGATCGAGTTACGAACCACGATGCCCGCCCCGGCCATAAAACCGATCATCGAGGTGGCGGTGAAAAAGGCCCCGAAGCCCCAGTGCGCCGGAAGGATGCCGATAAGTGAGAAGGGGATTGCGGCCATCACCACCAGAGGCGTAATATAGTTCTTAAACCAGCCGACCATGAGCATATAAATGAGCACCATCACCACGCAAAAGGCCAGGCCGAGGTCGCGGAAGACCTCAAGAGTGATATGCCACTCACCGTCCCATTTCATAGCCGGTTCACCTTCCGCAAATGGTTGGTTGAGGTTATAGATTTCCATATGTTGCCGATTGCCGCCGAAATCGTGGCCATCGAGAGCCGCAAGTTTCTTGTTCATCTCGAAAATGGCATAGACCGGGCTTTCCACCACATCGGCCACGTCACCGGTGACATAGATGACCGGCTTGAGATTCTTGCGGTAGATGGGTTGTTCGACCTGCTGCTCGGAAACGTAGACCAGCTCCCGCAAGGGTACCAGGGAGGCTGTCGGATTGATCTCGGAGCGCAGAGAAATATTCAGGATCGATTCGATCCTTGCCCGGGATTCGGGCGGCAGCTCAAGAACGATATCGACGCTTTCCTTGTCGGTCGGCTGGTGGTAGAGATCAAGCGAGTAGCCCTGCACGGCGATCTCGATGGCCCGGGTGATCTGTTTTTCCGAGATGCCGTTGAGCGCCGCTTTTTCCTTATCGACGGTGAATACCTGGCGGTTACGTTCCTCCTCCCGGAACCAATGGACGTCAACCACGCCGGTTGAGCCGGTGAGGATTTTTTTCACCTCCGTTGCCAATTTTACCCGGGCAGCGTCGGTCGGACCGTAGATCTCGGCGACCAGGGTCTGCAGTACCGGCGGGCCGGGCGGCACCTCGGCCACAGCCACATTTGCCCCGTATTTGGCGGCGATTTGCGCGAGTGGCGGTCGGATCCTGGTGGCGATTTCATGGCTTTGTTGCTTGCGGGCGTGTTTCGGCAGGAGGTTGACCTGGATATCGGCGACGGTCGGGCCGCTGCGCATAAAGTAATGGCGGACCAAGCCGTTGAAATTGTAGGGCGAGGCGGTGCCGACATAGATCTGGTAATCGGTGACCGCCGGGTCTCGGCCGACCACGCCGGCCATTTCCAAGGTTACCCGGGCAGTCTGTTCGAGGGTGGAGCCCTCCGGCATATTAAGGATCACCTGGAATTCGCTTTTATTGTCAAAGGGCAGCATCTTCACCTTGACGAGACCTAAATAAACCATCGAACAGGCAGCAAGCAGCATGGTGGTGATGACGGCAAAGAACAGCACCCGCCAGCCGCCGTGCGCCAGGAGCGGGTCCATAATTTTATGGTAGATGCGGGTGAACCAGTCGTTCGGGCCTGTATCGTCGCCGTTATGGCCGTGGCCGGATGCCGATTTTTTCAGGATATGCACCGCCGCCCAGGGGGTGACGGTAAAGGCGATAATGAGGGAAAAGACCATCGCCGCCGAAGATCCGATGGGTATGGGTCGCATATAGGGGCCCATCAGCCCGCCGACGAAGGCCATCGGCAGGATGGCGGCGATAACCGCCCAGGTGGCGAGGATAGTCGGGTTGCCGACTTCGCCGACTGCCTCGATGGCCACTTGGGTTTTCGGCCGATTGCTGTTGCTCGGTAAACGCAGGTGGCGGACGATATTCTCAACCACCACAATGGCGTCGTCCACCAAAATACCGATGGAAAAGATCAGGGCGAAGAGGGTGATCCGGTTGAGGGTGTAGCCGTAAAGATAAAAGATCAGAAGGGTAAGAGCCAGGGTTGAGGGAATGGCCAGCATGACCACCAGCGATTCACGCCAGCCGAGGAAAAAGAGGATGAGCAGGGCAACTCCGAAGACGGCAATGCCCATATGCAGCAGCAGCTCGTTCGATTTGTCGGAGGCGGTGGCGCCATAGTCGCGGGTGACGCTGACCTGAAGGTCGGCGGGGATCAGGCTGCCTTTCAGACCCTCGACTTTTTTTAGTACATCGCGTACCACCGACACCGCGTTGGCTCCCGGTCGTTTGGCGATTGACAGGGTGACCGCCGCCTCTGGATCGTTGCCGGCACTATCGCCGTAGAGCACGTAGTCGGATGGTTCGGCGGGACCGTCGATGACCTCGGCAACTTCGTTCAGATACACCGGTTTGCCGCCGTAGACGCCGACGACAATGCGACCGATCTCTGCGGCGCTCTGAAGAAAGGTGCCGGTTTGCAGCTGCACCTCGCGGTTTAACGACTTGAGGCTGCCGGAGTGCGATTGGCTGTTCACCGCCTGAATTTTTGGGGCCAGATCGCTTACGGTCAAGTTGCGCGAGGCGAGCAACAGGGGATCGAAGTGGATTGTCAACTGTCGTTTGTTGCCGCCGATGACCTTGGTCTCCGCCACCTCGTTGATATTTTTAATGGCGTCGTCGATCTGGGCGGCCATCCGCCGCAGAGTGTAGTGATCATAGCCCTTGCCGTGCAAGGTCAGGGCCATGATCGGCACGTCGTCGATGGTATGTGGCTTGATCAGCGGCATCTCTACGGAGTGGGGGATACGGTCGAAATTGGTGGCCAGTTTCTGGTTCAACCGGACGATCGAGGTCTCGAGATTTTCACCAACGTAGAAGCGCACCACCAGAAGGCTTTGGCCGGGCATGGAAGTCGAGTAAATATATTCGACTCCCGGAAGTTCGTAGAGCAGCTTTTCCATGGGGATGGTCATCCGTTCCTCGACCTCTTTCGGGGTCGCGCCGGGCATGGAGACCATCACGTCGATCATCGGCACCTTGATCTGCGGTTCTTCTTCCCTCGGCAAGAGAACGATCGCCAGAATCCCGAGAAGCAGAGAGGCAATGATGCCGAGTGGGGTCAGTTTAGAGTTAACGAAGGCCTGCGCCAAACGGCCGGCAAAACCAGTGGGATGGAGTGATGGCGTATGCATGGTTGGAAATTACCCTGTTGAGATGAAGAAAGGACCGACCTACTGGACGGTAACGGGTTGGCCGTCCTGGAGGGTACCATTGCCGGTGATGGCCACCCATTCTCCCTCGGCAAGGCCGCTTAGGATTTCCAAGTATTGGTCGCTGCGGGCACCGGTGCGGACGAGACGCAGTCTGGCTTTGCCGTCATCGACGACAAAAACCCGCTCCATCTGCCCGAAGGGAACAAGCGCATCGGCAGGCACTGCCAGGGTTTCCGCATGCGCCATGGCGAGGGTGACCCGGGCGAACTGACCGGAACGAAGCTGCGGATTGTTGGGGATTCGCAGTTTGATCGGCGAGGTACGGGAAGACGGGTCGGCGACCGGCGAGACTTCCGCCACCGTACCTTCAAGCCCGAGGTTGACGGACGGAATAAAAATCTTCAGCCGGTCTCCCTTGGTGATTTTCAGGATCATTGCCTCGGGGATGTCGGTCAGCACCTGCAGTTTGTTCTCTTCCTCGATATGCAGGAGGGGTTTACCGGGGGTGGCAAGATCGCCGACGCTTACCAGTTTACGGGTGATGATTCCGGTAAAGGGAGCGGTAATTTTGGTAAAATCGAGCATTGTCAGGGTCGTCCGATAGGCAGCGTCGGTAATCCGCAGGGTATCTTCAAAAGATTTGACGGTTTCCGGGGTGGCGGCATTTTTTTTCAGGAGGTTTTCTTCCCGCGCCAGATTGCGTTTGGCCTGTTCAAGCTGGGCCTTGGCCTGTTGCACTTGGGCCGAAATTTCAGCGGCACTCAGTTCGGCGAGGAGGTCACCGTGTTTCACCCGTGAGCCGAGATCGACGGGGAGGGTAATGATATTGCCGGTGATCTTGGCGGATATTTCCGCCTGTTCGACCGCCTGGACGGTGCCGACCACCTCCACCTGATTGCCGGCTATTCGTTTTACCACCTTGCCTACTGTCACCGGGGTGGCGGCCAAAGATCGGGGCTTTTTCCCCTCGTTCACCTCGCCCTTGTCACAGCCGAGAAGCAGCACGAGGGCGGCAATGTTGATGATGGTAACGAGTTGTCTAACCTTCATTGGTAAATCTCCATGTCATCGTGAATTATCGGCAAAGACTTCGATTATCACAATTGGCGGTAAAATATTTTATTGGAACCTCTGGCGCTTTTGGAAACAACAGGCCTGCAAATAAAGTATTTAATCATATTCTTAAATAACTAATTCCTTCTCCCGCCGTTGTCAAAGGATAATGTTACGCGCCCGCTTTAAAATATCAGGAGGGATCGGTTGTCAGTTTTTGCAGGAGGTTCTCAAGTTTTTTTATATCAACCGGTTTGGCCAAATAACTGGTCATGCCGGCAGCCAGACATTTTTCCTTGTCGCCGGCCATTGCATAGGCGGTAAGGGCAATTATCGGAATAGTGTGGACGCGGCAGAATTTTGTTGAGGTTCTGATTATTTTTGTGGTTTCCAGGCCATCCATTTCCGGCATCTGCACGTCCATGAGAACGATATCGAAATGATCGGAGAGAAGAAGATCAAGGGCCACATAGCCATTCTCGGCAATGGTCGTTCGGTGTCCGAGTTTAGTAAGAATTGCTTGAAGAATCTGCTGGTTGATTTGTTCATCTTCAACTACCAGGGTGGCTAGACGGCGGTGCGGGCTGGTGAGGAGCGGGATGGGGACGGGCAGCAGGTCGGGCGCGATTTGCAGGGGTCCTCTCTCGGCGATCAGAGTGAAGGTTACCGTTGTTCCGCCTGCTTCATTGCGCTCCAACTGCACAGTGCCATGCATCTGCATGACCAGAAGTTTGACGATGCTGAGGCCCAATCCGGTGCCCTGGATCTTTTTTTGGAGCCGTGACTCGATCTGGGTAAAGGGCTCGAAAAGCTTATCGCCGATATCCCCGGGAACCCCGATCCCCGTATCGGCTATGGTACATTCCAGCATAACCCTGTCGGCCGCAAGGGTGTTCATAAGACGCAGGTCGACACTGATGCTTCCTTGATCGGTAAACTTAATGGCATTGCCCACCAGATTGTAAAGAATCTGGCGAATACGCATGTGATCGGCTATGAGGATCTCCGGCACCTCCGGGGCCACACCGTAGTGGAGTTTGACCCTCTGCGGGTTGATCGCCGTTTTGAAGGAGGCAATGAGGGTTTTGACCATGTCTCTGATCCTGAATTTCTCAGGGGTCATCTGCAGTTTTCCTGCCTCAATTTTCGAATAATCGAGGATATCGTTGATAATGGTCAGCAGGCTTTTCCCCGATTCCATGGCGGTTTTGACGTAGTCTTGCTGCTCGTCATCCAGCCCCGTCATTTTCAGGAGTTGCAGCATGCCGAGGACACCATTCATCGGTGTTCGCACCTCATGACTCATATGGGCAAGGAACTCCGATTTTGCTCTGCTGGCGGCAAAGGCCTGCTCCTTTGCCGCTTCAAGTTCGAGGATGTGTTTTTTCCTTTCGGTGATGTCGCGGGCGATGGCCATATACAGTTCCTTGCCGTCGATGGTCAGGCGGAGGGCACTGACCTCGACCGGCAGGAGGGTGCCGTCTTTTTTGACGTAGGTCGTCTCGAAGGTGGCGTTTCCCTCTCGGCTCAAGCGGATGACCAGTTGGCTGTTGTACTCAAAATCCTTGCCGTCGCTGATGTCGAAGGGAGTCATGGTCAGCAACTCTTCCCGGGTATAACCCAGCCGTTTGCAGGCGACATTGTTGACGTCGGAAAACAATCCATAATTGGGGCTGTTTCGGTCGAGGGAGATCACAAACATCGCATCGTTGGCATAATTAAATAGTTTGCGATATTTGTTGCGGCTGAGGACAAGTTCTTCTCTTTGCTGGCCGCAAAGGGAAAGGTCTTGACTGGTGGTGAGGACGGAACCGCTCTGCGCGGCAATGAATTTTTCGAGGTCGGAAACACGGCTTTGTGCTTCCAGCAGCTGGATTTGGAGTTCGGCAAGGTTTTTTGTGGACATGGTCGGGTACAGGGCACGAGGCCTGGCGACAAAGGGTGGGAAGTGGGTCAGAGACATCCATATACATGCATGATGTTACTGATTTGTCGGCAAAGAGTCAAATCGAAATGAAAAAAGATTACCTTTCCTGCGTACTCTGGTATTTGTAAGATGGTTAGGGGTTAGGGGTTAGGGGTTAGGG
>Ga0209697_10001626_pt1 | contig 34184 bp, 45 predicted proteins | sample AliMusrvi5mmetaG_FD_184115 | JGI IMG/M metagenome (GOLD analysis project Ga0209697, IMG submission 184115) | Freshwater lake bacterial and archeal communities from Alinen Mustajarvi, Finland, to study Microbial Dark Matter (Phase II) - Alinen... | ecosystem: Environmental > Aquatic > Freshwater... | reverse complement strand
ATCTACTCATTATGTTACTATTAATGGTGGTAGCACTAGTTCATCGTCTAGTTCTACGTCTGGTTCTATCAGCAGCACATCACATTCGGTCGATAATAAAAAAGATGTCATTATTAGGTATTCTGGATCTGCTTATGTTTTGTGGAATCCTATGAGTTTAAAGCTCATTCCATCTGTAGTTGGTGTGGGAATAAATATAGTCGACCCAATAGAACTAGACAGCCACTACAATATTGACATAGGTAAAATATACGCTGGTCCTAGACTAAAGTTTTAAAGGAGATTAAACATGTCGATAAGATATGGTGTATCTGTTGAACACACGACAAGAGAAAAAAATACTGGAAGTTGAATATTTTGGTGACGGGAAACATAAAAAACCAAACGAGGTAGAGGCGTTTGGTATCGACGAAAACGGACAAAGAATTCTTATGAAGTTTATCAGACCGAAAGATAAAAGAAAAAGATTAGAGTGCACATCTTATGTGGTTAGTCCATATAAATTTGATGGTCTTCCCTATATTCCATTTAACAAAGGAGAATAGAATGAGCCAAATTGTAACGTACGATGATGGGAATGCTTTAGGCAGTGTTATGAACGCTATCACCTCACTCCAAGACGGACAAGATGATAGTAAGAGAATATTAGAGGGTTTAGATTTCGCTATGTCAACAATAATGATAAAGCCGGAAGATATAGCAGGATTCATCTTGTCCTGTGGAACTGGTTCTGATGTAGCACGTGATTTCATTGATAAATGCAGAGAAATAGCCACTACAGGAAAAGAAATTTCATTGACAGAACTATTGCTTATGATTGCAGAAGTTAGGACTAGGCTCAAATGGTTTGATCGCTTACAAAGTTACGGAATGTCAAGCGCAACATTCAATTCTACAACAGCTCAATCAATAAATTACCAACAAGGAGCGGTTATCCCAGTATCTCAGGCCCAGCAGATGCAGGCTCAAAATCAATTAAATAATGCAATATTTTGTGCTCAACCTCTTTGCCAATGGCCTGTAAAAGCTACATATCCTTGGGCAAATTCTAACAACGTCTCGGTCCCTAAAAAGAGCACCGGAACGGCAAATCCGAACCCCAACACAGGAGGTGCAAGTGTTATTTAATATTTGTTCGCATCAAGCGCATCGATTCAAGATGCTACTTTTCATACAAGGTAGGCCTAATGAATATCACACTATTTGGAAAAAAGATCAAATATATAAAAAAGACGAACGAAGGCGTGCAGGAAATTTTAGATGTATTGAAACCGAAAATTATAGCAACAGCTACCTCCTATTCTGATAATCTAGAGATGGCGGATAAGATTCAAGATATAAACCTGTTCATCATACAGAATATGAAGAAATACAAGCCCACCAGAGGAGCCTTTTCAACCTTTATTTTCACCTATCTAAAGAATTTCAGATTTGCTCAAATAGCCAAAAGTGTAAAAAAGCTTGATAAAGAAGCTTATAATAAGAGTGTAGAGGGTGTTGTACCCTTCAAGGACGACACACTTTTGTGGACACTAGAGCAATTGCTCACACCTTTCGACTACAACATCCTCTACGATTATTCCGTCAATGAATTAACTCTAGATGAAATGCAAAAGAAATATTTCCCAGATTTAAGCATGAGCACAGCAAGATTAAGAATTAAGGGAATATTAAACAACGCAAAAGAAAAGTTTAAAAACCAGGAGGATGAATGAGAATACTATTTGTAGGGCTAGACAATCCCACGATCATGACCGGTTATGGAAGGACATGTTTATATATCGGAGAAGGACTTGCACAGAAAGGGCACGATGTATATTCCATCTCAGGAAACCTAATAGTCCCGGTTGATATAACCTTCCATGGAATCAAGGTATTAAAAAACAAGAATGACGAGATGTACCCTTCTAAACAAGCCTTCCTTGAATATTATGAACTAATCAAACCAGATGTATGCATATTTATGAACGATGCATATAGGGTGCGATATCTGACCGAACTAGATAAACGAATCTTAGACAAATGTATGCTTTGGATACCTATAGAAAAAAGAGGAGTATCAGACCAAATCACTCTTTCCGTCTGTCGTGCAGTCAAAACATTTACGGTCACAGAGTGGGCAGCGAAAGAATTGTCTGATAGGTTAGGCAAGAAGATAGAATGCATCCCACACCAAGTAGACACAGACACGTTCAAACCCATAGATTTGCCGAGGAGACAATTATTTACAATTATTCGAACTGATAAAAATCAGCCAAGGAAGATGTGGGAAAAGACATTCGAGGTATATCGCCAATTTTCTAAGGGTAAAACAGATGTTAACTTCATAGCCAAAACAGATCCAAATGATGTGACAGGAGAAGATCTAACCAAGTATACTAAGGGATTATTCGTAGAGTTCATAGATCATGATGTATCAGCGGAAAGGTTAAATATTTTGTATAACACTTGTCATGTATTCCTCTCAACAACAGGGGCAGAAGGATTCGGATTATCTCTGGCTGAAGCTATGTCTTCAGGATTACCGGTGATAGCAACCAATACTAAACCGATAGATGAAGTCCTGGACAATGGAAGTGCCGGTGGGTTGATTGATGTCAAAGGAGAAATTTGGAATCAGAGACTCAATACCATGAACGATGAAATAGATGTGGACCATGCGGTGAAACTCTTAGAGACAGCATATGAGGACTGGAACAAGGGAAGTTCATTAACAGAACATATCTCTAGGCACAACAGAGAGTATATAGTAAGCAAGTACAGTCTCCGCAAAATAGTGAATAAATGGGATGAAGAAATAAGGAAAACAGTCAAAGAATCAGATAGAATATGCGTAGGAATAGTGACAAAGAATAGACACCAATATCTCACAACTCTCTTAACATCATTGTTATATCAAACATATAAGAATTTCGATGTTATAATAATAGATAATGGAGATGATGAGTCAATCACGCAGGATAGAATGTTAAACAGTATTCTAACAAGATTATACGCAGATGGTCATATTTGGAACATTAAGAGAGGAAGCCCAATAGTCAATTGCCCGGAAAGTCATCAAAAGATATTGGATACCGCAAATAATGATTTCATCGTAAAACTGGACGACGACCTATTACTGGAACCTGATTATTTAGAACAACTGATAGGTACGATTAAAACAGATCCAAACATAGCAGCAGTAGGAGGTTTATTCCTGAAGCCGGATAAACACAAGAAAGATCAATTAGGCCCCAATGTTAAACCGATTATAACCAACTTACAGGATAATTATCAATGGTATTATCAGGATGAGGTGGTGGATGCAGAACATCTATATTCAAGTTTCCTGTATAGAAGGAAATACATGAAAGAGACTAATTTCCCTAATAATCTATCACAAATAGCATTCAGGGAAGAAACACTGACAACATATAGGTTATTTAAGAATAAGCACAGGTTAGTCATTAATCCAAAAGCTATTTGCTACCATTTTAGCAATAGTTCAGGAGGAGTTAGAGATACAAATTTTGATAAGGGCATAAAGATGGCGCAACAGGATGGACTAATATTCCAAAAAGAGCTCGAAGGAGAGAAAACATGACATCAAAAGAGTATGAGAAAGCAAAGGACGACGCCTATTTTGAAAATGGTGATGGTTGCTCAAATTCAGGAGTAGAAGTAGTTTGTGAAGAATATGGCAAGGAACAAGAAAGAAAGAGAATAAGACAGATAGTAAACGCTATGTGGAAAGCAGCTAACAAGGATAAACAATGGATTCTGATGGATATGGAGAACCTAATATATCATATAGATAATCCCTCTAGCGGAGAAGTAAGATTCTAATAGGAGATGAAAATGTCTAACGAGAGAGATATAGATAGGGAAGCGGAAGAACTAGAACAAGAATTCATGAAGGGTATACGTAGCGAATATAAGCAGTTCATGAATAAACAAAAAGACCCAGAGATGAGACAGTTATACTGTTGGCCGGATAAAGGTCTAAAAGATATATGGAAAATAACATTCATCCAATGGGCAGACATGGAATATCCGAAATGTCCAGGATGCGGTAAAAGAAGCTGCTAACATAGGAGACTGATCAACATGGAAGATAATAGCGTAGACACCAATAAACCACAACCGGAAGAGATATTGGTAGAAGAAACAGTTATACCTTTAGCTGATAATAAGGAAAAGGTGGAAACTATAATTGAGAAGAAGGATGAAGAATTAGCCCCATTTGTAGCTAAAATGAGATATCCAACGTATGAACAAAAGGAGAAGTGGAAACCTAGCTTAACTCAATTAGCGGTAATAGAAGGAATAACCGTAGAAGGATTGTCAATATTAGCGGCTTGTAGAAAGGCCGGGATAGGTAAATCTTCTTTTTATAAATGGATGGACCAGTCTAATTTCTCTAATTTGCTGAAAAGAACAAGAGATAAGGTGATAGCAACTAGCTTAGCAGGTATAGATAGGAATATTTCTAAGATAGCTGAATCTCCTAAGTCTAATCAATCAGTTGCGGCCGCTAGGCTAATATATCAGAGGGCCGGCGAATTAGATGAAGAAACTAATAAGCCTGCTATTACAATACAATTTAATGCTTTCTCAGAGGGTAAGATAGCCAGGCCGCCAGATACCATTATAGATGCTGAAATAGTAGAAGATACTGAGAAGCATGACATAATTCCATCAGTGAAGATTAATAGGCCGGCCGCTAAATAAGTATTATAATATCACATGTTCGGTGGCGCCGATTAAGATAATTTAATATGACATAAATAGGAGATATATGGCTAAAACTATCGAAATACAGTATGTCCCAACTGACAAGCAAAATGAGCTGCACGGTTCCAATAAAAGAGAAATCCTGCTCATAGGCGGCCGGGGATCTGGTAAGACATATGCGGGAATAATAGAATTATATCTACAGTGTATCGAACATCCGGGAAATAGGTGTTTGATGCTTAGACAGCAGCTTACTAACCTATTAACATCTACTTTGACAACGTTTAAGAAGATAATCCCCCCAGAGGCTTATAAAATCAACACACAGACTCATGAAATTACAATTTTCACTGACGGGGCGCCATCTTCTATCTTCTATTCAGGATGCGATGACGAGAAGGCTATCAGAAAGTTCTTGGGTAGCGAGTGGGGAACCGTGTTGATAGATCAGGCGGAAGAAATATCCTCTGATACACTTGACAATCTGATACCATGCCTAAGACATAAGGTTAAAGATTTACCGGTGCCGTATAAGCTTATTTACCTAGCTAACCCTATCAGATCCTATATATTGAACAAATTCACGCAGAATATGACTGAGAATATGCAGATGATTAATATATCGACATTTGACAATCCGCATAGGAATCCAGGCTATATTGACATGTTGACGGAGTTATACAAGGGAAGAGACGATGAATATGCGGCCATGGTGTTGGGTGACATAAGGATTAAGGATGAAGATAATGTATTGATCAAATATGACAGTATTCAGAAATGTACAAAGCAAGCAGTACATTTGATGATAGATAAGTGTGTTGTAGGAGTAGACCCAGCTAGAATGGGATCAGATAGCACAATAATATATGGCGCCAAGGGGACTAAAATCATCAAGGAAATAGAATTAAACGGTAAAGATGAGGATTCCGTGGCATCAATAAGTCTGCAACTAGCTAAGGAAATAGGCGCCAATTGTATATGCGTAGATAGCATAGGGCCAGGATCAGGTGTAATAACCATACTAAATAAGCTTTGTTATATGCCTGATAGCTTGCCAACTCATACTATTCTTCCGTTTAATGGCTCAGCAAAAGCCAAAGATCCAGCCAAATACTACAATTTAAGAGCAGAAGGATATGATCAATTAGCAAGGTTGATAGGAGATAATGGAATAAGCATACCGGATGAGCCTAAACTGATATCTGAGTTAGCGTCAGTCCACTATAGTTACAATATGGGCCGCATGTTAATAGAGGATAAGGGAGAGATAAAGAAACATCTTGGCAGATCACCGGACCATTCAGATGCGTTGATGTATACCGTCTATGCTCTAAATAATGCTCCAACAACCATAAAGAACGTAACATTTGGAGAGAATAAGCATTATAATACTTATATGCGTCCTCAGCAAGCAGGTAGTTATGCTGATGCGGAAGGACAAACTTTTATGGAAGATGGCATAGGAGCCGACTAATGATAAAGGTAGTTTATGGTATCACCAGCATGGGGCCATATTGTTATGTCGTAAGATTGGGTAAAAGAAAGAAATTAATAGATATAACTGAGTGTGAAAGAAAGGCCTACCATCGTTCTAAGTGGGATAATATAATCGAATATAAGTTAGCCCAAGCCAAAAAAGAATTAGCTATCCAAGATGATTTAGAAGACCGGATACAAGATAAATAAGATAGACTTCGGAGGGAATAATAATGTCTAAGAAAAAGATACCGCTTAAGCAAGAAGATATTAAACAGGATAAGATAGCGCCACTTGATAAGCATGAAGAGAAAGTGGAAGAAGTAGATATGGCCACTCTGATACGGAAGCAAGATGCCCAGATTAAAGAAGCCGAGATGGCTCGTTCGGAGTTTATATCTAAGCAGAATAAGTGGTATAGGCAGAGGTATGGCTTAAGAAAGAAAGCTACATTTCCGTGGTATAATTCATCTTCTATGCATCTACCTATGCAAGATAAGCATATCAGAGCCATGAAGCCGGAATACGTGGGCGTAGCTTATAATACTTATCCCATGTGTGAATTGTCTACTAAATATGAGTCAAATGAGCTTATATCTGAGGCAGCATCCTTTCACTTCGATTGGCTGCTTAGGACTAGAATGGATGTGTTTGAAGATGTGGTATTGATGGCTGATAAGATGCTGCATAAGGGATTCTGCATAGTTAAGACTATCTATGAGAAATCTTATGAACCTAAGATAGTTAGCATTGATAGAGCTGAACTTAAGGATAATTTGTTAAAGCAGCTTCTAAATAAGCAAGATATTAGCATATTAGATGACCCTTCACGCATTAATCAATTAGCGCCCATCATAGCACGGTTGTATGATTTCGACTTTGAAGACGCAGATGATGCAGCAAAGGTGTCTAATATCTGCTTAGAGATATATAAAGGTACTGATATAATTGAATTTACCGTGCAAGAGATAAAATACGATGCTCCTAAGCTTATAGTGTTGGATCCTGAAGAGATTATTGTGCCGGCCGATACGGAAAGTGTGTTTGACCTAGAGAAAGCTAGATGGGTATGTCATCAATATTACACTACGCCTGCTGAAGCATTAAAGAACGCTAATATTGGTAAGTGGGATGCGGATGAAGTATCAAGTCTCATGAATAAGTTTGGTGTATACGATGAGGACTTAAGGGCTTCTAAATATCAAACGGGCGGGCCGGCAGTTAAAGATACGACAGGACTTCAGCAAAAGAGACAGAGGGAAGGGTTACAGTGGAACGGTAATATGACTGAAAGTAATATTCTGGTAAAAGAAGTATGTATGTGGTGGGATGCAGATGGAGATGGTATAGAAGAAAGATATATACTTGAGTTTGCAGAAGGGCGTGAGAAACCATTGCGTTTTATACGCTATCCATATACCAGTTTAAAAGCTTGGCCATATGTGAAGGTTATATTTGAGCTTGCCGATAAGAGACATTATGCCAATAGGGGAACCGTAGAAATAGAAGAGCCTATGGCGTCAGCTCTTAATGTTCAGCACAATATGAAGATTAATAGGCAGACGATATCATCTACTCCTACTCTTCTATATGCTGCCAATAAGGTTAATCCAAATAACTTCCAGTATATACCTGGACAGGCTATTCCTGTTGAGACTCCTATTGAGGCAAACGCTAAATGGTTCATGCCTCAGAATACGGATGCTACATTTATGGAGGAAGAGAATGTCCTTAAGGCGTGGTCAGAAGAAATATTAGCTGCCAATGATTATGGAGTACAAAGAAATCAAGGTGGGAAGACCACAGCGACAGAGATTAATTATAATGCTAATAGTCGTGTCGGTATCAGACAGCTTGATATTCAGATATGGCAGAAAGCCCTAAAAGAAATATACAAGAGAATATTCTCGCTATGGCTGGAGTTTAGTTCTGAAGACAAGTTTGTATATCAAGATAGCGATGGTACACAGAAGGTTATGGATAAGGCGTCCCTTAATAGGGACTATACTTTTCAACCAATGGGCTCGTTTGGGTCTTCCAATCCTCAACTTAGCGCACAAATAGCTCAGAGAATGTTCGAGTTATTCAGGGAGGATCCTATGGTTGACAAATACGAAGTGTATAGAGAATTTATAACCAAACAAGGTGACATGAGACTTTGCAAGAGGATACTGAAGAGCAAGAAGCAGATAGCGGATGATCAGTCTGCTCAGCAACAGATGATGGAACAGGCTCATATGAAGTCGTTACAGGAACAGATAGCAGTGGCTCAGATGACAGGAAAGAATGTCCCAGCCCCAGTACAGAGAGCAACTCAAACTAAGCAGCTAGGGCTGCAGGAAATTAAGGGGAACGGGAATATAAGGAGATAAGTATGCCAATGAAATATAAGGTGAAGCCGCATTCGGACGTCTATTGCAGGTTGGGTGTCTCTAAGATACATGGAGTAGGAGTCTTTGCAATAGTTGATATACCAGAGGGAATTGACCCATTTAAGAGATGTATGGATGAGTATGAAGAACACAAAGTATCAGACTTACATTTCGAACGTATGGATCCTGCTCACAAGAAGTTATATGATGATTTCTGCGTATTTGAAGAGGACAATACTGTAGTTTGGACGCCAATGAGCTTTAATAGGATAGACATAAGCTACTATCTTAATGATTCTAAAACACCGAATATGGAGGCGTCTGAGCACGGTGACTTCTTTTATACTGCCAGAGATATTAAAGCAGGGGAAGAATTAACGGTTAGCTACGAAACATATTCAGACCACTAAACACGGAGGAACCATGGTAAAGAGAACCAAGAAAGTAAATATAGCAGTTGTACAGACACCGATTAAACAGCAGATTATAACAGGACTAATGGAACAGGTTGATAGGGTGTTAGACAATTCCGGCACAGCTGAAGATACCATAGCTGTGGGCGCCGCAATTCAAGAGTTTAAGAAATCAGATATGTACCAAGTATTAAAGAAAATATCTGGCTTCATAGTAGATAGTTTGCTAGATGAAACTGGTATTGTTAAAAGTGATGTAAGCGCAGAGAGGGCACTAGGAATACAGATAGGGGCTAGAAAGGTTATATCTACACTTTCTGGACTAGAGCGGGCGGCGCAGATACTAGATAAGCAGATAGATGCTAGGCGTGCTATGAATAAAGAATCGGAAGAGGAAAATCTTTCACCAGAAGATTTAACTCCTAATAAGAGTACTGGTGGTAACGTTGCAATCTAAGGAGGAATATCGTAATGGATAATAGAGTGGTAGAAAAAATAGAGGTTAATAAGCCGTCAAAAAAGGTTAAGAAAGGGAAAAAGCACGCTAAAATGCTTGGAAAACCATCAATACCAGGGCAGATGGAATAATGTTTTTTGATTTTATCACTCGTAAATATCGAGAATATTCATGGAAGTTGTTTCTTTATTTTAATAAAAAGACTGTCAAAGAAGAAGTTAGAATAAAAAAAGAGCAGTAAAAACACTATAATATTAATAGATTCACATTTGATGAGGACTTGTGCAAGGCAAGTATAAAAACCTTTGGCCTACCACGGCGTTAAATGCGGACCTCTCATCGCTCTCAGTCGGAGCCTAAACGACAAGCGGAAGGAGTAAATATGGAAGAAATTAAGCCCGTAGTTGCAGTGGAAGAGGAAGTAAAAGAACCAACAGAGGAAGGTGAGACAGAAGTAGCAGAGGAAGGAAAGGAAGAGGTAAAGTCAGAGTTGGATGGTGCTAAAGACGCACTGAAGAACGATGAACTCTCCCTGAAGGAAAGAGATAAGGTACAGGCTAGGATAGATGATCTTACGGCCAAGCTTCACGAACAGGATAGGATGATTGCAGAACTTAAGAGCGCTTCTAAACCAAAACAGGAAGATAATAAGCCTAAATGGACAGAAGAAAAGCTAATAGAAGTTCTCAACGATCCCAACCGAAGCCAGTCAGAAATAGCTTGGGCGCAAAGGGAATTGAATAAGCTTGATACCCAAAACATGCTTCAGGGTGTTCTCGATCAACAGAGAGCGGTCACGGCAAAGCAGTCTAGTATAGATAAGGCTGCCGAACAGTATCCGGACTTGCTGGACACAACCTCTAATCTTTGGAAGGCAGCGAACGACATCTATCTTAAGCAGGGGTTGGATAGAATCGAAGATGGGCAGTATATAGCAGCTCAGCTTGCGGTCGCTCAGCTTAATCTTCCTGCGCTGAACAAAACAGCAGTCCTTCAGAAGCGTGTCGATAAACAGAATGCTAAGACTTCGTTGGCCTCTGGTGGCAAGAAAGTAGCAGTAAATAATTCCTCTAATATTGATAAACTAAGAGCTCAGGCAATGGAAGCCGGACCCGATTCAGTGGTCTGGAGACAGTGGCAAACACTGGTAGCAAAAGCGGCTTATGCAAGTAAGCCTAAATAAAATTTAAAAAAGGGAAGTAGAATAAAAATGGCACAAATAACCACGTACGATGATGGGAACCTGTTAGAAGATGTGATGTTAGCGGTAACAAATATCAGCCCTGTTGATAGACCTTTCATGGAATCAATAGGTAGAAAGAAAGCTACACAGCCTCTTCACCAGTGGCCCCACGATACTCTGCCTTCTAGGGGTTCAGCGGCTACTCTTGAAGGTTCTACAATTACCGGTTCATCTTCAACTGCCCCTGCAAGGCTTACAAACCTTACAGAGTATGTTACCAAGACATGGCAGGTCACCAACACTGAAATAGCATCTAAGGGTGCGGGCGTTGACGACATGTTCATGTACCAGAGACAGAAGAAAATGAAAGACCTGATCAACGACATAGAGTATGACTTGATCAATTCTTCTCTCGTAACAGGCACCACGGCTGTAACCCGTAAGACCAACGGTTTGCTTGCGTTCATAACTTCAAACCTGGTAACTGCGGCTACCACAGCAACTACATTCACTGAAGCGGCTCTTGTGAACCTCTTCCAACTTGCTTGGACTTCTGGAGGTTATCCTCGCTCGGTGTTTGTAAACGGTACCCTTAAGTCTGCAATAACTAAATTTGCATCGACTTCTGGTACGCTTCAGAAACAGATTTCCGCTGAAAAGCTCACTACTGTGAACGCTGTTGACTTCTACGTCAACGACTTTACAGGAAGGGCCGAAGTAATGTTGTCACGTGATATGCCTGCGGGCGCCGGAAGCAACGACGTAGCGGTAATAGATACCAAGCTCTTCGCAACTGCCTACCTCATTCCCATTAGGGATGCTGAAGTAGGTCAGACCACGTTCGGTAAACTGGGTGCGCTCGAAGCTGAGTTTGCACTAGAATGCCTTGCACAGGAAGGAGCGGCGCTCGGGACTGGCTACGCTTCTTAATAAACTGTAATCAGGCTAAGAGGGATGGGTCTATAATTGGCCCATCCCTCAAAGCTATCCTGGAGGTAGTATGAATAAGCAAGAAGAAACAATGATGGACGCCGCAATAAAATTAACCTCACCCAATCTCTCCGATTCAGAATTCAAAAAAGCAAGATCAATGATGAAACAAACCTATGATATTATTGAACATTGTAAGAACGGATCCGTTAAACTTACCCAACAGATAGTTGATCTTGATCGAGCGATCGTCTTTCCGATTTTCTCAAATGACAATCTTGAAACCATAGTAGATAGATATAATAGATTATATCCCATCGAAGCAACTCAAATGGTTAAAGAATTCCAAGCAAAGATAGCCGGTAACGAAAGCGGGTGGAGTAAGGATGGGCTATTAAAGCTTAGATGTTCTGTTCCTGCAACTATATATGCTGCATGTAAAGCATTAACTCCTCTTAATAAAGAATTCTGGACTGAAAAAGAGGTAAAACACTTCTGCAATTACTGTTCTAAACTTTCAACTAAGAGCCGTGAGGGGCGTGGAAAATGATAAATAATCAAAGGATATATCTTAATCTGATCGTTGGAGATGCGGCCATGAAATACGAACCTCTTTGGGATTTATCTAACGGAATAACATTATGCCATAAGTGCCATAAAAAAATACATAAAATGGAGAAAGATAATGATAAATAACCAAATGCTGTGCTTAAATATGATATTAGGAAACTGCGCACCATATATATTAAGAAAAGCTTTAAACAGTGTAATGCCATATGTAGATAAGGCTATTATAGGGTGGAATGGTAATGATAAAGAGGTAATAGAACTGCTAGATTCTTATCCTAAAATAGAGCGATTTACTCAAGTCTGGGATGGTGATTTTGCAAAGGCACGGAATGAGGTTCTTGATAAAACTCCAAAAGGTACGCTTGTTATTTGGCTTGATGAGGATGATGAGCTTTTGAATGGGCAAGAATTAATAGACTTCTGTAAACTTGCTTTTGCTCAAGAACCTGTTAAATCTATAGCAGTAGAGTGGTTTTATGCTCACGATAAACATGGAAACTGCAGCGCTTCTCTGTGGCGTGAACGAGTTGTGCGAACAGATTTGTTTAGGTGGTGTCGTCATCCATTGCACGAAACCTTAGACTATATTGGAGCAGATGATATTCCAAACGTTATATGTGAGAATGCTAAGATTAAACATCTTGCTACTTATGAGAAAATGCTAAAATCTGGTAAGAGAAACTTAGATATTATTACCAAGCAATATGAGAAGGAAGTACAAGAGGGGAAGCTATCTAATAAAACTATTTATGACACCGCACGGTCGTATCAGGGTGTAGGAGAGTTAGATAAGGCGGTAGAATTATTTAAAGATTATATTAACAATGGGGTAAGTGATGAGGAAAAGTGCATTACGTATACTATCATTGGGGAAATATATAAGTTTCAGGGTAAGGTAGAGGAATCAAAAAGATGCGCTTTACAAACAATTATGATGGGTTCTAATATCCCAGATGGGTACATAGATTTAGCCAGCTGTCTATTCATTGAGGGAAAGCATCACCCCGCATCCGTCTTTCTAGAAACATCTTTTAAGTTTAAACCCTGTAAATCATTTCCAATTAATCCTATGAAATATAGTGTGCAACCGATGAAAATACTGGCGGCTTGCTACATGTATTTAGGTGAATTCGAAAAGGCTGTTAAGTGTGCCAACTATGTCCTAAGCAAGATCCCAGATGATGCTAGGATGAAATCCGTCATAGAAATAGGGGTATCATCGTTGGAACAGATAAATAAATTTGATAAGGAAAACAATGATAAAACAACCATCAACGCTAGCGGAAATAGTTAAACAAAGGCATGGTGAGCATATTACACATGATTATTCCATATGTTATAAGAATGTTCACCACTTTACGTGGGAGAGTGTCCTTCTTATTATTAAAGAATTACACAACATTTATCCCGGAGACACAGTATTAATTCCTGACTATCCAGAATATCCTGATGGGTTAATAAGGCGTATAGTTGGTCCTGATATAAAATTAGAAACACGGCACATAGAACTTGCTACTTGGCCAAATCTTAAGGTTAATACCATGCTGTATCAAACCATGTCTGGAATACAATTGGCTCCATCTTTATGTGCAAAATTAATGACATATATCAAGCCTAAGGATGTTCCGCAACCTTCAGTATTTCTTAAGGTAAGACTTCATAATAGACGTTGGATGCCTGCCAGCAATGTGCAAAAGTTGATAGACTACCTTAAACCCAATTACAACGTTATAGTGGGATTACACCCGACTATAGAACAGATTTCTCGCACAGTTCACTTAGAGGGAGAAAATCAAATATTAGACCCGCTTAATGGTAGGATTTTAGAAATACCTAGTTATAAAGATTGTACAGTAGTTATTGATTCCACGTATGAAGAGCAACTTGAATATGCCAAGGCCTGTTATGCATGGTTTGGCTTAGCTAGTGGTGCCGGCAGTGTATATGGCGCAATAGCCAATATAAAGCAAGTCGCAATAATGCCTATAAAGAATTGTGAAAACGATTCTGCTATGGGGCCTAAAGACGACTCAAAATCTATTGTATTAACGGATGGAAAAGAAACGTGTGACATATATGGAAGATATCAGCATTATGATGATGTCTTTGTTCCAGTCGAAAGGGTAATTGAAACGTTTAATAAGTTACGCAAATGTAGATAAATAACTCAAGGAGGAACAATGCGACCATATGTAATCACATCTCCAAGGAACCTAATCAATAGTGAGTTATATTCTAAACGCAGCGCCGGAGTAATAGTATTTGATACATTGGCTAAAGAGCTACGAGATAGAGGTGCGACTGTAGATGTAATAGATAGCTTTAAGAATGTCCCCATGACCCCTGACACTATAGCGATTTTTCACGAATTCATATCTTCTAATTATCTTAATTCTAATTATCCCGTTACATATGTTTTGGGGGACTGGACTCAAGGCGGCCAGTCTGGACCCAAACCTATTCCTAGTGAGGTTAAGTTCTATTATCACGATCGGTTTATAACAGAAGAATATAAACAATCCGCTAAAAGACATTATTTGCTAGCCATAGATGTAATAGATTATGGCTTGTTCAACTTACAATATTCTAATGATAAGAAGTTTAATGTGTGTTATAGAGGTAAGGGCGACGGAGCTATCCTAAATACCCTACAACTAGATGATAAAATCTTTATAACTAATGAGTTCCCAGCTACCAGACCGGAGGTAGCCTATCTTCTGAAAAAGGCTAAATTCCTGTGGACTACGGATGCAAATAGCCTTATCACGTCAGAAGCTAGATTATGTGGCACCCCAGTCATCTTTGTTCCTAATTGGGCATATAGCGAAGATGACGTTGCCAAGTTTCAGAAGGTAGTTTATGGGATGGCTAAGAATACTTCAGTCCATGAAATAGATAATGCCATCAAGACATTACCGTTGTTTAAGCCTTCAAATGACAAAGTATACGGCCCTCAAAAAGGCCAAATAGACGAATTCTTACGTATAACTCAGGAGTTAGCATGAATAAAGTCACTGTAATAATTCCAACTTTGATGAAACCAGATAAAAGCATTCTACAATATACACTTAAACAGCTAAATAATAATAAAGATGTTGAAAAGATTATTATAATATCTAATGTGGAAGGATTTTCCAGGGTTCACGAAACAACGGAAAAGATGAAGGTATTTGAAGATATTAACATGTATGTAAATCCAGCATGGAACTTTGGAGTCAATATTTGCAATAGTGAATATTACTTGCTACTGAATGATGATGTTCTTTGCGATTCTACAGTAATAGATCAAGCTATATATCTGCTTGATAACAATAACAAATACAACGTTTTATTCGTTGAGACGAAGCAAGAAGATGAAGCATCTTATATAATGAACGTCCCGAATAAAGGGGTAATAAACTTTGTAAATGCAACATATATACCGAGGGCTTGTTTAAGTGGGTGTTTCATAATAGGTAGAAAGAAAATCTGGATACCCATACCAGAAGAACTAAAGATCTTCTACGGTGATGATTGGATAATAGATCATAATACGAATAGTGTGGGGAAAATATTAACAACGTACGTTTCCCACGTAGGATCGGTCACAGCCAGAGATAGATATAAAGATAAGACGCTGGATAATGAAGGTAAAATATATGCACAAATAAAGCTTCAGGGAGCAAATAGTGGCTACAATAAAAGTTAATATAGGCGAACCAATAGATCTAGCAATAAGCCGTTTCAAAGCGGCAAATAGAAAAGAAGGATTGTTTGAGGAAATACAGAAAAGATCCTTTTATATGACAAGAAGCGAAAAGAGACGGGCTAAGATAAAACTCAACGCCCATAAGAGAGCGTATAAGAAAAAGATTAAAAACCATGGAGATAGAATAAAATGCTAACAAGTCAAGCTATGATAGACTCTGTTCTAACACTAATGAAAGAACCGGTAGATCCAAATCATGTACTAGACTTAGCTGCCTGGAGTAGAGCGGAAATACTGTCTCGCTTATGTATGTCTCAAGATGAGATTCAGCTTGATCTTCCTGGGTTATTTAAAACTAGAGATACTTCACTGTCAACGATAGTAGGCCAGATGGAATACGTTTTACCGACCACAATAGGTGTTATTAATAGCGTCTCCCTAGATGGGGTGCAACTTGTCAGGACTACAAGAGATGCTATTATAGGTGATGCTATTAGAGGTGATCTTGTAGATTCTACTGAATATGTGCAGGATTGGGCAAGCATTCAGGACCAGCCATACCAATTTTATCAAGACATACATGATGGTGTGGCATATCTCGGGCTATATCCTAAACCTTCAAGCCCAGCTGGCCAAACTATTATGATTGAGGGTGAATTAGTTCTTGCTAATATGACGGATTCAGCAACCTCATACCCGCTAGATAATTTAGAAGCTCTTCGTAAGGCGCAAAAGATATTAATATATAAGACTGCAGAAGTATGCGCCATAGAAGATATGAACTCGGTATATGCAACCTATCTTCATCAAGCGGCAGACAAAATGATAGAGGCTTTACGTACTTACTGGTTTGTTATGCGACCAAGCGATCCTCAGTCAACCATACTCTATAAAGAATGTGAGGGACCCAGTACCCAGACCTTACGGAGAGAAACCCGGTGAGTAAAAGGGTAGATGAAGCTATAGAACAGTACGCTCTGAGACGAAAAGAGTATAGGAATAAACACAAAGAACATATTAAGTCCTATCAACTTGATTGGCACAATTATCTAGATAAATGGAGGCATTATTAATGAGTACTAGCCCCTACTACAAAGGCTTACCAATAAAGTTTTCACGTGGAGTATATACTGCCAAGGATCCGGTTGAGATACCAGACCTTTCTATGTCCTTTGCGTCTAACATAGTTTTAGATATTGAAGGACAGCCAACTAAGATAGAGGGAACGCAGTCTTATAATCCTACCGCTATGGGAACATCTGCTCCCATTAAGGGTATGGTTACATTTACCGGAGAGGATAATAACCAGTATATCGTTACCGCTTGCAACAACCTTTTATATTGGTCAAGTGGCTCTGGTATCATGACACCCATTAAATATCTTAATGCTAATGTGAACATTACTATAGATACTGCTAACTTCTTTTACAGATTTGTGGTGTATGATAAGGTTATTTCTTCTACACAAAAGAAAGTAGCATATTGTATATCTGACGCATATCCTATATCCACTAATTCTAATGGTTCTGGAACTAACACCCGTAGTTCTGTGAGTAGGGCACTAAGATTGCAGGTTAATAATGGTGTTATTATAGGGCTTAACGTTTATTATGATGCTGGTGGATTAACAGCTGGATCTGATGATGCTATGGTCGGTCAGGCTTCTACTGCTGTGTGGAATGTAGGATGGCCACTTCAGGGTAAATACGCTGAGAAAATATACGATAGGATAGTTATAGCTAACTACGCTAATGCGCCTAACGGTTGGATAGCCTCTAACGCACAAGATTCAGAGGGCAGCGTAAGTGGCGGAGGTTGGACAGATAATGCTCTTTCTAATCTTGCTGACACTGGAGGTGGTAAGTACCCTGAGCCCTTCACGGGAGTTAAGGTTCTTAATTCTTCTATACTGATGTTCTCAAGGCACAGTGTTCTTAACGTACAGGCAGTTCCAGGTCCTATTACATCCTGGAGAGAAACATTTATCCCGACTACTCTTGGGGCACTCAATCAGGAATCTATAGTTCTTCATACTGATGGATGGGTATACTTCGTATCAGAAGAGGGTATTGCTCGTACAAATGGCTCTGTAGCAGAAAGAGTAGATTGGAACATACAGGATCAGATATCTAACCTAACACAGCTTCAACAGAATGCTTTTAATCTTGCACTAAACGAACAGACTGATTGGGCAGGTGGAGCTATTATAGGAACTAATATATTAGATACTTCAAGCAATATCCTACAGTCTTCTCTTAAGAACACAAAGACACAATTTGACTCAGGTACCTATAGTACTACTGACATAGTAACAGTAGATGGCTCAATATCCTTACTTAAGCACAACACATATGTAGATGGTACTATCACAAATCCTGACTTTGAAACAGGAGACTTTACAGGATGGACAGCTACAACAACTGGACAATCTTCACCCTTTCCTTTTGGAATAGTAACAAATATCTATAGTACAATCTTCCCACAACACGGTTCCTACTTTGCAGGCTTCGTAGCAGGTACTGGAGGCACTCAGTCTTATGTAGTAAATATTCTAGATACTAGTGGTGGAACTATAGAGCAACATGCACTATCATTAACTTCTTATCCGTCGACGTCTTGGCAGACAATCACCTTTACACCTGCTGTGTCTTTAGGACAACAGATCAGAATACAGCTGGTGCACGTAACAGGTGGTACTGTAGACTATAATCCAACTCAAAAGTTAACAAGCAATCTATTTAATTATTGTGGTGGTTCAATCTCTATCCCATATATTTATGCTAAGGTATCAGGTGGTACAGCTACTGCTATAGGAGTAGATAACGTTTCTCAAAACCCTGCAACTGCTGGTAATATATGGAATAACTCTCCTGCAGATTATGTATCTATGGTATATGATTATGGGGAACAGCCTACTACTTTTGGCGATGTGGCAGTTACGGCTACGATAGATTCTCCTGCTGGAAGCATACAGTGGTTTGCAGAAACATCTGTAGATGGTTACTCTTGGACTACGCATACGTCATTAGGCACTCAGACGTCTCCAACTTTTACAGCATCTTTACCATCTCCATCTGCTGGGGAGAGGTATTTGAGACTGAGAGGAACAATCACAGCGGGTACAGCGACCGGGGTTAGCACAAGTTCTCCAGCTATTAATAGCTTTATAGTAGGCGCAGAATGGGTTTCAGCTGTTAAAGACTTAGGTTCAGCTCCTACTGGCTGGGGAGTATTGGCGGTTAATACAAATATAGGACTAAGCAGCAATGTCACGCTATATATGCGCTCCTCTACGGTTAATACTATGAGCGGTGCTACTTGGCAGGTGATCACAAATAATACTGTGCCATATTCAGTTTCACTAAATGAATTTATACAGTATAGGATTACATTTAATACGACAGATTGCACACAGGTTCCTCAAGTGTTAAGTATTGTGCAAAACTATTTTAGAGGATCATTAAGTTCTGCTTTGCCATCTGCGTCAAGCTTTAAAGACAGATTATACTTTTCTTTTATGAGTAATACAGCCACAACGAATGACCACACTTGGATTGGTATGACAAAACCTGACGGTTCTGTTACCTTAGATCCTAGCGGGTATACTGGAATAATGTATCCTGCATGGACAAGATGCTCGTTTATAGGAGCAAACGTTTGGGTTTCTTATGTCAGCCAATTAATGTATGGGGATAGCACTAATGGTAAGATCTATATCAATAGGATAGGTTTAACGAAAGATGGTACGGCCTATACCAGTTATATTGTGTCTAGGGCAATAGGCACAACAGATCATGAGACTATCTTTAGATTCTGCTATGCATATACTAAGTCGTCCAATCCTATTAACTTGTACTATAGAACAAAGAGAGATGCTCATGGATGGAGCACATGGAGTCCAACTCTTTCGGTTGGAGCATCACTAGATGTGGCTAAATCTCCCAAGATTACGTTTCCTGGGCTGAATACAGCAGACTTCATACAGTTTAAACTAGAAGAAACTTCTCCAGATACGCTGTTTAGCATAGCTTCTCTTGATTTATATGCTGCAGCCAAAAATAGACGATAGGTGGTTGAATAAGTGGCTATTAAACAAACTATAGCAAATATATTAAGACGCATTGGCATATTGCCAGTTAAATACGATGCCGCTGCTATTACCGGCACTATTAACGATCTCATCATATCTATTGAGCAGCTAAAATTTGACGCTGTTAATGGGCATCATCATACAGGTATAAATGGAGACGGGCCACAGATCTCCGGATTATCTGGCTACTCTGGTTTTAGTGGTTTAAACGGGGCAGCAGCTTATAGTGGTTATAGTGGATACTCAGGTTATAGTGGTTACAGCGGTCAAAGAGGATTATCTGGTTATAGTGGTCAACAGCCAATATATACTATACACGATGAATATTATGTGGCGGGGATACCATCTGGTAGATATAGCGGATCTTTGACGGTCATAGACTTAACAATGGTCTATGTTACCGGCACCAGCGCACTATTAGTATTTAAAAATGGTGTCAAGCAAAAAATAACGGAAGACTATAATGAAACTGGAACGCAGCAGATAACATTTACAAATCTGTTGCACAGTAGTGATGACGAAATAGAGATAAGAGCATCAACTCCAGACTCTGCCACGGCAATATCAGGTTCTAGTGGCTACAGTGGATATTCTGGATATAGTGGTTATTCTGGTGCGGTTGGCCCTCAAGGTCCTGCAGGATACTCTGGCTATAGTGGGAAAATAGGAACATCTGGCTACTCTGGTTACTCTGGTTACTCAGGCTACTCTGGTTACTCAGGCTACTCTGGTTACTCAGGCTACTCTGGTTACTCAGGCTACTCTGGTTACTCAGGCTACTCTGGTACAGCTCCATTATACACTGTACACGATGAGTTCTATATAGCTGGAACAGCATCGGGGAATTATACAGGCTCTTTGACAGTAATAGACTTGTTAATGACTTATGCAATGAGCACCTCAGCTTTATTGGTATTTAAAAATGGTGTCAAGCAAAAAATAACGGAAGACTATAATGAAACTGGAACGCAGCAGATAACATTTACAAATCTGTTGCACAGTAGTGATGACGAAATAGAGATAAGAGCATCAACACTAGATGCAGGTACAGCAATATCAGGAACATCAGGGTATAGTGGATATTCTGGTACTAATAGTTATTATAAACAGATAGTGTATGTCTCTGATAATGATGCTCGTACATTAGAGTCCAACACTATGGCAGAAGTATCTTCTTCTTGGCGTAGAAGTATTACTCCAGTATCAGCATCTTCAAATCTAAGATTAAGAGCAACATTTGTAATGAATCCATCAGCTCAAACAGAAATTATACAGTACAAGTTTAGAGATATTACAAATAATGTAGATATAGGTGTTGGCTCAGCTGTAGGCTCTAGAACAGCAGTAACTATTGCAGATAGAGCTTCATCGTATGATGCCAATAGTCCAGCAATAATAGTGATGGAGTGTATAGTAGCTTCAAGTAATACTACAGCAAGAACATATACAATTTATGGCAAAGGTGAGAGTAGTGCTACTATCTATCTTAACCAATCAGCACTCAATACGTCTAGTGGATGGAATGCTCCATTTCTCTTCACCATAGAAGAATTTGACACATAACAAAGTGAGGTATTTCAAATGTCTGAAACACAGGTTGGTTCACATCAGATTAAAGCTGGTTCCATAACGTCAGATAAACTCAACACCAATGTCGTTCTTCCTGGTGGAGGATTAGCACAAGGTACTTCAGGCGCCTTATACGCCGTGATGAATGTTTCTGGATATTCTGGATATTCTGGATATTCTGGTTATTCTGGATATTCTGGTTATTCTGGATACAGCGGAATGGCGGGATCTTCAGGCCAACCTGGTATTTCTGGATTTTCCGGACATAGTGGATACTCAGGTTATAGCGGCATTTCTGGGGAAAATGGCACACAAGGGCCTATCGGACAATCTGGATATTCGGGTTATTCAGGTATTTCTGGGTATTCTGGTCAAAATGGATTGCTAGGATACAGCGGATATTCAGGTATCTCGGGTTATAGTGGATACTCAGGACATAGTGGATATTCTGGAACTGGACCTTCTGGATACAGCGGTTACTCAGGATATAGTGGCTACAGCGGGTATTCTGGATATAGTGGAACTACTGGAGACCAAGGACCACAAGGAGATCAGGGGATACCTGGGCAACCTGGCCAAATGGGATATAGTGGATATTCAGGCTATTCTGGGTTCAGTGGGTATAGTGGTATGTCCGGCTACGTTAACTCGATAGACTGGAGTATGCTTACTGGTTCTCCACCTTTTATAAGTACCTTCTACAATGATGTTCCATATATTTCAACGGAAGGAGCTCCAAACACATATTTTATTAAAGGTGATGGCTCAAAGGAGCTAGATCAATCAACTGTAGATACAACTTATAAGTTCGGTAGAATGAATGGAACATGGTCAAGGATAGATACTCCCCCAACAATAACAAGCTCATTAACGGCAAATGGCACTGTATCGGTACCATTTACATATCAGATAACGGCATCTAATTTGCCCATAGTATTTGAGACTGCACCATTACCTGATGGTCTAATGTTAGACTATTTAACTGGTATTATATCGGGAACTCCTACTACGGATGGTATTTATAATATCACTATAGGTGTGACAAATGCTTATGCTTCAGTAACAGATACATTGGTACTAACAATTGCTGCTGGTGCTACGGCTCACACAAAATTGCTACTTCATATGGAAGGAGACCCTTATTCTACAGATTTTATTGATAGTTCGTCAAACCCTAAAACTATTACGGCGCTCGGAAATGCGCAGATAATTGATACGCCTGTTAAGTTTGGTTCAGGCGCACTTGCATTAGACGACACTACGGGAACTGCCTTGCAAGTTTCCGCAAGTAATGATTTTGACTTTGGGAGCGGAGATTTTACGATTGACGGGTGGTTTTACTTTGTTTCAGAGTTTGCAGGCGCTCATTCTGGATTATTTTCAAGTTTAACAGATTATTGGCTTGGCGTTTTCGTTGACGAAAACGGATATTTACACCCTTTTGCTTCGTCAACTGGCTTTGGGTGGGATATTTTACCCGGAGATTCTCTTTCAAGCACTATACCTGTAAACAGGAACGAGTGGGTGCATATTGCATTTGTCCGTTCTGGAGATAATTGGACTTTATACATAAACGGAGTAACTGCCTTTACAGTTGCACAAACAGGAACATTGGTGTCAAGGGCAACGGAAGATAAGGTTATTGGTATATGGGGAAATGGCGGTATGCTGTGGGAAGGATATATTGACGAGTTTAGAGTATCAAAGGGAATAGCAAGGTGGACTGCGGACTTTACGCCGCCGACCGCTCCATATACAGCAGATTAAGGAGATAAGATGAATATGATAAACAGCATAGCAACTGCACTTCACAACCTCTGTCCGACAGGGAAGTTTATAGCCGGAGCAACTTATGAGAAAACAAAGTGGTTCTCAAAAGATATTCCTATGCCTGCAAAGGTGGTGGTTCTTGCGGAACAGGCAAGATTACTCGCTGAATGGCGGGGAAAGGACTATCAACGAAAGAGGGTTGCGGAATATCCTCCTATGGCCGATTATATTGACGGCGTGGTGAAGGGAGATACGGCACAGGTTCAGGCGTATATAGACAAATGCAAAGCGGTAAAGGCTAAATATCCTAAACCACAACAAGAGGTAAAATAAATGTCTGAAACGCAGATTAGCTCGCATCAGATTAAAGCTGGTGCGTCTTGATAAAATATTGTCAGATAAGGGTTAGGGAGTGTTTTGCATCACAAGTATTAAATTAGAGTGATGATATTGGTTAGTAAATACAAGATGTTTAAATATAACACTGAAAACGACTTATAATATAATAAGGAATGGTGAAACCATGGGCAACATTAATCAGCAAAATTCAAATAACAAGGTGGATATTGACATGGGTGAGCTTGATAACAAGTTAGAAAATATGGCCAGGGATATTTCGGATATAAAAGTAATGCTTTCTGCTCACGTAGAAATAAACAAGAATACGAAAGAGTGTGTTGATCACCTAGAAAAACAGGTCAATGGAAACGGAAAAGTAGGGTTAGTAGATAGGGTCAATAAATTATACACCTATGTTTATATAGGTTTTGGCATAGTTCTAGCGATAGGCGGTCTCTGGAGTATAGTAACTCTTATACTTCCGTTGTTTGTACATAGTAAAAATATCATAACGTTCTAGGAGGTAATACATATGGCTGGTTTATTCGGGAATAGTCCTTCAGATTATTATTCTGGGTCTAATTATGCTCAGCAGTTTGGGGCTAATATACCACAATTAGACTATCAACAGTTCAATCCTGGGTCCTATGGCGTAGGAATGGGGACCAACTATGCTAATGCTGTAAATCAACAGCTTAGTGGACAGTTGTCTCCTGCCCAATTACAGTCTTTAAATCAAAACTTCTTAGGCAACTTAGCCACAACTCGCCAAGGTGCTTATGGAATGCCCCAAGGTGGAGAGGCTGCTCAAACTGGGCAACTAGCACAAAGCACAGCGTTACAGGCAACTCTACTTGGTCAGCAACAGATAGCACAAGGTGAATCAGCTGCGATGCCATACCTTAATCTTGGAAGTCAGCAAAATCAGTATCAGAATAACTTTAATGTTGGTCAGCAAAACTCACAGATTCAGCAAAATCAATATATGGGCAACCTTAATGCGAATGCTTATGGACAAGCAGCTAATTCTCAGGGCGCACTCGGTGGATTATTTAGTGCAGCCGCTAATTATGGAATGGGGCAACTATTTCCTAAGCAAAATGCTCAGGCTATGCCTTTTGGTTCCGATTTTATGTCCCCGACTCAGGCTACAGACGAATTTAGCGGATTTGGGGGCAATCTATTAAACAACTTTGGGCCTAAGTAATACGGAGGTAATAATTTTATGGCAGATCTCTTTGGTACTGGGGTGTCTGGTGGAAACAATACCGCACTCAATCAAATAGGTGGCGGATTAGCGGAAGGAATAGCTACATTTCTTAATGCTGAAGAAACTACCCGTAGGCAGAATATAATGGCCCAACAGCAATATCAAATGCAGCAAGTGGCCGCTGTTCAGGCTCAGAATAGGCAGATGCAGCTGGAAGAATGGAAGATGAAAGCTACAAAGCCCGGAAGATCTGTGCTGTTTACAGATGAAAATGGTAATCCTGTTATGCAGGACGACCCAAGGAATCCTGGCAATATGATACCTAAAGAGGTTAAGCTTGAAGAGCCGGGAATATATGGCAGAACTGATGTTACCGTGTTTAAGACAGGTAAATCTAAGACTTCTGCAGCTAAGGCTCCAACTGCTGCACAGATACAACAATTAGATGTGTCAGCTGGCAATATACTTGGAGGTATTAAAACTGCTAAGGATATGGAGGGGCTGACGAAAGGCAAGTTAAGCAGAGGAGCTAGCGCAATGATTAAGGCAACTGCACAAAAGGCTGGATATGCTGGTGGCGGGCCGCAGGGTGCAGCAGTAACATCTGAAATATTAGGAACAGAGGCAGACCATGCTTGGCAGGCTAAGAAAGAAGAATTAAACACCAAATTAGTTGGCGCTCTTAATAGTGCATCATCTAGAGGTATGAGAACTATATTTGAGCAGAGTAAGGCACTAGTCCCAGAAAGCTATGAGGGAGAACCTGAACAAATAAGAAAACTAAGATCAACTCAGTCTAACTTTGAAAATGCAGCAGCAGCAATACCAGCAGAAACTCTTATAAAGGCTGCAAAATCTCAGGGATTCTATACTGATGGTGTAAAAGATTCTAAGGGTAAAATACTATATAAACCTAACGAAATTATCTATGAGAAACTTCCTGGTGGTAAAATAAGAATTATATATGATTTAAGAAAAAGTAAAGACGCTAAATTAGAGTCTTTTGCTACACAAGACTCTAACCTCAAAGAGCCGTCGACATCTAGCTACGACTCAGGTGACCAGGGAGATGAAAAATAATGTCTGATGAATATTTTACAGCAACTGGCATAGAAGAATCCCCAACTATAGATAAGATACCTAGCTCTCGTCCATCTGAAACGGCTGGAGAATTTGCTATTAATACTTTGTCTAACATTCCATCTTCAGCTGCCAATATAGTTAAAGGTGCTGTTGTCCCTCCTTTGCAAGCTATTGGTCTAGGTCTTGAAGCTAGATATGCTAAAGGGGAGATGGACGCCGCTAGAAGCACTGCGCTGCAACATAGAAATAAGTTAGAACAAACATTAATGGCTGAAAAGAATCCAGAACGTGCACAAAAACTTAAAGAAGTTCTATCCAAAGTGGATTCAAGTATAGACTCTATAAAAGATACTAATGTTTCATATATGGACTGGCTTAAGGGAACTGGCCAAGCCATATGGGGAATACCTACTAACGTTGTTAATAGATATATAATAAGCGAGGATCAGGTTAAACAGGGTGGAGATAGCGTATGGGGAGCTCTTGGCGGCACTATTAAAAATACCATAGAACAAGACCCTGTAGGCGCTGCTATTGATGTTTTTGCTGGTCTTAAGGGTGGATTAAAAGAACCTCAACTAAATGCAGGTGAATTGGAAACACTTAAATATTTAGAGGTGCCAAAGGCTCTTACGGTTAATCCTTTTGTTGCTAAAAGAATACTTAATTCTGTAGATAAGCACGTTGTTGATGCAGCTTATGAACTTGGAATACCATCGAAAGATATACCGGTTTCTATGATTACCAAAGAGAAAACTCTTGGTGGCCAAAATCTTAGAAGCAGCCCTGGATACAAAGAACAGATGTCTAATTTAACATCTGATTTGTTAGTTAAAACCAAGGCTTGGGGTGAGGTTAACCCCGCACTACAAGAATTACTTGATGGCGCTACTGTTGGTGGTAAACTTGATTCTAAGTTGTTTAGTAAATCTATACAGGACTGGAGCGCAAAGCATCCAGGTGAGGCGCTAGTTGGAGATACTATTGGCGGAGCGTTTAATATCGAAACTATGAATAGTGCTCTCGATGAGATGACAAAATTAGATAAACATAGAACAGAAATAGCTGGAGTGGGTGCTAAAATCCCAGCAGCTGCTGCAATAGTTGCTTCAATAGGCAAGGGAGTAGTCGCTGGAGCAGGATGGGGAGCTGCAGCTTTTGCGCTTTTAAAGGCTAAGTCAATGGTATTAGGAACTAGGAGTGGTGCATTCTTGTGGGCATCTATTAAGAATCAGGCTAAGGAAACACTGCTTCAGGGTATGCCAATGATAGCCAAGCACCCTATCAAAAATCTTGTAACTGGATTTCCTGAATTTGGGGTTCCATCATTACCAGCTCAGGCATTAGCCAGAAGGGCGGTGGGAAAACAGGTTGGTTCCATGACTTCCACAGCAGCTATAAATTCTTTAAAATATTTATCTGAAGCTGACCAGCCTAAAACACCTGAAGAGATTGATGAATATATGCAGCATCTGTCGAACGTGGTTAATGAACAGAGCAAACAAAACAAAAATCAGATGCTAAACCAGACTAAGGATAATATGGGTGCTATTAAGGGAGTTGAAAAAATTACCACAACTCCTCAGGACGAATATTTTACTACTACTACAGGAGTGGAATAGATGAGCATATTTTACTATACGTTGTTTGGTGACGGCTTGTATTTCATCCCTGAAATTATGAAAGAGGGAGAAAAAGTCATCACATATATAGATGAGAAGGGTTACAAAAGACTATCGGATGGTATAATTGATAAGAGAGAATCACTAACCACTTGGATGAGCGAAATAACCAAAGAAGACACGGTTGTGTTCGATTATAATACTAAGAATGGTGTTGATATTTGCAAGAAATTGAAGTCCAAAGGAATAACGAATATAATAGGCGGAACCAAATTTGCGTATGACCTAGAACACAACCGTGCCTTTGCAATGAGAATGCTTGCTCAAAACGGTGTACTGATTCCTGATACTTTTGTAATAAATAGTAACGCAGAGGGAGTTAAGTTCATTAAGCAAAATGAGGGAAGATACGTATACAAACCTGATGGTGAAGATTGCGCCAGTGAAGAAACATATGTCTCAGAGAACGGAAAGGATATGATCGACTTTATTAACGCAAGACCAAACCAAACTTTTATTCTACAGAAATTTATAGAAGATGCAATTTGCGAAATAGGAATAGAGTGTTATTTCAGCAAAGGGAAGCTGGTTAAAGGAATCAGTCACACAATAGAAACTAAAAGATATGGGGTAGGTAAAGATGGAATAGGAAGAGGGCCGAACACTGGCTGTATGTCTAGCGTATGTTGGTTCTCCGATGAAGAAGAGCAGGGAAAGATATTCCAAAAAACTTGGGCCAAAGGTCTTCACGTGTTTGAAGAACAAGAATATACTGGAGCTTGCGACATCTCAGGAATCATTGATAAAAAAGGAGATTTCTATGCGCTAGAACTGACACCACGTTTTGGGTATAGTCAAGACATCACACTTTATAGATTACTCAAAATGCCTATATCAACTTTCTGGAAAGGATTAGCTAATGGGACTATCACGGAAATATCTATAGACCTGACTAAGTATGCTTGCTCGGCTAGAGGTTCTATTCCTCCATATCCTCTTGAACAGAGAAAACCGTTTGAAGCTCAGGTAAAAGAAATAATATCCGATACAGTGAACACCCCCGTTATATGGAAGCCTCACGCAGATGTTAAATATCATTGGATAGATGTAAAAAAGAATAAACAAGGCGAGTTAATAACCGCTGGTATAGATGCGATTATATGCGAGGTAACAACGACTGGCAAGGACTTAAAAATTACACAAGACGTGGTTATATCTGCTATGGATGATATTCAACTTGGTGGATTTTATTTCCGTGAAGATATGTTCGTAGCCGCAATTAACCAAATTCCTAAATTAAAAAGTATTGGCCTATTCGATAATAAAAACTTATAAAATAAAAATATTTTCACTATTTAAGAAGCCCCTAAGTCTATATGTGACAGGGGCTTTTTTATTTGTATATTTAATATTTTGCGGAACGTTATTGACAAAGTTAATATTTTATGCTATAGTATGTTAAGAATAAATTGCGCAACAAAGGAGAACATCATGAAAGAAAAGAAAACAAAGCACGTGAACATTGTCGTAACCGAAGAAATGAGAAAGTGGCTAGAGGAAAGATGCGAGGATGAAATCACAATATCCGTATTTGTGAGAAATTTGATAAGAGCTGCAATGGAGGTGCAAAAATGAAGAAATTTGAATACGACACTCTTGAAAAACAATTAGAACATAAAAACTTTAAAAAGATGGGCATAAAAGAAGGAAAGATTTAGTTAAAGAAAATGATAAAATTCTGATAAAATCAGTAAATTTAGATTAGAAGAACATTAGAAGTTGCTAATATACAAAATAAATGGTAAAAAGAGGCCGATTTTGGGTTATAAGAGGCCTTATAGATAAAGGACAGGATGATAGGGCTGAATGAGCTCCGCAAATTACAGGAACACGAATTAAGAATGGAACATGTAGAAGAAGATGTTTTAGAGACCGAGTGACTAAAGAATTATATTTAGCTATATAGTGACAAGAAGTAAATCGTATACCTTGCGGTGAAACTAAAAGGTGGAGGTGATAAAGATGAAAATGATGAAGATCGACGAGAGACTTTGGGAGTTCTGCAAAAAAGAGTTGGAGAAAAATAATAAAAAGAATGGCAACAAATAATCGTATACCTTACGATAATTCAGAAAGGTGGAGGACACAAATGAGTAAAGCTAATGTAAGTCAGACAAGAAATTGCAAGTGGTGTGGAAGCGAATTTGTATGGGACAAGAAACACATATTTTATTGTTCAGATGAATGCGCAAATGAACAGAAGAAAAAGGCTATAAGAGAAAACACCAAAAGATGGCAACAAACCCCTCGTGGAAAGAAGTTGGCAGCAATCAGCAAAAGAAATACCTACCTAAAGAACCCTAAAAAGGCCATTGCTATAACCGCAGCGTGGCAAAAGGCTAATCCTGAGAAACACCGTAAAAACTACTTCAATGCAAACTATCAGTCTAAATATGGTGTTGATTATTCCTACAAGGTAGAACTGCTAGTTAAACAATTCGGTAAGTGTTATTTCGGTTGTGATTTCAAAGGACCTCATGATACACAACTTGACCATAATCACGAAACTGGAAAAGTAAGAGCTGTAGTTTGCAACTATTGTAATAAGCAAATAGCGAAAGCAGAAAGAACAGTTTATAAAACCAAGAATTACAAGCCAAATTACACTGAGGGGAAGTATTATGCATATGTCGATAAATTCGACAAGGAGAAATAAAATGATGAACGGAATAGGGTCTATACTGAGTTTGATCGCCTCACGAAAAATAGGTAATGAAAGGGCTTCAGATGTCATAGATATAGTTGATATAATGTTACTCGACTATATCTGTTATCAGGCGGGAGGCACTGGAATGGGTAAAAATTGGGCTTACATTAGCGTAGAAGATATCAGGAGAGATAACCCATTCATAAGTAGGAAAGATGATACGGACAAAACCTTTATTCACAGACTTGCAACATTGTCGAATCTTGGTCTGCTCAGGGTTTCTGAAATAAATGATTCTGGTGAGAACAATATCAAAATACAAGTGACGCAGGAATACCATGATTTAACTAGTCAATTTTTCTGTGGCGAGGAGGAATAAGTGAAAAACTTTATGTTCGGATGTTACGTAAATATGGCAGGGGCTGTTCATTATGGGCTAGATAAAAAGTTGGACTTAGCCGACTTTGCTATCCTGTCCTATATCAGTGGTTGGCAGACAAATAAGAGCAGAAATGGCAAAGTAGAACATTATGAGGGAGAAGATTACGTTTGGATAGATTTCTCCTACATGATTGACCAGATTCCTATGTTGGGAATTAAGTCTAAATCACCGTTAAGCTTTAGGATAGATAACCTCGTTAAGTGTGGCTTGATTAAGACCCGTAGATTGCCAAACTACAAGTTGTATATCACAACAACCAACCTAGCTAGTAACATGATGAATTACAAAGCTATGTTTGACGGAGAATATCTGATGCAGGGGTCTACTGCTCCTCAACAAGATAAAATAGAGAGGGCTAAAAGGGTCAACCAGAAGCGTAGAGCCGTTTCCAATGAGCAACAGGAGGTGCCGGAAATAGACCCAACCCGTTCTTTTAAAAGCACGGAAATGCCAAAAAGCGTTCTTTTAGAAGAACGGAAATCACCCGAAGATGACCCAACCCGTTCTTTTAAAAGCACGGAAATGCCAAAAAGCGTTCTTTTAGAAGAACGGAAATCACCCGAAGATGACCCAACCCGTTCTTTTAAAAGCACGGAAATGCCAAAAAGCGTTCTTTTAGAAGAACGGAAATCACCCGAAGATGACCCAACCCGTTCTTTTAAAAGCACGGAAGCGTTCTTTTATAAGAACGGAAGTAGTGAAAAGCGTTCTTTTAAAAGCACGGAGCCCGTTCTTTTAAAAGCACATATTAGTGTATTAAAAGATATTAGTATACCAAAAGACATTAGTGTATTAGCATCAGTGCCCAACTCGGAAACCCCCGAGTTGGGTGTTACGGTTGCTACGGTAAGTTCTAGTTCTTCAGAGCAAGACCCTCTATGGGAAGAATTGTTAGAAGCTGAAGCTAAAGAGAAAAGAACTGGAATAGTTAAAGAATCATATTCACAAGAGTTACTTAGAAAAATGAGAGGATTACAGAAATCACAGAGAATTAAGAATTTCGACTATGAAATAACTGAATTTAACGATCAAGACTAGCCAAGGGGTTAAGAACTAACGTAAAGTGTGGCGCCCGCCGCCACCAAGGAGATGCAGATGAAAGAGATAGATAAGGGATACAGAGGAGTAGCAAGGGTTATAGTAACATATGAGACGATGTTTCAAAAGAAGTTTGGTTCAGCTGTGATGTTGACCGCTCAAGATTGGATAGCCGCTGATGAACTGGATAAGAAGCTTTATCAAATATACGTGGAGGCTCTAGAAAAGGCCATCAAAGAATTTTTTTCAGGTGAACATAAGAACTATAGCTTGCAAAAGCTTAATAAATCAGCAAAAGGGAGGAAGACATGGAAAATAGGTCAAGATGTATTATAACTCTTAGAAAGGATAGCGGATATAGGATTAAGCAGGAAGCACCACATTATTTCGAAATAAGTAAGTTTGGTACGCCTATTTGTTGGGCATACAACATCAAGGACGCTAGATATGTTGTTGGTTGCGCCATATTAGAGGACGCTCTTGCGACAGAGGAGGTATACAATGGATAATGAATACTTCAAGATAGAAAAGCAGAAACAGGCACATAGGGAATCTCAGGCTAGATATTATGAAACACACAAAGAAAAATGCTACGAGATGTCTAGAGAGTGCATTAAGAGAATGTATGCGGAAAAACCTTGGATGAAAACTCTGAAAAGGATCCAAACAAGGTTAACATATAGGTCATCTTACAAGGGGTTGGAATTCACTATCACGGCAGCTGACCTAGAGGAAATCTGGAAGAGAGATAAGGCTTCTGAGATGGAACATCCTAGCATAGATAGAATTAATCCGTACAAGGGTTACACCAAAGAAAATTGCAGATACCTAGAGCTGTCAGAGAACTTGGCACGTGAAAGGCGAAAAACGCTCTAGGATTCGTTTTAAGAGGTTGAGATTAGAGGATAGGGGTGGTATAGCTTAAAATTAAAAAACCCCTGGTGCATAAGGACTTAGCATATACCACCCAAAATGATGAAAAAGCATTATATAATAATGAGTTTTGTGAATATAGATTAAAAAGTGACCGATAATCTGCCAGAGTGTTTTAGGCACTTTTACGACTGGAGGTAAAAATGAGTAAAAAAGGGGTATTTGAAAGGGTATTTGAAAGGGATATAATGTCTATGTGGCCCACTGGAGTTATGGATATCCAATATGCTGGTATCAATCCAAAAGGGTCTCTTCTATTCAAAGTAAAGTTTGGATATGGACCGCACGCTATTGGTCAATCAGCCATAGATAAAGAGGACAAGGGAGAATTAATGTTCTTCGGGAATTTTAATAATCCTCAACTAGTGATATCGTTAGAAGATTTTGGTATGTTGCCTGTAGAAACAAAGGCTCTAAGAAATGCAAAAATAGATCCACTAGATATTTGTGAATCTTTGCTTACATCTAACAAAGCAGCTCTATATCTCAGAGAAAGAGATTTCATACCGGAGGCCAACAATGACAGATAATGAGAATGCGATACTCAACTCAACGGACCATTTTAATATTTGTTTTAATTTCACCATGAACGAGGAGGCTAGCCCGAATGATTATAAATCGGACACTCCAGGAGATCGAGGAGGAAGAACCGTTATGGGAATAGCAGAGAACGCAAATGGGAAAGAAATGCTAGATAGGCTCTGGCCGCTATCTTACAATGATGCTCTTGTCGCTGTAAAGCCCTTATATTGGCATAATTACTGGCTGCCAATAGGAGGCCCAAGGATAGCTGATGTAAAATATGCTGTTTCACTATATGATTTAGGTGTCAATTCAGGAGTCGATAAAGCTAATTATTTTAAAGAACTATGCAAAACTTCAGATGAAATATGCGATTGCAGGATTAAGATGTTAAATGATTTTTTCCCCAACGGTTATATTGTAGATAGGGGAACCAAAATAGAGAGAGATATACTTCCAGACCTTAAAGCTAGAATAGAAAGATGCAGGAATTTTGTTGTTAATACTTGACAAGAAGTTTAAGCGGTGATACAATAGTTTAAGCAAGGAGGAACCAATGGATATAATCAGTAAGATGGCGCAAGGGTCAATAAGCGTTCTACTAGTTGTTTGGAACATTATGTGTAATTTACTCGAGATGATTAAAATAATATTTTTGATTGGGGTCTACTATTTTTCTTGGCTCTGGTTTGGATTAGCGATAGCGATCATGTTTTTCATATGGAAATAAGATTAGGAGGAAAAGATAATGAAAGAGAAATGGATAAAATTAATATCAGCTAGATTATTACTTGCGGCATTTGCAATTGTGATGCTAACAATTCATGTTAACGAAGCCCAACCATATTGCTTGGCACTCACAGCTGTGGTCACCGCCTATCTAGGCAATAGATATTTCACCGATAAAGCGGCAACTGGAGGAGATGCGAAATGAATAAAACAATCTATGATTTATACGTAAAATGGGCTTGGCTTGTTATAGCCGGATTAACAGCCATAGTGCTCTTATCGTGCAATAAGCCAGCAAAGGAGATAAGGACTGAAACCACAACAGTTG